>JAABUS010000314.1_pt1 | contig 124116 bp, 92 predicted proteins | sample 5560161 | NCBI WGS metagenome assembly JAABUS01 (sample SAMN10711885, study PRJNA513376) | rock metagenome | isolation source: Antarctica rocks | place: Antarctica: Victoria Land, Trio Nunatak nord | collected 2016-01-04
TGCTGGGTATGCTACGGCGGGGGCGGCGGGGGCGGCGAGGAGGGATTTGGAAGGCGAGTGGGAGTGTGTTTCTTCAACCCCAGAGGAACAGTCAACATCACTTTCTGTTAGAAATCGCTCGGATCGATGTGTCTGAGCCCTGGTCTTCCCTACTATGGCTCCGTCTTGTTCCGCTCATTGGAGGTAGCGCAGCTGAGTCGACATCGTAGGGGTTGGCTTCAGGTATTATAGTACCTGCAATGGAGTGCTGATTGCCATAACGAGGCTCGAAGGTAGATTCTGGTATAGAACGATTGAGAAATCGCAGGGTGCAGAGCGGAGAGAAGAAAGGGAAAATATAAGTGCTGATCAAACGGGATATGACTAGTAGACCCAACGCACAAATGTGCGCACGCAGGAGCGTAGAACATCTTCATTGAAAACACACGAACAACCTTCCGAATTACAGCGCTCTTTCAAAGAATTTTGGACAGAACTGGAATTCAAGTGCAAGCTCAATCTGATAGCTAAATCTAAGTCTAGGAGAAAGGGGGTCAAGAGAAAAAGTGCTCCCGTGCGAATGTACAAGTGAGGCCGTAATCCCACTCTCCCTCCGCAGCCACAAACGTGCTGAGAATAGAAGAAGTAGGTAGGGGGTATGCAAGAACGCCATTGCTAAGACACGCATCCGCTAAAACACTCCATCGAAAACCATCACACGTCGAGTATTCTCTTCGCCCATAGGAACACTCTATTGGTCCGCCCCCCTTTCCAATTCTTTGGTGTTGTTTCGACCGTTACATCACTGGGTTCACTGTTCTATTGCTGAGGGCAGTTGTGTTGTGTCTAGCGCGACTTCTAGCAACATCCCTCAGCGCAGTCGCAGCAGTCAGCGCAGCATTCGCATCCTTCTTCGGCCACGAAACAACAGCAGAGGGCGGCAAGACTGTCAGAGAGAACATCAAGTTAGCGCCTACTCATTGCAAAAAATCAGGGCTTGTAGCGATGGGGCGGAGCCTACCATGCAGTCAAGCAACCGCGATCCTTCTTCTGCTTCACGACGACCTGTTGGGGTGGGCCTTGCTGATATTGCATCTATGTTTCCATCAAGTCAGCCTTGAGCCTTCAATTTCATCTTTCTTCCAAGTCCCCCTTCTGTCTTGTCCAGCGATTCTGCCAACAAAATCGCGCAACAGGGGAGGCTGGGCGCGAAGGTATTGGCTGAGAAAGGAGAATTGGGAGGACCTACAGGAGGACCCTGGTTGTATCCGCCATACTGCTGCTGAGGAGGGTATCCTTGCTGGGGAGGGTAGCCGCCATAGCTGTGCATTACAAACAAGTCAGCCAAATCCGATGTATCTTGGTGCCACGTCTTTGTCTTGGCCTATGATGCGGTAATCGCCGCCCGGAGCCAGATTTTGCGCTCCTTCTATTGTGGAATCGCACCTCTGTTGGGGGTATTGAGGACCCTGATTGTAGTAGCCCTGGCTTGCCATTTTGGTATATGTGTTCTTAGAGTCTAGATTAAGCTGGTGAAAAGGTGTTAGCTGAGACAGTTTCTGAGATAGGCGCAACCGGGCGCCTTTGATTGCAGGGCTAAGTACCAGTTATTGGAGGTTGGATAATGTTCCTGGCTGTGAGCTTTACAGCAAGGCGCTCACTTCGAAGTGGTTGTTGATGGTATCTAGGTATGATATCTAGGTCCGGGAATCTCGCCTTTGAGGATAATAGAACTTTGTAAACTTCGCTGGGGCGGAGGCGGAGCAACGCTGAGTCAGCCGGAATGGTGGCGGGTTCTGGAATACTATTGGCCGATTGTGGATGGCCTTATAAGATCTGGACAATTATGTCTTCTCTACTTCGACCTGAGTGCGAACAGAGTGAGAGTGGTGGTTATATTTCTCGAGTGCTACTGTCTCAATGAGCCACAGGGACGCGCGCAGTTATTTGAAGATTTAGAATGGGGATGGCAAAATCCTGTTTGGCCACCACTCGTTATTCGTGTGGCAGTGCTCTAAAACCTAATGCCAACGCGTTTAACCGTGCGGGCACCTCGCTATACTCGATGCGGCTGGCCCCAACGCGAATCACGCCTTAACGCCAAATCGATTTTACGCCTAAAAGTCGAATATTAAATAATTTATATAATAACAGTCTCTATATATAATACTAAGATAACTTCCTATATTATATTTATTTATATTATCCTCTTAATAATATAATATAAAGTTCGTACTATAAAAGTTAAATAGAGAATATTAGAATAATTAAAACTTGTTATAATTAAGGTTCTCTACGAGTCTTAGTATACTTAGTATATTTAATAAACTAAGAGGTTATTTACTACTCGACGTAGTATATAGATTAATAAATAAGTAAGCGCTTAACCGTTTATTTATTTAATATAAAAATAAGCGAGTAAACGGATAAATAATATAATTTCTTTCTTTTATATAGATTATATACTTTTCTTAATAGATAAGAACTTCGTATTTAACTTCCCTTAAAATTTTAAATTTTAAATTCTAAATATAAACGTTCTTTAAATTTATCTAGTTTTATTTTATATTAATACGAAGTTTATTATTCTTTAATTCTTAATATTCTTCTCTACGAGTATTAATTTAAATCCTATCGACGTTATATTAAAATATTAAATAAAGAGTCTTAATATTTTAAATATTTTTAAAATAAGTATTTTAAAATTAATAAAGGCCCTAACTCTAAATACTTAAAACGATACTAGAAAATATAATATTATAAAAGAAAGAGACTATATTAAAGTCGCCCGCCTAGACTATTATTATAGAGAACGCGAGAAACTTAATAATTAACTACTATAACTTTAGTTATTCTTTATATTTAACGAGAATACTATACTAGTTATTAAATAGATAATCTTTATAATAATTTATATAAAAAGTAATATATAGAAATAAATTAAATTATTCTTAAAATATTATATAGAAATAGTAAATAATATTAATAACTTATTAATAAAGCTTTGGATAGAGAATTTCTTTAGATTTAAAATTAAAATTCACTATATATTTAAATTATTTAACGAGAGTAGTATAGTAGTTCGCGTTATTTAATATTTAATATAACGAAGGTCTACTTCCGATTACTCGGCGTAGTTTTAATATTATACGATATTAATAGATTAGGACGATATTATATTTATAATAATATATCGACGAGGTTTAAAAGATAATATGAAAAACGAATTTATATAAATAAAAGCTAGTATAAAGAACCTCGATATATTTATAGAATAAATAATTAAGATTAATAATAAGTTATACGAATATATAATAAAGAAATACTATAACGGAGGAGTTAACGAATAAAAACGTTTAAAAGTTTATAATAACGGATATAATTTAATTAATTATTACTATTATAAAAAACTTAACCCGTATAGTTATATATTAATAGAACTCGATTTTATTAAAAAGGGACCTCCGAGAGGATTCTAGAAAAGAGGTAAATAGTAATAAAAGGGTAAAAAAGTAATGAATTATTATAATTATAATAAACCAGGCTATATCGCTAGGAACTATTATTCGAAAAATATAATAAATCAATAATAGTTAAATATATTTAAGAAGGAGATACTAGATAATATAACCGGGTCTTTTAAGAATTTAATATAAAACGATATTATATTTAACGATTTATTAGAAAAGTAAGAGAATATTAAAGAAAAGATCGTTTAAAGAATTCGAGAGCTCGAAGAACTAAATAATAATAATAATAAAACTTTAAAGGAAGATTTAGAGGAAGGATAAAAATAAGAATAAAATATAATAAACTCTAAAGAATAACTTTAGATAATAGATTATCTCGATAATTTTAAAACCTAATTTATTATATTAAAAGAGAAACTCGAAGAAAAGAAAAAGAAGAAAAGATAACCTACTAGAATTAATTATACCTATAATTAATATACGTAAACGAATACTATAAATACTATTACGATAGTTTAGGAGAGCGAAAGTATATCGTAAAACTAGGATATAGTTATAGTTAATAGAATAACTATATTAAAGATAATTACCCGTAGTACTTAAATAAGAAAAGAGAGAATTAAATCTTCCTAGGTTATAATAAGGAATAGTAATTATAATTACGAAACTAGATAAAATATAATAAAAAAACGAAATATTATAACTAGGACGAATAATATTATTATTTAACCGAAGATTACGAAAAATACTTCGAATCTAAAGAGTATTATAGATTCCTATCTTCGTCGGGAAGAGACTAGTCCTTTATATTAAAGAGAAATATAAAAAGATTAATATATTAACCCTAGAACGATATTTATATTTAGTTTAATATAATATATATATACGAATACCGGTAAAAGTTAACGGATATAAAATCGTTATAATAATAGATTTAGGAGTAACTAATAACTTTATATCTCGAATAATAACTTAGGTAATTAACCTACTAACTCGAGAAAAAAAAAATATAAGTTTTAATTAACCGATAAATCGAAGCTATTAATAAAAAGAGTAAATAAAAAAATATTCCCGTTACCCGTTATTATTTAATACTACTATAATGAAATTACTTTCAATATAATAGAAATAGTTATTTATTATATTATTCTAGGAATACCTTAATTAAAAAAATATAATTTAATAATCGATTAGAAGAGAGGAGTATTTATATTTCTATATATTAAAGACGTCGCTAGTATAATACCTATATATTTATAAAGGATAATTATAAATAAAAAATCGAACCGTAGCCCGGTCGAAGTTAATAATATTTTATCTTCGAATAAAAATAATTTTATATAAGGATCCGATTAGATATATACTAGTTAGGGAGATTAATAAGGTAAATAAATTAAAATTTTTAAAGAAAAAGACGAACCTCCTAATATCTTTAAAGAGTATTAATAATAAAAGTACTTTTTTTAAAAAGAGATAATTACGAAAATATTACTTAAATATTAATTATAAGATTATAAAATCGAACTCGAATTTAATAAATAATTAATATTTAGACTTATTTATACTTTATTAAAAAAAGAACTCGGAGTATTTCGCGGGTATATCGACGAGAACTTTAAAAAAGGATTTATTCGAGAATCTAAATTATTAATAAATTATTTAATCCTCTTCGTAGTAAAGAAGAATAAAAGTCTACGATTATATATAAACTACCGAAAGTTAAACGATATTATAGTAAAGAATTAGTACTCTCTATTAAATATTAGCGAGTTATAAAATCGGTTTATAATAATAAAAATCTTTATATAACTAAATCTTTATTAAGGCTCTCCGTTTAATATTTTAATATAACGTCGATAGGACCTAGGTTAATACTCGTTAAGAGAAGTATTAAAAATTAAAGAATAATAGACTTCGTGTTAATATAAAATAAAACTAGATAAATTCGATAAATTTAATTAATAGTTTAATAAACGTTTATATTCAAAATCTATAATTAAAAGTTTTAAGGGAAGTTAAATACGAAACTTTTATTTATTAAGAAAGTACGTAATTTATATAGAAGAAGAAAACTACGCTATTTACTTATTTACTTATTTATTCCTTCGTTAAATAGTTAAATAACTAAGTATTTATCCGCTTATTAGTTTATATACTACGTCGAGTAGTAAATAGTTCTTTAATTTACTAAATATATTAAATTTATTAAGACTCGAAGAGAATTTTAATTATAATACTACCCCTCTCTTTTAATTTTCTTTATCCTTAAAGATAACCTTATATCTATTTATTAAATAAAGTAACGTAATAATTTATAAGAATAAATCGTTTTTAAAGATCTTATAATTATAATTATTTATACGCGCTACGTTATATATTAAATCGAATATCGGCTTTCCTCTTTATCGAAGAAATATAAAGAGTATATTAGGACCGGAAAAAAATACGAGCTCTTAGAATTAATTATTAACTTCTCGGGTATTAATAAGGCTTTAGAACGTTTAGAGTATAAAAAAGAAAAATTTAAAATTACCTAAAAAATAATTAACGAGGCCGTTATTATTATAAACGAAATCGTTTATTAGAAGAATACGAAGTTAAAAAGACTTCGTTAATAAAAGAAATTCCTAAAGGAGCGTAAATAAAAGATATTTAATAAAGATTTTACGGATATAAAGAAATTAAAGCGCCTAGAAGAACTCGAGAAATTTAGTAAAATAAAGTATATAATCGCTAAAACTTTTTACCTTAAGGACTTTATATCTTTAAAATTCTTCTCGCCCGAGATTTATAATTAACTCTCTTAGGTCGTAGTCCCTAAAACTTCTTTAAAAGTTTTTAGTAGTTAATTAAATTCGTTATTAATTCTTATATATTCTCTAACTCGTTATATCCCTTTTATTTAATAAGGTAGTTTTAATCTTTATTATTTAGAATCTTTTTTACCTCGAACTCCGTTTCTTTTTTAATTTAGAAATAAAAAATATTTTATAAAGATATATTAAAGTTTATTAACTCTAATAAAGAGATATAGAATACTAAATATACTTTAACGTCGGTTAGAAGATTTAATTTATAATTAATTAATCCTTTAGTTTTCTTAATCGAAAATAGTTTAATTTTAATATAGTTTAATTTCTTATTTAGTTTTTTACTCTTTATATTCTTTATTAAAAAATATACTTTATCCCCCTCCTTTAATTAAGAATACTCTTTTCGATACTTATTTACTATTTTCTTAGTCCGAGTATTCATATAATTAATTTAGATTTATATATCTTTATATAACGCTTTTATATTAATTATATAAACTAAGGCCCTTTACGCGTTTAATCCACTTCTAGGTTCGAGGAATATATTAATATATTTATTATAATTCGCGAAGAATAACGTAAACTTTATCGTATTAGACTAGTTATTATTAAATACTAATTAAATTATAGGTAAAAGTCTTACCTAATTATTCTATTTTTTATTAACGTAATATCGTAAATATATTTTTATCGTTTAGTTCGTTCGCTCTATTTATCTATCCGTTTATAAATAATATATAGTTAATATTCGTAACTTAGTCCTAATAGTACTAACTAGTATCTTCTAATAGTTAAATATAAACTATTTATCTTTATTAGAGATAATTAATCTAGGGATATCGTAATCCTTAATTAATTAATTTAATAATATAAAGGCGATTTACTCTACCTTGTAAATTTCTTTAATTAGTATTATTATAGCGTATTTACTAAATTTATTATAGATTACTATAATAAAGTTAAAAACCTTTATCGTAATAGGGTCTTTCGATTTTAGTAATTTAATAACGAAGTTTATTATAATATTATCCTATAGTATCTCTAGTACCGGGGCGAATTAGATTTAACCGTATTTAATATATCTCGTAGACTTATTCTACTAATATTCGATATATTCTTTAATATATTTCTCGACGTGTAATTTTAATCCTAGCGCGTCGTATTCTTTATAAATAAATTCTATAGTTTTAATAACTCTAAGATATCCTTAAATAGGATTATTATAATAATCTCGGATAATTTCTTTAAGATATCCTTTAGGAAGGTACGTCTTCCTATTATATTCTAATAATTTAATTTATAATTACTAACTTCTTAATATTCTAGTTAAGGTATCGTTTTTATACTCTTTTTAAATATTATTAATAATTCTAGGAATAGAGATATATAGTATTACTATTAGTTATTTTATTAGGACTAGCGACCTATCCTATTATTAAATAAAAACTAGTTATATAACTACGTTTTTTCCCTCTATATAGTCTTCTCGCTTATTAAATATATCGGCGCGATTATTATCTTTTCTTAAAGTATAGAAGATCTTAAATTTATATTATTTTAATAATTCTAATTATTTAATCTATCTTCGATTTAACTATTTTATCGTCGTAAAATTAGGAAGATTCTTATAGTCTATAAAGATAGTAAGATCCGAGTAGTTTTCTATATATACTCTTTACTACTCTAGTAAAGATATTACTACTAGTAATTCCTTATTATAAATATTATATCGGTAAAGCGGTGAGCCCGTATTTTATTAAAAAAGACGGAAAAGGCGCTTAAATCTATTTAGTTTATATACTAGCCCTAGAGATCGATTTAATACCTACTTTCGTCTAAAGTTACTAAATACGCATTTAGTACCTCGATTTATTTTAAATAATTTTGAATAAATCGGAATAAACTAGTCTAAATAGTACCGGTAAATAGTTAAATATATATAGTAATAAGTGAATTATATAGTTTATAATACCGCGCTAGCTTAGAGGGTATTACGCGCGTATATAATTTTCGTAAATCAACGTAATTTAAAATCGAAATTAAATTAACGTAATTATAGCGCTCTATATAACCTTAGCGAGCTACCCGGCGCTAGTAGAAAATCACGGATTTAAAATCTTAAATCCGAAGTTACTATTTTTAGGGTTTTTAGTATATTCTATTTTTTTTCATTTTTTTTCAGTATTATTTCTAATTTTTAATTTTAAAACTGTGAAATATACACCCTAAGCGCCCTAAGTGAATTTGATACCACGACTCTTTTTATACGGGCTCCCGCTTTACCGATGTATAGTTTTATTCTATTAATAATATTTTCCTAGAATAATATATAATAGGGTATTATTTATCGTTTTTTTATTAGAGTATATAAACGCCTATTATTAAATCTAAAGTATCGGTTTCGATTCGAGTTAATTTATTACTTCGAAAGGAATATAGTATCGGCGGTTTCTCGTAGGCCTCTTTAAATACCTTAAAAGATTATTATTATACTTTTCCTTATTAAAAAACGATATCTTTCTTTATAATATTTATTAATAATAAAGTCTTTTTAGAGTAATCTTTAATAAATCTTCTATTAAAGTTTATAAATCTTAAGAAACTTTATACCGTCTTAATATTATATAATATAGATTATTCTTTAATACTTTTAATCTTTTTAAAATTTATATAAATATCTTTAATATTAATTATAAACCTAAAGAATTTAATTAATTCTTTATAAAATTTATATTTCTTTAGTTTAAAGAGAAGTCTAGCTAGTAATAAATAAATTAAGATATCTTATATATATTAAATATATTCTTCCTTATTAATAGAGTAGATTAAGATATTATCGAGGTATATAATTACCGTTATATTTAAATATATTTATATAATATTATTAATTAGTATTTAATAAGTTACTAGTATATTAATAAATCCAAAGGGTATTATTAGGTATTCGTAATAATTATATTTAATTTTAAAAATAGTCTTTTACTCCTCGCTTTTTTTTATTTAAATTAAATTATACGCGCCTCGAAGATCTAGTTATATAAAGATTTTTATTATTATAAACCGATTTTATAACTCGTTAATATTTAGTAAAAAGTACCGATTCTTTATTATAATATCGTTTAACTTTCGGTAATTTATATATAATCGTAGACTTTTATTTTTCTTTATTACGAAGAGGATTAAATAACTTATTAATAATTTAAATTCTTAAATAAATTCTTATTTAAAGTTCTCGTCGATATACCCGCGAAATACTCTGAGTTTCTTTTCTAATAAAGTATAAATAGGTTTAAATATCGGTTATTTATTAAATTCGAGTTCGATTTTATAATTCTATAATTAATATTTAGGTAATATTTTCGTAGTTATCTCTTCCTAAAAAAGATACTTTTATTATTAATACTCTTTAAGAATATTAAGAGGTTCGTTTTTTTTTTAAAAAACTTTAATTTATTTACCCTATTAACCTCTTTAATTAATATATATCGAATTAGATCCTCGTATAAAGTTATTTTTATTCGAAGATAAAGTATTACTAACTTCGACCGGGTTATAATTCGATTTTTTATTTATAACTATTCTTTATAAATATATAAATATTATACTAACGACGTTTTTAATATATAGAAATATAAATACTCCTCTCTTTTAATCGATTATTAGATTATATTTTTTTAATTAAAGTATTCCTAAAATAATATAATAAATAATTATTCTTATTATATCGAAAGTAATTTCCTTATAATAGTATTAAATAATAACTAGTAGCGGGAACGTTTCTTTATCTACTCTTTTTATTAATAACTTCGACCCGTTAGTTAACTAAAGTTTATATTATTTCTTTTTTTTTTAAATTAATAGGTTAATTACCTAAATTATTATTCGAGATATAAAATTATTAGTTATTTTTAAATCTATTATTATAACGACCTTATATCCGTTAACTCTTATTAATATTTATATATATATACCGTATTAAGTTAAATATAGATATCGTTTTAGGATTAATATATTAATCTCTTTATATTTCTTTTTAATATAAGGAACTAGTCTTTTCCCGACGAAGATAAAAATCTATAGTACTTTTTAGATTCGAAATATCTTTCGTAATCTTCGGTTAAATAATAGTATTATTCGTCTTAATTATAATATTTCGTTTTCTTATTATATTTTATCTGGCTTCGTAATTATAATTATTATTCTTTATCGTAACTTAGGAAGATTTAGTTCTCTCTCTTCTTAATTAAATACTACGAGTAATTATCTTTAATATAATTATTTTATTAACTATAATTATATCCTAGTTTTATAATATATTTTCGCTCTCCTAAGTTATCGTAATAGTATTTATAGTATTCGTTTATATATATTAACTAGTATATCTCCCTATATCGTAGATAATATTTATTATAAATATAATTAATTTTAGTAAATTATCTTTTCTCTTTTTTCTTTTCTTCGGGTTTCTCTTTTAATATAATAAATTAAATTTTAAAATTATCGAGATAATCTACTACTTAAAGTTATTTTTTAAAATTTATTATATTTTATTTTTATTTTTATCCTTCCTCTAAATCTTCCTTTAAAGTTTTATTATTATTATTATTTAGTTCTTCGAGCTCTCGAATTCTTTAAACGATCTTTTCTTTAATATTTCCCTATTTTTCTAATAAATCGTTAAGCGTAGTATTATTTTATATTAAATTCTTAAAAAACCCGGTTATATTATTCGGTATCTTTTTCTTAAGTATATTTAATTATTATCGATTTATTATATTTTTCGAATAATAGTTCCTAGCGATATAGCCCGGTTTATTATAATTATAATAATTTATTATTTTCTTACCTCTTTATTATTATTTATCTTTTTTCTAGAATCCTTTTATAAGTCCCTTTTTAATAAAATCGAGTTTTATTAATATATAACTATACGGGTCAGGTTTTTTATAGCGGTAATAATTAACCGAATTATATTTATTACTATAAACTTTTAAACGTCCTTATCCGTTAACTCCTCCGTTATAGCGTTTCTCTATTATATATTTATATAACTTATCGTTAATCTTAATTATTTATTTTATAAATATATCGAGGTTCTTTATAACGGTTCCTACTTGTATAAGTTCGTCTTTTATATTATCTTTTAAACCTCGTCGATATATTATTATAAACATAGTATCGTCCTAGTCCGTTAATATTATATAATATTAAAACTACGCCGAGTAATCGGATATAGACCTTCGTTATATTAAATATTAAATAACGCGAACCGTTATACTACTCTCGTTGGATAATTTAAATATATAACGAATCTTAATTTTAAATCTAGAGAAATTCTCTATTTAAAACTTTATTAATAAGTTATCGGTATTATTTACTACTTTTATATAGCGCTTTAAGAATAGTTTAATCTATTACTATATATTACCTCTTATATAAGTTATTACGAAAGTTATTTATTTAATAACTAGTATAATATTCTCGTTAAATATAAAGAATAACTAGAGTTATAATAACTAGTCGTTAAACTTTTCGCGTTTATTATAATAATAGTTTAAGCGGGCGACTTTAATATAGTCCCCTTCTTCTATAATATTACGTCTTTTAATATCGTTTTAAATATTTAAAACTAGGGTCTTTATTAATCCTAAAGTATTTATTTTAAAGATATTTAAAATATTAAGGCTCTCCGTTTAATATTTTAATATAATATTAATAGGACCTAGGTTAATACTCGTTAAAAGAAGTATTAAGAATTAAAGGATAATAGGCTTCGTATTAATATAAAATAAAATTAAATAAATTTAATAAACTTAATTAATAATTTAATAAACGTCTATATTTAAAATCTATAATTAAAAGTTTTAAAGAAAGTTAAATACGAAGCTCCTATTTATTAAGAAAATACGTAATTTATATAGAAGAAAGAAACTACGCTATTTACCTATTTACTCGCTTATTCCTTCGTTAAGTAATTAAATAATTAAGTGTTTATCCGTTTATTAGTCTATATACTACGTCGAGTAGTAAATAGTTCCTTAGTTTATTAAATATACTAAGTCTACTAAGGCTCGAAGAGAACCTTGATTATAATAATCTTCGAGGTATATATAATCTAATTCGAATAAAAGAAAGCGAGGAGTAGAAGACTATCTTTAAAATTAAATATAATTATTACGAATACTTAGTAATACCCTTCGGACTTATTAACGCACTAGTAACCTACTAAATATTAATTAATAATATTATACGAGTATATTTAGATATAACGATAATTATATACCTCGATAATATTTTAATCTACTCTATTAATAAGGAAGAATATATTTAATATATATAAAATATCCTAATTTATTTATTACTAGCTAGACTTCTCTTTAAACTAAAGAAATATAAATTTTATAAGGAATTAATTAAATTCCTTAAATTTATAATTAATACTAGAGGTATTTATATAAACTTTAAAAAGATTAGGAGTATTAAGGAATAATTTATATTATATAATATTAAGATAATATAGAGTTTCTTAGGATTTATAAATTTTAATAAAAGATTTATTAAAGACTACTCTAAAAAGACTTTACTATTAATAAATATAACGAAGAAGGATATCGCTTTTTAATAGGGAAAAGAATAATAATAATCTTTTAAAATACTTAAAGAGGCCTATAAGAAACTACCGGTACTATATTCCTTTCGAAGTAACGAATTAACTCGAATCGAAACCGACGTTTTAAATTTAATAATAGGCGCTTATATACTTTAATAGAAAAACGATAAATAATATCTTATTATATATTATTCTAGGAAAATATTATTAGTAGAATAAAATTATAATATTTATAATAAGGAATTACTAGTAGTAATATTCTTATTAAAGTAATAGAGGGTATATATAAAAAACTATTTAAATTTTACTATTTTTATAAACTATAAAAATCTTCTTAACTTTATAATAATAAAATAATTAAATCGAAGATAGATTAAATAATTAGAATTATTAAAATAATATAAATTTAAAATCTTTTATACCCTAGGAAAAGATAATAGTTATACTAATATATTTAATAAACGAGAAGACTATATAAAGGAAAAGAACGTAGTTATATAACTAGTTCTTATTTAATAATAAAATAGGTCGTTAGTCCTAGTAAAATAACTAATAACGATACTATATATCTTTATTCCCGGAATTATTAATAATATTTAGAAAGAGTATAAAAACGATACTTTAATAAAAATATTAAGAAGTTAGTAACCGTAAATTAAATTATTAAAATATAATAAAAGAATATACCTTCCTAAAGAATATCTTAAGGAAATTATCCGAGATTATTATAATAATTTTATTTAAGGATACCCTAGAGTTACTAAAACTATAAAACTTATTTATAGAGAATACGACGCGTTAAGACTAAAGTTATACGTCGAGAAATATATTAAAGAATATATTAAATATTAGTAGAATAAGTTTATAAAATATATTAAATACGGTTAAATTTAATTCGCCCCGGTATTAGAGATACTATAAAATAATATTATAATAAACTTCGTTATTAAATTATTAAAATTAAAAGACCCTATTATAATAGAGGCCTTTAATTCTATTATAATAATTTATAATAAACTTAGTAAATACGCTATAATAATACTAATTAAGGAAATTTATAAAGTAGAGTAAATCGCCTTCGTACTACTAAATCGACTAATTAGGGATTATAGTATTTTATAAAGTAGTAGTACGTTATATACGCCTGCGCCCCGTTAAAGGCGCTAGTATATTATATACGCCTACGCCCCGCTACCTCTATAATATTATTATTTATCGATGCGGGGTTCTGGCCTTAGTATCGCGGGGTTCTAACTCTTAATAATTCTATATCGAGTCAACGTTCCCCCGTTTTATTAGAATCCTTAGAGATTAGTTCTATTATTAAATTTAGGATTTAAAAATTATTTAATAATAAACCCCGTAACTACTTTACGTCTTTTATACTATTACTAAGCCGCTAGCTCTATGTTAACGACCTTAGGTATTATATATCCCTAAGTTAATTACCTTTAATAGAGATAAATAATTTATATTTAATTATTAGAAAATACTAGTTAATACTATTAAAACTAAATTACGAATATTAATTATATATTATTTATAGATAAATAGATAAATAGAACGAACGAACTAAATAATAGAAATATATTTACGATATTACGTTAATTAAAAGTAGAACGATTAAGTAAGACTTTTATTTATAATTTAATTAATATTTAATAATAACTAGTTTAATATAATAAAACTTATACTATTCTTCGCGAATTATAATAAATATATTAATATATTCCTCGAATTTAGAAGTAGACTAAACGCGTAAAGGGTCTTAATTTATATAGTTAATATAAAAGTATTATATAAAAATATATAAACCTAAATTAATTATACGAATACTCGGATTAAGAAAATAATAAATAAATATCGAAAAAAGTATTCTTAATTAAAGGAGGGGGATAAAATATATTTTTTAATAAAGAATATAAAGAGTAAAAGACTAAATAAGAAATTAAACTACGTTAAAATCGAATTATTTTTAATTAAGAAGACTAAAGGATTAATTAATTATAAATTAAATTTTTTAACCGACGCTAAAATATACCTAATATTTTATATCTCTTTACTAGAGTTAATAGACTTTAATATATCTTTATAAAATACTTTTTATTTTTAAATTAAAAAAAAAATAGAGTTCGAGGTAGAAAAGATCTTAAATAATAAAAATTAAAACTACCTCGTTAAATAAAAGGGATATAACGAGTTAAAGAATATATAAAAATTAGTAACGAATTTAATTAACTATTAGGAACTTTTAAAAAAGTTTTAAGAATTACGACCTAAAAGAACTAGTCGTAGGTCTCGGGCGAGAAAAATCTTAAAAATATAAAATCTTTAAAGTAAAGAACTTTAACGGCTATATATTTTATTTTATTAAATTTTTTAAGTTCTTCTAGGCGCTTTAATTCCTCTATATTTATAAAAGCTTTATCGAATATTTTTTATTCACACTCCTTTAGGAATTTCTTTTATTAGCGAAACCTTTTCAACTTTATATTCTTTTAATAAATAATTTTATTCGCCGCGGTAACGGCCTCGTTTATTATTTCTTATATAATTTTAATTATTTCCTCCTCGCGTTCTAAATACTCTAGAGTCTTATTAATACCAGAGAAATTAATAACCGATTTTAAAGACTCGTATTTTTTCCTAGTTTTAATATACTCCCTATATTTCTTCGATAAAGAGGATAATCGGTATTCGATTTAACGTATCGCGTAGTATATATAAATAACTATAACTATAAGACCTTTAAAGATAATTTATTTCTATAAATTATTACGTTACTTTATTTAACGAGAAGATATAAGGTTATTTTTAAAAATAAAGAAAATTATAAAGAAGGGGTAATATTACGATTAAAATTCTTTATAAACTTTAGTATATTTAATATATTTAATAGGCCAAAAGGTTATTTACTACTCGACGTAGTATATAAATTAATAAATAAATAAGCGCTTAACCGTTTATCTACTCGATATAAAAATAAACGAGTAAATAAATAAATAGTATAATTTCTTTCTTTTATATAGATTACGTACTTTTTTTAATAGATAGGAACTTCGTATTTAACTTCCCTTAAAACTTTTAATTATAAATTCTGAATATAAACGTTCTTTAAATTTATCTAGTTTTATTTTATATTAATACGAAACCTATTATCCTTTAATTCTTAATACTCCTCTCTACGAGTATTAACCTAGGTTCTATCGACGTTATATTAAGATATTGAACGGAGAGCCTTAATAAAACTACGCTAGTAAAACTAAGTATCTTTCGTATCTTTCGTATTATAATAGTTTTAATTAAAAATATTATTTACGTCTATAATTTATAGTTAGAATTTAGAGTATTTAGAGTATTTATATAAATCGTGGTTACTGTGTATATATTAGAACATTCGACTTTTAGGCGTAAAATCGATTTGGCGTTGGGGCGTGATTCGCGTTGGGGCCAGCCGCACCGAGTATAGCGAGGTGCCCGCACGGTTACGACTGCGAGACGAAGCAACTCGTTTGGCTACCGTAAGTTCAACAATTAGTGGGCAAGTCTGGAGTAGTACTAAAACTGTGTTGTACAATCATTTGATCTCTTGTACGGCTAAAGCTAGGATACATCCCCAAGGTCATGGTACAAGGCAGTCTTATACATGGCCCAATCAAGTACAGTGCGGTAACATGAGAACGTTAAAACCATCCTCCACATCATAATATGATCATCATCATCATCATCGTCGTCATAAAAAGGTGAGAAAGAAGATAGGAAGGGCAGGCGCAGTCATCACCACAACTCAAATTGCCTGCACCGATGAATTGAGCAGACACGCCTAGAGAATTGATCATTGAAATCACGCCATCCCATACCAAAGGGTTGAACTTTATTCAAGCGTCACAGAAAAGTCCTCCGCAGCCTCCACAACATTTAAAGAGAATAGGATATAGAAAAGACAATTTGATACAAGAAGGGGCATGCTTATACAGAAAGACATCATAGAGGTGATATATCACGAAAAGAGATTGAAAGGGAAAAGCTCGTCAAACGATGAGGCGTCGTAGGGAGATCCGGACGACTTCGAAAATTCGAAGTCCTCCAGAACCTTGAAAGAATTGTCAGCTTGGCTCACAGTTTCGGCCGCACACGCTTCGAGCTGAGTGCAGCTGTTTGGCATAAAGCTGTCAAAAGCGGGTGAGAGGTTCGAGGAGTCGATGTCATGAAGGTATGACGTAATTGATTTTGAGGTCGGCCAGTCGCATGTCGATGGAGCGGTGTCAGGGTAATTGATGGCGATGGGTGAGGTTGAGGTATCAGCCAAAGAAAAGGAGGCGCTCGTGAGGTCAATAGGTTGGTAATCCTGCTGTTGCTCGCTGGAGTTTGGAATGGTGATGCCGAAGGTGGTTCTGTCGGTTGAAGACGCTAGGCTGGCGTACTCCTCGTAACCGGGCCCACCGTAAAGGAGTGCCTGAGAAGCGCTGTCGATCACGACGCTTGCAGTGTCGTCCTCGTCTTCATCATCGTCTTCGGTAGGCGGCGTGATATCTGTCACGTGTTCCTGGACCTCTTCAAACCAGAGTCTGAGAATCTCCATCCTGGGCTCGTCACCTCCACCATTGCCACCGCGAGGTGCCGCCGCCTTCTTGCTTTTGGCGCCTTTCGGCTTCGGATTGAAGTGAATTCGTCGTAGATGTGCTGCAGCGTTATACTCTGCGTGATACTTCTTCTTTTCCTTGCAAGCCTTGCAGTTTGCGAGGAACATCTGATCAGAAGATCGATCGACGCACACCCAGGCTTTGCGGGTCTTCGCTGCATGTACCACGTCCATGTGACGCCGAAGCTCGTGGGCCCCTCTAAAGCCGTCTTTTTTGACGCTGCATCTAGTGCACATAATTTTCTCGCGCATCGGTCGAACATAACCGCGATTCTTGGTGATTTCGATCTTTGACCCGTTCCCTGAGGGCACACGAACCATCCCGTGCGAACAAGAAGACGATGAAGACGATTCACGAGACATCGATTCCCCTTTGGGCGCAATCTGTCGGATGTTTTGAGCAACCTGTTGGCTGCGAAGAGAAACGCGTGACTTTGAAGAGCTACTGGACTCTAAGGAGTCTGAACGCGACATGCTAACATCATGTTCGGTGTTCAAAGGCAACGACAAAGGCTTAGAGAGATCAAAAGCACACGAGGTCTCAGCATTGACCACACCACCAACATGATTGAAGGAAAGAGATGGGTTGAAGAGAGACGTGTCGTTGTTTTGTCTGCTGTCTGATGAAGACTGGGTATTGAAGCTTTGAAATGAGTCGTCGAGATTCAAATCGTAATGCGAGATTTGAGACTTGACCTTCATCATGCTGATACCTGCACATAGGCTGTTGTCACGGCTCATATTTACGCTTGTTGCTGGTGTGGGAACGGTGAAACCGTCAGACATTGTTGTTGATGGAGAATGAGATGTTGTCGAGCCGTAAGGAGAATTGGGCACGTGAAACTGGCTCGAGTTTCTTCGAGCTTGCATGCCTGGAGAGTAAGTAGGCGATAACATCGACTGAGATCGGGGCTGAGGCGGCGTTGTCGAATGGGATTTAGTTAAGTAGTCTGTTGCATTATCATAGACTGTGACAGGGATCTGGACTGAAGGTCGTGCTTGACCCGTGTTGCGTTTCTGGAACTTTGGAGGATTAGTAGAAGCAGTAGCAAAGCCGCTGTAGGGCATCTCGGTCGTATTCTCTTCCCACTCTTTCAGCGCTAGCGGCGTGACTGGTCTTTGGTAGACGAAGGGATCAGGACCATTTTGTGAATGGCTCGAACGTTTTCTTGACATCTGCTCCGCTTCAGGTTTGGCATCGTGCTTGTCAGGCCGTTGAGGAACAGCGGCTTGCTGCGGGTAGTTTCAGCTCAGAGACGGGGCTTGTGAAGGTAGAGACATACGGAAGTGCGACGTCGACGAGTTTTTGGTGTAGGCTTGAGCAATGCCGCTTTCGCTTTGTGTTTCTCTTGTGTCGGGTTGTCGAGGGTGGAAGGAACGTTGGCCGAGAGGAGGGAGGCGAGGTCTGCTGTCTGAATTTCCCATTGCCGCTGACGCTCGGCCTCAGAGAGGCTGGCATTGCACTGCCAGAAGAGTTCCTTCTGAGATCTCAACGCATTCGTGAGGAGTGTCCTAGGATCGAGGACTTCCTGAGTAGCTGAGGTGGCCATACTTGGTAGCAGGTAGTTGTATGGATGGGAATCGAGGCTGCTGACAACTGCTTCTCCGGATCAGCGATGAGTATCACCAGCGCATGGTCTCGACGACCACGGAAGCTCGACAAAACCACGCATACCTTGCTACGCAATCGATAGAGCCAGTCGAGCACTATGGGTTGAAGGTGAAGGGAAATTCAATGGGACAGGGCGAGAAGAATAGAAGATTAAAATGCGAGGCTACCCATGAGCATGGGAATGGGTTGATTATAGGGTCGAGGGGGTGCTTGCAGAGGACGATTAGAAGATCCGCTAACTCGAAATTTGAATCCTCTTCGGTCCGAGCACCCTACGCGCGGCCTAAAAAACTGGGCGCAGAGTCCTCCCTCCGTGAGTGTGGGGTGAGAAAAGTGAGGCAGCCAATAACGCTGAGGGCTGCCTAGCAAGTCGGGCGTCCCCAAGCTAGCCATGTCAGCCAGGGAGGCCAGGCTTTGCCCGGAAGGGATCCACGGACCTAAAGTTTTGGTGTCTGTCGGCCATGCTTGGCAGCGTTGCAGGTGGTCATCAACGACAAGGCTGCTTTGCGTTACCGGTCAACCAGTCGCCGTTCAGTCCTCGTGTGCTAGATCTTGCAGGTAGCCAGTAGGGTGGCCGTGGAGTTCTACTAGTAAGCGAAGGACTTTTCTGAGATCGTGCGATCACTTGCGGCACTAAAAATGGTTTCCTATCTCGATTGGATGCCCTTTCTGAAGGACTTCTTATATCCAATCATAATGTGTGCTCAACTCACTCTACCGTACGAGTTGTGCTAGCAGACATGACCGCGAAATCCTGCCTCTCTCTACACAAAGTCTAAATCGTGCGTTGCTCTTATGCCGGGCGTCCTCCAACCTCACGAGTGATGGGATTGCAGAAAAGGCGCAGCACACCCCCATCCTTTCAGTGCCAACTCAGAGAAAGCCGTCCTGGCTGCAGATGCCTCTTGGCCGTTGAAGGGCAATATTTGGCGCTATTGGCCTGAAAACGGCCTTAACCGTTTTGGAGGACTTGGATACCGAGAATTTGATCTTGATTGAAGCATCTCGCTCACGTGAGATTTTGTGAGCTAGCTTGTGAACAGTCCTCCCCATGCTTTCGTCCTGCCGCCAGACCTGCCGTCTTGTGGCCGGTATAGTTTACAGTGGCAGTAGGGTAGGACGAAAAGCAGGCAACCGAGGCAACCAGCTGCTAAACAGCGAAACCGGAGCATGACATGAGAAGCTCAATTTGCGGCTCTTCCTATTTGGAAGATCCATTATTCAGTCGCAAACGATTGAGATCTCGAGGAAAGTATACTGGTATCATTGCATTTGTCTGCTCTACATTGGCTAGTTTTGGAAACATCCGTCCCGACATTCCTTGTGGTTCCTGCTCAAACATCTACTCTAACGCAGATTATTCTGCTTATGGCGATGAATATCTACCACGTCTCATCAGTCATAGCTGAGAAGATACGCCGTGACCCAGCTGCTGTCATTTATCTCCAGCTGCGCCCTCACCTTGAGTAGCCCTGAAACTGCCAACGTTTACCTTGCAGGCGTCTTTCACAAATGATGGAGGCGTGTTCTCTAGATATTACTATGGTAATCAAAAATCCTTTGTCGCAAGTGTGTCTAGCGGCACTGTCTGGTGTATGCTCAGACAACGCTCATAGTCCGATCCCATGAAAACACGCACCTATCTTCCAGCATTCCTGCAAATCTCACAGCTCTCCAAAGCTCATCACAACCTTCAGAAAAAGTCAATAACCCCACATCATCATAGCCGAACGCGAGGCCTTCAATAGCCTCACAGCCAAACCTAAACAACGAAATTCCAACTCCTCCTCACCCTAAGCGCCCACGCTCTCAGCCTCCCCACCCTCTTAACCACGCTCGAAAAACGCTCAGAATGGGGCTGGATAGGCTCATTCGCAGACGATACCTGCGATGGTAACCCCATAGGTGACTGCCCGGCAATGCTGGCTCGTCACAGTGGCTGCATCCCTTTTAACGCTTCAATAAACAATATAGGCGTCTTCTTCGGCTCTGGTGACTACGAGCTCAAGCAATTTTGGGCCTATGCGGATGATCAGTGCACGGGTAGAGAGACTGTGACGGCCGTCAACGGGAATGGGAAGGGGCTGGGTGGTTGTGTGCAGATGGTGACGGAGAATGGGGTGGGGACTTCGGATACGCTGAAGAGCCTTGGCGAAGTGTGGCACTTAGTGATTAATCGTGCTTAGAATTCGTGTAATGAGTTTCGCAAATATATGCATCTCTATTGTTTGCTGGTGTATTTATACGCTGGCAAAGGGTATCATGTCCATGATAGTACTTGAGGTTTATCACCACCAGGTGTCTCAAAGCAGAGTGCCTTAGCTGTACGAATGCATCTCCACATGAGATAGCCATGAAGGTGTCCGCTCGGGTTCTCCTCGAATTGCGCTCCCTCCAATCCTCTCTTCGCACCCTTTCCCTCCCCTCCTTCTCATCCCCACCGCCCTTCTTCTTTCCGCCAGTATGCATCTCCGGGTGTCCCATAGTCTCAGCAATCGTTTTTTCCATTTTCCCAGTCAAGCCGCTGTGTATTTCTTGATAAACCCCTTCTAATTCAGAGAATCCTCCTTCTTAGGCGCGATGGTGCGTTGGCACTTCTTTGGACCGGGAGCTGAGAGAATGGTCAGCGGTCGACTGGATATGCAATTGGCGGAGGGAAGAAGCTGTACTGTCGTGATGAGGGTGCAGTCTTACTTTTCCTGACGGCTCCTTATGCCATAGCGGATTTGGGATGCGAGGATCGCTTAATGCCTGCGTGCTATGTTGTGGATTTACACGCTCAACACACAGAGTTGGAGTTATGCTTCTCCTCGAATTACTGCCAATTTGCCTACCTTCCTAACACGTGGTTTACAGCAGAGAATCACACATGCAAGAATGCCAATGTGTGGCTTCTATCGCGTCATCGGGCGTGACATACGAAGAAATGTGGAGCCTTGTTCGAGTGGATAACATACTCACAGCCCCTTTTATGGTGCCCATGGAGCAACGCCAGCCATCCTACTTAAGCCCGACCAAGCGGCCCCTATCAATGACTGTCATCGGAATCGGCGCTCAAATGGTGACCTACAGACGAGACACATAGCTGAAGGCTCTGTACAGCTCTCGTCTCTTCCATGTGATACCCGTGATTTGTGTCACACATTCCTTCAGCTTATCTACCACTGTGTCCACTTCTCTAGCCAAATTCCCTCGTAGTACTCGTTTCGTGTTCCTTTGTTGCGAATTCGACGCTCTGTAGTGACGGCGTAGATGTCAAGATTTAATAGATATTGCACAATGGGACAGTATCGCAGCAGCTAGATGACACCCGAGGTACTCCACATAGACGTCTTCCAAGTGAGATATGTAGAAACAGAGCGTTTGATATGTCCTAAAAACGGACGAATACGGAGGTAGATGCTTGTTCTTTCGCCTCTCGTCTAGGTTATGAACCATCGCCGCAAGGGAAGGGATCTAAAGTCGTGTGAAGACAGAGAAGCTGGCTTAACAGAGCTGGTAGTGCTGAGCATTCCAAATATCCCTAATCACGAAGCATCGATTTAAGTTACGAGGGTTACCATGCTTTGAGGAAATATATTTTCAGAACAAGGAGGCTCAAGCTGCACGAACCACGGATCAAGTTCGCATTTGCTCGAACGTGCAATTGTCAAGTCCTCCAACATGAGAAGCAAAGAAAATAGTCAAACACTTCAATGACTTCTATACTTTGGCTCAATGTTATTTACCAAAAACGATCATGACGGCGAGCCTTAAGGGATCGCGGGTACAAACCTTAATTTTGAGCCACTAGACGCGATCTGTTCTTTGAACATTTTGGACCTCCTTGGCGCTCTTCCATCAACATCCTCCACAGCATTAGCGACGATGTTGGAAGCCTTTGAACCCTTCCTGAAGGGCGACTCGGGTCGAAAAACTCGGGGCCTTCTTCGATTGATCATTCTTTTGACAATTGCCGGAGCTGCAGTAGCAAGTCGGCTGTTCTCTGTTATACGTAAGCTATTTCGCTCTCCCACTTCAAAGCTCCACAATACGCTCCGTCACAGCCAGAGCAGTGTTTCCCGAGCTCAAGAAGCATTGGAATAGCATCGCTGACACAGAGTTCCGCCAGGTTTTGAAAGTATCATCCACGAATGTTCGTTCCTCCTCGACAATATAGGACTCTAGCCGAAGGCTAGGGGTTGTAGGGTAAAGCGCTGATTGAAGGACAGTCGACCCGTGGTTCAACTTTCGAGCAACCAAATACCTTGTGCACAATGGGTTCTACAGCTTCTGGGATTGGTTCGACGACCGTAAGAAAGCTCCATCCTCCAATGTGACGAGGCCCCAAATTCGTAATGAGCCACCGTGAGGCATCAGCGTTGGCTGCAAGAGATGAAATGATGGACAATATGGGTTTTGGCTGATACCCTAGTGCTCAGGAACATGGCATCCTTTGGGACGTGTCACTGGAGGCACACTGTACCCTGGACTTATGGTTACCAGCGGCATCATCTACCACGTTCTAAGGCTCCTCTCAATGCCGGTCGACATTCGAAACATTTGTGTGCTACTTGCGCCAGTGGTTTCTGGCTTGACTGCCGTCGCATCCTATCTCATCACGTCTGAAATGACCACTTCTCCATCCGCTGGGCTGCTGGCAGCTGCTTTCATGGGCATCACACCTGGATACATATCAAGATCTGTGGCTGGAAGTTATGACAACGAGGCCATTGCTATCTTCCTACTCGTGTTCACATTCTTTCTCTGGATCAAGGCCGTCAAGAACGGTTCGGCCATGTGGGGTGCTCTGACGGCGCTCTTCTACGGATACATGGTGTCTGCATGGGGTGGCTACGTCTTCATCACCAATCTCCTGCCGTTACACGCTTTCGTGCTCATATGCATGGGACGGTACAGTCCAAGACTCTATGTCGCCTATAGCACGTGGTTCTCTCTGGGCACGCTTGCCAGTATGCAGATCCCATTTGTAGGGTTCTTGCCTATCAGGAGTAGCGAGCACATGTCTGCATTAGGTACATCAGTCCAAGCTATGGCATGGGCAACAGACACTAACAGCTCTAGGTGTATTTGGCCTCATCCAACTCGTAGCGTTCGTCGAGTTCATCCGCCAGCAAGTCCCCAACAAGCAATTCCAGACCCTCCTTCGAAGCCTCATACTCCTGGTCTTCGCTGTGTCCATCGGTGGCCTGGTCCTCTTGACTGTGTCTGGCGTCATTGCTCCTTGGAGCGGTCGGTTCTACTCCCTCTGGGACACCGGCTACGCAAAAATCCATATTCCAATCATTGCCTCAGTGTCAGAACATCAGCCCACTGCATGGCCCGCCTTCTTCTTCGACCTAAATTTGATGATCTGGCTCTTTCCTGCTGGAGTCTACATGTGCTTCCAACAGCTGAAGGATGAACACGTCTTTGTAGTCATCTATGCCGTACTGGCGAGCTACTTTGCTGGTGTCATGGTGCGTTTGATGCTGACTCTGACGCCTGTGGTGTGTATTGCGGCTGCCTTGGCAATCTCGAACATCCTGGACACATATCTTGTGGCTGAAAATCCTACACCAAAGGAGCCTCAAACCAACGGTCAGGCCAATGGTGACACCGTTAAAAGTGCCACCAATTTCATCAAAGACTCGTTGAGATCAACACGCCAGCCAGTCCTTGGTATTTATTCGTATGTCTCGAAGGCTTCGGTTGTCGGAGCTATCACAACGTACCTCATCCTTTTTGTTATGCATTGTACATGGGTCACCTCAAACGCCTACTCCTCGCCCTCAGTCGTTTTAGCCAGTAAGCTACCTGACGGAAGTCAGCACATCATCGACGATTATCGTGAAGCCTACTACTGGCTTCGACAGAATACCCCAGAGAAAGCCAAGATCATGTCTTGGTGGGATTATGGCTACCAAATTGGTGGTATGGCCGATAGACCCACCTTGGTAGATAACAACACCTGGAACAATACGCATATTGCCACTGTAGGGAAGGCAATGAGCTCGAGTGAGGAAGTCAGCTATCCAATTCTCAGACAGCACGATGTGGATTATGTCCTAGTCGTATTCGGCGGTCTACTAGGCTACTCAGGCGACGATATCAACAAATTCTTGTGGATGGTCCGAATCTCTGAGGGGATCTGGCCAGAGGAGATTAACGAGCGCAACTACTTCACTGCACGAGGAGAATACAGAGTCGACGATGAGGCCACGCCGACTATGAGGAACAGCTTGATGTAAGTCCAGCAACAAGACAATGATTTATAACGCCCCGTTGACGGATTTTAGGTACAAAATGTCATACTATAACTACAATGCCCTGTTTCCCGCAGGCCAGGCCCAAGACAGAGTACGTGGCTCAAAGCTGCCTGCCGAAGGTCCTCAATTGAGCACCCTCGACGAAGCATTCACGAGTGAGAATTGGATCATTAGAATCTACAAGGTCAAGGATCTTGACAACATCGGAAGAGACCATCAAAGCGCCGTGGCCTTTGACAAGGGTAACAAGAAAAAGAAGACGGCGAAGCGAAGAGGTGCTCGTATCCTCCGGACTGAATGAGCTTGTTGGGTACTGTAACATAATTCTATCTTCGGCCGAGGGTGCCCATTGCCGCATTATTACAACAATTGTATAGAATATCATGATCACTTGGCTCGCTTGGGGGAAAGTAAAGTACCCTCGAACCTAGAGTACGCCAAGGGCGCTAATTAGCCGCTTCCACGTGCAAATTCTCCTTTCTTGCTTCCCAAAAGTTCATCTTGCATATCAATGCCTGACGAATTAGGCATCACCATCTTACAATACATCTTGGGAATACCTGTGCCAAAGTTGAAGTTCATGCAGCGTTATTGAATTGGCCCAAATGTCGTACATTGATGACCTGGTTACTCGTAATGCAAAGGAGCGGTAGTCTCAAGCATTGCTGCCCAAACCCCAAATCTTCTGGCGAACCAGTCAGGATACACAGATAGCCCAATGTCATCATTGGACCAAAATTCGCACGCACGCTGTATCTGATACCGTTGGTTCAACCATTGACGACGACGCAATTTCAATTTTGTGTCTCCTCCGTGAAATTGTCTGCGTGGTGTTTGCTATTTGTTCGTTGAAAGGGGGCTTTGCTTTTTGCTTCGCAATTGTGTAACCATATCATCAGTCAAGCTTACAGGGTCCTTTTCAAATGGCGTACGCTTTTCACGCTGGCCCACTCTTTCATTTTCGTACTCTACTCTTACACATGATTCTGCCTCCACTCTCGGATTCTTTACTGCTGCCTGGCGTATTCATATAAGGTTCGGGCCTTTGCAGTGGTCCAGGGTCTCTACGTATCGGGCCCTCGATGCGATTCGACTGGCTAATCGGGATCTCGAATGCTGAAGAGCCTCCTCGAGGCGATACTCCCGCTAGACTTCCGAGCGTGAATAGTACTTTATCAGAAGCAATCTCTGAAGGTGGTAGCAAGAAAGTGAGGTGCCAATTTCCAATGCTATGGATCACTGTTGACCTCATGAAGGGCTACATGATGCCGATGGCCGGCGTGGAACACGACCGGTACGGCAGGCTTGCTCGTGTCAAGCCTCGATCGTCAAAGGACAAAGACAGAGATTCAGACACCCGGAGCACCATCTCTAGCATCAGCACTAGCTCCCGGAAACATAGAGACTCCTCATCTTCGAGCAGTCGGACGACTCTACCTCAAGATTACTCTTCGCAGGCGTTACAAGGTGTAACGCAAACGCCAAATCCGGACCAGCTGCCGAAGTTGCCAGAGTCTGGGTCCAGCTCACCTTCCACAGCGAGCGCACCGCGGTCTCGGACCCACTCAACCGTTTCGGAGTCAACATCTACTGCACTGACATCATCTGCTTCTCTCCGCACTCCTGCTTCACTACAGCCGTACCTCGAGGATTATAACGATTCTGCGGACAAGGTCGAGGAGTCACAAGCAACACCGAAACCCGAGAAGCCCAAAAGACGGTCTATCATCGAAGGAGAGCCTTCCAAATCTCTTGCTCAATTGACGGATGAGACCGCCTCCAACTCCAGCCAGACCTCCTCTTGCGATACGGTGAAGGTTACCCCAGCGCGGTCGCCAGCTCGCGTGGAACCTCCTTTGCTATCCAAACACAAACAGAGCCCTAAAGACTCTCACCGCTTAGAGCCCAAGTATTCTGACAATATGGGTGTCGTGAACAGGTCCAGCACGCCAGCTTCGGTGCAACAATATCCCTATGGAAGCATGCCACCTGGCCCACCTGGCCCACCTGATCAATACTATCCTTACTTGCAGCAGATGCCTGCGGGAGCTGGTCCACTCTCGATTCCCCAGAACGTGCTACCGCAAGCGATGCCATACTATCCGGATTTTGGAATCCCACCACCCACGCCTGCTCCGCCCCAGCACCTGCAGTATCCTCCACAGCCGATGGACAGGTCGAGGGATGAGCATGCAATGGCATTGCTTCAGCGCGTAGATCGCGCAATACCGGATCTCCACCTTCTCATGAATTCGTATCAGGAGAACTACGCGATGTTGGAGGCTAGTGAAACGCAGATTCGCAACATGGAGGCGGAAAGAGCTGCGGAATCGCAAACAGCCGACGCACGCTTTGCGAAAGTGGAGAAGGATATCAAGGCCTTGTTGGACAGACATTCCGCGGAAAAGAAGACTATGAATCTCGAGATCAACACCATGGAGACGAAACGCAAGGAGCTAGAACGGAAGTTGAAGATAGAGGAGAAGGACAACGATGAATTGAATGAACTTAATCAGCTTCTACGTAACGAGCGGAAAGACCTAGAAAAGAAGTATAGGGAGGAGAAGGCAGCACTGACCAAAGGCTTTTCGCTCGAGAAAGACAAGATGGTAGCAGACCATCGCACGAATCAGAGAGATGTGCACGACCAGTTGCAGGGGACAATTCGCAAGCTAGAGGCCAACCATGCGTATCAGGTGGCTGATTTGAAAAGAGGCCACGAAGAAGAAAAGCAGCATATTGAAGGCAAATGGGGAAAGCACTGGCGGGAGCTCGAAGATCGACACAACAAATCCCAGCGTGAACTGGAAAGCATACTTGAAGCCAAGCAGATGGTGGTGGATGAGGAGCGCCGTTCATTCTTACAGGCGAAAGAAGGATGGGACCGGGACCGCGAGAACCTGACGCGCAGATGGGATGAGGAACGTACGGTGTTACACAAGACTTTTGAAGAACAACGCAAAACACTTATCATCAAATACCAACGCGAAAAGGACGACTTGATGAAACAATTTTCGCAGTCGCAGGGCAAGACGGAGAACCAGGACAGCATTCTTCAGTTGCAAAGAGAAATCGATTTTCTCAAGTCGGGCTGGGAAGCAGACAGATTCAAATTCCATAAGGCGACTACGGAGTTTAAGACGACAGCTCGCACGTTCAATGACCAGAACAGCAGGCTCCAGAAGCTGACGGAGTCTTTCGATGAAGGTGTGGAGGCTAAGAGCAAGAGAGATTCTCTTCGCTAGGACTTAGAATGAGTGGGAGGGCTTTGCTGCTGCAGAGGACAGCGACGAACCACGATATACAGAGTGGAGTTTGAGATGGATGATGATAAACAGTTTTTCTTTTAGGCATACGATACCCATCACTTTATGGGCGCCAGGCGCTTCGGTATAGACGTGAACGGCAGGTAAGACTCCTTCATTGGACCACGAGTTGCCAAGGATTTCCACTTGGTATTCATGACGGTGATAGTATCTGGCAACAGTTTCAAGATGATGACGAATTCCTGATTTTTTCATTCTCGGCATACAATACCCCAACATTGCGTGGCGAACGTGGCAACAAGGGTGTATTCGTTGGCTGTAACGATGATGATGGACGAATTTCTTTCTCCTTCGGCTTAAGATACCCAGCATTTGACGAGAGGCGTGATAGCAGGGTTTTATTTTCATATCATAAGCATTAACAATAGATTGATTCTTCTTCACCTACCTTGGTTCCAAGAATTGGAACGTTGCAACAGGTGTCCAGTGTTGGAAAGTCGTGACCGCAGGCCAAGTCCATGTGGTGGAGGCTGTGAATTGTTTGGAGGTACTCGGAGTAATATCAAAGAAGGCAGAGTAACTAGGCTTTTGTTGCCGTAACGTGTCTTGAAACTCATGCAGGGCGAGAAGGTCGTTTAAGTCTTCCTGACCCTCATGGTAGTCTGAGGCTCAAGTGTCATCGAGATGGTAGTTCAAAGTATTTTTGCTTCCTCGGACCATTCTCCAGGAAAGATGATCAAGTCTAGCGATGTAGCCAACGTAACATGAAACAACTCTGTTACTTCTGACCAAACCCACGGGGAGGCAGTGCTATTTCAAGGAAATGAGCATAACACCAACCAAGACCATCAATATGTTACAACTTTCTCCGACGCTGCAGTATCACCAGTAGGTATGATGCAAAGTTGCAGTTCTTGACAATTGTTGTTTTGTACTTTATGCAAGGATCATTTAGGTGTTCTTCGACGTCAGTAACTCAACTACAGGGCTGATTCTGGCAATCTGCCCCAAGGTCCTCGCTGCTAAACGAGCATGCCCCAAGCGCAGTTGGGCCACAGGCGCTGCGCCTCGTCGGTATGCCCTAGCAAAAGCCTCAGCCTTCTCGCTGCTGGCCAGTGTGGTCAGTGGGTGTGCTCCACTCGTGAATAAACAGGCTATGTAACTTCCCATGACAGCAAGTCCTGACTCGAGGAAAAAGAAAGACGAAAAAGATCATCGTCATTCGCGTATTCCGACTTTCTTTACGGACGCACCTTATAGCGCATCTTTCGTTCCATTCAGAGCATCGATTGTCGGGATATTCTCCTCCGCTAGAGCATCATCTCACAAGGGGGTGCGGCGTGCAACGTCGTTAGCGTGGACCCCGCCAAAGATCAAAGACCCGGACTCGAAGGGTACCTGACACCATACCATAAACTGGAATATCACTCACCATTCCCCGTCCATATTACTGCTGCACATACACCTCATATACAACAAGTGCCTCTTTCGTTTTGGCCACATTTGTTCCTATCAGCCTTGCACATCTTTGTGGCGCCCTCACACCCTCGTTCTTCCACCATTACCCAACGCGCAAACAACCCTCATGCCATGTGCTCTGGACACACGACTCGTTATATGACTACTACACGCTGATCTTACTTCCCAACTACAACCCTGAACCTCAATCTGGTAGCGGAAGTCTCGGCGACATATGCAAAAGCCTATCGGACCCATATTTATGACCCGTTGAGCCAGAGCGACTATGTCGGTTCATTCAACGCCTCCACGCTCTGGACAACGCTCTCCTCACCCCGTTGGCTTCAACGAACAAACATCCTACGATCCTTTCTTTCCATCCTCCCCCAGCGAAGAACAGCTCGTCCCCGTCGAGAGCGATCATTCGCCCTACCAACAGTCCTACCACAGCCCCTCTCCTCCTTATACCCAAAGATCCCACCACAGCGACGTACGAAAGTCTGTATCGCCTTCCAGTAGCTACAATCAACAACACGCGCCTTCTCTCGCCGGCATAGCCAATCAAGATCCCATATCACACCTTGGTGTCGCCCATGAGGCTGACGATGGCTCCTTTGACTTTCTAAGCCCCAATGCCTACATATCAGACAATGGATACAGCGGAGCAAGTAACCATACGACGACGCCAGACTTCGAGAATGGTTTCTACCTAGAAGAAAACTTTGGCATGCTGGTAGACCCAAGCCAGAACGTCGAATTGAGCGATCTCCCACAGGTCGGCGCCAACAACGCTGAACGTCATCCATCCGGCGAGACCGAGGGCACAAGAGGTTCTGTCGATACAAACAACACCCGGGCTTCAATTGGCACCGGTATCGCTACACTCGATTCGCATCTTATGAGTCCTGTTTTGACAGAGTTGGGGGATCAAAGTTCGCGGCAGGCAAGCAGTAGCCCTCGAGAGGATATGAGCCAAGGCAAGCGTGAGAGCATAGGAAATATACCATCGGCTTTGCTCATGCATAATGTTGCCCAAGGGAACATGAGACCGGCGCATCCAGATCCATTTGGCGATCACGGCCCAATGCAGATCACGCCAACCGAGACCGATAGCTCGCGCTCCAATGGCCCAAGTCCGGAGATTCCTTCAGCTACCACGGTACCTAACATCGCTCGCGCTGCAAGTCCTGTCGTACGTATTGAGAGCTATAGTCGAGGAGACTCGCCGGCGCGCGGCGAGAGTTTGCTGCCGCGCAGTGGGGCTAAGCGTAGCCGGTCAGGAAGTCGCTCGTCGCATCTTGCTGTAGAACGGGGTGGGAGCGACGAGGCGGATGTTGGCAGTGACTACTTTGCTGCTGCCCCAAACGCTATCATTTCAGAAACCAGCCGGGCTGGCTTGGATCCTGAAGCGAGGTACAAAGTCAGTGATAGAGAAGTCCCGAATTTCAAGGATCAGGAACAGACGGAGCAGGTGGCGATGAAGAACATAGATGTGGAGGAATGGTTAGATCGCAGTGAACATGGTAGCGATGGCGAGGTAGATGCTCCACCCACGAAACCCGTGTCGATTAGCAAACGACAAAGAGCAAGAAGTACCGGCGCGCAAAGCCTTTCGCACGAGAATCTTGGGAAATTTGAGCATACAGTCAAGGACTCGCATATACCCGGCCCTGGGATTTTGATCCATGAGGAAAGCGGCGAAGAGGAGGAGGACGACGATCAAGATGAGGTAGCCAGCCTGAGTGATCCCGTGGAATCTCCGTTATCACCAAAAGCTGTACCCGTCAATGAGACTCCCGGAGAGGGAAAGCCTGGTGTTTACGATGAGCTTCCAAGTCAACCACCGCTTCACCGCGCCAAAGTATGGCAAGATCCTGTTTACGACAGCTCGAACCCGGGTATCAAGTTGCAACCTATGACTGCCAATGACGCAATGATGAGATTCGAGCAGCGAGCGGAATCCCTCGATGCAATGTCTCGAAGAGGAACCTGGGGCTCCCGTCGCCTCAGCGAATCTGACCTACAGGGCTTATTCCACAACATGTCCTTTGGCGAGAAGAGTAGCATCGGAGGCACAGACAGGCCGCAAAGACCCAGTAGCTTTCTACAAAACGCAGCTGCGAAGCTGATACCCAGAAGAAGCAGCATTATGAAACGCCAGGAAAGCCAGACTGGGAAGCAGCAGACATCTGCTCGTCCCTCATTACAAGAGCATTCGAGGAACGACAGTAGTGGAAGCCGCAAAGAGAGCTTAGCTGTGCCATCATCTTCGCCGCCTTCGGGTCTCAGGCGGATGTCGAGTTTGGGCAAGAGGCCAAAGAGTCCGAGGATCAACACGAGCAGTGCTGTTGCTGCTATGGCTTTTCAGACGGGTGCTCTTGGTGCTGGTGGGTCTATCAGCGCAACTTCGACGTCTTCGCCAAGTGTTTGGCCTTCGTTGAAACGCCAGCGAAGTAAGAGTGATGTGAATGGTCTCAGCAATTATCACGCCGCCCAATCTTCCAGCATAGCTGATATGTGGACCCAACAAGGTGGCCCTCCTATGCCGACGTTAGCAGCACCACCCGCAACGCCGCTGAAGAAAGAGGAGACATTTACCACTCCTGGCTTTGCTGATGCGGAGGATGAAGATGAGGATGAAGTCATGGAAGATGCTGGTGTTACGATGGATCTCTCCATTCGGCCGGACTCGATTGTCCCAACTCTTGAAGGCTTTAGATCGAATATTCGACAGCTCAATCCAAGATTGCCTCCATTCATGTTTGATCGAATCGCTCAAGAACAACTACGACGGTTCAAGAAGCTCTTGGACTTCAAGATCAAGCATGTTCAGGCTGTCAATATGGGTAAATGCGGTTCGGGCAAGTATTGCACTGAGCTTGGCGGCGAACCTACGTATCTGCCGTCTAAGTCGTGTAGTAGAGAGCCTGAGATGTCTCATACTGGCTTCTCAGTTGCTGGTCTTGGACAGTCTGATGAGGATGTGAATGCGTTGGCTGAGGGCATTGTCACCCCTGCACAGTTCCCTCCTGGGGTGCCAATGCCGCCTGTGAAGCGACTGCCTGCTGAATTTGAATGCTCACTGTGCTTCAAAGTCAAGAAATTCTATAAGCCCTCGGACTGGTCGAAGCATGTACATGAGGATATCCAGCCGTTCACTTGCACCTTTGCTACATGTGCTGAGCCTAAATCTTTCAAGCGAAAGGCTGATTGGGTGAGACACGAGAACGAAAGGCATAGGCAACTCGAGTGGTGGATGTGCAATATGAACGACTGCTCGCACAAGTGCTATCGCAAGGACAACTTCGTACAGCACTTGGTGCGAGAGCATAAGCTTCCTGAGCCCAAGGTCAAGACGACAAAAGCAGGCAAGCCAGCTGTGAGAGGCCCGTCGAGCCAGAAAGCTCGAATGAAGCAAGAGCATGCAGATGACTCAAATGACGAGCTCGACCAGGTGTGGAAGCTGGTGGAGGAATGCAGACATGAGACGCCAAAGAACCCTAAGGATGAAGCCTGCAAATTCTGTGACAATGTCTGCAATAGTTGGAAGAAACTCACTGTCCACCTTGCCAAGCACATGGAGCAAATCAGCATGCCCGTCCTCGGTGTTGTCAAGCAAAAGGAGGTCACCCCCGAGACCATCGTCAGTCCCATTGAGCAACGTCTAGCCAACCAATACAGTATGCCTCCCACCGTGCAGAACCCTTGGGGGTCCCAAACCGGCCACGCCTCCCAGTCGCCCTTCGGCATGCCAATCGGCAGTGTCCACGGCAACACACCCACACCAGGCAGTTTCTCAATGACACCCAGCGGTCTTACACCAGGAGGAAACTACTTTGGCGCCGCCGACCAACAAATGTCCAATTACCAACGCGTCTCCCCGAACACCTACCCTCCCCCAGGCCACATCCAACACCTGAATCCATCCTACGCACCCCGACCCTCACCTCTAAACCCCATGTCCAGCTACGGCTCCCTCGGCAGCCACAGCAACAGTTCATACAGCGCCTCCCCAGCCCCGCAATTCAACCCCATCAACGCTGCCGCCCGCGGCTTCTCCCACCCTCCCACTTCATCTCCTGAAAACCTCTACGGCGGCATGCCAGCGCCCAATGTCCCTACCTCCCAACCGCACGCCTCACCGTATGATGATAATAGTAGATTCCAATACGTGCTGCAGCAGCAGCAGACGTTCCGGTCCCCCATCGATGCGCAAGGCGTCGGGTATCAATTCTCCTCCCAAGCTCCAACGACGTATACGCAACAGGCGCCTGCACAGTCACCGTATAACGGGGGGCAAGCTTCAACGCCCTCATACCCACCACAAACCACGCCTCCCACATCCTACCCGCAACCGAGTCAAATGAGTCCGCCGTCGACGGGTTATAGACATCAGACTACGCCGCCGACGAATTATGCGGGGGCGAGTCAGATGAGTCCGAGTTCGGTTCAGGGAGGCTATGGGCAGCAGGGGATGGGGTTGGGGATGCAATATCCACAGATGGGCGGCATGCCGGGGTACTCGCAATCGCCTGTTGATACGCCAATATACCAGCAGCAGCATCAGCAGGGACAGGGGCAGAGGCAGGGGCAGGGCGGGTTTGGGTATAGTCAGGGTTAAATGGTCCATTGTTGAGCTATATACCCGTGTGATGGTTTTGGACGTGGTACGATATATACGGCTGTGTACTGTCCCTATGGATTGGCGATCTACTAGTAACTTCCTGTCTTTTTAATTCAGCGATGTATTACGTTTAGTTGATCAGCCTGTAGGACTCCGTCGATTTCTTGTTATATATATATATATATATTATATACACCCCGAACTTAGGATTGGTAATTACCGTTTTAAATCGGGTACGGGAGCAGGGCCGCTTTAGAGGGAGTATCAAGGGAGCATGGGGGAGCACTCGGGGAGTACGAAGGGAGCAAGGGGGCGCAGCACAGGAGCACAGCACAAGGGAGCCTGAATTGGCTGTTGTTTCCATTGGTGTGCTTATTTACATACTACTAAAGAAGAGGATGGCCCATCTTCCTATTAGGTGAGATAGATGTTCATGACAAAAGAGATGCCTACTTTCGTTAATGAGCCAAACATTTGGGTTCACGGAGGGGACTGCTAACGATACGTCCGATCAATGCATGGATTCAAGCCTCAACATCTCTACATAATACGATCCACGATTGCAATGGCCACGTCTCACCACTGCAACCCATCTCCACCATACAAAGCGGGATATTGAATCTTCGGTACGGACCAGAACAAGAAACCATAGACCCACAAATACCCCAAAAGTTTGCCCATACGATAGAAGAGGAGGTGCCAAAACTTGGCCCAATAGTTACGAAGCGAGTAAGTTTCGCGAATGCTGCCGAAGAGCGGTGGCCAATGTTTGGGCAAGTCGAGGTGAAGACTGACGGAGATGGAAGCGAAGACGGAGTGTATTGCAGTCAAGGACGCCCAGTCGAGGATGATGAATTCGAAGACACACCATATTCGGACGAGGACTTCATGAAGCGTCACTGGTGATTGGGATGCGGCAAGGCGTCGAAAGAAAGACCGCTTGGAAGGGGTGAAATCGTTCGGCTGGATATGTAGGCGGTTCGGCAAGTCAATGACTTCGTAGTAGACGACCATGAGGGCATAAGTTATCATGATAGACATGAGGCGGGTCTTTGATGAACTGTTTCCGAGATTGCTTTTGAGCAGCGTGGTCTGCTCTGGCCGTGGATTTGGATGTTCTTAGATAGCGAAGATTGGGCTGTATGAACCATACCTGCACCCAAGTGTCAAGGTCGGTGTCGACGAGGTATAGATAGGAATGGAGGTGCAGGGTATATAGCGCGATAGACATGGCGTAGAGACCGTTGTATCGCTCGTTGGTCGTCAAGAGAGCGGAATTGTGAAGGGCCCATGAGGCGCTCGCTACGTGAGGGAGAAAATACAAGTGGCGAGAATGGCGTGGGGCCTTGGTTGCTAGCATGCCTATCAGGATAGTCGTTGCTGAGCTTACAAGTAGAAGAATTCACCTAACAAGCGTCCGTACCCAACAAGCGTCCAAATCTCCTATATCTCAGCAGCAACACGAGATGATAAGAAGTGTCTTATACTAAACTTGCCCTAAATAATAATCCGAACAGCTATTATATACAAATTTTCTACGTAAAATGACCTTTTCAAAATGATGTTCGAAACGATGAGTTTTGCCCTATAGGGCCGCACGGTTGCTGGGTGTGGACGGTTGAGGGGTGAACTCTTTCTATTACAATCATAGTGGATGAGGTAACGACCTAATGATGATTCTGTCACCGACGTGGCTGCTCATATTTCGATGCTGTATAGTTCAGCTATAGTTGTAGAAAGGTTGCTTGAGCAGCCCAGGCGCCAAGGACGTCTTAATCCTGTGAGTGCATAGGATGCATCAGGGCATGTGATTTGACGTCAAACAGTAAATGGTGGCACTGAGCATCCTTGGATACGAGTACCCGGATCCCAAAGTGCATTCATAGTACTTTGACTTTGATAACCTTAGGCTAGCCAAAGGAACAATCTCTAAAAAAGTTTTGCTGGTGCTGAGACGGGAGGCTCAGGGACCGAAACCCATTTTCCACATATGTGCTAGGGCGTTTTATGATGCCCCATGCTCAGAGTGGGCTAATCACTGCGGATGAGCATGAGAAATTCCTTCGCTCGGCCATGACTACATTTCCCGGCCTTGCCAGGTTCCAACTTGCCCTCTGCATAAAGTACGAAAATCCCATCAACTACTTTAGTCTACCCGCTTTGGCAACAATGAGGACGTCGGGTCTCTTAATCAGACTGTCAGGGAATGTGACCTCGAATATGCCTCCACCTAATATATCCGGCGCCGCGGTACAAAAGTCTTTTAGATTGTTCTCACCTTTTCTCAGACTCTGATCTCTCGACTAGCACCTAATCAGGTTAGGAGCTCTACAGTGAGTCGCCGCCTTTCGCTGACAGTCTTCTCACAACTCCATCAGATAGACTGTTGCAGAGTGATAAACAAGTAGGATTGCTTGCTACCGTATCAAAACATGTTGGTTCTCATTTCGCAGGGTGTCACCCAATCGGGTATAGCGTGTAAGGCGTGCCACAGGGGTTGCTGTGCCTTCCTCCAACAATGGACCTGCCCAGAATTCCCTATGTTTAGGAGAATACGCAATATGTTCTCGCGCCGTTTCTGATCTTCCATCATCCCACTTCACCATCGATACTAGCATGAGCCTGGCGAAGAACCCAAGCTTACCGGTTTCATTGTCATTGTCAGATCCATGCAATTAGGACGAGCTGCCTAGCAGCTGACGGGATGCCTGGCAATTCGCAGGGTGTCAATCGGCTGACGTGAGATTCGGCTACGGTGATTCTGATCAGGGCCAAGGGTCGTTGGTTCAATTTGACGACTTGTGGGAGGCCTTAGGCCACCCGGCCATGGAAGCTCGCACTAGCGTTACGAGAATGTCAATGGAGGGACTCTCACCATGGCCTTTCACTTATCGATCTGTTCGTGCATGGGGAAAATTTCCGGCATGTTTGGCGGAGGTTGCTAGCTCAGATTTGTTTGCCTGACCTTATTTCGTGTTTCCATTCATTATAAGTAGGGCAAGACTCATCTCTATTCATATTTGGTGTGACTCTTTTCAATAGCAGTTGCACTTGCTCATAACGCTGTACTAACACTTTTCCCGTGCCCCTCCTTACTGGTCTACGCACCTACAATCGCTGTTTTCCTCCATAGAGATTTCTCTTTCCAGCATCAACCATCTCCCAATGAAATCGCAGTACAACCCAAACCAGAATCCGCCATAGATAAATCAAGGGCATCCAACCAACTACTAACCAACAAAAACGCAATATCAGGCCTCCAAAATCTACAAGATGTCTCTCACCCGCAACATCGCCAAGACCAACATCTCTAGTGCTCTATCGAAGGCCACCAACACCGCTCATCGCTCTGTCGGTAGCAACCCCTTCGCTCCTCGCTTCCTGGCAGCCAAAAGTGTTCCCCTCTTCAGCTTCCAGCCGTATCGCGCCCTAGCCATGATGGGAGGAACCCCCCCAATCGCCAGGAAAATCGAGCCATCCCCCGTCACACAGGCTTGCTGCAAGCGACCCGAGAACGAAGACAGATCCACATTCCTATACTACAAGCTTAAAGCGAATCAAGTCCCATACGGCTGGTCGAACAACCCCGCTAATCTGGAGAAAACCCTCAGCATTCCTATGCAGGGCTTGGGCTATAGGTTCAAGCCAACAATGCCCATCCTCGTGCTGCTTCAAGACGATGTCATTATGTGGTACTTGTTTGAGGCCATGGGGAAATACCATCTTTACAACCGTTCGTCGCATTCGGCATACGAGATTACTGAGTCAAAGAAGCTAGACGAGGTTCTGGATAAGCTAGACGAGATTCTGGAGAAGATCGATGAGTCGAGTGCCGAAGGTGTTCAGCCATTGATCGCGGGGGGTGTCCATGGTGGGGACTTGGAGTACGGAAGGTTAATGGCTGCTTCCTAAAAACTCGGAGGAGTAGGGCTGTGGTTTGCACGGCGTTGGGAGGAGATGGATGAATAATGCATGCGGGATATGGGTGTGAGTTCTTCGTTTGATGGGAAGCTTGCGAGATTTGATATGGAAAAGCTTAAAACAAAAAGCAGGGTTCGTTGGACAATCATGATCAGATCAGAATACAATGTACACACTCAGATCAAAAAAACACATGATGTTTCACCGATCGGGAGTCATGAATTCAGTACTCGACGCCAACAAAGAAGCAAGATGGCGGTTAATTGTATGCGAACATTAGGCATTTCCAAGACTACAATAATACATGTCAACTACCTACCGTTTACGCTCCCCTACTACTCAAACTTCGCTCTCCGTACTTCTTCCAGTACTTCTTTGACAGCCTTGTATGCTTAGACTACATGTGTCTGAAACATTTTGCCGTAACACTTGTGCAACAACACTCTTCTGTGGCACTTCCTTCTGGTCTGCTCGAGTACAAATACACTCTTGCTTCATGATCTCTTCTGTTTTCTACATATATGAAATTGTTCTCAAACAGCCAATACCCAAATCAACACCAGGAATCAACTTCCACAACACAATCCAATCTATCCACAAAATGTTGGCTCGAAACATAATGAAGGCAAAAGCCTTGCCTGAAATGTCACGGTCACGATTCGCAAACACCACTCATCGCTCCTCTATCGTTAGCCACGTCCTTCCCAGTTTTCGAACGGCCAACACCACTTCGCGCTCCTCTCCGATCAATCGATTCATTATCCCCAAGATGCACCAAACTCGCAACTTTTCGATCAATGGAGACACACCTCCACCTGTCAAGAAAGCCGAGAGATCCCCTATTGTGCAGGCATGCCATAAGCTGCCAGAGAACAAGCTCTCGGTAGGATCCCCAAAACCCTTGACAGTATGCTCAAAGAACGTACTGCTGACTCGTGTGTGTCAGGCAACGTTTCTCTACCACAAGCTCCACCCCAAGCAGATCCCAAAGGGCTGGTCGAACGACCCTGTGGACCTTGAGAGGGCTCTCGGTATCCCAGTCTCGGACTGCGGCGACGATTTCAAGGCGCCGATGCCTATTCTCGTCTTCGTACACCACAACGAAGCCATTACTTGGTTCCTCTTCGGAGCCGGCACGAAATTTTATTTCTACGACCGCAAGACGAGCTCGGTGCATGAGATTACCGAGAGCGATCGGTTGGACGAAGTGCTGAAGATGATCGTTGACGTTCGCGCCGAGGGGATGGAGACTGCGCTGGTTGGGAAAGTGTATGAGGATGACTTGGAGTGTGGGAGCCTTATGGCAGCTTCTTGAAGAGAAATGGGATGGGAGTTCTGGTATGATCGATAGAGGAGTCGGTAGACACGGTTGATACAAATTGCATGCGTAAATAAGGTATGAGGTCTTCGCCTAAATGAATGTCTGAAATAGGGTCTGGCCAATGTTTTTGAAGAAAAAGAAAATTACAGCATGCTTTGGGATAATTGCGGTTGAATCGAATTCAATTACAGAGACTCACTCTGAAATATGGAACTAAAAATATTTCACCCATCACACATCACCAACTGAGAAGCCATTCACAAGGGATACCATTGCATGTCAGCACTATCAACTCGCAGAATAATAGAAGGCCCTGCGTGATCGTACTGGCGGCCTCCCACTCAAGACCCTGTGTTTCCGGTTCCTTTCATGTCTTCTTCAAAGCGCCCCTTTACTGACACTAAATGCACCAGTAAGTACACTTGCCTACAGCACCTGCCTGAGGCTCGCGGCAATACAAATGCTTTCGGTCCGCCATGGTAGTTCTTGAAGTCTATCTATCCAAGGTGATTCGGAACAACACCAATGGACCCTAAAAGTGGATGCTTTGCCGTTCTAGAGAATGTATACTACACATTTAAGCATCCTCGGACTTTGTTGGTGAGTGGCGTCTTCAAGGCCGTGTTGCGGCATGAGCTTTACTAAATCAAGATTGTAGCGAATGTAGGAGGTGCTTGCGAGCTCTGGCAGGTTGGAATAGCGTCAATCGACCCACGGGTTGGGGTTTGGAGTAGAGTGACTGGCTGAGAACCCAAAGTTTGAACTCGGTTCCGTTGGTCTTAGATTTATACAATGTCAAGAGAAAACCCGAAGTATCTTATATTGTTGTTAAGATTTGTCCCTAGCGCCTGGGCATTCGGTTAAACAGCTCCCCACTCGGTTTTCCCCATTTACCCTTCTGAATCAACAACATGCAACCCCCTCAATACCCAAAGATTGTGAAAAGAGCGGTAGTACGGCTGAAAGGTCAGATGCATGATGCGTGGTTTTCGGGCAATGGCTACATAAGCTCATGCATGCGCTTGAAGATGACATGCATCCCTTCTCACTCCAGTACCTTTTCCCAAATCATCGTGAATACCATCTTTTCATTCTTGCGATACAGAGAGCGGCCGGCGTCATGGCGATAGTCAAACGTTCAATATGTTCATCTCGTCGCTTCTTCAAGGAAGCTAGATTGCGTCGCACGTTGAAATTCTGGCGAAACCTCGACGATAGACGCAACGCCATATGATGATGCGCTCGCATGTATGGTACGAACCCCCGAAGATTAACAGGTCCAGATTGGATCTTCTACCTCCGACGCTCCGCCGGAATCATGACTAGGCCGCATTTGACCACAGCACTTTGCAACGTAAGAGGATTTTAGTATCTGCAGCTCGGTTCAAGCTCGCAAACTTGTCTGCAGCTCCGAAGTGACAAGGTTGGGCTGATTTCCCCAACGCCAGACTAGTGACGTATTTTTGAGCTCGTAGTCAAGATATTAAGATGTCAAAAGGGCCATCCTCAGAAATCAACGAGAAATTTTCTTGGATTATCCTGCCTTTTTGCAATTTTCTGCACTCTGAGATGGTCACCTGACACCTTCACGCATGCACAGGTCTAGGAAGCTCCTTGAAGTACAGTGCCCTTTGATGAGCTAGCTAATCTAGGGGGTTGATTTTTTTTCAGCCTTGGGCTTTTCTTGGCAAGCCTCCTTTTTGGCGTCGGCTCGAATAGGAATTTGGGACTTTCAATTTTTTTTTTGGAGAACCCTTTCCTGATCATATACTTCTTTGCTTGGCTAGACGTCATGCAAGCTGGCAACAAATGAAACAAGATAGGTCTAATGCAGCTTGCGAGCGATTTGAAGTCATTTTCAGCTAAGAGTGCGATTCTTCTGAGGCTTGACATGTAGATAGAGGCTCATCATGTTAGCCGCGCAAGAGGTACGACTGCGTTTCCGAGGTTTCTTTGCTCTCGTTGAGAGGTAGAATCCGGCATGATCCCACGCAGCATACATTGGAGAAGCCGAACGAGGAAGTAGCGGGGCATGGGGAAGTTCAGAGCAGGATTTCGGGAAACGATTCAGCTGGCACATTTCATTTCATCTGAAAATTTTGCGTGCAGGCTCCCAATATGGATAGCAAAGTACTCTTCTGAGATATTCACTTTACCTTCGCTCACTCTGTTGCTGTGCTTCTTCCTTTAATCCAGTCAAAATGTGCATGTCTCAGTCGCCGAAAAGAGATTTTCTTCTTCCTTTCTGCCTCTTGAGCAGCGACACCGACACATATGCTCTCGAAGTTACTCTTATCCCTGATGCTGAGCGGTTGTTTTTGCCAGATTTTTGCACAGTTTTGGCGAATATTCACGCTATTCCTACAGCATCAAAGAAGTTTGGGTGATCAAGGGTCAACACTCCTTCTTTTACGTGCCAAAGGTACTGCTCATGTGGTGCTACCAAATCATGCTTGTTGCCCAAGACTCGAATTCGCGATAGAGTGCACTAGCGTATCTCATCCTGCTGCACGACATGGCTTGGCTGTTCGACGAGGACGTCTTGAGTAAGGCGCTCGATATATCGACTGCAATTCGGGAGGACGTCGGATGCGGGACTAAGGGATGAGGAGGGGAATATGAAGCGGTGGAGGTGGCTTGGGAGGAGGAGTCCGTTGATGATGAGTAAATGGGTGCTCGAGAGGTTAATGGATACGCTGGAGAAGGACTTGCAGGAGCAGGGGGAGGGAAACTTGGAGCGGGAGACGAGAGGGAATGGCCGAACATAATAGACCTGTTGATCTTAATGGAATTTCTTCGTTGCCCTTAATCCAGCCTTTGCATTGAGTCCACTTCATTTCCAACCCGCTATTCTTCCTTCACATCCTCCTCCCACTGCTCCTTTTCCTTTTGTAGCCCTTGCTCTTCATCCTCCTCAACCTCCTCCTCAGCTTGTGCGAGAGCTTCCGCATACTTCACCGTGGGGTCGATAGTCACCAGTCCTGCAATCTTCCTAGCTAAATCAGCCTTCTCTTGAAGTTCGATAGCCAATTTTTCCAAATTAAGAACCTGTTCTTCGGCACGACCCAATTCTTTGGTACACCTCGCCTTCTGCTTTGTTGAGACTGCGGTTTCCAATTGTTCGGCGCAATTGACTTTCCATCCACGCCACACCTGTAGTCTTCGAAGCTTACTGTCCCTACGAGTTCGAGCTTCTTGCGCCAGCCGTGCACGTAGGAGTGGGTATGCGCGGAGGTGTTCGGCCTTCTTGCGCTCGGACTCGGTGCGTTTTGCTTGCTTTTCGGCTGCCGCGACACTGGCGCCACTCGGGCTGTGAATTTTATCCTTGATCTGAGATGCTAAAGCGAGCTTCCTGTCTTTCGTCCAGCGATCTGCCATGAGTGCCTTTTCTGGTGCGATGTCGTCACTGACGATGACTGTGACTTGGTCCAGTGGTAAGGTTTGAAAACGGAAAAGCGGCTGGACTTGGCTCAGGACACGCTCTCGAGACTCTTCGCTGGTGATGGGAGTGGGTACGTTCCACGGTTTTACGTGAAATTGCTCGATGCATACATTCAGATTTCGGAGACCCTTTAGCTTTCCGACGCGGGCTGTTTGGAATGCTCTTTTCCATTGTGAGGTCTCTTCGCTCGAGTGGCCATTGAGTTCTAAACATTCCATACTCCTCGCATCGATTGCCACGTTCATGCTGAGATGAATCAACTTCAACTTCATTCTCTGGGCTGTGTTCAGAGTGTCGAGGAACACTCGGAAAGAGATGCCGTCCTCGAAAGCGAAGATATTGGTGGACTCGAGAATTACGAGAACCTCTTGGTATATCTGTCGGCAGGTTCTGAGAAACGCAAGCTTAACCCTGAGTATGTTATTTGGTCCACCACCGGGCAACTTGCCATTCGTATGACGGTCTTTGAATGATGGGATGTAGTACTCTGGGTCTTTAACAGCTGTCACGACGAAGGAACCCTCTACCACCTCTTCATATGCGCCCGACTTTGTCGACTCTGACTCCTCAGCCTTACAGAAGGCGGCTCGCAAAGCCGAGTCAGCTGAGAGCACTTGCTCATCGGGCGAGGAGTACTTAGTGTGGATCAAGCGGTCTCCGACCGCATACCTCAGAATGTTGTTGAAGATCTCCGTTGGCAGCCCAAGGAGTGGTGACTTAGATTTGTTTTGTTCGATTCTGAAGATGGTGGCGCTAACCTTGGTCCTTTTAACCGCTTGTCTCTTTCGAGGCAACCACTTTACTGAGCTGCCTGCCATAACCGGCGATTGTGCCGGTGGTTATGCCGGCGGTCGTGCCGGTGGAGGCATAGACAATAACTTGACAGATGTAGACAGCAGTCAAAAGCTAATTCGGCTGTATACTAGGTGCATAGGTCTATTGAGGTATATCCGGATTTAAGAAACACTCGGCCTTTCGAATAAGACAACAGACAGGTCATTGACACATACCTTAGATGTTTATGATATTTTAGCTGGTTAGTACTCTCCCATGATGCCCAACGCTGATACTTACTCGTAGTTGTGGTCAATATACTGTGAAATTGGCTTGCTTTTTCAAAGTAATTGATGTCTTATCTTTGCAAGTAGATCAATGACCTACGGTGGCAGCTTACTCTGATCACTACATTTTGCAAACAAGTGACATGATGTAGTGCAATCAAGCATGATCAGTAGTATTGCATGCACAGTGGTTTTCCTGTTTGAGTGTCCGTTGATAGGCTACTACTGGTCCAGCTGCACATAATTCGCAGGAAATAGACCATGTTGCCCTTTGTACTCACCAGACCACCAGTCCTCGTCTGGGAAATCCTACAAGAATGGTCAGGCATTGAGAATAAAGTCGGAGGGGACATTCACTTACAAGTCCTGTGATCTTTGCACCCTCTGGGAAACTCAATTCATTCCCTTCGGCAGCCTCGTAGTCGTACAGCGCAGTAGCAGTGTGGCCTTCATCCGCCCCAGCACCGCCTACGTGATGCTGCTCTGGCTCAGGCTCATCTTCAGCCTCATGTGCCGCCTGTTCACCAGCCTCTTCGTCACCCTGGACTATCTCCACGTAGTTGCTAGGGAATAGGCCAGTCTCTCCACGGGGGTTTTGGCCCATCCACCAGTCCTCGTCTACCCTTTCAATGTTAGTGACGTACTCGCCCTCCTTTAGCTCCAACTCGTTGTCCTCTGCCTTTTCATAGTCATATTGTACCAGAGCTCGCTCTCCAACCTCGTGTGCACCAGGATGAGCGGCCTCGGCTACTGCTGCGCCTCCAAAAGATGCAGCGGCGGCGGCTTCGGCTGCACCGCGGGCAGGATCATGTCCAGTAGGCTCTTCTGTAAGCTCGTCTTCGTGAGGTATTGCCCGTGCTAGAGAGCGGGCGGGCATCGAGGGAGGAGGGGAGAATTGTTCTTTTCGCGCGTCTTCGACTTCTTGGTCGTTGTGTCCTCGGCCAACAGGCATCGCAACGCGGATAGGAGAACCGGAGTCCATAGCTGGCGGCGTTGGAGGAGTAGGGCTTCGAGGTGGCTGTGGAGGCGGCGTTGGCATCCTCGGTGCCTTTTCATCATCTTGTGATTGTGAAGGTTGAGTAGGAAGGCCAGGCATTGCGATTCCACGACCAGCATTGGGCTTGCTCGACGTATCAAGCGGCGGTGGACTTGGTGCCGATCCTACGTTCGAAGCGCCCATTGGTGGTGCACCCTTGAAGCGATCTCGAAGAGCCCCAATTCCACCAGCTGAAGATGAAGGCGCTTCCTCTTGAGCTTCATCTTCTTGCCCTGTGCGTTGTTGTTCGATACTGCTGGCAGACTGTCCAGTTCGAGTAGTCTGCACTGGAGCCCAGCTTTTACCCCCATAACCGCTCTTCCACTCACCTCCTCCTGATGTCTGACTTGCCAAAGGTGCTGGAGGAGGATTGTCACCCGCTCCGCTTAGACCTCGCTCGCGTGCCTTCTTTTCGGCCCAGATTTGAGCTGGGGTCTTGCCGCCTTGATCTGCGAAGGTCCGTCCTACACCGACTGGTGGGGCAGCAGACGTAGCCTTGGATTCTAGGCCGAAGCCACCAGGCGTTGGAGCTTTGGTTTCTGCGAAAGAGCTGGTCCCAGACCCAAAGCGGTGGGCAACCTTCGGCTTTGGGAGAGCTGTCATACGCTCTGAGGTTGAGAAGGGCGCTGAGCGGTCGGGAAGTGATCTTTGCTCCTCGCCTTGATCGCTGCTTCTGCCAGAGGCACCAGTGCCCGCTGGAGATATGCTACTCGGAGGAGGGGTTGCACTGTCTGAGGGGCCTTGCGCTCGTGCTCTGATTGCAGCAATGTTTACCTTCCCAACCGGCTCGTAGGCACCTTTGACCGCGGTCGGTCTGTCGTCGGCACTGCTCTTCTGCTGAGCTTGTCTCCGCAAAGCTGCAATGTCCACTTTCCCGACCGGTTGGTATGCTCCCCTGACAACATCGCTGTCTGCCCCAGTGTCATTATTATTGTTGGTTCCGTTGAAGCGAGAAGGCTCGGGCTTTTGCGAACTAAGCTCACGCATATTGACTTTTGTAGGTTGGTAGGAGGATTGGACCTTTTCCAGTTGCGTCCGTGTAATTGGAGGTGCGTCATGACCCCATCCATCGTCGTCAACATTGGTATCTTTAGGAGCGTCTGAGCGAGTTCGCGATGCAGCCAGAGGATTGAAACCACCACCACCTGCACTGCTGCGAGTTGGTGTGAAGGCGGGTTTGGAGGAGACCGGGGGTGTGGGGCCACTGCTGCTTGGGATCGACCCACCACCCGAATATTTTGAGCCTGACGCATCGGACACCTTTTGTATGATAGATTCGGGGGTAAGATCGCGGTCTGTACGAGCCGTGATTTGAACATGATAGCCCTAGCGAACGTCAGCTCAACTGATCATTTCCAAGCACTTGCTTCAAGTAGCTGCATACATGAAGCACTTTCGAGACGGCCGCTAGATGGCTTGTGAAGTAGCCCTTTGTTCGCTCTGGCACGCCTTCCCCACACCAGCCAATGAGTACGGATTTAGGTAATAGTGTATTAGGGTCTTTGATTTTGGTAAATGCAAATTGGATTCTGCCATCGGAAAACTCATCCATGAGATCGACCAGCTCGCCCTCTAGGTTCTCGTTAGCTTCTACGCTCCATTGTACCTAGCGTTCGTCTACTCACCACCAGTACTCTGCACTTTCAGTACGCTTTCCTTCCCTCCGGCCTCCGGCTGAAACGCATTGGCTAGAGGAGCAGAAACGGAGAACACAGCCCATTGGCCATAAGTCGGGGACTTCGAGGCATTGCCAGATGGAGGAGGGGCGTCGACGACCGACTGGTAGCTCTTCGAGATTGACGGACCATTGGTGCTAAGATTGAGAGAGGCCATTTTTGTGGAACGATGTTAGGTATGTTGCAAGAAGCGCAAAGGTATCAGGAAGAGGAACGCAGCTCTTCAAGACTTTTGTGCCAAACTTGTATCATCCTTTGGCGAGTCAATTTTCGGCTTCCCAGTCGTTTCAATGACAAACGTCGCGGATTCGGTAATCGTCCAACAAGCAAGTACGCGCAATGGGCTTTACAGGCTGCCGTAAGATGGTTAGGGCTGAACGCCAAGACAGGGCTTGCACTAAAAATGCCTGCTTCTGATTTGTTCCTCCGTCCGCCTCATTTTTCTCGCGATCCTCACACAGGTCCCCAGTCGAGCGACCACATTCCCCCATATACCCACCCTCTCTACTTCCTTTCTATGTCGCGCAAAGTCTTCTCTGCGCACCATCTCACCGTCTCTAATACTGTCTCCGCATTTCTGGCCGCAGGTGGCTCTCCTGTCGTGCCCTTCGACCCCAAAGGTTGACTCGGGACAGTCTTGGCCGCCTTTCTCTGCGCTGCTGTTTCCACCTGGTCTCCAGCACATAGCTTTCTTCGTGTGTGCGCATGTGGTTTCGTTTCAATCTTTTCCTTTCATCCCAGTGGAATCTAGCGTCTCTGGAATCGATGGGTGCATTGGAATACTCACTACAACAAGCTTCCAAGTCCGTGCTCTGAAGCTTGCGTTATGAATAGCCCCTTCCGCCATGAAAGCCCCCCCCGGAAGTACAACGTCCTCCGACGTCTATTCCCCATCGGAGCTATCGAAGTCAGCGGAGCCGGAGCAGCCGTTTCAGGATCCATCTACCAGGGAGGAAGGTCAGCCCCAACTGGCCTCGCATATTGGACACGATGAAGCACAAGAGTCAGAATATTCCGATACAATGCAAGGGCTAGAGTCCAGTGGTGATGAAGAATCTGAACCATCCAGTACCATCCCCTCTCCCACCTCGAATGGCATACCTCCGGAGCCCTCCCACAAGCGAAAGCGGGACCATGATTTGGAGCTCGAGAATGCCACGCATGATGACTTGACTTCAACTAATCTTGGCCAAAGTATGACCAGGACTGACAGCAATAGGTTCGCACCCAAACTTTCATCCTCTGTGCAGACAGGAATTGCTAAGGGTGATCAATCGAGGATCAAACGAACCAAGACTGGTGACCATGCGTTGAAAACTGATATAGATGCTCAGCTTTTTTGTAAATCATCCGCGTTGCCCGCTGTTCTCTGGCAGCATATTCTCTGTTATGTTCCTCCAGTCTTCCTCGGCTGTCTGTTGCGCGTCAACCATGCGTTCAACAGCTATTTAACTCCTGGCATGATCACCGAGGACTCTCGGAAATTTCCTAACAGTAGAATACAGCTGCTCACTGCTGAGGAAATCTGGGCGGCATCCCGGAGGCGCTTTGCTCCTGGACTACCAAGGCCAATTCCTGGATTCCAAGAGTTGGACATGTGGAGGCTACTCCGTGGCATGGACTGCCAACTATGCCATCAGACCAAAGTTGCAACCCCTGGAGCAGATGCGGACAGCCCCTGGCAATCAGGTCCTGGATACTCTGGTGTTCGAGTCGTATGGCCTTTCGGTGTACGGTGTTGCGGAGAATGCCTTCAGAATGAAACCAGAAAGGTATCAAATCACATGTTATTTTGGCTAGCTACAATCAAGAAAAATATACTAAATCAAATACAGGAAATGGATCTCTTCCTCTCTTCCGATTTCCCATCCTTTCTCTTGCCCGCTCTCCCGTTCGCTTTCGTGTCTGACACAAATCACTACATTGGACACAACCTCTTGCGAAATACTTCAGCACCGCTTACACCTTATCCAACGAAACGATACTACAAGCCACACTTGGAGGACCTAAGGCGCCGATTCGATGATGTAAAGGAACTCGGAGCTGCTCCTGCAGAAGAATGGATGAAAGGTCTGGCTGGCCAAGGCCAGAAACGACTGGAAGACGCGATCCGCTGGGAGCAATGGGAATCAAAAGGTGGTCTGAAAAAGCTGAATATGCCGCGACAGCTTAAGGCAGTGACGTCCGTCATGGCTGGCAACAAGGTCGTTGGTATCAAGGCTGAAAGTCATTCCGACCGATCTACCCCGCAAAGCATGGTCTTCACGACAAAAGTAAGAAACAGTCAGGCCGACCTAGTACCACTTCCTTGCATTGATTCGGGCCACCTTATCCCAAACGTAGCCACACGTAAGTACTTTTAGCTATTTTCAAAAGAAAAACCCCATCCTAGTCTTATACTAAATAGAATTCTTGCTGATTGCCCTCTTCTAGCACCATTGCAGCACCCATGCATTTCTAGCACCCCAACGCAGTCTAGCATGCAACACGGGTCCCAGGTCCCCTTCTACCAGCCAAGGCCTGAACGTAGTATACGAAACGTAAATGAAGCCAAGGCCGCTCGACGAGCTGAAATCGAGCGACGCTGTGCCGCTTTGGAACCGCCATTGTTGCCCAATGTGCTCAATCATATGGAGTCTTTCCAGGCGGCTATGCAAATTACTCAACCAATGACAGACCACGCTTGGCAGGTGTTGAAGCCCCGTCTTCTTGCCCAGTTACCATATGCCGAACGGAAAGAGAAAGAGCGTATGCAGCAAAATGAATTACTCGAAGAGAAGTACAGAGAGCAGCGTCAGCTAGAAGCGCGGCTCAAGGAAACCAAAGAGAATTCAGACCGTGAATGGGAAACCTTCCAGGCTCCAGTACGAAATCGAATTGGGACGTTGGCTGACGAGTTCATCGAGGACCGATGGGCCGGAGCCAAGAACATCACGAAAGACACAAGCCCCAAATTTGCCGCCGATGTATTGCTTGATGTGCGTCAACGCTTTTATGCCGAAATAACTCACGAGGACGAAGCTGCACGCGCTGCGGGTGAACCTGTTAGAATGGATCCCCCGAATGGCCCACCTCCAAGGACGCTGATCCTGGAGAACATGAAGTGGATCTTCGATACTAAGATCAAGCCGCTCACAGACCATTTTCAGAGAGAGTTGTTCCTTTGCAACGGGTGTGACGGCAACTTCAAGTTCTATGGTTTCGAGGGTGTAATCCAGCATTATGCTGCAAAACACACCAGCGAACTCAGCAGGGGCAACGTTGTGGTAAATTGGCGCGCCGAGTGGCCAGAAGACCCGCCTTTCAACCCTAATCCTAGTGTCGCAAAGGCAGCGTACTACAAGGTCCCAGCGCCTGCGACTCCGGTGCCAATTCCACCTGCTAGGGATTCCCAAGGTCCTGGAATTTACGGGGCCTATGGTCAGAACGGGGCCGCCCAACCACATGACGGAGCTCAGTACCCGGCTAGTATATACAACCCTTCGTATTTAGGGACACAACAGCAGACTCCACATACGATACCGGCTCAGCTTTATCCCACCTTGAAACCGAATTACGCCCCTGGCACTGATTACTCTGGCTATGCAGCGACTCAGAACGGATATGCAGGCAACCCGCCGCAATATAATCCATATCCAAACGCACAGCATGCGCCAGTGACACAAGCTTATAGCTCCTCATACCCAAATCAACCATATCCAGCATTTGCAAATGGGCATTCTGGTCCACATCTCCAAGGCTACTTTCCTGGTCCGAACACAAATAATTACGGAGGTGGGCCGTTTCCATCCAACTTGCCAAACGGCCACTTACCACACCCCGCACCAAAAGTCGCTGCTCAGATTTCTGACCTCTATCAGCGTCAAATGGACGAAATGGCCAGACACGCCAAGGATGTCTTTACGGGCATCGGCGGAGTGAAAGACCTTCCAGGTAGTGTGCGGATATACGTCGTAATCCAACACACCGTATCCAGATTTAAGGCAGCCTTCCCCAACGAGCCAAGTCTGACTATGTTCATTGATGGTCTTGACCATAACCCAGTTATGAGGCCAGTCAGAAGTGTGAATGGATTAGGCTGCAAGACCTGCATTCAAAGCGGTACTAGCGCCAAGCTATTTACCTTGCCTCACCTCGTCAATCATTTTCGGACTACACACGTGGAAGTTCCACTGGCACTCGGCTATACAGAAACTCAAGAGCTCGATTGGAAAGATGACATGATAGATCTTCCAGAGACTCACATCATCTCGAATCTCGCCAATGCCCAAGGCATGTCTGAGTCGAAGTTAAATCTGATTTCTTGGGTTTTCCCTAGAGCATTCCCCCCTCCTCAGCCAAACATGCAGGGCAGACTGAATACGGGGCCTCTTGCAGTGTACAGAAAGGAGCTCGACGTGAGTTCAAGAGTAGGCCCCTCGATCATATCGGGCCCTACCAATGGCCTATCGTCTCAATTCCAGTATGCCTCGAGTGATCAGCACTATTCGAGGCCTGATAGCGGCTTTCGATCTCTATCGGAGGGCGGTTCGTCCGGGCCTGTCGAACCTCCTGGAGAGGATGAGTATGATCCACACAGACCAGCATATTTGGGCAAGATTGTGAAGATTGAGCCGGGCTCAGAACAGACTCATAAGCCTGCCAGGCCTTCATCACTACAGGACGGGCGGCATTCCTCATTTCACGTATCACATATACCCCAGCAGCACAGGACCCACGAGCAGGCGAGTGACGAGCGTCATGAAGATGCGTTCGCACCGCGGAACAATTTGAGCGAAAGCTATTCGGCCCAAAATTATGAGGGAATTCAATATATCCGACAACCGCCATCCTCAACACCCGTTCTTATCTCTCGGTCTGGCGTACGGCCTGATATGCGAGCTAGTGAGCAAGGGCAGCCACAACACCAGGAGCACTTGAATGAGCACGAGGCTCCGATCGATTACGACAGACGACATCGTCGCACGACCGAAAACAGAGACATTGATGACAGCTTGGGACCTTTGCTACGGGGCTTACGCAGCACGTCGCCCCCAATGACATCAAATCCTGCGGACCAGTTTCTGAGCAACTTAGTATCAAAACAGAACGGAGCCCGCAGTCGTGAGTTGTACGCTGCAGATCGTGAGATGGATAGGCATTCCGATGCTCCATGGGTGGGTGAAACTGCGGGCAAGCGCGGCCCGATGTTTTTCGGAGAAAACGGTGCGAGCGATCAAAGACCAGCAAACGGGGCCAACGGACAGAGGCAACGCGATGATTCAACCCCAGAACATGTGCGCGTAGACCCCTCGGAGTCACGAAACGGTGATCACAGGATTATCCAGCGGAGACCTGGGTCTCGGTCTCCATATTTCGAGACCCATCGCCCGTTGTCGCATCTCCAGATCCCACTCAAATCGGTCAGAGCTGATGATAATTCCATTGTGCGCTATGTTCCTCATGAAGCCACGTCGCCTTCTTACCTTCGCGATCGAGAAGAAGTGAGCGGCAGCACTACGAGGAGACCTCTTAGCGGCAATCTCGCTTACGCAACCACACATCTACCCCAATACCACGAGAGTTCGGCAGCACCGCACCGCTCGTCTCCAGACACAGCTCTCTATCGACCGCAAAGCCCAGTAGAAGAGGACAGAGACGAACCAGTGTATCATGTTCGATCTCCGCCCCGTCGTCGGCAAGACCACCCTCAACGAGTTGTGAGCATCGAGTATCCGACGCAGACCCGGTATGAGTATATCGACGATCGTGGTCCCCAAGAAGAGTATCAACCACGTGTGCAATACATCAGATATGAGGATCTGGGACCTAGAGAGCCCACTCGCTACGTTGTCGCTCGTCCCGTCGAGCAGTCTCAATACGTCCGCTACGAGCGGGCTTACGCGGAGGAACCTTCTTATAAGCGCAGTGGCCCAGTTTATCACGCTCTCTCAAGAGCTAATGAAGAACAGCCCGCTCGTGTAGCCCCGCCCTTGCCCCAAGACTATCAATATTGACTCTAAGGTCAGCACTGAAGTACCGGTGAGCGTGCTCCTGGGAGGTTCGTCCTTGATGTTGATGCATGTACAAACGCTTATCTTCAACGAGTAAGCTCAACTATAGACCATCGAGATTTTTCGGCCTGTGGTTGACGCAGCCAATTGTCGCATCCTTCTCTCGTACTATACTCTTTCTCCACTGGCATGCTCGGCCTTGTACTCTACGCTTCATGTGCGCGTCAAATCTTGTGGTTGAAGGCTTCTTTCGACAGCACTGATGCTGTCCCCTTATCACCCATAGCGTTTGCCTAATTGAGGCGGCGCATCAGGCATGTTACGGTTCTTACTAGGGATACCTGTGGAGGACGTCATTGCTACGGAAATAGTGGCAAGTCATGGTATGAGCGATATGTGATGCTTTGTATAAATACTGCGTGCGTTGTCAATAGATGATCTGTATTCTACCAATCGACCGGCTAAGGCCTAATCTTTAAATACTTCAGATCAAGCAAGCGCTACACTTATCCTCTCTCTAATATATATTATTCATAATCTAAGGTATGTGCCCAAGTGGCTAGAATGAAAGGCTATTCTCCAGCGTCTGTGGCGAATTGTGTTTCAAATCCGTCACACCATCAAGAACCACTCGCCATTCTATCGTACTGAATAGCGAGAATCCCGCTTGCTCTCGCAGGGCAATATCTCTCTCCACACTGTCCCCCACAAAACCCATAGTCTGAGAATCGATCTCGAGATGCTCGACCGCAACTCCAAACATTCTGTCCGCTTCCCTCACTCCAAATTTGTCAGTGGTGGTTACTACATCAACATAATCCGCAATCCTTAGTTTTGCAGAGTCCACTTCTGGGCGTCTTCCGGCCTTTGGTTACGACAGCGATTTACTTCCCCATTTCTTCCAAATACAGCAGCAAGCTAGACCCGCCAGGTTTGACTTCCAAAGATTGTTCGAGAGAAGTCTTATACGTGGCTGCGAGTTGCTCCAGGGTTCTGTCGGTAAAAGTGACCGAGTGTGCTCTCACAAGGGCTACAAACGGTTCTCTCCTGTAGGTGTAAGAGCTTTAATCGTCAGTCAAGGCGGAGGATGTGATTTGCAGTAAAATGGTCGAGTAGGTTTCTCTGGGCTTTGGGACTCTTGCGGGGCAAATTTGGCTGATGAGCTGGAAAATGGTCGAGGAAGGCTGGTTGGATGGCTTTCAGCGTGATTGCCTTTCTCTCTATCATTCGCAAAGAGAAAGTCACCAAAGGTATGATCATAGGAAAACACGTTTCCGGAAAAGGGAATACCCCAATGAAGACAGAGACATTCAAATATCCGATGCGAGTTTCGAGTTAACTCCTCGTATATGATTGCTATTGAATGATTGTTGGAGGACCACAGATGGTGGATGTATTTGTAGCCAGCTACCAGATTTTGGATGTCAACACAGGGTATGGATTTCCAATTGCCGGAAGCTCGGATCGGGTCACCAATGAAGAATGCAGGTCTTGCCATTTCGTAGCCTGTACTATCTGGACTGAGAAAATAATCGCACTCCAACTTCCAGTTGTCGTCTTTCCAAGTCAATGCGCTGGATCCACCTTGCAACGCCTGTTGGTACGAGTACCATGTCTTGGGACATACTGTAGTCCAATGTTCATACGCATGGGGAAAAAATCTCTCAGTTCGTTCTGCAAAAACCGTTGCCAATTGGAAGCCTTGTCGGTTTTCCGCTTGGCAGCGCTGAGTAAGCATATCTTTTGACACGCTCAAAGCTTGCCTCAGTCCCTCAGACCTGCCGAGCCACCGCTAAGCCCCTTCGAGTTAGCTCCCGTTCACTAAGCCCCTTCGGGTTAGAAATATTAACTTATAGTTAAACGGCGGCAGGTCTGAGCGTAAAACCCTATATTTTTATTAAGTTCGTATTATTTTCGCGGGCCGTTTATATAAATTTTTCCGTTAACTTTTTTCTTTATTAATAACTAACTTTACGACGCGATTATTATTTAATTATTTTAGAATAAGATTTAAATTAATCGCGCGTTAATACTTTTATATATATTCTTTTAAATATAATTATTTATAATATTATCTATCGTATATATAGCGAAATAAATATAGATTATTTATAATATTATCTATCGTATATATAGCGAAATAAATATAGATTATTTAAAAATCCTTAATTATAACTTAAGTTTCGATTATTATTATAATAATAATTATTTATTATTAATTTTTATTCTTTATTATTAATAGGTCCCCTTCGTTATAAAACCCTCTACGAAATATATTTAAAGTTAAAACTAATATTTATTATAATAATATTATATATAATAATCGATTTCGCGTTTACGCTTATTATAATAAAGATAAATAATTTATATAAAACTTTAGATCGAGAGTATATAGAAGGCGCCGCGATATATTATTTCGAAATCGAGTTTAAAAAGATATAATATAATACTTTAAATATATTATTAAACTAGAGAACGAATTTAATTTTAATTACGAAAACTAGATTTAATAAAAATATCGTCTTTTAAATTTTATTATTAATATTTTTACCTATTAAAGTAGTATTAATTATTATATTTTTAAATACTTTATTAGAAGAGTAGTATAAGAAATTAAATCGTATATTTAATTACTAATTCTTCGTTTTAAATAGTAATAATAATAAATTTATTAATATTATAATAATATACTCCGGTTATTTTACCTACGGTATAATAATTAAATACGACTTATAAATAAGTAGTTAATAATAATAATCTTTATAAATCCTAAAATTACTAGTTCGAGTAATTTTAATACCGATATATTACGGTATACTAGTTTTATATTATAGTTATATTTATTAATAATCGACGAGCTTTATCTAGTAATTAAATAAAAAGAGTTTCGATTAATATATTTTAGTTTAGGTATTCTTTAAAAGCGATTACTACTTAATATTCTTTTTTTAAAAGTCTTTATAACGCTCGACGTCGAAATACTCGAGATTATATAAAAGCGATATATTTTCTCGAAAGATATTATTATTATAAAGACTCCGTTTAATTGGCTAGAGATATATATTTAAATTAATATTATTTATAATCCTATTAACGGTATATTTAATTTATAATATATTTTACCGTCGTAGATTACTACCGCCTAAAATATTCCGAAGACGATTATTTTTATAGATTCTATAACCTAGGTTAAGAATATATATTAATTAATATGTATATAAATAAAACGATTATTATATCCGATCGAGGGTACGAAATTAATTATATTTCTTTTCGCGGCGATAACTACTCGAGATAAATAAAATATCGTAATATATTTCGGTTTATTATTTATTTAAGGTTTATCTTTATATATTATTATTATAACCGATACCTATAGGTTAGGGGTTAATAATCTAGATATAAAGAAAATTATTTAATAATTACTCCCTTCGTTTATTTAGAAAGTATATTAACGTATAAATCGCGCGATATATTATAGTCGGGGGTAGGTATATTTTATTTTATTATATCTACCCTAATATATAAATTCTAGAAACGGGGTATCTTTAACGAAACCGGCTTCGCTTAATAATATAATAATAAAATCTTTATCGGGGCCGAGAAGAGTTTATATAAATTATATAAATATTAACCGACGAGCTAGAATAATATTTAGTTTATATAATCTCCTTAATATATTTAGGAGCGGTTATATTCGCGATATTAACCTCGTCTTTTTTAATAATATAAAATATAATATATTAAATTATACGAAGTTATTCCCCTATTACTCGGTTTATAATCTAGAATTATAAATATTTATTATTATCTATACGGAGTTAAATAAATCGGTAGACGAGAATTTATTTAAATATTTATAATATATATCTAAACTTCGAGCTTAACGATATTAAAAATTAAATAAGAAATTCGTTAATTTATATTAATATTTCCTTATATCCTTAATAATACCTAATAAAATCTTAAGAGATTTAACGACGTAGGTAGAAAATATTTATAATAAACGAATTATATATTAATAAATTAATAACGCGTAGTCTAGCCTTTATTTATATTATATTAAAATATTAAATATCCTAGAGTAAGGACGATAAAAAGAGTTAAATTAAAATAAAATATTCGATATATAAATAATATATAACGATATTCAAAAAAAACGGCGGCTAGATCCGTTATTTAATAAAGAGTAAATTAAATTTAAAGAACGAAGGGATAATTAGTTAATTAAGGTAGAGTATAAATTAATAATTAAAAAAATATATATTAAAAGTAGAACTGTAACTAGTAAAGTAAAAGTTAAGCGATTAAATATACCCGTTATAAAAAGTAAATCTTATATTAAAATTAACGCGGCGGAGAGTTAATTTAATAAACCTCGGAATACGGAGCCGAAGACGATTTAATATAAAGATAGTAAATATTATATTATTAAAAAATAATATAATAATAAAAGTTACGTCTTATAACTTAGTTTTTATAATAAAACGAGTAAATTAAAAAGGGAACTAACGATATTATAATAATTATACTAGTTATTATAAAAAGTATCGGTGAATAAATTAATAAAATTAACCCTTTTTCGATCTCGTTAATATAGATAACACTTTATACGATTTTAAAACTAATTAATAAACCCGCGCCGCGCGGATTTATTATTAAGTTAATTAATAAATATAATACTCGAAGGCTTTAAAATAGAAGTTAGGATTATAAAACTCCTTAATATAAAATTATATTTAACCTTTAGCCTAGTTATTAAAGTATTTTTATATTTATCGTCCGCTAATAATATATACTCTTAGGTATATCGTTTATTATACTTTAATATATTCCTACCTAACTATTTAAACCCGGTATCGAAAAGATTAATAATTAGGATTAAAAAGAATCTATCCTATTTAATATAACGAATAAACGATTTATAAACGAGGTTAAGGGCTATATTTTAAATATCCTCGACGGCGCTTTTAACTAAATATATAACCGAGGAGGGTTTTCCGAATATAAACTCTATTATCCTCTTTAGCTCTAGAAAATATAGGTTATTAAAAACTTAATTCTTAAATAATATATTATTATACTTAGAATAATAGGACCGGTTATATTAGAATATTTTAAGATTATTATTAAATAATTTAAAAAGACGGTCGAGCTCGAAATTTATATCCGTTATTCCCTATAAATTTATAAAACTATTCGTTAATATATACTTTTATAATTTTATTATTACTACCGGTAAATTTATTATATAAAGTATATAAAATAGGGCCTATATATATTTTAAAATACCGGTAGTATCGGTTTAAAAAAGAATCGTAATGTAATATAAAGTGTAACGGAGTAGGTTAATATTAATATATTTAATAATATATCGTAGGGTTAAATAAATTTCGACGTATATATAAAAATTTTAATAATTTTAAAATTATTAATCGCGAGTAGATAAAGATTAAGTATATATAATTTTAGAAATCTTTTCTAATACGCGAGGTTAGGTATTAATATTTAAAGTACTTTACACCGCGAGCTAGGATACGATATCCTTTATATATTAAGAATTTATAAATTATTATTTTAGGATTCTAACCTATATTCCTATTATATATATTTAGTAATTATAAATAATTAGGTTCTTTAATATTTAAAAGTCCGTTAATTAAATAACCCTAAAGCGATCCTAGCGATCGGCCGCGTACTATAATATAAATAAATTTATAGAGTTATTAAGGCCTTAATAAATCTTATAAAGTAATTATAATATATTAAAACGAAGGTATTAAAGATTTAAACCTAATAATAACTAGTTAAAAATATTAAATAAAAGCTCGGAAATATCGCTATATAAAATCTTAATAAATTATTTATATAATTATATCTTAAGGTTATTATATATTAATCGAAAATTAATATTAAAAATAGGGTTTTTACCGTTTAATCTAAATTAATATTTGAATATATCTTTTAATATATAAATATTATTAGCCGTCGTACTTTTATCTTTAAATATTAATATTATCGGGAAGTATTTTATTATTACTAGATCTAATTTCTTTAGGACCGGTATCGTTTTTATTTATAAAAACTTTATATTACCTAAATAAAATATATATACCGCCGAGATTACCGACTCGATATAATATAACCGAATTTAAAACTTTAGTTCGTTAGTATACCTTTATTAATATTAAGACGTAAAAGAAAGAGTAATAAAATTAAAAATAAAAGACGTACCTTTATATTTATATCGGTAAATATTAACTAGCGAGCGATTATCTCGGTTAATAATAATATAATTATCGGGTATTATATATTTTATCGAAGAATCTCTTTATCGAAGAGATACCCTTCTAAAATTAATATAATAATAATTAATCGGAATTCTCGGTAATTATTTATTCTTTCTCTACGCCTTCCTTCTATATATTTAAAATTATTATAAATTAAAATAGTACTCGCGGCCTACCTTATTATTTAAACTTTTACTTCGGTGTTTTTTCTTAGGGTTACTATACGTCGCTATAATATTAAATATAAAATAATTAAATTAAACTAGTATAGAGTATCGAGAACTCGTTATTATACCCCCCCTTAATATAAATCAAACCCTAAAATCGTCTAAAAGTTAATCGACCTATAAGACCGTATTAAATAATAGAGTATTAATAATATAAAAACGGCGGGTTATTAAGTAGTAGGATTTATTAATAATAATAATAAATTATTTAATCTATTTTTATAGTAAATTTCGTAGAAAATATTAAGCTATTATAGGGCCAGCCGTAATATAACTAGAATAATATTTTTAAATAATTATAAGATACCGCCCTTAAGTCCTTCTACGAGTAAATAAAAAATATTAAATACTTTATACTCCCTTAGGACCTTAATTTCTCGTTAAAATATATTAATAATTAATTAATTTTACTTCTTAACTAACGAGTCGCGCCGTTTAGGTATTAATTATTTTTCGAATTAAGAATTACTAAATAACTCGTTATAAACGAAATCGAAAAATTACTTTTATATTAAACGGAAAGTATAAACCTTACGTAATTTATAAAGCGCTTTTAAAAATCTCTTTATATTTTATTATATATTGGTTATTACTATTAATATACTAGTAATTTTTTCGCCCTCCGTTTATTATCGACGATATTTTTTATTACCCGTTACCGTTTTTTCCGATAAATTATTATTACCGGTAAGAGTAAAAGTAGGGGCGGAGGAAGAATTTAAAAAAAAAGAGATAAAAACTAATTTATTTAAAATTATACGAGGGCGGAGGTTTAGGGTAAAGGTATAACGCGTTTATTTAAATAAATAGTTTACGGTCTTTATATATAACGGAGATAAACGGGGAGGCGATATTAAAGGGCTAAATAATAAATTAATAAATAATAATATAATTTCTATTTTAATATAATTTATAATACGGATTATTAATATTAAGGATTAATATTAATAACTAGTATAGGATTATTATAATTAAGATTAAAATAACGGAGTTAGGCGAAACCGCGCCGCGCGGTTTTACTTTATAATTAATAATATCCTACGTTATTTATATAATTTAATACTAGCGCCCTTTAATCTTATTATCTATTTACCGAAAAAAACTACTCTCGTTATAAAATCTCTTCTCCGTTTATTTTACCCTATTTTATATTATTTTAAATAATTTTAATATTTTTAAATAATATCCTTAGATAGCTTTTTATATATATACTCGGTTAATTTTTAATAGTAAATTAATATAACCCTAGACGACTAGGTCCTTTTAAATTATTTTATATATTAATATTTAATTAACGGGTAATATTAGAACGAGCTAGGTACTCGTGGGCGCGTAATTAAATAACGGATTTACGCGACTTTTCGCGTTTTCCCCTTTATTCCTCTTATACTTTACTTTTTAAATAGATCTTTATATACCGAATAAGTATTTAACTACCCTATAACGTAAATATATTATCGATATAGATATTATATAATATGCTAGTGTACTAGAAATCTCGATAACTACCGGAATCTTAAATTTAACTATATATAGAACGTTAAGATCCGGAGTCGTGTATAGCTAGAAAAACCCTACTTCCGGCGCGAAGGAAAAAATCGACGAAAGAATATTAAAATCCTTTATCCGGGTAGTTACTAGTGGAGTAAACGATAAACGTAAATTTTATATGAAATTAATATTAAGTCTAGGGATTTAAATTTATAAAACGATTATATATAAAACTCTCTAAAGAGTAGATTTTTAACGGTATATTACCTACCCTAAATTACTTATTTCGTAGATAAATAGGAAGAAAAGATTTAAATAAGCGCGCGAATATCTATATTAAACGATAAAAAACTAGATAAGAATAATTTTTTCGGATAAAAATTTATTCGAGAGTAAGTAGCGTAACCGCGTATTTATAATAAAAAGAGCGAACGAGCGTTACTACCCGGAATATATATAATATTATAAGTATTCCGGCCGTTAATCGTTTATAGTTTAAAATAGGATAATAGGTAAATAGGCTTCCGAGCTTTATTTACTTCCCGGTAGTATTAAAGCTATTACTTTAAACCTAAACCGAAGTAATTCGAGAAAATTAATTACTAATACCGACTATATTAAGTAGATCCTTAAGTTATTCGTACTACCCTAGTACTGGGAGTTAGAAAGAATAGGACTATACCCGATATTTATATAAGACGGGGCCGGGATTTATAGATCTAAATAAATATTAAAGTAATTAAAAAAGTATAGAATCGAGACGTTAATATAGCCGCTAAATAGCCCTGATTTAAACCCGGATAAATATATATAGAAGAGGATAAAATAGAAAATCTAGGCGTACGATAGAATAATCCTAACCTCGAAAGATATATAATTAACGGCGAAATATAAATAACTTTAATTAATAGAGTAATAAGTTTATATAAAGTAGATATATTCTATACTTAAACGGTGCCGGGATATAATTAAAAACCGTGGTTTTTCGACTAAATAATAACTTAGTAGCGTTAAGATTTTAGTTTAGAATAGCGTTTATATATAATTTTAATTTCTACTACTTTATATATTATTAGAATAAGAATTACGTGCGCGGTTCAATTAATAAACCTGGATACGTATACTTCAAAATTTAGTATCTCGCTTAATTCGTTATTTGATTCTGCGCCTACGAGTACCGGCCGGAAATCGATAAAGAATTAAATTAAATTTATTCGGTAACCCCGATAATATAAGATTTATCGTCGTTTACTTTAAATAAATAAGAGCGAGGTTTAATTATTTATCGGACTCTTTATTATCTAGGGTTTTATTATCTTCCTTTATCTCTATAAATTATAGGAGGATAATTCTTCGGAGGGTAATATCTAAACGGCCTAATATTAAACTATATAATATTTTAGGCCGAGTAATCTTTACGTCTCTACGCGTATATAATATTAAAACGAATTAATTATAATTAACCGTATTTATTAACTCCTAAATCTTATTTATTTTATATATATAATTATTTATTACTTTTCCCCGCCCCTTTACCCTCTCTTATTATTCGGCTATATTTTTATAGAAACCTAAAATAATCTTTATATAATTATTAATAATCTCGTCGTTAAAAGATATTAATCTTTATATAATATTAACTCTATACTTATAGGCGAGATATTTAGGTATATTTATATCGATATATTAAAAAAAAATCGAGTCTCTAGGCCGAGTATATTTAGTATAATAAAGATATAAAACTAGTCGGTGATTACGATTAGGTCGTAGGTATATATATAAAGCCTAATATATCGGATTTTACCGGATAATTTATTATATTAATAAATAAAATATTATTCGTAGCTACCCTTTATTAGGTTATTTATTCTACTCTATTTAATAATAAAGATATATATCGAACTCCTCCGTTATAATATTTTTAATTTTAATCTCGAAGTTACCCTCTAAATTTACCCCCGTTTATAATTAATTAAATATATCTTTAATAATAATATTACCCGTCTTTTTCTAAGTATTTTATACTTCTAGCCCTTTTATTTTACGAACGATAAACCGCGATATTTAATTGGTTAAGAATACTTTAATATTTATTTTAATCGTTCGGTATTTATAGACCCTATATTTATTATCGTTTATTTATAATCGGGTTATTATCCGTTATTAATTCTTAGTAATTACGTTAATCTTAAAAGTATTTATATTACTTCGATAACACTAGTATTTAATTAATCGTAAATGGATACTCTCTTCGTTTAATAATTTAATTTATAGGCCGAAATATCTAGTTATAATATATAAGTATATATAATAAATATATCGTAAATCGGACTTAGTTTTTATAAATACTCGGAGGGTACCGATTTAACTAGCCTCGTTATTTATATTAATAGTTTTTAGATTTTTCTTTATTATTTATTTAAAGGAATTAACCGATAGGCCCGTATAATTATAACCGAAATATTTAACCCGATTATTTATTCCTTAATTCTTATTATTATTATTATTATTCTTATTATTATCCTTATTAAAGTTACCGCTCGAAGATACTATATTTTTATTCTCCGAGGTATTATTTAAATCGTTATTATTAATTTTATAATCTACCGATTTAGACTTAATCTCCTTATTATTAATAACTCGATAATTATATCTCTTATATTTTCTTTATAATAAAGGTCCCTCGTTATTATCTATTCTTAACTTTACTAGATATTTTCGATTAATTTTTAATTTTATTAATTATTTATCCGTTAAGCCCGATTTAATTAAAAGAGTATAAACGTTAGTCTTATTTAAATTACTTAATATTTACTAGTCTTTTAAAATACTTTTATATATAGATCCTCGTTTATAATCGTTCCGTTTTAAACGGTTAACCGTTAACTAAATAATTATAGAATAAACGTCGTTATAAATAAATTTCTTAGCGATTTAATTTATATAGCCGAGGTAATTTTCTTTTATAATATTAAATTACTAATTTTATATTACGGTCCCCTATATATTTTATATACCTTTAATATATTTCTTCTTTCGTCTACGATTAATTATCGCCCGTTTTCGTATATCCTATAAAATCGTCGAGTCTAGCGCTTTATATACTTTTTATTTACTCGCGAATCTTATTATCTAAAGTTTATTATTTATTAATATACCCTATACCTCGGTAATAATCTTATTAATAATCTCCGTATTATTAACGAACTTTTCTAATATATTCTAGATTAGATTAATTTATACCCTTAATTCTCCGGCTTAATATATCGTTTCGTTAATCTTCTAGCGTATATCTACTAGTAATTTATTCGTTACTCTAATTATAAACGCGAGGATCGAGGCTCTAGCGACCGTTAAAGAAGGAGAATCTTTATAAAATACTAATAAAGATAATATAATAAATAATTAAATAATAAATCGATAAAAAGTAAAGAGAGGTAAGGAGCTTTAACGAATAAAAGTAATAAAGATTTAAATAAAATTAATAGGTAAAATAAATTATTATATTACCGACGATAATAATAATAGGGTTAATATAGTAAATACTAATAATAATACTAGTAATAATAATCGTTAATAAGCCTTACGTATTAAATCTTAATATACGAAGTTATTACTCTAGAAGATTATTTGAAAATTTAAATATTTTTGGCTAGGAGGTAAAGTTTAAATAAATATTTAATACTAATTAATATACGAAGTTAGTACTCTAGAAGATTATTTTAAAATTTAAATAATTTTGGCTAGGAGGTAAAGTTTAAATAAATATTTAATACTAGTTAATATACGAAGTTATTACTCTAGAAGATTATTTTAAAATTTAAATATTTTTAGTTTGGAGGTAAAGTTTAAATAAGTATTTAATACTAAATAATAATATTCTAATTTAATCTCTTTATTTAATATTAGTAACGACTGAATCTTAGACGTTTTTAAATTAAATAAGAATTTAAAATTTACTTTCGAATAATAAAAATTTACTTTCAAGTAATATAATTATTAATAATAATATTTAGGCGCCTTTAAATAGCCCCGCCTAAAAGTCTTTAAACTTTAAAATTATTTTTTAAACTAGCTCCTATTTTAATTTTTACTTCTTCTTTCTCCTCTTTAAACTAATTTTCTTAATCTCTTTATTTAATCTTTATACTTTAATATTAATTATAATAAGAGATAATAATATTTATAATTTAATATTAATCACGGAGATTAATAATCTCTTAAACGATATAGTTTACTCTAACGATAATAATAATAAAGGGGATTTATTAAATAAACCGTCCTCCGATAATATAAATATAAAGATAACTTTAGGCGAGATATTTAAAGATAAAATCTTAATAAATCCTACTTATTAACCTCTATCGTTTATTATATTAATATTATAACTAGAATTACTTTACGGAGGATTATAAATTAAATTTCGAAGATAATAATATTAAATCGAAGTATAAAGAGCCTACCCCGAAACTAGGTATAAAACGTAAATTAAATAAAAATAACGCGTTAATCCCGAAAGTTAAACCGGCGGTATTTAAGGCTTAAAAAGTTAAAAAGGAATAATCGATTTATAGTAAAAAGGAGAAGGAAAAGGTAAATAAAAATAATAATAATAATATATTAATCGATAACGACGTTATATTAATCGATAACGACGTTAATTATAATTATAAGAATATAGAGGACTAATTTAATAACGAAGAGATATTTATTAAATATAAATAAAAAATACCTACTAAATTTAAAAAAAATAAGATTATAGGGTTTATTAAAAGAACGTTTATAAAATAAGAGAAAAAAAGAATAAATTTTAAAATTAAAGGAGACGAGGACTTTAGTAAATTTATAAAAAAAAAGCGCGATATTAAAGCCGCTAAATCTTTAATTTAAAGAATAACGATATATAATATTATTTATTACAACCTCTATAATTTAACTAAAAAGAATATTAATAGACCCGCCGAGTATTTATATATAATTTTTATAGCCTATAACTACTTTACTTTATTTATAAATCTAGGAATTTTAAGAGTCGATTAAATCCCTAAATCTAATATCCATTTAGATAATTAAATTATTTTATTTATAATTAATTAATACCTAGCTAGAATCTTTATAAATTAATTAAACGAATTCGATTTAACCGGAATAATATATAATTTAAAATATTTTCTCGGTTATACCGTTAAATAATAAAAAGCGGTAAGGGATATAAATATCGATAAAAATATATTAATAATAGGGGAGGAGGGATAATACTATATATAAACGAAGAGTTTATATATATTAAATAGATAAAAGGCGTTTAATATTAATTTATATCTTAAGTGTCCGGTTAAAGAGAAGATCCGTTATTAAAAACTAATATAAAAATAATTTTATAAAATATATATTTAGTTTATATTTAAATACCCTAAAGACCCGACCTTCCTAACTCTATTATTATATATTAAGTTATTATTATTTATAAAGAGGGCCGCCTAGGAACCCTCCTTTTTAATCGCGAATAATATTATATAAACCGAGATTAATAAAGTAATAGTAGTAATCTAATAAAGTATTTTTAAATATAATTATAATAATTCTTAATAACGATTAAAAAGTTAGTAAATCCGCGCGGTATAATTTTACCGCGTCGTTTATAATAGTCCTCTAAATAATAATACTAAATCTACGAATAATTATAATAAAGCTGAAATTTCGAATTTACTACTAAAGTTTAAAACTATAAATATATTAACTTTATCTTTTATAATTACGAGTATATTAATATTAACGTCCTAGATTTCTAGATAATAATAATAATAAAAGTTTACGTATAATAATAATAAAACTACGATTATAATAATAATAAATCCGAAATCTTAATATTAAATAATTAAAGTTTTAATTTTAAATAATTAAATCTTTAAATTTAAATAACTTTAGACTCGACCCTAAAATATATTTACTATTAATTATCTTTAAAGATTTAATATTAGAAGGCTAGCTCCCCGCCTAAAACTTTTAAACTTTTAAAATTATTTCTTAGACTAGAGTTTAGTTTTAATAAAATTTTGGATAATTCTTTTTAATCTTTAATTCCCTTTCGATTATTAATTTATAATATCGGAATTATTATTTAAATCGTTAATACCCTCTCTTCCTAATATTTATTATAATATAATATATATATTAATTAATTTACCTTATATTTAAAACCTATCGGATTATTATTATATTATAATAATATTCGAAATACTTCTAAAAGAGACCCGTAACTAGATCTACGGGTATTATTTTATTTACGCCGAAGAAATTATTCTTTACTTAATAGAGGACGAGAGGTTAATATTTAAAAGAGGCTTTTATAAATTAATTAAATATAATATAAATAAAGATTATAATATCTCGATTAAAGACCCCGAAACGTTTAAGGGGGTTATTTATATAGCGGATTAATTATATATTACTCTACTCGGCGTTAATAAAACTATTTATAAAAATATAACGAGTATTCTTTTTAGGTATAATATTTAATATTTAAATTATCTTAATTACTCGATTAATAACGAGTATAATAAAGATCCCGGATCTATAAATATATAGTTCTACTTTAGTTATTATTTCCGTTATATTAAAATTTATTTAACGATAAATAATAGTCTTAATCGTCTTTTTATTATAATAAATACTCGAGCGGAGTAGCGAAATATAGGATTTAATATAAAAAATAAAGTTTACGGAGCCCTAATAACGAATTTAATAAACTTTTTTAAATAGAAAAACGAGTATTTAATACGAATAATTTAACTACGATCTCTAATTTTTAATATAAAGAATTTATTTTATCTAAATAATTACTATTATAAGGAGGCTTTATATAATTTATATTATTATATAATTTAAAAGGGTTTTTAATATAAAAAAGAGTTTAAACCGGCGAAGCTTTATAACTATATTAGAATTAATAATATAATTCTTAATAATAAGAATATACTAGATATTAAGATAAAATCTAAAACGAATATAAAAATAATCGGCCTCGATATAAATTAGGATAAATTAACGGAAAGGGAAAAGAGAAAAAACGGGGTAACGAATAATAATAAAAATAATAAAAATATAATCTTTATAAAGTTCTAGGGTTTAAATATATTATATTTTATCGGAGGGGCTAAATAAAGAATAATCTTTAATCTTTAATAATAAATATATATTCTTTAATACTTAATAGATAGCGATAATTAGTTAGTTAATAAATACTTTTAATAGGATTTTTATTATATCAGTATTATAATTTTATAGATAATAATAAGAAAGTCTATAAATAATTATTTATAACTTAAGTTCTATTAATATTAAAGTAATTATTAATTATAATATTTCTATACGCGGTTATATTAATATATAATAAATTTAGATTTTATCGCTAAGATTACGGTATTAATCTAAAAGTAGAATGATACAGGTATTTTAATAATTAATAATTAAAATAAGGCGAACTAAACGTAATATTCGGATTTTACGCTCAGACGTGCTACCTAAAGGTTCCGTAGTAAGCAGAAGGTGCTAACCCGAAGGGGCTTAGCGAGCGGAAGTTAACCCGAAGGGGCTTAGCGGAGCTTGGCATATCTGAGGGACTGAGGCAACTTAAAGCGCCGCCAATCTGCTTTCATTCTCTTGCAGGTCAGTACATAATGTCCTCTTCCCGAATGTTATCGTGCAAGTGAATTAACACATCATCAATTACCGCAGTAATTGTCACCCAAATATCATAATATGCACTCGGATGATGAGGAAGAGCGCGGAGCTGGGGCACGTGGATATGCTAGATATGACAGACAAGAGCAGCAGAACGGGAGCCCAGGACCCGGTGAAGATGCGAATGGTGGCACTGGAGAGACAACACCAGAGAACGATTCAGTGCTAGATGGTCTACCTCGTGAAGACCAAGCAAAGAACGCATTCTACAACGCTGCTTCAGAGAAATCACTCAGTCACACAGAATCGAAGCTCTTTTACCAAAGACATCAGCTCGAAACCTCTCATCAAGAAGCTGAGGGCCAAAGTCCGTTGGCTAGGGCCAGAACGTATTCTTCTGTCATAGAGGGCGAAGGGGGCTTAAGTAGAGCGACAAGCACAGCGTCTCGACGGAGCGGCTGGGGATATGCCCGACGAGAACGCAATTGGACTCAAACTCACCCAAACCCGAGCCTTGGCTTTCAGTCACCCGACCTTAACGGCGCGGATCTTCCAGATATAGAGGATGAAAGTCTCTTTGCTATCGATCAGCAAGATGGAGATCAAGGTGCTGAGCATGGCACAGGGCACCAAAGCGACATGGGAGATCGTCCTCCACAAGGCTCAGACATCTCTCCCGAGCTCAGTGAAATTTCTCAAAATATCAAAAAAGTCTTAGACATACGACACAAATACATCAGCTTGTCTTTTCAAGGCCCTAACGACAATCCCAAAGATGGTCCTGACTGGACTATCTACCCACCACCCCCGAATCCGACCTGGGATGACAAAAATCGGCCGGTGGCTCAGACATCTTGTAAAAACAGCCTCAGTAACAGTAGGACTCTACCAGCGCGTTCGGACGGGCCTCAAAGCAGCCACTTGTCGTTGAGTTCTCTAGCCGAGGGTGCGATCCAGCAGGCCCCTTTGTCGCCTACAGTAAACCGAAGAAAACCCGGTGAAGATATCGGAGGGGACTTCGATATGGCAGATATACCGATACCAGGTAAGGACGAGAAGATCTCCTTCAAACTCGACCAAGGCAGTGTCTATCAAATCTACGAGAGCCGGCAAACTCAGCAGAATTTGAGCCCTCTGATCAACGTGCCGAGCCTCCGAGAGTACTATAGGGATCTGGAAGAAATCCAAAACGTCTCGTCCGATGGACCTACAAAAAGCTTTGCTTACCGGCAGCTAGATATCTTGGACGGGAAATTTCATTTGTACTTTTTGGTCAATTCTTATCAGGAGACCGCAGACTGTAAGAAGGTGCCCCACAGAGATTTCTACAATGTCAGAAAAGTCGATACCCACGTACACCACTCGGCATGTATGAATCAGAAGCATTTATTAAGATTTATCAAGAGTAAGATGAAGAAGTACCCGGATGAGATAGTGATGTTTCGCGATAATAGGTACATGACGCTGAAGCAAGTTTTCGAGAGTATCAATCTTACTGCATATGATTTGAGTATTGATACTCTTGATATGCATGTACGCGCATCCGACCTCGCCCCGCTCAATAAAAAGCTAACATTAGAAGTAGGCTCACACTGACTCCTTCCATCGGTTCGACAAATTCAACCTCAAATACAACCCCATTGGAGAATCGCGGCTTCGAGAGATATTCTTGAAGACTGACAATTACATTCAAGGACGCTACCTCGCCGAAATCACCAAAGAGGTCATCTCTGACTTGGAATCTAGCAAGTACCAATTCGTCGAGTGGCGAGTCTCCATCTATGGTAGATCAATTGATGAATGGGAAAAACTCGCTACATGGGTGATAGACAATAAAATAATATCACACAACGTTCGATGGCTCATACAGATCCCAAGGCTCTTCAGCATGTACAAAGCCAACGGCCAAATGGACTCCTACGAAAAGATCCTTGTCAATATCTTTCGCCCACTTTACGAAGTCACTAAAGATCCTTCGAGCCATCCCAAGCTCCACGTCTTATTGCAACGTGTCATTGGCTTTGACAGCGTCGATGACGAAAGTAAGACCGAGATTCGGTTATACAGGAAGTATCCGCCACCAAAAGAATGGAACACGAAACAGAACCCGCCATACACATACTGGATCTACCACTTATTCGCCAACATGACTTCATTGAACGTCTGGCGTAAGCGGCGAGGCTTCAATACCTTCGTTCTCCGACCTCATTGCGGCGAAGCCGGCGACGTCGATCACATCACAGCGGCCGTGTTGTGCTGCCACAGCATCAGTCATGGACTTCTACTTCGAAAAGTACCGTTGCTGCAGTACATTTTCTACCTTGACCAGATTGGTATTGCGATGTCGCCTTTGAGTAACAACGCGCTTTTCCTTGCTTACGACAGAAACCCCTTGTTGAAGTACTTCAAGCGTGGTTTGAATGTATCTTTGTCGACTGATGATCCTTTGCAATTTGCTTTTACAAAAGAGCCGTTGATCGAGGAGTATTCAGTGGCTGCGCAGATCTATAGATTGAGTGCAGTGGATATGTGTGAGCTGGCTCATCACTCCGTAATCCAAAGTGGCTTTGAGCACGAGTTGAAGCAGAGGTGGTTAGGACCCAACTATTATCTTGACGGCGTGGACGGAAACAATGTCGCCAAGACGAACGTTCCCAACATCAGGGAGAAATTTCGATATGAGACGCTGGTGCAGGAACATCGAATGTGAGTCCACTCTCGTACAACAATTCGACCTTCAGATCGAGCAACTTACCACCACAGGCTCGACCGCTACGCCACCGCATTCGAAACCCCTTCCACACCAACCCAACCACCCCCCTCTCCTCGCGCTGTAATGCACTCCGCCAAAAACCTCCCCAGTCGAACTATACCACGCATCCCAACATCCCACTCCAACACAGATGTCAAAGGCCTTGATCTCCAGCGCAGTACAAAGCAGCCTTACAGCACACCCCAAAGATCTTCGTCAATGATCCTGGATGGAACAGTTCCCCAGCCGAAAATCTTCCCTGGAGTATTCCATGAGAGAAACCGGAGGGGGAGTGTCAGGCAGGGAAGTAGTTTCGAGAAGGATGTCAATGTTTCGTCTGCAGCGAGTGCTGCGGGAAGTTTTGTAAGGCCGGGATCGTCGGACAAGGATGGGAAGGGCGTTCATGAGACGGTGGCAGAGGAACAGGAGCCGAGGAATGGCCTCAATTGACGCGATTCTGTTTCGGAGGATACCCATGTGCATGGCGTGAGAAGGGTGGGAAGACGAGTCACGTGGCTTGAGCCTCAAATTATGCCTTTCAACGATCTTGACGCGTTTTCATCAGACGCGTGCAGCCATTCTTGCTAGCGGAACAATTAGTCCGTCGAATTCACGTTACTGCATCTTGTCACGCTCTACAAACTCTGCTCAACCCTTGTTACGATGATTCCAGGCAACCATGCTCAATCCAGTCTTGCGTGTTCGAGGCCATCGTCAATTGACTTTCCCGTACTTGTCAATGCAAATCTCTCATCCAACATCACCTTTACGCCATCCCACATCTTGAGATGTTTAGAATGACTCATCCGCTATGTCACCTCCAGAAAATTCGACCAAAATCAGACGGCTATCAGCGGCCGTCTGACCAGTCGCCATACAGGGTCAACGAAGGTTCCTCAGGCAGTGACTCATTGCCTAGATTAGACTGTCTTGATGTAGATATATACAGTCGAATTGATGGTCCATTACTCTCCTCTCTTCCTCTATCGTCTTGCGCTCCTAGTCACAGACACGCCAGCCAACACGTGAAAACCACATATCAAAATCTCATCAACCCCCACCCCCAGCCTGTTAGCCTACCAATCGTCCAACCTTCATCCAACCCTGAACCCAACGCTCCCAAAGTGCCCTTCGGTTTCCCAGCTTTCCCCTCGTCCTCCGGCACGCCGCGCCTCCCGGAAGATCCAAATCATCCGTATTGGAAGCAGCAAGCTAAGAACGCGAATCCACCCCCGCAGCAGTAGCGAGATGACCCCATGAGATCGATACGCCAGGAGACTGAGAAGGAGACCGACGTAGAGTATCGCGATAAGGGGGATGTGAAGAGGGACGGGAGAGAGGAAGGGGACAAGGCGGGGAAAGAGAAGAAAGAGGTGGGGAGGAAAAAGACGGATTGAGCGTTTATGGCTGAGAGCTGGGGGAGGTCTCGCTGAAACAAAGAAGATCTTCGATGAGCATAAGGACCGTTCATAGAGGGCGATTTTGGGAGAAGAAGGGGAATACCCAGTTCAAAGCTAAAAACAACGGAAAGATGAAAGACAGTGCTGTTGGGATTTTTGATGCTGCTGCAAATGCGTACAAAAGTCTTATATTTTGTTCAATGGATCAAAGGCTGAGCTGTTGGGTATTGTGATAGGAAAGGCACACCCATGCTCCAATTTCCATGAAGAGAGCGCAACTTATCATAACATATACATATCACAGTTCATGGCATCTAGCCAGTGGATGGCCAAGCTAGTCTTCAATATCATCATCAGTCAGATACAGCTTCCCTACCTCTTCCTCAACCGGCAGCACAAGCGTATCTGCCTCCTTCCCGGGTTTTCGTGCATGCTGAAGAGCAGCCAACTGAGTTGTATACGCCACTTCGTCAACGTTTTCATCGTCAGATGGCTCGTCAACTGGTGCGCTGATGCCGTGAAATTGTGTAATCTTCTCGAGCTCGCTGAGATGTGTCGAGGCTGGATTGCGTTGCTCTATCTTTGTGATGAAGGGCAGGCGTTCGAGGATCAATTCGGCCTTGGTGCAATTAAGACTTGTTCGCATGGGTTCGGCATTGTCTTCTTCTTGCGCCGAAGCCGAGGAGGTTGGATTTGGGGCTTTCGTTCCTAGACCTGCGAATTGCCGACCGGGATTACTCACAGGCTTTCCCAAAGGTGCAATCCCAACTCTCAGACGATCAGTCCATCGATCCACCAAGCCATCAATCTCTTCCAGTTGCCTCGAAATCCGCATAGATGTAGGGTAGAACATCTTATAGGTATCATTCTTCCCCCCGGGCTTGCCAGCGACTGGATGCGTCTGTCTCTTGACCGGATTCGGTAGAGCAAAGAGTAGACCACGAACCGCGACATGAAAGCAGATCTCATCTTGTCGTACAGCATCAGCTGCGGCTCCTTGAAAGGAACGGCTTCCGTAATCTCCACTAGAGCCGGAGCGACCACCGCGAGGTGAGCCCAGTAGGTCACTGTCAGACAATGCTTCCATGCAGCCATTCAACGTATCTATGAAGGAAGTACCTTCACAAGACAGAACGTAGTTCTCATGCAGAGCCGCTAAAAAAGTGCCTGCATCTGTGCCAGTCTCGTCAATGAGCTGTTCGACGTTGGTCTGGGGAGTTCCTAGTCTGACATGCTCGGACAGGTGATCTGGTGGCTGCTGTGGGGGCTCAATCGCAGGCTTTACACTGATAACATGATCACGCTTGTTGTAGACAACTTTGCCCACAGCATGGAACAAACCTAGACTTGACTCTCGCTGGGTAACCACTTCTAGTGATGCCCTCTCCATTTTTGTCAAAGCCGAAGCATTCGCTCCCTTCTTGGCTCGGGAGGCCACTCTGCCACCCCAGTCGTCACCATCTTCCGCTCGAAGGCAAAGAAACTCCAGAGACCCAATGGCACTACGGACATCACCGACTTCACCTAGCTGCTTGAGCACCGACAGACCAGGTATCCTTCGCCGCCCAGAGTGCCTGGCTTCCTTCTGTATAACGAGGTCGAGAGCCTTGGTCACAAGTGTAGAAGCCATTGGATTGAACTCGATAGTGCTCACGCCGGGATGGTTCAGGATGTCAGAACCAAGAAGCCTGTGCGCTGTGAAGCTATCGCTGGCCGGTGTGCTTGAGGTCAAGCGTATCTCAGTGATGACTATTACTATGGGCGTGACAATTGCACTGGCACCAGATGGTCTCGATAACATAGCTGCCATTGAAGGCGTATTGATTGCTAGATACTCAAGGATGCTAGAGCGGAAAGACCGCAATGCACTCGAAGAACTCATGAAGGTATTTGGGAACTCTTCTAACAAAACGACCTTTTGCTTGGTAACCTCATCCTTTGTAGCAGCAGTAGGCGAGGGTGTAGCATATTCATTCCCAGCACGATCGGCGAATGATAGTGCATTAAATCTGCCACTGCGGCTAAGAAAATCCTCGAACTGTGTAGACGTTGACGAATAACCTTCCGAGGAAAACTCTGAGCCCACAGGGTTCTTCCAGTCTGAGAGCTCAAAGTGCATAACCCTGGCAAGTGTAGATACCGTAGCAGTCTTGCCTGCACCAGACGGGCCTTTCAAGATCAATACTCGTTTCCGATCTTGACCGTGTAGCACATTCTCCAGCCAACTGCGTACGTCTGACACCTTCTTCATGTGAACGGCCAGCTCTTCAAGGTTGTTGGGACCGTATCTTTCTGCCCAAGGTCTTAGGTCTGTCTCCCCCAATGCGTTGGTTGAATGTTTTGTCGCTGTGTCCTTGCCCAAACAACTGCCAGCAAATTTGAACTTCTGGCTTCCCAAAGAAGCTCTCTCTGACTGTATCGATGTAGCACCGCTTTGCGTGGGCAGCAAAGGCCTCTTTCGACGGTCGAGCACAGATCTGGTAGTATCCTTTAGTTCGCCTAATTCCACCACATCCTCGACTGGCGACTCATCCTCTATTAAGTCCTCTTCTTCCTCCCCTCTCTCTAATGTCTCCTCTTTGTGCTCTATGGGCTTCCTATGGCCATTGAGAGGCTGAGTCTGACTGGCCTTGCCAAAGAAAGTCGATATGGGCCTCGAGACTTGAGGCTTCTGTGTAGGCTTTGTCTTACGCGTAGGCTTCTTCGAGGACGGTTCGGTGTCTTCTTTCGCTGCAGATGTTTGAGGCTTATTATTGTGATTGGAGGGATTGACTCGAGATCTCGAGGGAAGTGGTCGTGTTGCAGTGCCATTGCTAGGCTTGGGCTTCGGCTTCGGACTGGCTTTCCACACTTTGGCATTCTTGGCCTGTACACCCTTCTCTGGTGGAGTAATTTCCTCGTCTTCATCTTCCGAGCTCAACACAACTAGTCTCTTCTGCCTCTTCGCTGGTGGTGCCATGCCGCATGGTCAGGGCGTTGGAGACAGGACGGTTGAGGTAGCTTTCAGTCATGGCGCACCCTCTCCAAGCGGCCTCTGCTGATAGAAGCTCAACGGCATTATCGATTGTTATGAAGCAACATAAGGATGGCAGAGAATTAGGTTCTGCGGAGTTTGCTCCGAAGCTCTTGACCAAGAAGGCTTTGATTGATTGATTGATTGATTAGGTCATACTGGAGGGGCAACAGGCAACTAGGGCCCAGCCAGACTAGCGGCGTTCCGGGCTTCCCAGCCCCGGAATGTATTAAGTCTAGGGTACCCCATAGGAGGGTTTCCCTTTTTCTACGAGGTCATGTTTCAAAGTATTCGGAATGGCCACCGTATCGATCATGGAATATCAAGATATCGCGTAGTTTCCCTCTTTAAGATAGTAATAATAGCGCAATTAATTTAAGGCTTAGTGTCACGGGGTGGACTTTGGCAGGAGTGTTACCATAGATATCTGCCAAGACGGCGGGCTGAGCCCTACCGCTAGCCCTATCGGGACTAGGGTGACTCTAGGATTCTGGCATATCAGGGCCAAATCCTCCATAGAATAATCAACATCTTTCACACCACATACTATTATATTAACCCCATGTCAAATGGTAGTAACGGCCACACTAACGTAGAATCATACCTCTTCTATATTAGTGAGAACGATTATACTAGCTATAAGTAGTAAAATAACCCCTAAAACGGCCAATATACTCCCTATTAACCACTACATTCAAAATAACTTACTCCGTATCGACAGCGAGCCTTACCTACGTTATACCTATTTAGCGCTTCCGTACCGTACCTTACTACCTTAAATAAATACTTTTAAACTCTTTATTAAGTTATTAAAGTAACCTATTTAATACCCTTTTCATTTAGGGTATTTATAATAAATATTAAACTAAATATTTAAAACGTCCCTTTATTTATTTCTCTTTTATTAATATAACTATTTATTTTAGTAAACTACTTATTAGGTAAATATCTAACCTAATAAATATATTATTAACTATATCTTTTACGCTTCCGTTATAGAAAAAAGAATACTAGAATATTAGTCTTTTAATACTACTCTTATTATTCGCCTAGTATTACTACTTTTAGTATTTATTATTAATTATTACTCTAGTTATTACCCTAGAAGAAACTTAATTAAACCCTACTACGGTTAATTTTACTTTCTATTTATAAGAATTCCTATTATTAAATAAATTTATTTTAAAATAAGTAAAAGTTACTCTTAACGTTAGACGAGTAGTTATTTAGATAATTATACAGTTTCTTTATCCTCCTATTAAAGTACCTCTTTAGTATTTATTAAAGAGGGGCCGGAAAGCGAAATAGTTTAACGACGACCTTTTAAAATATATTAAATTTAAATAGCCTATTATATAGCTACTTTAAGTTATAGATAAAATATTCGTAATACCGCTTATCGGTACTTTCCGAAGGGATATTAAAGAGTTACGTTAACGCCTATAAGAGGAGTAATCTTTAGAGGACGAATTTAAAAATAAAGAAACTATAACTCCTCCCGAGCCCGAGTAACCTACTATAAATTCCGAATAAATAATATAATTTATAGAATCGCTAGAAATTTAGGCCCTTATTATTAGGTTAATAACTAGGATAAAGAAAGACTTAATAAGACCTTAAAACTTATTAAAAATAAATAATTTAATTAATTAAAATAATATTAATACTAGAGTAAACGCCTAAAATAAACTAAAACTCGAAGAGATTAAATTCTTCGATTTTAAAGGCGATAAAAAGGATAATTTATTTACCTTAAAAAGATATACTATATATAAAAACGTTTTCGACTTTAAGGATCGCGTTAATAATATAATTAAATAATACGACGAAGAGGAGGTATAAAAGTTTTTATCTTTATATCTTAAGGGAGTAGCCTTTAAATAATTCTCGAATAAATTAAATATAAATATTAAGGTATTAATATATACCTTCGTTAATCTTAAATAAATAAATCGTTTTATTAAGCGATTTAAAATAAAGACGTTAAAAGTTATATATAAACTTCGTTTTAATAAATATAGATTTATTTAAATATATACTAGTAAGACGCCTAAATAATATATAAATAAAATATTTAATTTAACTAGGGCCGCCGATATTCTTAACGTATATTAATAAATATTTATAATCTACGATTATATTAATTTTAATTTTAAGTTTTTTATTAATCCGCCTAAACCTAGTATCTTATTAAATAAATTCTTTAATTTACTTAATATTAAGAAAGAAGTCTAGTTAGGAATAATACGAAGTAATAAAATAACTAGGCCTCTACCGCCTTTTAAATTAAAGGGTTTATAGTAAAACTAGTAGAATTATTAATAACTTAACCGGTTCCGCCTATAATAAAACTAGTTATTTTAAATTACTTCTTATTAATTTATTAATCCGGTTTATTAAAATATATTAAATATCCCTTAAACATAATAGTAGCCTCGTTAAATTTAACCGTTATTTATTTAGTTATAGATTATTAGTAATAGTACTAGAAACGTACTTTTCCCTTTTAGAAATAGAAATCGTTTTAATTATTAACCGCGCCAAGAAAACCGCGGGCCTATAACCAGTAGTTATAATTTTAATTATTTCGGGTAATAATAAATACCCTTTAGATATATAACTATTTATTATAGAATTAAAGTATAAAAGGACCGCTCTTAAGAAAACGGTATTATAGAGTTATAAATAGAAGAATAATCCACGCCTAATGTTAATTATATCAATAAATAAAGTTAGGATTAATAGTAAAAGGATTATTATAATAAATAAAACGAAATAACTAGTTATTAAATAACTATTATCGATTCGCCTAAATAAATCGAGTGTCGTATTTATAAAGAGTTATTTTCTTCTAAAAACGTACTATATACGTACTTTAGAAGTTAAAATTTAGGTAGGAACTCTATTAAAACCTCCTACTCTAAATATTTAATTATAAATATTATTTAGAAAAGTAAATAATCTTTAATAATAGACGAGAATACGGAAACCTATTACTAAGTTAAAATAAATAACGAATTACTAAAATAAAAATTTATTATTAAATTAAACTACGACTCTTCTAAAAATACGGGAATAGGATAAATATTTAGGAAATACCGGTACACCGGTATTCGGGTCGGTTTAAACCCTAGAATTAAAATAGAAAAGAGTTATAAAAATACTAGTTATAGGGTAATTATTATTAATTATAAATTTATAGTACACTTCCTTCTAAAAGTTAGAATCCGTATTATAGTAACCCTACTTTAAGTTACCGGTATTAATATTAACCGTTATATTATTTCTAAATATATCGTTACCTCTTTATATTTCCCCGGGAAAAATAAAAGTAGTAATAAAATAATAGCCGAAACCGCCTCTAAGGAAGTCTATATTATAGATAATCTTAAAGTAGGTATATTTATTAATATAGACGTTATGGCCCTTAAAGGGATTAATATATTAATGTCTTAATAAATCGCCCGTATCGGTAACTACGATATAGAGTACTCTATAAACGTCTACTACTTACCTCTATAGAATAATATAATTAGCGCCGTTAAGGGTTATTATTGGATTACCGTTATCGACGCGGCTAGTTTCTTCTATTAATAGTGTATATACTTTAAAGATAGATATAAACTCACCGTCGTATTATACCGCGGCTAGGAGACTTTTAATATTATAGTAATAAGATTTAAGAACTCGCCTATATATATATAATAATAAATAGACCGGATCCTACGTATCTATAAAGTATTCGCCCGAGTATATATCGATAACGTTATAGTATTCTCTTAGACCCTCGAGGATTATATTTAATACCTATATATAGTATTTTCTTTATTCGTTAAGTTTAATATTTTAATTAACTCTAAGAAGATATTTATCGGTTATCCGTTAATTATACTATTTAATTAGAAGGTTAACTCGTTCGGGTTATTAATTTCTAAAGAAAAATTTATAATTATTAAATAACTAGTTTTTCTTTAAATATTAATAATACTTAAAACGTATTTAGGAATAACTAGTTAGTTAAGAGATTATATTAAAGATTATATTACTCTAGCTAGGTCTTTATAAAATAAAAAAATTATATTATTAAATAAAGTACCCCCTATAGGCGCTCAGCGATAGGAATATATTAAGAAGACTAGTTTTAAATTACTTTCCTTATAAGAGATCCGTTTATTTAAAGTTATTTAGAATACCCTTTCTAAACCTTTCTTTTTATACTATTTCAACGATAAAAAGGAACTATTTATCGACTTTAATATTAATAAGAAATTCGGTTACGAGGCTATAATTTATTATATTATAAAAGAGTTAAAAGGTCTTTATCCCGACCGGAAGTAAATTTAATTTATTCTTTTCCTTAATTAATTTCTTAAAGATATAGAAATACGTTATTAACCTACTAAAATAGAATTAGTAGGAATAGTATAAGTATTTACTAAAATTAAATATATAGTCGAATTAACTCTTAAGATGGTCGTTTATACTAATTATAGAGCTACGCTTAATATAATTAAATAAATAAATATAATTACTTTATTTATAATAAAGACTAATTTACGTATCGTACGGGTTTTAAATTATATTTAGTATTTTTAAAACCTAAAGATCCGTTATAAATCTAGTATTAAATATATAGTACTAGACACTTTATCCCGATTATAGTAGAAGGACGTAATTAGGGACTTTTTAGAAGGCGAGCTAGATATACTTTAAATATATATATATAAAGTTTATATACTAGTGGAAATAAACGCGTAGTTTAAATAAGAATTACTTTAAGGGTATTAGAATAACGATTATTAAACCAAAATAAGTTATATATTTAATTATAACGTAGAAACCGGCGAGGACACCGTAGATCTTTTTTTTTCGAAAGGGGATAACGGTTTAATATAATATACCGATAATTTAATTATTAATCGTGTATATATATTAGAGTATTTATATATACCTTCCTTATATATTAAAGTTATATTTAACGTCGTATATTCTAATTTATATATAGGAAGATATAAGTATTATAAAATAATAGTTAGATACTAGTATATATATAAACTAAATAAGAAGTTAGAGGAGTATTTACGATACTATTTATAATATTAATTATTTAATACTCCTAGGTATAAACTTTATAAAATACTATAATTTATTCTTATACCGCCCTCTTCTTTTTATATAATTTTTATCGATTTTATCCTAGTCTTACCCCTTTCGTAGGAAGGATTCGATAATATTATAACTATTATATATAAATTTTCCCGAAAAGTAACCACGATTCTAGGAAAATTAATATAGAAGGTAAAGTAATAAGTATATATACTTTTACGTCGTTTATATTTAATAGACTAGGGTATTCCGAAGATTATTTTATTTAACCGCGACCGGAAGTTTATAAATACTTTATAGAAGGCTTTATTTAATAAATTTAAAATAAGTTTAATATTTTCTACTACCTATTATTTATAAACGGATAAATTAAGCGAGTATATAAATTAAATTATTAAAATTATATTATAATTCTAGATCGCTACTTTATAAAACTTTAAAGTCTAGGAAGAAATACTATTTTTTATAATTATATAATATAATAATATATTCTCCTAGTTTATTAATTATATTTTAAATAAAGTAGTTTTCGGTTTTACTATTAATAACGCGTTAGATTTAAGAAATTAAAAGAATAATATTTTATTAAAGGAGCTAGTGTGTATTTAAATTTCGGATATAATTACTTATATTTAAATATACGATAAAGAGTATTATAATCGTATTTATTATTTTTATTATTTCCGTTAAAGGGACTAGGCCTTATTACGTTTATATAAAGATTATAATATTCCGGTAAATAAATTTACTAGTCGTAAATACGATTAATAAATAACTAAGTTATTTAAAGTTTTTAATTATATTAATAGACTCGTATACCGCCTTAATATCCCGAAAAATTAGAAGATTTATAATATATTTTTAATAATATAATTAAAGTAGTACCTACTACCGGATAAAGACTCTTTTAAATATCTACGACCTACTAACTTTAAAGTAATAGAAACCGAGCGAGACGACTTAAAGTTAGAATAAAAACTAAAATATATCCTCGATAAACGCGTTATTTAAAAGGGGAAGGGTTATACTACTAAATACCTCTTATCCTAGAAAAATTAGGGATTTATATAGGACTATTAAATAAATATTAAGAATATTTTCGCGGGCGAATTTATTAAAGAATATAAATAGTAGGTTAAATATTAAACCAAATTCTTCTTCTAGGGTCGATAACTTTAGAAGTATAATTATATTTCTCTTTTATATTATCGCCCTTTACCTATCTTTACTAGGAAATAGTCGTTATATTAAATCTATTTATCGAACTTTATTTAGAGTACGGGTACTATAATAATATTAAAGGGGTACTATACCGAGAACTAGTAAAACTACTTCTTAATAATTTTAAATTATTCGTTTAGTCGCACGTAGAGTTATATAGCCCGAATATCTTAATATAATATTACTTATATATTTTTTTATATAGATTTAAGTATATACCCCTCGTTATCGTTACTTCTTAACTAGGTAGTATATTTATATAGGAAAGAACTTCGGATAATATAAAAATTATATAATTATTTAATCGAATCGGGACTAACTCCGCGTTAAAATAATTTTAATTTTAAAAGTATCGTTAAGTGACTTTTACCTAGATCTAGCCTAGATTTAACCTAGATTTATATTAAAACCTTATTTTATTAATATATATTTAGGGCCTTAGTTCTTTAATATTAATACTTTTATAATATTATATATATATACCCCTATTTTATTAATACTATAGTTCTTATCGTTAGTTATTTATATTATTTTTATACCGCCCTATCGCTTTACCTCGTTATCGCGATTTTAATACTAAATTTTACGACTCTATATTAAACTTTAAGACTCTACGGGCCTACCCGTAATTAATCGATAATTTAAAATATATACTATTTACTTATTTACTTTTATATATAGACGCTATTTATATTATTACTTATATAAACGTATTAACGAGGGCGTTAATTTCTTTCTTTTAAATTAAATAATCTATTATAGGGTAGACTTTAGTAGAAGTATTATTATAAATATTTATTAAAACGACGGGCTAAGCTCTATCGCTAGCCCTATCGAGACTAGGGTAATTTTAAGATTCTAATATATTAGGGCCAAATCCTCTATAAAATAATTAATATCTTTTATACTATATATTATTATATTGACTTTATATTATTTAGATAATCGAGAATATTATTTATAATAACTACTTCTTAAGGTCTCTTTATTTAGATTATTTAATTATTATTTACTATTATTAATAGAGGTCTTAGGATGGCTAGAAATCGAATATATTTATTTATAAAGTAAATTAATTTTAATAGTATAGTGGCCGGTTTAATTACGATAACTATTCTAAATATTTTAAAATATAACCTCGTATATTATATACTCGCTAAAACTACCCTTAGAACCTTAGGAAAAAGAGGGTAGAAAGAGTTATATAGGGCTCGTTATTTATATTTAAGGAGTAAACTAAAGTATTTAAAAAACTATATTTATTTAATATTGAAAATCTACTCCCCCGTAGTAACCTAAATTCGAATGAATATAACGTAGTAATTATAGGATAATTCTATAATATTATAATACGGAAGGCCCTATTTCGGGGGCCTATATCTACTTATTAAGATAATATTAAGATATCTTATTTCAAGCCCGGCCTATACGGTGCGTGTATCCGTTAATTGACGTCTCGCGGCGTATTACACGAAACCGTGTTTTCGCGATATTAGGAAGAGCGGTAGGTTCTAATACTACGCCGGTAGATCTAGTCCCTAACCTCTATATAAAGGCGACGTGTTATTATTATTTTTTAGTAATCGTACGTATTTGACGGAGACCTAGGGTTAGTTTCCCTTAAGTCGTTAATATATAAATAATATTTACTAGACTATATAATTCTATCCGGTAAAGAATAAATTTGTAATATATATTAATATATATATAAAATCAATATATGTATCCGGCGTATATAATATCGCTTTTTCTTTTTCTAAGCGAGAGTAGTTAAAAGCTGATAGGCAGGATCCCCTAGAGGCGATGATGTAGATAGGTAGGTAGGTAGGTAGGTAGGTAGGTAGGTAGGCAGGTAGGTAGGCAGGTAGGCAGGTAGGCAGGTAGGCAGGTAGGCAGGTAGGCAGGTAGGCAGGTAGGCAGGTAGGCAGGCAGGTTGATTGGTTTGTTTTGATCCGGGACGCGTCGGCGGCGGCGAGGTGGTGGCGGCGGCGGCGGCGTTATAGCAACGGCGAGGAAGCTTTCGGTGTATCAACTCTTTCTGCTTGTATGTCCTCCCAAAGGTCCAGCTGTCGAAAAAGCTTGACCAAGAAGGCTACGATACTGTACGTAGGTGGAAGAAATTGATCGACTAGCTACCACCGTATTTCGCTATTTGCTCTAAAAACTATCACTGCCTTAAAAGACACGTTTAAACGTGCCAAGTAAAAGAATAACCCTCGCCTCGTCTCCATGATAATCCATTAATCGTCATCTCTTCTGCAAAGGTAATGTCATCCCCCATCAATGTCTTATCCGCCATAATTTGCACCACCCAGCCAAGCATATCACCAGTATGAGGTTGGGGTGGTCATCGTTGTCTGCATGCTCTTCTGCGCGCTCTTCTGGTCGCTCTGTACGCTCTTCTGGTAGCTCATGCTCTGGGCTCCTGAGTTACCCTTTGGCCCTTTGTTATCGAAGCCTATGTGGTCAATCTGCGTCACCACCTCTTTCGTCAGATTGTGCAAATCCTGGACGACTCCTTTGTTGACGACCGCCTCAGGACTCCAAGTGGCCATCTCGCCTAGCTCCAATGTTTCGCTCTCTTTCATCATGTCCTTGGCAGACGCACTCGTAATGGTTGCTTCCCACCATAGCTTGTTGGCGTTAATCATCTCTTTCGATGGCAAGAGAACACCGCGATACTCGCTCCCCGAACTGGAAAGTTCGAACTCCTGGACTTCGCGGAGATGAAGTAATGAGTCTGGGTAGGTCCTATTCGTGTAGAAAGTCGCGCGTTCACGATGAATCGAGAGAATGGCGAGCTCCTGGTCTTTCAACTGAGTATCTAAGACAGCATATTGGTCTGATGACGTGGAAATCGTCATGCTGTTGACGAGAGCCTGCGCTTGCTGATGGTAATCGCGTAGGAGGAATTCATGTACGTTCAAAGAAAGTCGAGCATCAAACGAGCGCTTCGGAAAGTGCCAGTCTAGGGCACCGACAAAGACTTTTGATCCCAACACCTTGAATGTCCTATCCTCCGCCACGTCGATACTGATCTGCTTCTCTTCCTTGGTCTTACAGACGAGGATGTAGCTCACTTTCCGTCCCACCTCTGGAAGATTGAATAGCTTCCTGCCGTGAGATAGATCAATCTCGAGAATAGATTGAGCGTCAGACGAGGATGTCGTGAGTCTTGGTGTGAAGACCGTTTCTAAGGGATTCGGGTTTGGATTGGTACTAGAGGTTGTAGAGAATGCTGAAGACCACTCCGAGGCGTTGAACGCTTTGTCCTTGAATTCGTTGGAGCCCTTGTCGGGGTCGATCAGTAATCTCCCCAGTCCGACTTCAAGGTCGATAGGGCCTTGAAAGCCTAGAACCATGTTCAGGAGCTGAGTTATTTGATCATCGAAACTCTTGAGGAGGGCGATGTTGCTTGCAGGAAGCTTGTGCGATGGAGCCTTCTGATTCATCGTGCGTTTCAAGCTGTGTTTGCTTGCTGTGTGAGGGTCCTGAACTTTTTCCTCGATTGGCGTTGAGATATCAATAAGCTGACCCACTCTGCCTCTATCGACGAGTTGCCACTCCCGTTCCAGGGGGTGCGGTTCAATCGCTGAGCTTGCAGATAGTCGAGGTAGATATGGGGTCGTGATAGGTGGTCCATGATCGCTGGACGCTGTCCGGCTCCCTGTGCCCACAAGCGTCCGCTCTGATCCAGTCTCTCTCTTCCAGCTTTGATTCACTTTGCCCGGAATTCTTAGGTGCGGAGGTAGTCGGACGCTCTGGGTATTCGGCGTAATCTGCTGTTCCAATGCTTGCGGCTTCTCTGAAAGCAAGTCAATGCTCTGGATGCTTGGCATGGCCTTCTCTTCCAATGCTTGTTGCATCTTGGGAGACTTCTTGTCTGGAAGCAATTGAATGCTTGGGATGCTTCGCTCGATCTTCTCTTCCAATGACTGTTCATTATCTGGAAGTACTTCACCGCTCTGGGTGCCTGGATCGACCTTTTCCATCCATGGTACTTCCTCGTTTGAAGGTTTCTTGTGTAGGACTATGTCGAGGCTCTCGACAAGTGGCTCCTTCTTCTTCTCCGATGGTTGTTTGTTGCCTGGATCCCTTAGGTGTGGAAGTATCATCGACTGGCTCTTCTCCTGTGGTGCTTCCTCTTTGATTATATTCGTTAGATGTAGAAGTAGAAGTGATTTCGCTCGCTCGGTCACTGGCTGGCTTGTCGTACCCGAGAACTCGTTGTCTCTATCAGCGGGTGTTTGGGCCTTGGTGACTGCCTCCCCAGCGGCGAGAGCTCCTTTAGCTACTCTCCGTCTCTTTGTCGAGGGTCTCGGAAGGGTCTGTGCAAGAGGCTGCTTGTAAGTCACCTCATTGACCTGTGCTACCTGTGCCTCCTTAGGCCCTTGAAAAGCGTCGACAAAAGAATTCGGATCTAAAGGTATGCTCGCAACCCATTCGCCAGTTGGTGACTTTGGGATGTCTGGTGTAGCATCGTTTGGCGTGGTTGTGGGCATCGCCTGCTTTATTGGCGCCATCTGAGCTTGCCGGAGAGGGCGAGCTTCCCAAAGTAGACTGACTCCATCAACATGTTGTAAACGGACCTGCTTTGGCACCACGATATAGCGGGACAAGATTATGCAACTATGTTTGTCAGCTTTCGGCTCGTACTATGACAGACGGGAGAAACTATACATCACCAAAGCCCTCCGAAAGGATTTGCGGAGTTGCGAGTTAGGCTGGAGCAGCGTTGTATTCACGCGTCGCTCCCCACGGTCGCTATCGTACAAGACTTTGAGAGGTTTCATCACTATCTGACAATGGATGTGGCCTTCCATTATTGGAAAGCTGAGTATACGCGGAAAAAGGACACGGTGAATCTAGTGAGAAAAGATGATTAGTGTATAGTTGCAGAGAGGGATATATAATCTTACTGTGGCCTGTTCCATGACCTTGAGCTTTTGGAAAGCTCTCTCTATGTTCTGCTCAGTGTCTCCTTTCACTACGATGGTTGAGCTCATGTCGTCTGGTCTCTCTATACGGCAGTTGCAGAGATCTCCAATTGTAGGCAGAAGGTCGTCGTCGATTTGAATCCTAGCTTGCCTGCCAGATTTGTCGGGAATCCATGCCCGAGTTGCGAGGAAGGAGCGAGTGATGTGCTCGTGGTCGATGAGATGGCCTTCAGATGTAGGCTGAGACGGCCTCGTTGCCATTGATGCCGGAGCATCTGCCTGCACCTGGGTGCCCTTCATTCTCATTGCCATTGGCTCCTAAGGACTGTTAAGGTCTGGATGACTTGCGGCAGTGAAGACTCTCTTACCTCGAACATGTCCTCGTTGTCACGCTTGTCGGCAGTGAATTCTTTGACAAGCTTGGTGAATGTTGCTGGGGAGTCCTCGTCACCAAAGGGGCAGCAGATCTTGAAAACATTGCCTCTAGTGAGGGCTTCGCAGCTCACATCTTGAGCTGTCACGGCGTCTCTGTATTGACTGCATTAGAAGTGATAGCGTTCCTTCATTGCTTATACGTACGCAAATGATTTGAGGACTTCTCGTCTCTAGATGGGCCTGTCAGTCTCTGTGAAGGTGAAGGGTACTGGGTGAAGCTTACCCCCACAACACTGAACTTATACAGTGACCCAATGAAGTGGGTCGCGCACTCTGGCGCCATTCTTGGTAGTATAGTGGCGACTTGCACCGGGTGAAACCTTTTACAGTTGTTCAAAGCCGGTCTAGTACCGGTGGTTAGTTGTATTGTGAGGTTGAAAGATTTTTCCCCGGAATTTCAAATTATCAACTTCCGCAATCGCGCTAGTGCTAACCGATTTTGACAGTAGCAGAGGAAGGAGCGACATCCCGATACCTTGTAACGAGCCTGGAAGTGCTCTCTTTGTCAATATATCCTGCACCGTACCGTGTTTGCTCTCGGATTGCTGCTTAAGATAAGCACAAGCAAGAGCTGCTGCAGGCTCTCGTGTACATCTGTGTTACATATATCAGCTCTCAAGGCCGTGATTGGCGATAAGGTGATACAGAATTCGCACCAATGAGTGAGTCAAGGCCCCCGCAAAAACGAGCTGGCTATTGGATGCTGGATCTTGCTCTAGCTGACCGGTCTGCTTCTTACTTACTTCGCTTCAACAATACACCTCACTATTCCGGCTGTAGAAGTGGTGGTAACGCCGTGCCAGGAGTGTCTACCCTCTTTAAATCCGTATATATGTATACGAAATGCAGGCAAAAACCCTGCCGCTCCAAACTCAGGTAAGGCAGTAATGGTTGCGAACAACTTCACAATAACCCGAAAATCTCTCCTATGCATCTCTGTCAGCCGCTTTATAACACTAAGCCACTGCAGAGAGGGGGTTTCATTACCATAATGCCTTTGCTGCGTTGATTCCTGTGCGTCTATGATCTCTATACCTAAGAAGCTGATGAATCCTGCATCTCCCACCTACACATTGGCCCTGCAATCTCAGCGAGTGAGCTGGAAATCGGTTGTAGCCCGTCTCCGTCTCGGTCTCCAATGCCGCAACAATAGCCTAGACTGAAGTTCAGCGTGTGGTTAAACATTTCTGTGACTGTTTAGATAATTGGAAGGCATTAACTGAAAGGTTCAACAAACAGAGCGACATACTGGTCAAGAAACGAATGCTATCTCTTAGAGGACGCGAAGAAAGAGCTCTCTGTCTTCTAAATCACTGCCTTTACTGCGCGTTCGTTCGTCAATCTCCACTCATGAGCATCTCTATAAGCTCTCAACCCGAGCGCGAAAGGTACCTTATCCTACTTTTCGCGGCCTGAGTCTGCTATGGCCTTGCAGTTAGTTGATCCAGAGACAAACAGGCACGGAGGGCTACAGCGTTTTGCCCAAATCTATGTTTCATACCTCAGCTTTCGAGACCCTAGTCCGCGATAATGTCATACAAATTTGCACCAATCGACTGACCAAAGCGTCGGCCGGATGAAATTAAGGTAGGATGCCTGCACTCTTACCATAAAGTAATCTCACCTTCCTGGATCTGGAAGTGGTGAAAAGGCGTATTTGCTAGTCAAGCCCTCCACCATTCTCTGATTCTGTGTATGTGTCAAGCAACAGCATCACTGTCTCAAGCTCAAGTGAGGCGTTCAATGGGCGATGACCCAACTTGGGAAAACTCTCACATCAATCTTGAGAGCCGCTCTAGAGTGCTAGGCCTCCCCAAAGGCGTTCACTCATTACTATAACGCTCCTGCTGAGCCTTTATTTCCTTGAATCCTATGCTTTTTATCCCTCGAAAGCGGATAAATAGTGTACCATCACTTCAGGCATTGGCCCTGCTGTCTGTGCAAGTGAGCTGGATAGTCGTGTATTGACAGTCTCCATCTCTGGATGAGCTCGGATGCCGCAAGAATGAGTTTCTGAACGACTAGACATGTGGTGGTCTTAGAGTCATCGATTTCTCAAATGAATGGAAGGGAATGAAGCAATCTCGGCAAGCTGATTCCCAGACTCGGCGAGGACAGAGCTCTCTGTTGAGGAAAAGCTACCCTCGTTGCACTTCCCATAATTTCCAAGGGATTCCTTACAGACTCTTCACTCATACGAGTCTCTGCTATCTCCAATTCTAGGACGAAAGATGTTCTTTTCTGCTCTTCGTTCGGTTCAAGCCTGCCATGGCACTCTCCGCTTTTGCGTCAGCTGCGCGTTTCGAAACGATACAAGCACGTCCGCGAGGGGGGGCGCGGCTGCAGCTCCATACCTACATCTCTGTGCCACATATCAGCTCTCAGACCGTGCCTCGCGACGATCTCATGCTACTTACACCAGATTCTGTCGGCCATTAGGTGCCATGGCACTGAATGGTCTGTTGTCTCTTGACTTAGTACAATGGCGCATCCAGAGAAAACGACTCATTGGCCCTTGAAGCCCTTCACCGTTCTTCAACGGTGTATACATGTATGTGAGTTCAAGGTAGTAACACTGGCGTCTTAGGCTGGTATAAGGCTGTCAATGTTCGAAAAGCAACGCTACAGCAAATCTGGGATCTCACGTCTTTTTAAGGAGCCCGTCTAGAGCAGGACGCCTTTCAGAAAACGTATGAGGTCTTGCGACGATGCTTCCGCTGCACGTCGATACTGGGCGTGGAAGCCGCATGATCCCTTGATTGGGGCGTACCGTTCTGCTTTTCAGGCTCGTACGTGCCAAAAGGAGACCAAACAGAGTTCTGTATCTTGTTCGTGGCCTTGCTGTGTGAGCAAGAGAGCGAGCGATTGTCTATCACCGGTTTTTGACGAATGCCTATGCAGCAACATTAGCAAAGGCTTTGAAGGACACGAATGCAGTGACCAAACACATTGAGCGTGAATTGAACCTAGACTGAGGGAATAGAAGCTCATATTGCACCACTCGCTTCAGATGAATGGAAGCAAATGAGGGTAGCTTTAGACATACAGAGCGACATACTGCGCAAAAAGCTGCCGTTGTCGCATACCCACGTTCGTTCTAGGGCATTCCTTACATTTTTCTCCATCATAAATACCTCTGTCATACATGTCAGGTCTCAGGACTGTGCCTTGGGATGATGTTATGCTACGTGTGCCAGATATTGGGCCATCTCCAAAGCAGTATGAGGCTGCAATGGCACTCTCCGCTCCTGCACTAGTTGGCTGGTGTACCCCATCTGCATTCCAGCCAAGCAACAAACCTCGCTCTCCCAATCGAGAAATAGCAAGAACTATACGCTCGAGCTTATAGCCGTAGCCCCTCTGCGTTCGAGATTTTGGCAACGGCCTGTTCGACTTAAGCTGGAGTAAGGTGGCGATTGGTCGATCAGCCACTCTACAGCAGCGCCATGACGGTCACTATGGATGCTTGGAAGCTTACAGTCGTTGATCAAGTAGTAGTTAGAAAGGTCTCTTACTGTGCAAAAGGTGACGCTTGACGTGGATTGTAAACGAGCAGGCGCAGATTTTGGTATCGCATCATGCAGCTGTATGTAGCCAACGATGGTAAGAGAGCACGAGGCAAGGAGTTCGTAGGATGTCGATGAAGGAATAATGAGGAAAATCTTCTCACTGCACGAGCAGTATATGATGCTAAGTAAAAAGCAATGACAAGATAGACATAGCGTTTCCATATAAGAGAGTCCCGAACAACACCTGCCTCTAAGTCCATACTCATCCGCTCTGCATCAGGGGTATCATGATATCTTTTTTCCCAATACTCCAAGCAATGATCTTTCTCCTCAAACCCCTACTCCGCATCTCTAACAACCTTCTTGACATTGATTATGTATTTCATCTGCCCCAGCATACTCTCCATCTGCTTGAGTGTCCGTTTATGATTGTCGTCGTTTTGCTCCGCCCTTTCACGCATCTCCCGTATACCAGCCTCCTGCTCAGCCTTGTAGTCTTCAAAGTCCAGTGCCAGTTGCTCTTTGGTCTTCCGTGTCTTGTCGCCTTCCTGTCGCAGCTGATCCGTAACTACCTCCAGATGGACCAGTTTGCGGCTGTCCCCGTCCATCTCCCTTCGTAGGGTCTCGAGGTCGCTTTTAATTTTCAACATTTGCCGCTCGTACCGGTCTTCCAAGCTTTTCCAAGATTTTGCCAGCGTTTCGTACTGGCTATTGGACCTCTTCACCAGCTCTTTGTCTTCGGCGGCCTCTCTTCGCAACTGATCTACCACCTCATCGCGCTCTCTTCGACTTTCTCGCGTAGCCTTCTCAGCATTCTCCCTTCTTGATCTCTCCATTTCCAGATCTGCTCTCAATTCCTCTATCCTTCGGTCCTTCTTAGCTAAGAAACTTTTGTCTGATTCGTGTATCGATGTCAGGTTTTCGTTCGATATTTGTAGCGACTCCAGGGCTGTCCGTGCCGACTCGCCCCTTTTCACCTCCTCTTCCAGCTTAACCGTGGCGAGCTTCTTCTCACGTTGTAGGCGGTCGTTGTCACCTTGGAGCTTTTCGATGACCCTTCCCGACTTTCCCATAGTCGCCCGGCCCACTGCCGCTGACCATGGACTTGAGCCGAATTCAGACGTAGGACTACCAAGGTTGGAAAGGGACAAGGAGTTGAGGGAGTAATCCGGTTCGCAAGGAGGCGGAGAGGCCACTTTACTGACACTATCTGGGAACTGTCTTGAAGGTGTGTCGTCGAATTGTTTCTTCGGAGTTTCTTTTGGAGGAGATGGACTATAGCCATTCGGTTTTTCGGGAGTGGAAGGGTCTGCGAGGAAGTGGTTGAGGCCATTCAGTGTCATAGTCGGGGAGAAAACCTCTTCGAATTGTAACGTTGGAGCCTCTGTAGTTATGTAAGTCTGGAGATCCGGGCTTCTGCGGAAGTACATCGACCGCATAATACGACGCAACGAAGGCATGGGGCTGGGATTCAATTCCCGCAAAGCAAAAAGTCACAGCATGACATACCAAGCCTGAATGTTCTCATGTGTACGAGCTCGGGCTGAGTGCTTTGTCGCGCTTTCATTGCGTTGATTCAACAGAGAGATGATTTGTCACGATTGATTTCTCCGTCTGTTTACCTTTGCTTTGGTACTGGTATTCATCAACCTGGTGTTGGGAGACTTCCCATACTGGGAATCAGGAATTGACCTTGGAGAGCGGCAAAGATGAAGTTAGTCGTCTTCATTAGTATTCGAGTGGTTCACGACACATGTAACCCAGCCAAAGGAAGGTAAGACTGACTTCAGCTTCCCAAGCGACAGCTCTGCGGGATTCCACTAGCGTCGGACTCACGGACTTTAACTTCCAGCCTGATCCAAGGAGGTGGCAATCAGGTATAAGATCAAATACTCAGATGAAAGGTACGCATCTTAAAGGAAGCACTAGGTAAGATCGAATCGGCTTTTGGATTTTTATCTGTGCACACTATGCTACATGCAGTCTTATGGCGACAAAGACAACTGCCTCTACAGTATTTATGGTCAGCCTTTCTTCCTTCCTTTAGCCTTAAATTCTTTACTCCTGGCGGATGATTTGCCATGCTTCTTTCCCGAACCTCTCATCTTGAGTACTCCATTTCCTTGCAGACGGGAAGCACGGTAGCCCTCAAAGATTATTGACTCCGGTGACTTCGTGATGCCATTGAGTTTCTCAGACGCTGGGACTTGGTTATTACCAGCGGCTCTAATCTGAGCAGCGCCAGCACGTCCAAGCAGCTTTCGAGCTCTTACATTCAGAGATTGAACCTCCGAGGGGATCTTTGGCTTGTACGATGCTGCGGATTCGCTGTTTCGCTTCGGTACGGTGCCTTTCTCTTTACGTCCTGCCGCCTTCTGGATGTTTTTTGCCCTAGTAACCCTGAGAATCCGTGGCAACATTGGCAGAAATCTCTTCTCGTTGTAGAGCAGTGCAGCCTCGACAGCGTTCGGGTTCTATGATATGCACGTCAGTATAGACAATCCAGTAGAGGCTCGAAGTACCGTACCTCGAACTGTACGTAAGCAAACCCTTTGCCTACTCGAGTGGTCTTATCTCTAACCACTCTTACACTTTCAACCGTACCAGCCTTCCCAAATTGCCTCCACAGACCCTCTTCGACGTCTGCTGGCTCCTTAGTCTTTCTGGGTCGCTTGTTGTTTTCTTCATCTTCCGCTGCATTCATGCTCCTCGCATCATCGACAAATCCGAGATTGCCAACGAAGACACATCTTCTATGATCAGTCTTGGCCGGATGCGCCACAGAGTCTACACGTAGATGTCGTTCTAAGATCATAGTCCCGTTCAGCCTCTTGGTGGCTTCTCTAGCAGCCAGTTGTGTGGTGTAAACAGCATAGGCGTTGGTGCTCTTTGTCGTAGTGTCCATAAGCTCCTTCTTCGCATAAGCAGCCTTTCTTGGGATTCCCGTACTTGCAAATGCTGTTGACCTGAATCGTAGAGATTCTACACCATGTTTGGCATTCTGGTTGGGAAGTTCAGATGCGAAAGAAGCGAGGTGATCAAGTAACGTCTTCTTGGCAGTCTTCGACTTTATTGCCAAGGTGGAGACGTTTGCAAGGAAAACTGTCCGGGAAGATTTTTCAAGATCTAGATCCTCTTTTGAAGTGACCGTGCTCTCATGCTGTGGTACATCTCCCATAGAGTCGGACTCATCTCCATTCACGATCTCCGCACTCTCCGACTCAGACCCACTCACGGCACTTGATGAGGCAGCTTTCTTGATACGCCTAGCAAGCTTTTCTGACTTCTGACGTTTATTTTGTGCAGTTTGCCCACGACGTTCGCTTTCCTTCAGCTCTTCCCTGGCCAATTGGCTCATGTATCTCCCCTCCACATCGTCATCTGCACCCTTTCGCTTCCGTTTTCGGCTAGGCAAGCTTGCGGTATCATTTTCGATGTCTGCAACGCCAGAATTCACAGATGTTGCCATAGATCGCGTGTTTGGTCCATTGGACGCATCGGATTGCGAATCATCGCTTTCAGTGCTTGAGGTATTGGCCGAAAGGCCCGAGTCGAAGGCATGAGTAAGCGGTGCTGACTCAAAAGTAGCTTTGGCGATGGGCTTCACGGGCCCTAGCTATAATGTATCAGCTGTTGCACCTATATTTGATTCCAGATTGATACCAACAGATTTGGCGAAAAGCGTGGTCAGCGCTGCATCATATGCCTGAGGCTTGGTATCAGCTGCGGTGACAGTAGTCGGTTCTACATCCGCAGCTTTGTATCTTCGCGGTTTCAACTTAGCCATTCTCGCACACATAAACGTTGTTCTTGAGGAAGAATTCGACCTTCACTCGCTTCACTTGCTTCGAGCCTCGGGCTTGGCAAACATCTAACGCTTAACCTGAAATGGGTATGATCGGCAATTGACGCAGAGAGGTTGTGGAAGCTCGATTGTTCTTACACTCTTCTCTCCACAACCCACCATTACACTTCCTTGATCGCATATAATACAGCTGCCATCCATTTCATAGCTTCTCGCACCTCTCCAAACCTCACCCTCACCTCTTCAATTGTAACGCAACCCCCGCAGTTCACTCGCTTGACTATTGTTTTTCCCCAACATTCACCATCGACCGCTCCGTATCCTTAGTACAGCACCGTTGACACCCTCAAGGACCGGATACATACAGGATCTCGATAACCACCTCACTTTTGGCTTCAAGCCCCATCAATCTCTGCCCGGTCACCTCCCCTCCGACAGCCCTTGCCAGCAGGGCGACCCCCCCTCCACCACGTGTCCGGGAAACCACAGATGATGGCCACGAATATCACAACCGCTTTGCCGGTTATTTACACTAGCACACTGTCAAACATGGATCTAAATACTGCGGATGACGTTGGACATGCCCTCAGCTCGCAAGGCGACCGCGACAACAGATCCAGCAGTCTCAGCGAAATCGGAGATCGGGCAGATCAGGAACAGCCAGACAGCATCACGCGTGCCGAATCAGACGCCAACGACACCGAAGCAGAGACAGAACGTCTGGAGGACTCACCGCAGAAGCAACGCAAAAACCAGAACATCGTCCTGACCTCCGCCAACGGTATTTTTGATGACCACCGGAGTCCTTTGGCAAACCATGCCATTCAAGAGAAGATTGCTCTCAAGGGTAAGTCTAGGACCGCAATGCGCTTTCATCCAGCTAACATCCTAGCAGATGCACGTACAGACCTGGCAATGCTAGAGCGATCTTCAGACATTAGTTCGCTCGCAGATTCTGGTGAAGAGAGTGGCAAGGCCAGGTCTAGGACTCTATCTTCAACAAAAAAAAGGAAACGGTTGAGCTTTGAGGACGACAGCAGCAGCAGTCCAGAACATGACGTCGCCCGGTACAAGAAAGCTGTGGAAGTATTGAGGGCCACGCCCGCTGGGAGCCCACTGACGTTAGAAGAGGACGCATCCCAAGGTGCGTCGGCTGAGGAAGACAACCGCGTAGCTACCGTCGACGTAGCTACCTTTCCGAGTGACGAAAGTCTCCAAAGAAAAACCCTGAGACCTGCCCCTGCGAAGCAAAAGTACAAGAAAGGGAAGCGAAAGGGAAAGAGAATACTCGATGAGGAATCCGGAACATTGCCGGATCGAGTTCTCGGCACAGGGACTATGGCTGAGCACATGCGAAGCGATGAAGTAATGTCCAGCAACGGAGAAGAGGCCGAGGTAGAGGAAGGAAACGATATTCCGGAGAAAGACAATGCAGTCAGATCTGAAGAAGGATGTAAGTGGCTCTGGAATATCTATAGAAGATCATTGGACGCTGATGCTGACTGCGATTACAGTGATCCTGAAGAAGACAGCCCTGGACTCTTTGAATTCCTTGGAAAAGTGCTTTGCGACTCTTCGAGACAAGTGAGGTGATTTCCGTAGACTTCCTTGGTTGCAGCTCCACTGATAAAAGACTAGGCTGTTTGACGAGCGACTGGCACAATCCAACGAAGAACTTGCAATGCTGCAAGGCAATACACCCAATCACCCCGAATTTGTCAACATGAGAGAAGCCATCGACCAGCGACGCGATGAGAAGATTGAATACGAGGACAGGCTGATGATGTTTAAATTGCAATGCCTGCAGAGAGAGAGTGTTGCAAATAAAGGCCAGTCACATTCGCAATATATGCAGACTGTTCGAGATGTCCGAGACACGCACCTGAACAAGCTGAATAAGGAGTGGTACCAATACCAAAGGGAAAGAAGAAGTTGCGAAGGTGACGTTCCTGACTACGCCTATACTTTCTCGTCAAAGAGGTCGCAGCAAATCACACAGCAGACTGCCTACAATGCAGAAGTCTCTGTGCTGTCTGGAGTGGCCAAGTATCAGGGCTTCCCGGCAGCACCACTCATCACCAAGGTCAGACCAACGGAACTTGAAGATGACCTTCGAAATATGGGAGTAAGTCATCTTACCTTACTAGCGTTATCCCAGGAAAAAAGCTCATAATTGCACCCTCAGATTGCCCCTGGTGCTCCACAGGCCTTGCAGAATCATCCACCAGCGATGAAGGCCAGCTTCTCTGTAACAGCGAGCTTTCCTCGACAGAATGCGGTAGCGGAGGAGCACTCGTTTGAACAACAGGCTTGGGCGAACCCACTTTCCCACCCTCGGCATCCATCACACCAGCAACAACGGCAGCAAATGCACCGTCAAGTCTCGGCACTCTCTCGAGCTGCCACCCCATTCTCAACCCCAGCGGCCCAAAGACGAGTCGTAGACCTCACCGAACCTCAAGGGTCTGTGTCAACGATTGCCGAGCCTCAGTCCGGTCCAAGCTCTTCCATGGCTGCGACGCCTGCCACAGGTGAACCAGCTAAGCTTAGACAGTTGGACCAACGTCATACCGCCAGCGATAAAGCCACAGATACGACTCCAAGCAGAACAACAGGAGGATCGATTGAGTTTGTGGCATCGAATCTAACGCAGCCAGACGCCACGGTAAACAAAGGCAAGGCCACTGAGCCGAGTAAGATTGAGAAGGTTTATTCGCCAGCCCTCGGACGATCATCTCAAGAAGCTCCCACTCCGAATGCCCTCCCAAAACCTCTACCATTTTCGCACACGGCTGGCTCGTCGTCAACAACCGGCAATCGGGTTTCTACACCTGGCCGATACCCGGTCATCAAAGCTGAAGACGCAAGTCAGCTTCCACGACACTCCTCCATGCCCCACCAGTATAACGCTTTGCCAGAAGTGAATACCGTACCAACGGGTCAAATGAATCGGTTCAAGGCTTGATGGTCTCTATCGAAGGACTTTGAATAAAGCGGTGGATCGTGGTTGGATGAGAATTGATAGGGATTGATGCTGACTCAGATTTACGAGCGATGAGGCAATGTTGGACTGAGACTGGATGGGCACTTAGCATGGTGGAAATTTGAGCGATTTTCATGCTGATTCGTTGAGATACTAAGCCTGGCTCATCGGGTTGCGCTGCATTTGGGTGGGGAAATATTCGATGGCTTTTCCTTATACTAGACACTTGAACGCGTACTCCATTAATTAATTGGTATTATCGATTCATGAGCATTGAACTTTTGCTGTGCTGGTCTTCGGACCTCTTTCGCACATATCGCAGGTGCCACAAGCTTTCAAATCGGAACCTTGATACAAAATTCATACTCAGGTAGCGGAGTGTAGTCGTCCAAATCATTTGCGGTGTCGATGTGGTGATGATAATGATTGATGTGTTTTGGTAGATTGTTTTTTTTTTATCACAATTGCGCTAGTTGCTAGCCCAAAATTTTCCAATTACAGACCATTCGTTTCTTGGCAGATTCCCTCCTTCGTCTCCAAATCATGACCAACCTTCCTACGCATCTCGCCACCAGAAACGTCTCTGACGGAGGAAACGGCCTATTTACGACTCAGGCAGTCGAGCCAGGGACGGAGGTATTCCATGTTGATCGTCCTCTTGTTTCAGTGCTCAACTCTGGACATCTGAAGACTGCGTGCTCGAATTGCTTCCTTTGGCTGCCAGATAACGGCATCGATGGACGCTCTGTTATCCAGAGGGAGACGGGGGTAGCTGACGCGAAGAAGTTGAGAGCTTGTCAGAGTTGTAAGATTGTGAGATACTGCTCTAAAGTAGGCTTTTTGTTTTCTGTAAGCGTTACCGTGGAGTCTTCTGTCGTCCAGTAGGCAAAAGAACCATCAAGTTTCCCAGGATTAAGAACTCAGCACATCCTAGTTCCTTACGTGCAGTTTCCACAGTCCGTATTAGTGTTTGCAAAATTAGCAATTTCAAATGGCATTCGGCCTCCCACTCCCAAAGCCAAGGCAAAATCCTTCATCGTTCTATGGCTTTTCTCATATGCTCATCCACTGAGCCAGCCATCTGCAGGACTGTCAAGGCCAATCATGGAAAACCCACCACAAACACGAGTGCAAAATATTCGCCAACCTCTACCCCAACGTCCTCCCCAACACCGTCCGCATAGTAATGCAACTCCTCCTCCGCAAAAAAGCCAACAACCTCCCTGAACCCTCCTGGCAAAGCTTCCTCGCCCTCCAATCCCACCTCGACGACTTCCGTGTCTCCCCCTCAAAGAATGAAGAAGGTCTCACCACTTACGCAACTATCGAACTCATGTCCCAAGCCGCGTCGACCTATTCAGGTAGCAAAGAACCCCTCCCTTTAATCCAAACGCTCACATCTCGCGTACTCCTGAACACCCTTACTCTCACAACTCCAACATTCGATCCCTTAGGCCTTTGCCTGTGCACGGAAGCGGCACTCTTGAACCACTCCTGTACTCCAAACACAGCCATCACATTCTCTGGCCCCACCCTCTCCGTCCGCTCCCTCGCCCCCATCCCCACTAACACGGAGCTCACAATCTCCTACATCGACACCACAAACGCAGTCCGAACCAGGCTTTCCGAGTTGCAAAGCCGTTACTTCTTCACCTGCGCCTGTCCCGCCTGCAGCAACGGCACTGCCAACGGCTTTTCTGAGCCACGCCCAGAGACCAAGTTTGAGGCCATCAAAGTCCGTGCCCTGGAAATACAAGCACAAGTCTCAACCAAACCCCCTAACCTCGCCGCGCCACTCCTCACAGAAGCGCTCACGCTCTTCAAGTCCTACCCACCCCACCGCCAACCGCACCCGGCAATCCTGCACACCGCTTTCCTCAATGCTATCGCTAGGCAAGCATGGCCCACTACTCTCACCTTTGCATTAAAGGCGTATTTCGACATCGATCCTGTGCACTATCAGCCTGACTGGCACCCAGTACGTGTAGTCAGGAAATGGGTGCTGTTGAGACTTGTGGTGCAGATTGCGCAGCTGATGAGCGAGGACGACGGAAGCGTCAAATCTCTAAAGGTTTTTGGGATTGATTGGCAAGTGGTGGCTATAGCATTGCTCATGGAGGTGACTGGGTCAGTAAGATTGAGTCATGGCGAAAACAGTCAATTTAAGGCTGAAGTGGATGAGTTTGCGCATAGCCTGGGACTTAGGGGAACGGAGGTCGCGGCGGAGGTGTTCGAAGTGGAGAGGGGGAAGTTGAGGAAGGTTGCCGATGGAGGTTTTGAGTAAGGTGGGGGAAATGAAATCTAGAACATCCTCGTGGAGAACGAACTTTGATGATTTCTAAATTATTAGAATTGCCTTGGAGTGTGGCTTCATCCCGTGCCTGGTTGGGCAATTACCAACTCAACAGAAATCCAATTCTATCATTTCCCACCACAAGTGCAAGCATACCTTCTCTTTCCAATCACAATCGCAAGCATTTTTCGAACCAAAAACCAAAACGTACAAGCAAGAATTTTCCCAGTCATATCGCAATAATCAAGCATCGAAAACCCCAACATCCCCCCTCTGAAACGCCATGCATGATCGCATCCACCAAGACATACCCTATCAAGCATGCCCGTTCAGCTCCGCACCATTCAACATCCCATTAATCTTCGGCCTCACCACCGCCCTCTCAAGCGCCTGCAGCACGTCCCTCTTCATATCTTCCCCATCCTCAATCCCACAGCTCAGTCTCACCAGATCATCAAAGACACCAGCGGCCTCTCTCTGTTCCCTCGGTATCCCAGCATGCGTCATGCTAGATGGGACTTCGCACAAGCTCTCCACACCGCCCAAGCTTTCTGCCAGTGTGAAGATGCTTGTGCTCTGGCAGAATCGCTCGGCGGCTTCTGGCCCGCCTTTTATTCTGAAGCTGAGCATGCCGCCTCCGAGGCCGTTGCGGTGTTGTTTCAGGCAGAGGTCGTGGTCTTCGTGCGTAGAGAGACCGGGGTAGTTTACTAGAAGTGTATGAGGAGACAAGGTGAGCGTTGTAGCGACGAGATGGGCGTTGTGCGATGCTTCCCGTGCACGAAGATGTAGTGTCTTGAGGCCGCGGTGGGCGAGCCAGCAGTCGAAGGGGGAGGGAACGGCACCAATAGCGTTTTGGAGGAAGGTCAGTCGTTCTTTGATTTCGGGGGAGTTGAAGGCCGCGCAACCCATCAGGACGTCCGAGTGCCCATTGATGTACTTCGTGACGGAGTGTATAACAATATCCGCACCATGATCGAGCGGATTTTGCACATACGGACTTAGGAATGTATTATCCACCACAACCATGATTCCATGCTGATGCGCGATCGTCGCCACCGCCCGTATATCCACCAAGCTCAGCGTAGGGTTACTTGGCGTCTCGATCCATATCAGCTTCGTCTCATTCGGTCGTATGAGTCCGGCGATATCCGAGACGATGCTAGGCGAGAAGTGCACCGTTACACCATGTGCGTTTGCGACTTTGGTGAAATATCGATGTGTGCCGCCGTAAACATCAGAGACTGAGACGACGTGCGAGCCTTGGGCGAGGGATTGGAGAATTGTGGCTGTGGTTGCGGAGCCGGAGGAGAAGGCGAGGGCGTATCTGGCGTGTTCGAGGGCTGCTATTGCGGTCTCGAAATTGTCTCTGTGAAGGTTGTAAGGAATTTGGTGCGACCGTTTTGCGGGCTTGGGCGTACCTGTTTGGGTTCGAGCTTCTAACATATTCGTATGCACCTATGGGCTTTCCGACGCCTGTCTGAGCAAAGGTGGTCGAAAGGGAGATCTGGCGCGAGTCAGCAGAGCTTCAGTAAAGTTCGAATATTATGGTGACCTTACTGATTCGATGACCGCTCCAGTAGTAGGGTCGTGAGGACTGCCGGCATGAACAGCCATAGTACCAAAGTTGTGTACTGGTGAGGGAGCTCTTGGAGGAGTGTCAATTGAGCCATTGGTGGCCGAGGTAGACATCTTCGGAGGTGATGTCCTTTCGGGCTTCACTTTTGGTTCTTTTAATTTACAAGGTGAGTGAAAGATAAATGAACGAGGGTGACTCGAATTGCTGAGTTTTAATTCTTCGTGGTCGTTGCTAAGCATGATGGGACAAATGTGTAGGTTGAAGTGATTTATTTTGTCAGCGCATCGCAAGATGACGCCATAAGTAATGCATCGCACAAGGAACGAGCCGCGGTTTCCTTTATCTTATCTTTAAGACACTACTAGTCTTGATTGGGGGTGTAACATTTGCGCCACGTCTAAGGTACCTTGAGGACGAATGTCAAGTTCACTCTCCCAACGAAGATTTCTGTCCATGGCCAATCTTGGATCATGAATTCGTGTGCGCATTAACCTATTGACGATTCAAGTTATTGCACTAAGTCCAAGGTCTGTTTTGGATTTGCGCCTTGGAAGGGCTGTGCTCACTACGTCGGAGTTCTTACCATCCCTTCACATATATTCTCGCGATACTCATAAGTATGCTTGGTAGATTTAGCTGGAAGTGGAATGCTCAAGGAAAAGTATGCACCAGTGCCAGATCTTGTATAATGCCTGCCTTCGAAAGATGCTCATTGCTCGAGGCGATTTGTATGCGCTTCTGGGTCTAGAAGCCCCTTTTCTCCGAGACTAATGATAGCATTGAGGATGTCACGGTCTTCCTTCTCCTTCTCCTGTTCCACAAGCTGACGCAGTATAAAGTTAGCCAGAGCACGTTTTCTTGTGGATCATTGAGAACGTGTACTTACCCGCTGATACAAGCCCACTCGCTCCTTTTTCCCCTCGGGCTTGACAATTTCCTTGACTGCAGCGGTGCGGCTGCCCCTCTCCGGCAACTCATGTCGCCATTTGCAACCATCTCCCCATTTGCAACGCCCGCTCTTGAGGAATTCTCGACAGATCCCCGTTTTTTTATTGCGCTTTGGTGGCGCGACCATCTCAAGGCCATTTCGCTTCGAGGACGCTTGTTCTGGGCCATCATCCTCGCTGTCCGCATCAAATGAAGACGAGCCACTCGAAGATGTGAGGTCGTCGGAGTTTGTAGATGAAATGTCGGAGCTTGAGTCCAATATAGATGTGCCAGAATCCTGAGAGGCCTTACTATCGTTAATGGCCAGAGAGACGACCTGCTCTTCATTCAGATCTCCTACGAGGCTTGTTTCAGGAATAGCATCACTCAGATCGAAAGTTGTTGGCGGAGAATCGGCCTTGTCACCTGATACTGGTGGCTGTGACATGGGCGTCAACGGATCAGCCGCCATGCTCACAATCTCTTGGGGCTTTTCTTGGGAATCGAGAGTAATCGTGTCGAGGATGGGAGTCTCGTGCAGTCCCGCTTTGTTCGGCATGATAGAGGTATCCTCATTCGCAGAACTCGCTGCAATGGGCTGCGTAGAATTAGCGGCACAGGTCTCTTCAACCATTTTACTCTCGGCGATATCGCTGGCTGATCGCTTTCTCTTCTTGCTCCCATCGATCTGATACTTTGCTTCCTTAAGGGTCCCCTTGTTGTTTGCATCAAGCCTTTTCTTAGAGGCTTTCGCCTCTGCTTTGGCAGCGCGCTTCTCTTCCTTTTCAAGTTGTCTACGAAGTTTCTCCACTTTAAGCTTGGCTTTCGCGGCTGCGTCTTCAGAACCGTCTTGAGGCTTCTTATGTCTTTCCTCCGCTTCCTGATTTTTCTTCTCCCTCTCCTTGACCTTTGCCTGTTGCTTTTCACGAGCTTCTTTTCGAGCCTGGTTCGCTGCTTTCTGCGCATCCTCTCGCTGGCTTTTACGCTCCGCCAATTCTGCGGCACGAGCTTCAGTACGCGCTTTTGTGGGGAACTTCTTCATTCGTTCTTCTATCCAGGCTGCTATGTCCGAAGAAGATTGCAGAGTGGAAGTCTGGCCTTTGTATTCAAATTGTAATCTGAAGCGACGTCAGTAATGCTAAATCACATAAACAACAAGACATTCTCACAGCTGTGGCCCTGCCGCAGACGTAGCGACGGCGGCAGCAAGCCTAGCCTCTTCATCTGCGTCATCCTCCTCTTCCTCGCTGGACTCGTGTTCTTCTGTCTTTGGTGTCAAGCCCAATTGGTTATGCTTCCTCTTCTTCTTTCTGGGTTTACTTGGACGGTCTTGAGGTACAGGCGGTTTGACTGGAAGCGGAAGAGGTCCACCAAAACTTGGTACAGCTGGAGAGGCTTGAGGTCGTAGGTTTTGAGTGCGCGGTCTACCAAATGTATCTCCGTACCCACGTTTCTGACCTCGTCCACGATGACCTGGAAAAGGGTTTGGCGATTCATTACGAGTCGAGTGACTACCCGTGGAAGAGCTATGACTGTGATAGTATGGAGAGCCGCCGCCGCTTGGCTCAACATTCTGATACTGGCACGTACCATTCGTTGCTGGTGGCCGTGGGTATTGCTGGTTTTGATTGCCTTGTTGCTGCTGATCGAAACCCCAACGAATGGGGGGGCCCATCAGAATAGGCTGACCATTAGAAGGGCTGGGTCTAGGGGGAAGAGTCCCCAGATTCTGGTAGGTAGTGGGCATGGGCTGGTTGAAACGGACCTGTGAGTCATACCCATACGAGCCACGATGTTGTTGTGCACCATAATGCGGCGAAGTGTGCTGTACATTCGTAGGGTAATGCTCTTGGACCGGCCGCGGGGCAGTCGTAGGATAATTCGAGGGCGAACATCCATATTCCTGTCCTAGATTGGCAGGATATTGAGGAAGCTGGACAGGAGGGTAGTTGGGCATTGAATATCCACCTCGCCCTTGGTTGTTCAATTGAGAGTTGTAGCCGGTATCTAGCGGTAGTGGAGGCCTACTGCCTCCTCCAGGGTAGCCACCGTAGCCTGCGTTCGAATGCGCCGATCCATGTTGACTACCGCCTCTTGGGACCCCTCCTCTGTCACCGCGACCATAGCTACGATTTCCCCTGTCACCTCTATTGCCCCTCCCTCCGTACCCATTTTGTCCCCCTCTTGCTTGGTCAAATGCAGGGTGATATTGAGAAGAGGCTAGCGGTGGCGGAGGAGGTGGAGGAAAAGTGAACTGCTGGCCGCTCATTATTGCATCATTGTTCTCTTCGTGACACCTCGGGACTACACTTCGAACTAGGACGTAGAAGAGACATTGAGGAGTGAATGTACTTTTAAAAATGTCACTATTGTTCCTGCAGTTTGTATTCTGGGTAAACATCGGCAGTAGACAGCCGCGCGCTTCTACAGAGTCATTGGGGGTTTGCAAACCTTAACGTGTGACTCGTTGGAACATTCGAGAAGCAGTTCTCCCAAAATTCTCCGATGTGTAGGTTCAGAAATCGCAATGTTCATTCTAGTAGGTCTATCAACGAAGGATTTGGAGGATGCTTGCTGATCTTCTTCTTCTGCTTGCGGACGACCATTACCGACTTGGTCCAGATCTCACCTGAAGACATTGAAAAGCCAAGTGGAGAGGGTATCGAAGACAACATCAATGCCAAATATGCAAACAAAGTCTGTAGACTCTTTCTCCGTATTCAAAATGCCTGACATCCTTCTTCCAGGTAATTCAGAATATTGGGCTATGTATCTGCGTTTATGATATACTCAAAGCATCCGACGGCCTTATTGGCCATGGAACTGGAATTGTGAACGTCAATGGTTTTCAAGACTTGTTTGCTGTGGAGAAAATAGTGATAACAAAGTACAGTCGAATTTCGCATGATCGTCTTCCGCCCTTTCAAAGGAGAGATCATTCTCGGACAAATCAGCAGTGCTTCAGATTTTGGCATGAAAAGTACCAACTTCAACTGTCCGACATAAAGAACCAGATATTGACTTGAAAACCAGTACGCCTCGATTTCTTCGACGATATCCTTATACCTCCAAACCTGATGTTCCCAAACAGCTTCTTGTCAGTCAATTCTCCTTATTTAAATAGAACGAAATGCCCTACTCAACGGTAGCGTTCTACTTGCTATACGCAATTTTTTTACGTTGGGACTCTCACCAGATCTAATTTGTTCCACTAGCAATGTCCAAGAGCAAGTTTGGACCTGGCTGAATGAAGGCGACGAGTACTTCTACGATAAGCTTGAATGGGTGCGAGTCAGGGTGGAAGACGAGCACTGGAATGATCTGTCTCCTGTTGCTCCTTCTGAGCAAGGGACTGAGTCAGCTACGGAGCGCAAGAGCCCATACAGTATTACAGTAGGTGGTCTTCCCCTATGTGACATATCGCAGCTCAAGTCTCTAGGCTTCAATGATCCAGTCTGGACTTGGACCCGTCGAATGGTGGTAATCAACAGACTCTAGACTAGAAAAGGAGCCCACCAGTAAGCATTGAAACAGAGAACTCAACATACAGGGTATAAATATGCCCTAAATGAAGCATTATCTGCGATAGATGCTAATCATGTGATAAGTGCAGGGTTGATCTATTGAAGCAATTTGTTTAACAGTGGATCGACATATCCGAATTTTGGCTCACTACCATACAATTTCACCTCTTTCAGCTTTCTCACTTACTCATATTAGTCCTTTCCAAGGCCTCAGCTTATGCATACTCGTTCCTTGTCAGATCTTTGAGTCCTCTATCACTTCAACGGCACTGACTACGAGCTCGGTACGACCACATGAAGCGGCAGCATACAGCAAGTCATCACTTCCACCTCCAACCGAAATGTCCCGACCGCGTAACATCTTCCCATTGTTTGAGGATGGCGATATTGAGATCATCCTTCCTAGGAAGCCCAATAATTGCCTTGTCCTGCACACCGTAATACTTGCTCTACGTTCTACGTATTTCAAAGTAAGTCTGAGTGAGAGGTGGTCGATTCAATCAAATGAGAGAGCTACTGAGGGCGAGATCATGTGGAAGTACAAGCTGTTGTTCAGGGATGAGAATGACGATAGCCTAAGGGTCCCCTTGTTGGTGAAAGGACTACGTTCAGATCCATTACCTCATACATATTATGGTAGCATTAAGGCAGCCAGAAGCAGATCCTGTAACAGAAATATAATGCGCTGCCTCTATCGCCTTTCAATGATATAATAGAAGACACAGCTTCGATCCTTCTCAAAGAAGCTCCATACACACCTTCCGATGATAGCCAAAAAGACAGTCGTATAAAAGTCATCTTCCGATTATTGAAGATTCTGCCAAATCATGTTTCACAAGCCCCTTTAGCTTTCGAAGTTTGCCTTTCTTGAGGCTGTAAAGACACTCACTGGTCTTCTGTCCGTTAGAGATGCTTACGGGAGCATCACCATGCTGAAGACACCTATCGATTTCTACTTCATGACAGCACCCTTAGAGATAGCTTATTTATCCAGTCCATACTACGTGGAGTTGCTCCAATTAGCAATTACAACAGAGTCAGATTTCCTATTCAGAGAGGCTGCTTGCCGGTTGATTGGGGATCCCAGCTACAGCAACGAGGACATTAAGGCCAAATTTGCTAGTGCACACCTAGGCATTTTGCCACTGTTGCTTGAGAAGAGAGCCAAGCTGCAAACCTTGATGGACAATATCCAGATAGGAATTTTCACGATCCAAGCAATGGGGAATCGATGTCGAGATCCGCAATCGATCGCAACCGCTGCTGCAGGGTTTTGTGAGGAGCTCGCCAACACTTCTACGCTCATCAGCACAACAAACGGTCAAACTACGCTACACGATCCCTCGACTTACAAGACTCCCTTACCTCCCTTACCTCGCGCAATGGCAAGACGAGCACCAATGTTTGGTGTGATCGTATTGGCAGAAAGTTTGGAATGTTGGCCACGGTGACTTGGAGCCGATTTTCCGCTCATTAGCATCAAGGGCTGTCACTATGATGGCTCCTTTGTTCGAATGCGTTGTGGAAAAGTCGAGTACGAAAATGGGCAAAAAAGAGGCGTCATACCCGGAGTTTCTGTGCACTGACATCATGGAAGAGGCGCTGCCGTAGAATGTTCACAACTAGGAGCTCTCTGAATTGTAGGGAATAGAGGGAACTTGTTGATGAGCTACGTGAGAATGAGGGAATGTCTCTTGTGTGAGGCTCTACTCGTAGCAACGCCTCTTCTGAAGAGCTAAAAAACTAGAAGTACAGTGTAGGATGGGCTCTACTGGAGCAAAGATTGGGGAAGAAGACTCGGCAAATAGCCAAAGCTGTGTACGATATCGTTGCATGTTCTCAGAATAAAGCCATCCCATAAAACTTGATAGCATTCTCCCGTGATACTGTGCTTTCGAGGTTTGCAGCCGATTGTTTGGAAGTGCAATGAAATCATGAAGAGGACATTCCTTGGGCAGCTAGCCATTGACTACTTTAACTACTGGGCCACGCTAGACAGTCGACAAGGGTGCCGTTCAACCTCGACATTCGTCAAACTGTCAGTCTCTCAGCTTTCGCAACTAGCATGCACTGCTGTCGTCAAATATCCAGCGCCTTGACTGACAGGTGTCCGGTGCAATTTGACCAGTAATGGACACAGAAAATGGGCAGCGAGCGAGGCTCGTGCCTCATCATGTGTCCATATGCTAGATGCCGTGGTTTCCGGCGACACAGCTAAGGTAGCCTTGTCTGCCGATGCACTCACAGCATTTGAACCTAGCAAAGCACAACAGCAAAGGATGATTATGAAACGATCTTATGCATGATACAACTTGAGCTGTTAATGTAAATACACAATTGACAGGAATCGAATCTTCCGACAAATGAAACGAGGATGTTGGCATATCCATAGCATAACGGCAATTTCAGCCCTCCCGTTTCGTCTTCCATAATCATCTTGACAGCCATGTCCGCATGAATCCTTTCAATTCATCACATCCTCCAGCCCTCCCCCCTAAAAGACCGCTTCTCAGAAGTCCCAGAATCCACTATCCTTCGGCGCCTGCTGAATCTTAGTCGCCTGGAATCTGCCACCATTCTTCCCCCCAATGCCATCCTCGTCACTATCATCTCCAAAGCCCCACGAGCGTCCAGCCCCTTTTTTGCCGCCCATACCATCTCCGCCAGTCTTGATGCCCAAATTCTTATTTGCACCGCCGTTGGCATAATTCTCCTTGTCTCCTGAGATCGGATTGATGCGGTCTGAATCCTTGCTCGAAGGTCGCGGTCCAGGAGATGAGTCAGTAGCTTGCCACTGCGCGCCCATCTGGTTGACGACCTTGGCTCGATTTTCAGGGACAGGCTGCTTTTTCTCGTTCGATGAAGGAGAGTCGTCGGTCATGCTGAAATGGGGGTCGAAATCCTTGCGACGATCCTTCAGATTCGTAACCGTAGACAGTGGACGTCCTTTTTTCTCTGGGCTTGATGACTGATCGCCTTCATCGATCACATTGTTCGCATACAACCCCGTCCCAGCTCTGATGTTCCCGGCGCCGCGCGCGTGACCAGCTGGACGAAGATCACCTGCTGGAGAACCATCGTCTTGGAACTCAAAGTTCATCTTTGCATCAGGGCGTGCTTTGGCGACGGCGGGATGCTTGGCTGGGCTATCCATCACCGCCTCATCGTCTTCCCAGCCGAAGTGACGCACGTCTTGACCGCGAATCTTGTTCTTTGATGGCTCGGGAGTAGTGAAGTCTTCGAAGTCCCAGTTGTTTTTGTGCTTAAACTTTGGGCGGATGGCCATATTTGGAGAGTCCTCCCCCCCAGAGCCGAAGGTGAAGTGATCGTATTTCTTGGGGTCAGGCTTTCGATATTTGTCTGGAGACTGAATGGGTGTGCCAGGAGTGCCAGGCGCCGAATTGTCGGTCTCAAACAAACGCGAGGGCTGGTAGTTCTTGCCTGCGCCACCTTTGCCAGCGATCGCGGCAGGGGTCATGTTTTCTTTCTTCGGAGATGGAGCACGTCCTTTTGAGACGGGCGAAGCGTCAGAATTCTCGCCAACGAAAAGATCATGGTAGTCCCTTGGTGGAGGCTTTGCAGATTGGGCCTTTGTTCCGCGTATCCCACCGTTCTCTTTCTCGGGCGAGGTCGCTCTGCCCTTGCCTTGTGGCGGCGCATCGGAATCGTTGCCTACAAAGAGGTCGTGATAGTCTCGAGGAGGGGGTTTGGCCGTGGCAGGTGCACGAGGAGCGACGGCAGCGGGCGCAGACGATTCGTCGTCTTCCTCGCGAGGCGCGAATAATGATAGACTGGCGTGCGGGTCCCTAGTGACGTTCTTGCTCTCTGATCTAGGCTTGCCCCTAATCTTTGCGTCAATCGGATCACGAGTAGGGAGCCCTGAAGATCCAGTAGTCTGAGGAACGCCTGCGGCACTTGATGCGATCAAACGTGCTTGGTCTTTGCCGTCACGAATAGGCCAGTTCTTTGCTCGAGATCCAATTACGTCCACAAGCTTGAGTAGAGACCCTTGGTCCCAGTAGATGCGAATCTGCTGGATCTTCTGGCTGGAGTCAAAGTGGACAATGTGTACCTGAGCGCAATAATTAGCTTGGTCTTTGAGGTTGATAAACTTTCAAGCTGCTCACGGTTGGGAACGTAACAACCCGATCAGACAAGAAATTGTCGTCCAAGCCAGGTAAATATGCACCCCCTCCTGTAATGAACTCCAGTGTAGTCTCAATGTCCAGGCAAACAGCATCATTGCCTTCAATGCAGCTCAGCACTTTCTCTTCCTTCTTCTGGAGCACCTTTTGATGCGCAGTGTTGTGCCTGACAATGGCTGCAGATGTGTTTATGGTGGTGAGGGTCGTGATGTAGTGGAGTGTCGCGCCGTCACTCAGTGCAGAAGCACTAGGGTTCTTGAGGTAGGTCTCGTAGATTGCCTTGATCGTGGCCATCTTGTAAGAAGATGCAACTGTCTTGGAAAGGTCAGCAGTCAAGTCAATGGTGTGTAGAGAGGTGTGTTTGAGGAAAGTGTGGCTTGTTTACCTCGCAACTGCCGTACTTTATCGAATGCGGACCTAGCGGAAGAGGACGGTGTTCGAGGTGGATGAGGTATGGATCAGGATAGTTTATTTTCTATGTGTTACTAGTAAAGAAAACATCTTTCTTTGCACTCAACGTAGTAATTACTTGAGGCATTCTGCGGGCCAGGGGTTTCGCGACTGGCGTAGCAACGCGCGCAACTAGCGCCCATGCGCCATGCACAGTGATGCATGTTTTCAATCAAATCGCTCTTGCATTGATGTTTTCGATAGCTATGATACAAGCAATCACCGAGACGAGCAAAGGCCACAGTCATAAGAGATCTTCATTGCCACTGTCCCCTTGAAGTCCGCCCAATTGGTATCCCCCTATCCACATCCTCTCGTCAGTAGTATCGGAAGCCTCAACGCCAGTGGCCTTTTCCCTCGTAAAACTTGAACACGTACGTTTGCCCAGGTTTCATGAGCATTGGGAATCCCTTAAACCAACGAACGTAGCTCCAGGGGTGCAAGAGCCTCAGAGAGGCATATTGCCTGGGGGAGTGTTCACACGCATAAACGCAGCTCCATTCCCGAACATGTTGGCCTGGGGCGCCTGACCCATCTGTGTCTGACCATCCGCTGCAGGCGTCATCAAGGCTGGGTCCATGCTTGTAGACCAAGCCTGGTTTCCCGTATCCACTGGTGCATTCTGAATATAGGAGTCCCATGCCTCCTGTAGATTGAGATTAGCCTAGCTACAATGTTTCAAGGAATATTTTGACGTACCCAATCGAAGTTTGTGGGTGGCGCGTCATTGCCAATAACATTGCCAAAGAACGAAAGTGGACTTGGTGCTAGCGGTATGGCATTTGCAGCTTCTTCCATGGAGTAGCCTGGTGTCAACCCAGAAGGTGGCATGTCATTCATGCTTGGATTGGCGACTCCAGGGAAGCCTTGGAAAAGAGCAGTAGAGTTGGGGGTTATCCCACCACTGCTAAGCATACCAAGCGTCATAGCTGCAGAGTGCTCTGGCTTCTCTTCCACTGGGGCTCCGAAGGCTTGGCCGTCTGCGCCATTTGCTATGCTGGGAAATGGGAAGGGGTTCCGCGAAGGCACGCCATTTGTGGGTACCCTACCAGATTTCAGCTTCCTTAGAATGACTGCTAGAAGCTCGCAAGCTTTGAATGACTCGATAGACTGGTCCTTCGTCTCCTTCCAGATTTCGTGCGATGTTTCAATTTGTCGAATCATATCGGAGCGTCTCTCCAGACCCCAGGTATACATGTCGCCAGAGCTTTGGCCGCCTGTTTCTGTCTCTGCGCCATAGCATAGATCAAGAGCGACAATCATGGCTGCAAGCAGAAAGTCCGCTGCAGTGAGTGAACTGACAAACACCTTCATGCCGTGAAGGCGATGACCGGGACGGGATTCGTAATGAAGGGTAGCCTGATGGTCAAGGAGTGTCATGGACGAGTCCACGCAGGTTTTGCGGGAGTGAGTGTATCGATTGTTCTCACGTGCTCGGGCTAAGAACTTTCGGTGGAGGACACATTGGCCTTTGTGATATAAGATAGACAGGTTGAATCGCTGCATAATCAACGCTCCTGGGTCTGTCGCAGAATCGTCCAGTGTTCGCAGTCGGAGATGAGGTGGCAGCTCTGCGCGAACTTCCCTAAGATCACCATCCAGATCCATAATTTCTTCGTACGAGACTGTTGCGAGGTTATGCAGCCGTTCAACGACTTTCCCAAACGCAAAAGCAACACTTGCTTTAGCACGCATGTAAGACACAGGCGTGGGCTCCGACGGATGTCTGGATGGTGGTAGTATCTCCGTGCCCTCATCGAATTCGTCGTCGAAAAGGTTTCGAGGTAGCTCTGTATCACAGTCTCCCAAACGGATCATGCTCGGCAATCCGATCTGGAACGAGAAAAGCAGATCTGCTTGACGTGCAAACGTCCATACGCGCCGCCGCAATTCCCCTTGAAATGGCGTGATGTTGGGATAGTTCTTTGGATCTCGGTGATAGCCCATGCGCATGGCAAGACGAACAATCATGCCCACCAAGACCCATACACCAACTTCAGCATCACGATTTCTTGCGTATTCGCAGTGTAGATGGAGTACCATAGTTTCAATCATGTCATTGACCGGTTTCGTGAAGTCTGCAAGAAGCAGACACTGTCCTGTGAGAGTTCGATAGTTCGAAGCTAGTGCCAGAGAGTTGCCTGCGAATTCTGGGGGTTCGTCATCCATACGGTAAAAAGAGTGCATTGCCAAACATAAGACCGCGAACATCTGCCCTAGCCAAATGGGTCCGCTCTTCCGAGGATCTGCCCAATGCCTCTCGTACGCTCGATACCACGACGGAGGATGCAAAATATGAACGGCAGGGTCGTAAGAGTTGAAATATCGTGAGACGAGTTTGTCCGTCACAGACCTTTTTGGCATTTGCGCAAGCAGCTCTGAGTATGGCGGAGGCTGTGATCCACCGAAGAGGAAAGTTGGTCCTTGTGGAGCGGCGTCAACGCGATTTTTGGCTTCTTGGACTTGCCGCATTTGATCTTGAAACCGCTGCTGGTTCGATTGCTCTGAAAAGTAGTTTTTCACCTCTTTGATGTCACTCAAGATGGCCGCCCAGTGAGAGTCTGCGTAGTACATGGACTTGTTGTTGTCCACCTTCATCACTCCTAACGATTGAGCCACCTGATCAGTCTCGCTTTCTTCGGATCCCGGTCCTCTTACCATACCGTCCTCTTCTTCCCCATCGACGTCGACATCGACATCCTGTGGGTAGCTGTAATGCCCTGAGCTCGAATTGGATTTGGAATTCATCGACAAGGCCCGAGAAGCTGCTGTAGGGCCAGGAGCTTGCGCTCCATTCGTCATCAACGAGAGTACGAGACCTTCAAGGCGGTCTATACGATTCTGCATGCCATCTGGCGAATTGCTAGACAGTGAAGGCGCGGATTGCTTCTTGCGGCTCCCCGGAGTTGCGTATGAGCATGACATAGCATCTCCTCTCTTAACACAATTCTCGCATGGCTGCGATCGGTTGCACTTAAGCCTAGAATTTGCTGTCAGCTTTCGGGTGCCTGGGCATGATCTCGAGCACGAGAGCCTAACTTTCTAGTCCTGCAGGGGGCGCACGACAACGGCACCCTATTTCTCTTCCTTACTACCCTGTATTGACTATCTGGGGAAAATCGGCCATTGTTGGAGGGTGGCACTGACTGTGGATTAGGCGACATGTTGGGTAGAGCCGGGTCTTGTAAGGTAGGTTGGAGCTTCAAATGATCCGGTTCGGTGGCTGGTCCCTGGCGTGGGGATACTTGATAGAAGGCAAAGTTCATGTGCCTGTCCGGTAGAAGATACTATCGTATCGTCAAGAACCCTGAGGCGCAAGAGAAGCTGCTCTCAGCGCGAATAGCTTTAATGATCCTTTATTGTCAATCAGTGTTCACGTACTGGGAAGGTATTTGAAGCAACGACAGTATCATTCGGCGTGTTGGTGATGCGCACTCACTGTAGTAGGTGTCTAGATGATGGAGTGTTCCGGGTGTTGATAACTATATCGAGTGACGTTCAGCGGTGGTGCAGGAATCGAACCCTTGTCCACCAACAGTTCAAGGTGCTGACAAATGTAGTAAAACGACGTAACACCACAATATGAGCAGATAGGGGAAGGGCGAGATAGTACTCTCAATTCAGTGAGTCACAGTGAGGCTGGTAAATGTCATGTCTTAGGGCCGACTAACCCCGTGAACGCTCGCTAGAGGTATACTGTTGTACTCCAAGTCCAGACTATATTTGTAATCAAATCTACGAAAGCTACCTTATCTTTCGAGCTCGTGACCTATCTTAGGAATGGTTACACTCTCTATAACGGGCTCAATATTCAAACTAAGTGGATTGAACACTTTTGAGTTTTCTACTTCTAAATACACTATCGTCATCAATACCATCCTTAACTATGGAGAGCCGATAGAAAGCGGTCTGAGGAGTAAGGGTAGTGAAGAGTGTTGGCACAAGCGCTCTGCCTTCAGCGTGCAGCAGAACTCGATGGGGATTGCAAACCGCTTCTTTTTTTGGTGGGATTTATGTTACAACTTGAGGACTGTCAGCAACGTAGATAGGAATAGGTATTTCGACGTACTTTTCAATTCCCCTCAAGAACCAAAACTCTTGGTAAATGACTGCACAACGTCCTTCACTTTCGTATCGAGCTCCTTGGTGAGCTGTCCCTCCTTGTCGATCGACGCCAGAAGATCGCTCTCGTTATTTTTCAGATGTGACAGGAAATCTGCCTCCCATTGGAGAATCTTTGCTACGGGCACACTGTCCAAGTGACCATTGACACCGGCGTAAATGAGGGGCACCATCTCGTTGACAGCCATAGGCTGATACTGCTTTTGCTTGAGCAATTCCGTAAGACGCTCGCCACGGTTGAGGGTTTGCTTGGTGGCAGCATCAAGATCGGAACCGAATTGAGCGAAGGCAGCAACCTCACGGTATTGAGCCAAGAAAAGTTTCAGGGAACCAGCGACTTGTTTCATGGCCTTGAGTTGAGCTGCGGAACCGACACGAGAGACAGATAGACCGACGTTGATGGCAGGACGGACACCCTTATAAAAAAGCTCGGCTTCCAAGAAGATCTGACCGTCGGTGATAGAGATGACGTTGGTTGGGATATAAGCGGACACATCACCACCCTGTGTCTCGATGATGGGCAGCGCCGTCAAAGATCCGCCACCGTGCTTGTCGTTGAGCTTAGCAGCCCGCTCGAGCAGACGTGAGTGCAGGTAGAAGACGCTAAGCGATTGTTAACGATTGAAACCAAGATCACATAGGTTTCTAGCATGAACAATACTCACTCTCCGGGGTAGGCTTCACGCCCAGGAGGACGACGAAGCAAGAGAGACATTTGACGGTAGGCCACAGCTTGCTTGGTCAAGTCGTCGTAAACAATCACAGCGTGTCTACCGTTGTCACGGAACCACTCGCCCATAGCACATCCTGAGAAAGGTGCAATGTACTGTAGAGGAGCAGCTTCCGAAGCTGTTGCAGCCACAATGATACAGTACTTCATGGCGTCATTCTCCTCGAGGGTCTTGACAAGCTGAGCAACAGTCGATCGCTTTTGGCCAACGGCAACGTAAACACAGTAGAGCTTCTTCGACTCGTCGTTGGTGTTGTTCCAGCGTCTCTGGTTCAGCATGGCATCGAGGGCGACAGCAGTCTTTCCAGTCTGACGATCCCCAATAATAAGCTCACGTTGACCGCGACCAATTGGCACCATAGCATCGATAGACTTTAGACCAGTCTGGACTGGCTGATTAACGGAGTGACGGGGCAGAATGCCGGGTGCCTTGAGCTGAGCTCGGTATCTCTGGGTGGTCTTGATGGGACCCTTGCCATCAATTGGATTCCCCAGAGCATCAACGACACGGCCAAGGAGCTCGGGTCCAACAGGTACGTCAACCTAGAGTCGCGTTAGCGGAAGGATCCCCACGGTGCATAGCGGTACTGACAATCTCTCCGGTACGCTTGACAGTCTCGCCTTCCTTTACAAGACGATCTGAGCCGAAGAGCACGACACCGACCTGGCCGGCTTCCAGGTTCATGCACATTCCCTTGACGCCAGAGGCGAACCTGTCCAACAATGAGTCTTGTTGACAAGGACCCTTGCTAAGCAAACTTACTCGACTAGCTCTTCAGCCTGGACATTATTCATTCCATGCACACGAGCGATACCATCTCTGTAGAACCTCAATGTCAGATATCTGGAAATATTGTTGCTGTTCGTCCTTTCACCAATATCACGTACCCAACTGACAAGACACGCCCTGTCTCGGCAAGACCGGCTTCCTCTTGTACGCCTCGAATTCTCTGCTCGAGGATCGAAGAGACTTCCGTTGGTGTTGGTTTAGCATCGGCAGCATAGCTTCGAACTTGCTTTGATGCTCCATTGAGAGCTGCTGGTCCCGTGGTTCGGCTCTGGGTAGAATGAGGTAATTAGCGTTGTTCAACAACGACAGCCACGAAGCTGTCAAAGCACCCAGTGCAGCTCTAGAAGAGCGCAATGCCACGTCTAAGTAGTAGCATACATGCCGCGACATAGTTGGCATATGTGTAGGATGGATTTTCAAGCTTACCAGGGCGGCTCCTCGAGGGACTGCTACTGCCCCGACCGTCCGAGCTGACTGCCTCAATGCGTTCCTAATCATCTTGACAGGAGCGTACGAGCAGTAAGAAGGACAATGAGAGGATGGTCACTGCAATTGACCTTCTGGAGAGGAGATTGAGATGGGAGACAGTTGCAGTTAAGATGTGGAAAAGAGAGACCGTTGCAGGAGAGTTGGTGGCGCCAAGCCGCTATTTTTTTGAGCTGCTCTCCAACCGTAGCCTTCCTTCATTACACACTACGCTTACATTCCCCGTTTTCAATCATGTCTCTCAACCTTGAGAGGCAGCTTTTGTTCGTAAGTCACGCAGTAAGCCTGAAGCTATTCGAAAGCTAACGCTACCTCAGTATGGCTCGTACCACCATACTCCTGTAAGAACCATCTCCTGCTTGAATGCAGTCAAACAGCCTTTATGTCAGGGCTGACAGCCTGGCGATCAAGGGAAACAAGGCCATACATATAGTATGCGTTCCACTAATCCTGATGACGGCCTTTCTTCTCGTGAGTAAACTAAGAGAGAGCAACTACTACGCTTGACACATACTAAAAGTGTCTGTAGGGCACCAATACACCTTCACTCGTACCCATGCCAAATTGGCTCATTATTCCGAATCTCCCACCCAACGTCGGGACGATTTCTACATTGGTCTACGCTACCTTATACGTTCTTATGGAGCCCGTGGCCGGTGGCATACTTGCACCTCTACTACTTGTGTCAACCGCTTATTCAAACCACCTCACTAACGAGTACGGTGCAACGGCAAATCAATGGGCGTTAGGGGTGTTCGTCTTCAGTTGGATAGCCCAATTTGTCGGCCACGCCGCGTTTGAAGGAAGAGCGCCTGCGTTGTTGGATAATCTGATCCAAGCTATCTTTCTGGCTCCATTCTTCGTGTGGATGGAGATCCTCTTCTCCCTGGGGTACCGTCCTGAGCTGAAGGCACGGGTCAACAGTGCAGTCCAGAAGGAGGTTGACAAATTTCACAAGTCTAAGGAGCAGAGGAACAGTGCGGTGATGAACGGGAAGGCTAATGGCAAAGCTTCCTGATGATTTCAAGGGCTAGCAACCTAGCCAGCGTAGCATTCATCTGCTCTCGGTAAATTTTCAAGGATCCGAAGGGAGACTCCTAATCTTGCCTTCTCTCTTACTTTGACAGTGAATGGGCAGAATTTGCATACGATTCAGACTTTGTTTTGGGGAATATACCGGTGCGGAAGCAACAATTGGCGTTCCAGGCATGGGGGCTTGTACAGAGAATCTCCAGATTGAGAGCGCTTGTGATGTTGTGACGAGCAACTGTACATAATGGACACTCATAGATATCTGACTGCTATCTGACACCATGTCATTGAGTGCAACGTAACAGCCGAGCAGAACACGCAAGCAGGATCACTACCCTAAATACATGAGTAGACTGCCCTTTCGATAGACACATTGCACGAAGTAGAAAAAGAACCTAAAATTCTCAGAAACTTATCAGAACAATGCAACTAAGACAACCCTCAAACCTTGAGATAGTCTCCACGTGCGTTGAGCTAATTTTATGCATGATTCCAGGGGAGGTTGCCCTAATTTTATGCCAAGAGGTTCAGCCTTTACGCTACCTTACAGTAGATTAAAAAAGCACGTTCTCGTTAGCGCAACTTTTCGGCACCTCATTCATTATTACGCCGCCCAGGCTCCACACCGCAGTGACGACGTCTACTGTAGCCTCTCTACCTTATTTAGAGAGCGCGCAAGAGGACAGGAGTCTCTGCGCCGCCACTCCTTTGGGGCCCCAATACATTGTCTAGCACGCTTCACTACGTCTTGACTATGCTGATCTTCCAGCGTGTGTTCTTAGGTTATCATTCCTTCGCGCATGGTCGCATGACATTCTAGGTCTTACTGTCGCCCTACAAGAACCAAGTCAGGCTTCACACCAAATATCAAATCGATCTGAAGGACAAGCGGCCATCTTGTGTGTTAAAGCCTAAGCGCAAGGCCAGGTTTTAGATACAGATATTCGTCAAACAATCAAGCAAGCTCCTCCTCTCCACAATGTACTTCCTCCACGACCTTGAGCGCACGATCTCACTGCACCCCTCATTTTTTGGTCCCCGAGTGCAGGAATACTTGACAAATCGACTCCTGGAAGATGTCGAAGGGTCATGCACGGGGCAATACTACATAGTATGTGTCATGGACTCCTTCGAGATTTCAGAAGGGCGTGTCGTGCCTAGTAGTGCTTCGGCGGAATACACGGTGCGATATCGAGCAGTCGTATGGAGGCCTTTCAAGGGGGAAACGGTGGGTTTACACAGCTTGAGATAGATTCCACTCGATTTGCTGAAGACAGGTGCCATATATAGGTCGATGCTATAGTCAGCTCGGTTAACAGAATGGGTGTCTTTGCTGATGTTGGACCTCTTCCGGTCTTTGTTTCCAACCACGTGCGTTCAGACTACTATGCCAGACTTTCAAGGCTCACAGTCACAGCTGATCCCTGACGACATCAAATATGACGCGAATGCCACTCCCCCTCAGTACACGGACAACGGGGATCAGGTGATTGAAAAAGGAACGCATCTAAGGATCAAGATCATAGGTTTGAGGAGTGACGTTGGCAGCATGTTTGCAATCGGCAGCATCAAGGAGGATTTTCTCGGGTATGCTGGACCTCCCCCATCCATCTTACTACTTGCTGACAAACTTGCAGCACTCTCTGAATGGTCTCTTGCGTGTTCCAATACATCGGCTGCATTGTGGTTTCGCGCGATCTCCAAAGGGCATCGGATAAAAGCATCGTGCCACTCATCAAGGTGTTGTTTTTTAACGAAGACTGGTCAAAAGATCGTGGGGGAAATTTCTTGAAGCCGAGCGTCATATGTGATGTCCGAGGGGCTCAAGACGACCATCGAAGAAATATGCTAGATAACCCTAGCTGGCGTAGCTTGGATCAAATGTGAAACAGATGTCTGTAATACTAGACTAGAACGGCATTTCCAATAAAAATATTTCGATGGGAACACTCTAACAGAGACATTTAGCCTAGCAGAGCCATTCAGCCTTGGTGGCGCACTCTTTTACAATCTTGTTCCCCAAGTGGGCGTCAATAATGAGTCAACAAAGTAGCTTGGACGAGGCTGAAGCACCAAAGGGAGATCTTCCGTAACGAAATGGCTTAGTAAGCCAGGGTCTTGAGTAGGTGTTCCAGAAATGGAACTTGACTCGTTCGCATGCTCAGCTTGCATAGGAGGCGAGGACTCTTATAAATAGCCCCTCGTATTCTCGGGCGCCCACCCACCCCACGAAGCTGAAAACACCTCTCCTAATGGGAGATTCAGCGCCGCTCACATTATAACCGGGAGCTTCGAGATGGCTCCCAGTCCCTACCATGATGAGCCGGAGAGAAGACCTCTGAACGAGGGTTCTTCATCGCCCGATCTTGACCGGAACTCCCTCGATTCCATCACATCCTCCTCCGATACATCAATAGCCTTGGAACGTCTCAATGGTGATGGCACTGCAATTGGCAATGGGCACACGAAAGCCCTACCCCGGACAAAGGCTGAGGAAGACGACTACGATGAAGAAAATGGCTTCTACGTTCCTCCGATCGGACCTGCTTTCGAGAAGAGAAACAAGCGAATCATATGGGCCTTAGGAGGCTTATGCTTCGGTGGATGGCTTCTGGCTCTAGTCCTTTTCTTGTCACGGCAGACCTTTAAACACGCATCTACAATCCCGTTTGACCCCGCAGCTACCGCATCACATGGATCTGGCAAAGCTGTCACGCTTGATCAATTCCTCTCTGGTGCATGGCGACCAAGGAAACAGCCGATATCATGGATAGCGGGCGCAAATGGTGAGGATGGCATGCTTTTGGAACAAGGAAGAGCTGGGAAAGACTACCTTATCGTCGAAGACATTCGAAGCCGTGTGCCAGGCGCGGATGCAAGGCCCAGTCAGATCTTGATGAAGTCGGGAGAATTTTCAGTGGACGGCACTGCCGTGAATGCAGGCCCGGTCTGGCCTAGGAAGGACTTGAAAAAGGTTCTCGTGATGTCTGATAAACAAGGCAATTGGCGGCATTCATCCACAGGATTGTACTGGATCTTCGATGCTGAGAGCCAAGAGGCGGAGCCATTGGACCCTGCAAAGCCCAAAGACAGAATCCAATTAGCTTCATGGTCACCGCAAGGCGATGCTATCGTCTTCACAAGGGACAACAACATGTTCCTCCGCAGGCTTGCTTCTAATGATGTGGAACAGATCACGAAAGATGGAGGGGCTGAGCTTTTGTACGGTATCCCTGATTGGGTATATGAAGAGGAAGTGTTTGCCAGCAATAGTGTGACTTGGTGGTCCGAAGATGGGAACTTCATTGCTTTCTTGCGTACCAATGAAACGATGGTGCCGGAGTACCCTATCCAGTACTTTGTGTCTCGACCAAGTGGAACAGAGCCAGCAACAGGCGAAGAGAACTATCCAGAAGTCCGCCAGATCAAGTATCCAAAGGCTGGCGCTCCCAATCCTGTGGTTGATATCCAGTTTTACGACGTCGCTAAGAGCGAGGTATTTACTGTGAGCACCGACAGTGACTTTCCTGACGAGGATCGCTTGATCACCGAAGTAGTGTGGGCTGGGACCGAGGGCAAGGTCTTGGTGAAAAACACCAATAGAGAAAGCGATATTCTCAAGGTCACTCTGCTAGATGTCAATGAGCGTACCGGGAAGGTCGTAAGGACGGTCGACATCAACAAGATCGATGGCGGCTGGTTCGAAGTTTCAGAGACAACCAAATACATCCCGGCAGACCCGAGTAATGAGCGGCCGCACTCTGGATATATCGATACTATCATTAATGAAGGCTACGACCACCTTGCCTATTATACTCCACTTGATAATCCCGAGCCCAAGATGATCACGTCTGGAGAGTGGGAAATCGTCAACTCGCCATTGGCTGTGGACTTGGTGGCAAACCTGGTATATCTCGTCGCTACTAAAGAGTCCTCCTTACAAAGGCACGCTTACACCGTCAATCTTGACGGGACTGGGCTTCAGCACTACACAAATTCTCGCAATGAAGGCTATTACGATCTAACGATGTCGACTGGTAACGGGTTCGCTCTGATCAACTATGAGGGTCCAGATATACCGTGGCAAGAAGTTCGCACGACGCCGAGTTGGGGCGATCACTACTATCATCACAAATTTGAGAGCAATGCTGAGATCTCTGAGATGGCTTCCGCACATGAGCTGCCCATAGAGAAATATCAGACTGTGAACATCGATGGCATCGATCTTAATCTCGTTGAGCGCCGGCCGCCTCATTTCGATGAGAACAAGAAGTACCCTGTCCTATTCCAACTCTATGGAGGCCCTGGTTCGCAAATGGTAAACAAAAAGTTTGGAGTGGACTTTCAATCATACGTTGCGTCGAACCTCGGCTACATAGTCATTACGTTCGATGGAAGAGGGACTGGTTTTTTGGGGAGAAAGGCAAGGACTCCCATCAGAGGCCACATTGGGTACATCGAGGGCGTGGACCAAATCACCGCTGCAAAGATCTGGGCCAAGAAAGATTATGTCGATCCTGAGAGGATTGCAATCTGGGGGTGGAGCTACGGAGGATTCATGGCTTTGAAAACACTAGAGCTAGATGGAGGCGAGACCTTCAAGTATGGGATGGCTGTCGCGCCCGTGACAGACTGGAGGTTCTATGGTACGTTTCTCTCTCTAAAAGCTTGATGAGCCCAACTTAACTTACGGGTAGACTCCATCTATACCGAGCGCTACATGCACACACCTCAAAACAACGAAGATGGCTATCTCAATACCACGATCAGCAATACGACTGCACTTGCGGGCAATGTTCGCTTTCTAATGATGCATGGAGTAGCAGACGACAACGTCCATTTACAGAACACTCTCACGCTACTCGATAGGCTTGATCTTGCAGGCGTTGAGAATTACGACTACCATGTTTTCCCAGATTCGGATCACAGCATTTACTTTCACAACGCGAACAAGATGGTTTACGACAGTAAGGTAGTCCTTGCCTAAAGAAGGAGAGAAGATGCTAATCCAGCACAGGACTCAATAATTGGTTGATCAATGCTTTCAACGGCGAATGGTTACGAACAGAGGGCGCCATACCCATGGAGAGGATAGGAGCTGACACTCAACGAAGATGAGGGGAATTGAGAAATGTTCATGGCGCTGGGAACTTTCGAGACATTTACATTGGAGTATGGAAGGACGCTGGGAAGCACATGCGCACTTTGGTCGACCTTCAAGGCCTTTGTAGGGATAGTATGGGCACATGGTGGCAGGTGGTTACCTTATCTGGACTTGGATTTAAGGGGCGTGAGGGGCAGGAGAATTGGCATGGGATTTTTGAATCTTGCATGTTCCAATTCCACGGGCACTAGAACTACTTTAGTTCTAGCAGCGGAATGAAAGAAAAGGAAACCGACGTCAGTGAAAAAATGACGTATCCGAGCGAATCTAGATCTTGACGCTAAAAAAACACTAAAGTAAAGGTACTTTACTTTACCTTTCCTAACGCATCGTCAACGACATTATTCTCAATTCAATCGTGTGTGCAATTCAAATTATGCCAGAAAAGCCCGAAATGTCTTCAGCTACAAAGGAACTTCTCAAGAAAGTGCGCATGATTGTGCCGCCTATGCTTGAGAAGTTCCATAAGGGTTCGTCTTTTGGCTGCCCTGCTACTCGAAAGGCTTCTAACATCTTTGCGACAGGTCAATTGGGCAGAGTGGCAGTTATTGGAGGAAGCGAAAAGTACCCAAATCCAGATTACTACGAGAAATTGAACCAATCGAGCAATTGACTCCCACATAGCTACACCGGCGCGCCCTACTTCTCAGCCATGGCATCCGCGAGATTAGGTATCTCATCTCGTCCTCACCCACCCATTCTCCCCAATCCTAACCAATCGTCCCAGGCGCCGATCTAGTACACCTCCCCTCCCCTCACATCACCTCCCCACCCTAACAAACCCCCCAGTCCCACGTTATCTGCACCCCTCCAGCCGCCAACGTAATTAAAACCTACTCCCCAAACCTAATGG
>JAABUS010000316.1_pt1 | contig 123811 bp, 122 predicted proteins | sample 5560161 | NCBI WGS metagenome assembly JAABUS01 (sample SAMN10711885, study PRJNA513376) | rock metagenome | isolation source: Antarctica rocks | place: Antarctica: Victoria Land, Trio Nunatak nord | collected 2016-01-04
TATCTCTTTGTGTTTTAGTCACTGTAGCGACTATTATGTCAGACTTTGCCTTCTTCAGTGCGTTGTTCACTGCATTGCGCATTTTCATCGCTTGTAAGATTCAGTTCTCATTTTTCGAAGTGACTATTAATCTTCGTTCATGATATGATATTTCTTGTGACTTTGACGAGGGTTTTTTGATAATCAGATTTCATTCATCTGCATTTGCATTTGCATTTGCGCTTGTGACTTGAGCTGCTTTTTATGCATATGTGAGCTTCTGCGTTAGTTTTTGCGAATTTTGCATGATCTGCGACGTTTGCGAAATCTGCGTCTTCTGCAAGATTTGCGAATTCTCTGTCATTTGCTTTGCGTTGATTTTCTTTTTGATGTTTTCAGCATTTTGTTGAATCAATTGTAGAACGATCTTCAGTTTGTTGTTTGTTTGACTTTGAAGTTGATCAATTTGCTTCTGAATTGAGTTTTCTATGCTTTCGTTGCATGCTCTTTGAATGTAGATTAAGCTATGACTTATAGTTTCTTTCTGTTCTGATATTGCTTGTCTTAGCTGATTGACTGCGAATTCAATTCTTTCGCGCAGTCTCTTTATCTGCATCTCTTTAGAGATGACATCGTAGCACTTGCTAGTACTAACTTCGATGCTAGCTTCTTTTTGCGAACTTTTCATTACTTTTCGCTTTTTCATTTCTTTGACTTTCACAATCGCTCATGTTTGCTCTTTTTGCTGCGAATTTGCATTTCGCAAATTGATTGTATTCTTGTCGTTGTGCGCATTTGCATGTGAATTTAGCATCAATGCATTAAGTGAACTAAACATGTATTGCGTTTTTCTATTTGCTGATGTGAGCGATTTTTGTTGACTGCGAAATAGGTCGATAATGTCGTTTTGCAGTTGTTTGCTTGTTGATGAACTCATGCTAAGTTCATCTCATAGATTTGTTTCAATCTCTAACATTGATTTTTTGATTTCTATCGTCGACATTTTGAATTCTGACTCTGAGCTATTGCTTTTGCTGAGTTTCGCGTTACTATTCGCGAAACGAAGCGAGAAAGAGTGCATAAAGCGACTCTTTATATTTCTTTTCATAAAGAGTTTTTTCAAGTTTCAAGCTTCAAACTTCTAGAAAATTCACTTAACATCACTTAAATATTTCTTTAATCTTTTATTCAGAGCGTTTCACATAGACAGTAACTTTAGTGTAAAGATCTTTCAATTTCTATCTTGAAATCTGCAATAAATCGTCTTCTATTATCGACTTATGTCAGATGAGAATGATATAAATCTAGTCTGCAAGAGTCTAGATTATTCTTTTTGATAGAAAATACTTGATGCAATTGCTTTATATCTTGTGTATTGAAGTAGTTGTGTTATCTTGCTCAGAATAGTAACGACTGATCTTGACTTATTGTCTTGCGCATCAAGAAAAGACAAAACAGATAGTGATTTGATAAGAAACGCTGTACTTCTCTGAAACAACATTGTTTTCTGTGCGATCTTCAAGCACAAAAGGGTTCGATTTCGATTTTTGCGTCAGTACGCAGTCTTCTGTGCTGTTCTAAAGTCGATTGATGACTTGTTCTTTTCATGTGAGTTTGCTCTTCGATTTATCAATCAAATTACTGTCTGAATTGATGATTCTTTCTTCTGCGTTGATGAACTCTCGTTTCGCCACCGATTTTGACCTGCGTGAGCGCGAAAAATTTCAATTTTCGATTTTTGACTTGCGATGCAGTCATTTGTGAAGCTATTAAGTTGAATGAGGGCTTGTTTTGATCGTACGATTGTGCTCTATAACTTGCCGATCGATTTGATATATCATATGCTTCAATAGGTCGCTGTCACCAGTTTCCCGTGTATGAACTGTCGTTGACGCGTTGAAGCTCACGCAAATACATACATTGTGAAGATACGATACAGTCTTTGCTTATATACACAGAACAACAGCAACGTCTTTGCGCATATGCTGCAACTAATATACGACATTCACACAGCTACTGCGAAGACACAACTCAGCTTTTGCACATATACACATCTGTGCAACGCAGTAAATTGATTGATTTCGATTTTCTGATCGATTTACACGCATCGCAATCACATACACTGCAAAGACACAATACAGTCTTTGCACATATACACAGAATGACAGCAACGTCTTTGCGCATACGCTGCAACTAATATACAACATTCACACAGTTATTACAAAAGCACGACTCAGCTTTTGCACATATACACATCGATGCAACGCAGTAAATCGATCAATTTTTCGGTTTTCTGATCGATTTACATGCGTTGCAAATACATAGATCAAAACTCATTTAGTTCATTCAACTGAATGATCATACAACGAACTTGAAAACTCACGTTGAAGTGATCAGCTTTCATCTACATAAATCAAAGCTCATTTAGCTCACGTAGCTTGATAATCATACAGACAAGTTGAAAGCTTATGTTGAAGTGATCAACTTTCACAATCTTGAATTGTTTATATGATCACTTGATTATATAAACAGCTTACGCGCTTGTATGCACAAACTATCGATGTGATTGATTAATGAAAAGATACATTGCAGCGATTTTGACTAAATTACATGTAATTTAGCATATACACAGCGTCTAGATAGTGTCATAGTCATAGACTGCATGCACTTAATGAAGAAATAAAAAAAATCATCATTGTATATCATGTTTTGCAGATGCTCACTTCGCTTGTAAAGCAATATTAAAGAACTTTAATTTAGTTTTTAGATTTTTCATTTCAGTTTTCATGTTGAAAATTTCAATTTTCAGACTGTGTATGACTATTTTGTGTCATTTCTCATCTTTCTTAATGCTTTTAACATCAAAAACGCAAATGACGAAAAGTTGAGAAAACACACTTATCTGTTTACTTTTAGATGTCAAAGAAGTCTTTGATCATGTTGCATTGAAACAGCTGGTCAAAATATTGATTAGATTGAAAATATCAGTCAATTTAATCAATTGAGTAAAATGTTTCTTACAAAATCGAATTATTGACTTAGCATTTGACAACAAATGTCAGAAATCAAAGAAAATAAGCACAGAAATATCACAAGACTTATCTATCTCACTCATTTTATTTCTAATTTATATTCGATATTTATTTTCAAAGATTCACGCAAAGTTCAAAAATTTACAGTCACTCAGCTATATTGACGACGTGACGCTATACGTTGAGGGAAGAAATATTGACAAGAATGTGAAAATACTGAAAAACGCAGCAAAAATCGCTTTTACATGAGCTGAGAACAACGCAGTGCAATTCAATGACTCGAAATCTGAATTGATACACTTTGAAAGTCACAAGACAACACTCAATCAAATGATTATTCTACTCAACAACATGATCATAAAATTAAAGACATGTGTACAATGACTAAAAGTCTGACTGAATCGAAAGCTCAACTTCAAAGTTTATGTGCAAACGAAAATCGCGACAGTCACAAGAACGTTACACTCGTTATTTAGATTAATGAATAACGAGTGAGAACTAAATGTCAAATCAGAAAAGCAGTTATATCTGACATGCATCACGTCTATTAGCGATTATGACGTCGAAATATGATGAAATAATCAAAAAAGCTACTTAGTTAAATTTCACAAACTGCAAAACGCTGCATTATGAAAAATTCTAAGTGCGTTTCGAACATCATCGATAGATGCTATGCAAATAAAAGTTGAAATTTCGTGAATGAAGATGCAATTAGATCAAAAGTGCAAGAACTATGCAATTTGAATAGTTGAATTATCAAAAAAACACTCTATCAGAAAAAGAATGTTTATTTTATATTCATCTTAATACTCTATTGAATTGAATCTAGATCTGAATGCATTGAAATATCTGAACTGAAACGAGATAAAGATGAATTTATCTCGAAAAGTCAAGAAGTGCAAAGACAGACTCATGCAGATATATTGAATATTGAACAAAGTGCAAAAAACACTGAATTCAATAAAAGAAATCGAAATTTCTCACTTCAAGAAATCATGAGATCGAAAAATTGAATATCTGACAAAGATGCAAATCGAATTCGCAAAAGATGAAATGTGCAAAACGATAAATACATACTATAGAGAACTGAAAACAATAGTCAAAAAGACGAAAAACATAGTGATGTATATCAATGCATCGCAAACTCAAAAAAAGATAGCAGAACTCAAAACAGAAATTGAAATCACAATGATATTCACACACAAGTCTGTTAAATGCAGCAAGATGACAAGCATGATCGATGAAATAATCATAATGAAAGTGAAATTGCAAGCTATTAACAATACAATCATGATATGCAGTGAAGAAGCATCTGAAGACAGCGAAATTTGAGTGTACACAGACAGTCAAATGACGCTGCAAAGATTAAAAGCAAAGAGCAATGTCAACTTGAAGTTATTCAATAACATACAACAAAATCTGATCAATCTGCAACAAAATTAATGTCATATTTGCATATAGTGAGTATCAAGTTGCAAAAACATCATTGAAAATGAAGCAGTGAATCAATTGATCAAAGATGCAACATGAAAAAAATCAACAATCAACATCAGAAAAAGAATAATCATGAGCTTCATCAAAAAGCAAATAAACAAAGAGACAAAAGAGCAATGATTAAAGACATGAAATGACAGCATCAAAAAAGAAAATCAGTATCAGAAGCACACAGCAAGAGTGAATCTGAGTTACAGATCATTAAAGAAGCTTCGAAAAATAAATAGACTGACGTTTTCAACATTTATACAGCTAAAAATGAGACACGACTATTTTAAAAGCTATTTGCATCAATTATCAGAGAATAATTCAAACAAATGCTATGAAATATGCAAGACGAGACAAACGTCAAAGCACTTACTACTGAACTGCAAACATTATAGAGCAGAACAGTTACAGCTTAAAGCAAAAGCACAGTTCAAAAACATGAACATTATATTGATGTTGTTTATCATCAAGATTGAAAGAATTGCAATGCTAAAGTACTTGAAAAGTACTTGAATTGCAACAAGAAAATAACTATTGAGAATGAAAAAGTAAAGTGAGAAGAACACGAAGAAGTAAGAAAATGAAAGCACGAGAGAAAGAAGTTGTTTGATTGAAAGCACTTGTTTGTGCAAACTATCGATGTGATTGATCAATGAGAAGATATAAAGCAGTAACTTTGATCAAAATACATGTAATTTAACATATGCACAACGTCTAAACAATGTCATAGTCATAGACTGCATGCACTTAATGAAGAAATAAAAAAAAATTCATAGATTTATTTCAATCTTTAGCATTGATTTTTTAATTTTTATCATTGATGTTTTGAATTCTGACTCTGAGTTATTGCTTCTGCTGAGTTTCGCGTTACTATTCGTGAAACGAGATGAGAAAGAATGCATAAAGCGACTCTTTATATTTCTTTTCATAGAGAGTTTTTTTGAGTTTCAAGATTTGAACTTCTAGAAAATTCACTTGACATTACTTAAATATCTTTTTAATCTCTTACTCAGAGCGTTTCACATAGACAGTAACTTTAGTGTAAAAATCTTTCAATTTCTATTTTGAAATCTGCAATAAATCGTCTTTTATTATTGACTTATGTCAGATGAAAATGATATAAATTTAGTTTGCAAGAATCTAGATTACTCTTTTTGATAGAAAATGCTTGACGCAATTACTTTATATCTTATGTATCAAAGTAGTCACATTAAAATCAGATTCTGCATCACGTAACAGAAGCATTTAAAAGAGTAAGCATTGAAACTCTAAAGACAGAAACATACATAAGCTTGTTATATTCTCATTTGAACATGCTACAAAATAAGATCATGTTACACAGTTAAGTTAATAATCAAATGCAAGAGATCAGATAAGCATGCAAACTAATATGCATTTATTTGACAAAAGTTAATTGCATCATTTCTTACTTACTCATCATCAAGAAAATAGTACTTCTGAATATCTTCATTTGAGAAGATGTGAAGATACAGTTGAGATGCAGACGATGCACTTTCTTCTTCATAATGATTTCAACAAGCGATAGCATTGCAATAACACAGTATCACAAAAAGCAATGAAATCAATAATGAGAAAAGTACAGAGAATGTGTTGCAAATATTAACATAATCTCAGCACAAAGATTGCATCTGAGCAATAAGATGATAAAGATGCATGATGATTTTCAGAAAGCAGAAAGCATTCTTGCAATGTACATCAGAATTAAATGCATAAATCTGAATACTTATCTGCACTTTAGAAACATTTCAGACATAAATAGTTTGCAATGTGATTGCAAATAAAGTCATCAAACAATGAAGCATGTACTTATGCATTGCTTGAACTGATCACATCTGCGATTAAAAATGTTACAAAATGCTGACTTTTCAAACTATTAAATAATTGTTATCATCATGAAGAATCTCAAAGCAATAGTGAAGATGATGATGAAAATAAAGCTCTTGAAGCAATTTAGAATGATTAGAACATTCATTCTTTAACATGTAATCAATGCAAACAAATTTGATACATAGTTTCAAAACTCATTGTTTCAACTGCATAAAGCAATTGTATAAACTGCAAGTGATTTTCTATCTTAAAGAGTTTTGTTCACTCAATACAAATAGCATAAAGTCTCTCATGAATTGATTTAATCAATATCATAAGAATGTATGAATTTATTATTATTATTATATACATTAAATAATGAACAAGATGAAAGATAAAGAATAAAAGAAAAGAATAAAAATCAAACTTTTATTATACATGAATTGAGCAGAATCAAGACTAAACAATAGTTTTAAGACTTAAGATTGCAAAGATTTGCATACATAATTACAATGATTGAAATAAAATTGCTGTAACTAAATTAAAATGATCATGACTGAGTTAATGATCTCTTTGATCTGAGCTGATGATTTATATCTCAAATCTGAGCAATGATCTGACATCATGACATGTTTCTTCAACATGATTTACATGACAACTTCATCTTTTATGCCTTTGATGTAAATTCTGAATTCAGATTCGTAGCTGAGTTGAATAATAGTCACGACATGAGCATTTTTATTCTCTCAAGCTAAAAGCTTCTTCATGTATGTTTTCTGCTCTTTTGATGACAACGACTCAGTTGACTTCGATTCAGTAAATGAAGTCTCTTTGTCTATGACTATTAGTCATAGCTTGTTCAGTGTAAGAATATTCTGAATTTCTTTTTTTCAAAAATCATAATTTTCAGCTTCTTTTAGCTTGAATTAGACTAATCACGTTGAGTCGAATACTCAATTTGAAAAGTGTCAAGTTGAATTGAATTTTTTTGAAAAAGTGTTGAGTCGAGTTGAGAAGTTGAACTCGAGAACTCGAATTGAGTTGAGAAGCTTGATTCGACAATTCAACTCGAAAACTCGACTCGACTCGACAAGATATTAGGTAGATGTAAATAGCTTGGTCGAACAGTCTACATGGTTCTTCTTTATGGCTTCCTACCATGTTTTCCCGTCATGACTCCCTACCAAAGTCAAACGGCCTTCATGTTTCCCCGTTATGTTTCTCGTTATGTTCCTCTTCATGTTCCCCTTCATGTTTCCCTTCATGTTTCCCTTCATGTTTCCCTTTATGTTCCCCGTCATGGCCCCTTACCAAACGGCCTTCATGTTTCCCCGTCATGGCCCCCTACCAAACGGCCTTCATGTTCCCCTTCATGTTCCCCTTCATGTTTCCCGTCATAACTCTCTACCAAACGACCTTCATGTTCCCCTTCATGGCTCCCTATCAAAAGGTAATGCAAAAAGGTAATGCAAAAGCCAAAAACCGGAAAATTTTCTATATTTAGCACTCTTGGCGCCAAGCTCGGGTCCTTGGCGGGTCGGGTCGGGTCCAAAATGTCAACCCGAAACCCGACCCGACGGTCAGTCTAGCTTGGATATTCTGTAGATTCCCGAGGAACCTTCGAAGGTCATTTTGGCGGTGACAAGGATGACAGATGACAGTGAGCTTAACGTACTCAACAAACGAAGCAATCAACTCAGGCAGTTTGCACTAATCCGGGCTCATAACCTGTTGGAATACGAGGTCATATGGGGCATTTAGTATATGGGGTTGAAGCTGGATTGTAGTCTATCTAGGGGTGGAAGGTGAAAACTCTACTAGCGGCCTCCCCAGCCTTATAGGGCGGAGATTACCAACCAAATCACACCTGAAATTCCAACAAGCTGTAAATGAAGTTTAAGAATACAGAAGAAGAAAGGTAAGAGAAACACTATTTATGTAATGTTCAGAGGCTGCGCTAGGCCCGAAGGGAACGTGTTGTCACACAAGAAAGATGTTGCCTAGTTAGAATGTGTTAGGGAATATTATGTTGAGTGCGACTGAGCCATGTATACGAGTACAATGGCATATGATCGTACTGCTGGCTACAGGGTGGTAGGTATATGCGAATAATCTTCTCTGGTCTTGCGTGAGGCGTTCCATTCGCTCTTCTGACATACAACCATCTGGCCTTGCTCGGCCGAGAAGTTCTATTTGGTCCAGGCTTTGTGCACAGACAAACTGTACTGTACAAGATCTTTAACTGGGGGCCTTGTGACAACAATTGAGCTGGAAATCATTGACTCTGCCAGTATATATACCAACGGTATGATATAATATTTTAAAATCCAAATCTTTTCACTATCTTACGTTTCCAGCAGGTCACCAATCGACGAACAAGCCAATATGAAGTCTCTCATATTCCTTGCCCTGTGCTGGCTTGCACTGCCTTCGACATCCATGTTCATCCTTCTGCCACTCTATATCTATCCAGGAACCTCGGCATCTGCTTGGAGTAATGTCACCGCGGCCATCGCAGCGTATCCAACTGTTCAATGGCAAGTCATCATCAATCCCAACAGCGGACCTGGCACTGCATCCTTTCCCAGTGATCCCAACTACATCACTGGCATCTCGAATCTCAACAAATACCCGAACGTCATCACATTAGGCTACATCGATACCGCCTATGCAAGTCGCGCTTACTCTTCGGTTGCCTCGGATATCGACGTCTACGCCAAATGGACATCTTACACTGAAGCTAACATCTCTATCGGAGGTATCTTCTTCGACGACGTTGTAGGTGCGGATGCTGCAACCAATTCTATCCTGACCTACTACCACAACATCTCAACCTACGTCTACGCGAACGTCCCATCAACTGTGACGCCTGTTGTTTTCAACCCTGGAGCCGCTGGCCCGATTCAGCTTTTTGGTTACTGTGACACCATGGTGGAATTTGAGAATGCACTCTCCAGCTACCACAATGTGACAACGATCAAGGCCTTGCCTAGCGGCTACGCGGATCAGAGTGCAATCATCATCTATAACGCAACAGCGACAACGGATGTCAAGAGCCTAGTGCATACAATGTCAACGAATGGAGTTGAGGCCGTCTATTTTGATTACGGCGCCTGTTTCTACCAGGGTAGGCCTACGGGATGCTACAATGTCACTAGCTTGACAAATTTGAAGCTACTGGCTGCGGCTGTGTTGGCTGGATAGGATATTTGCTCTTCTGAAGGGTACGAAGGACAGATATGTGCCCCTTTGATTCGCCTGACGGCCTTGCTAATCGCACTTAGTCCGATGAGACTGGCGCAATCAATCAAAGACGTGGAGTCGGACGAGAAACCCATGGAGTTTCAATCTCCGTTGCCCTGGGCCACACGCTCGGACTTGTTGGTGAAATGGACATATCGCTTCAGAATTAGACCTAATTGCGATGTCATGCGCTAAGATTCAAATCAAAGTCAGCACATGGCTTTCAAAAATATGATAGATTCGCGAATTCAGCCCATTTTGGGTTTAGCGTCCCAAACCGTTCATCTTTCGGTTGAGCCTCGAGGTATCTCTAGCCCAGAGCATTCCCGACAGACATGAACTGCGCAGGCATCAAGTGAGGGGCTTGGTCTAGGCACCAGACTTAGCGAATGTGTTAGAAAATATCTTTAGTAGCTACGGCTGGGTACGAGTCGCACTGAATTTGAGGCAAATTTCCACGCAATTTAAACACCTTACCACAGTCCGGGTAGTCACATTGCGTTGGTTGTTTATTCGAAGCCCGTTAACCTTGACCCATTACTTTCCAAGGCAGAAGGTCCCTTTTAAAGTTACACCTATGATGTATGTTGACTTTTGCAATCCACTGATGTTTTGAATTTTATACTTAACTTTATGGCCTGGCGGCTGTCGCATATCTTGGCGCGAGCTGCCGAGGCTACCTGCGCAAATTTTCTTAGCTACAATCTCGTTCCACCCATAATATTGTCCTTATCACTTACGACACCGTGGAGTTTAGGTGCACTTGGGGATATCTGTAAGGTCAAACCTTTATTCCATACGTCCAATGGCTTCGCATACCGCGTCGCAGAAATATCTCAGCACGCGCGGAGGGTCTTATGGCGTACGTACACCTTCTAAGTAAGCCAATTCTAGATGCTGACATTGAGCAGCTCTCCTTTGAGGAAGCTGTCCTTAAAGGCCTCGCACCAGACAACGGATTATTCATCCCAGAAGAGATTCCCTCTTTACCGCCAAATTGGCATCGAGACTGGCTCGACCTTTCTTTCGAAGATCTCGCATTTCGAGTCTTCAGCTTATATATTTCGCCAGCCGAAATCCCGCCCACCGCCCTCAAGGATATTATCCGAAATTCGTATTCGACTTTCCGAGTACCTAGTATAACACCCACAATAACACTAGACGGCAGCTCCAAAATCTATCTCTTAGAGTTATTCCACGGGCCTACCTTTGCCTTTAAGGATGTTGCGTTGCAGTTCTTAGGTAATCTTTTTGAGTTCTTTCTTGTTAGGAGAAATAAGGGGAAGACGGGTAGGGATCGGGAGCATCTAACTGTTATTGGAGCTACGAGTGGAGATACTGGTTCTGCAGCGATCTACGGCTTAAAGGGTAAAAAGGACGTCTCGGTATTTATAATGTATCCGACCGGGAAGGTCAGCCCGATACAGGAGGCGCAGATGACGACAGTAAGGGATGAGAATGGTATGTCTTTCGAAAACCTTAACTCTCAAGTTGTGCTTCTCATTGGCTTTGCAACGATTAGATTTCAGAGATTGGTTTGCAGATAAGCTTATTAGGATTCTACAGTGCACTGTCTCAGCCTCGACGGGACATTTGATGATTGTCAAGTACACCGCCCTTCTCCATGCTCACTGAAGACAACATGTTGACGGGATCCGACAGGACTTTGTGAAAGCTCTCTTTGCCGACCCTTCAACAAACATGAGTCTGAGATTATGCAGTGTGAATTCGATCAACATATCGCGCATTTTAGCCCAAATCACGTACTATTTCGCATCCTACTTTTCCCTCACCCGTTCTGGGATTTTCGATCCTTCAACCGATGCAATCCGTTTTATTGTCCCTACAGGGAATTTTGGGGATATCCTAGCGGGATACTTTGCTAAGCGTATGGGACTCCCTATTTCAAAACTCATTATCGCTACAAACGAGAACGATATTCTCCACCGCTTTTGGCAGACTGGCGCCTATGAGAGGCAACCTGTCGCCAATGGTGCCGCAGAGGGGGGTCTAGTGGAGGGGCCAAGGCGCACCCCGAGGGCGTAAAGGAGACATTGTCTCCGGCGATGGATATTTTTGTGAGCAGCAACTTTGAGCGGCTTTTGTGGTTCATTGCATTTGATGTCTACGGCTTCGGTGTCAGAGATGGTAATCTGCAGGAGAAAAGAAGTGCAGCGGGCTTAAAGGTCAAGGAGTGGCAGCACGAATTCAAGGCAAAAGGAGGATTTAGGGTCGAAAAGAAAGTGCTCGAAGCCGCGAGGAAGGACTTCGCGTCGGAGCGCGTTTCAGATGCGGAGACGGTAGGCACTGTTCGCAATGTCTACAGATGGCCCAACAACAGCTCAAAAGGCTATATTCTAGATCCACATTCTGCCATTGGTGTGACTGCGGCGCTGCGATCAGCGAAGGCGGCGCCGGGCGTACACAACGTGGCCTTATCAACAGCACACCCAGCCAAATTCAGTCATGCTGTAGAGTTGGCACTAGTGAATGAAAAAGGGTTCCAGTTCAAAGATATTCTGCCTCCTCAATTTATTGGACTCGAGTATCTTCCGAGGAGACACATGTATATACAGAAAAGCGGCGGTTTGGACGGCATCAGGAAAGTTCTCATGGATGAGGTAAAAAGGGAATTAGACGGGAAGCATTCATAAAGCTTTGAGACAACTTGAGTAGGGCTGGTTCTTGACCTATGCATCTCACCCTTCATCACCCAAGGATTGAACAAACCCTCCATCAACGAATGCAAGAGTACAACAATTTACTTGTGAACTCTACTCAATATGCCAGTGAAGACGAAGCCAAAGGACGTTGCTTTGGGGTCTTCGGAGGGAATGAGGTAGAACTCTATGGAAATGCTGCATTGATGTTTGAGGATGTAGCTCTGCGATTCGGCCACAAGGGTGAAATCAAGATGCCGAGCATGTCGCTAGAAGTAGGTATAAGACCTAGAATCGAATAATCCGAGGCGTGTGATCAGAATTCATCATCGACACACCGACGGTTCTAGCTGATTGATGGGCCACGATTTTCGGTTTTACGCCTCGATCACAATTTTTGATACGAAGTGTTTCCATCGTTTGAGCCTCGTGTGCTGCTCTACCCCTGCGGTCCTGTAAGCACCATTCATTTCCCTATTTCCATAACATTCGCAAAGAAGCTTGAACGTCCCCTCTTGACGGTGATATAGCGAGACCGTACCAATCCGAGAAAATTGTATCAAACATCCTCCTGAGCTACGAGGAGTACTGGATTGATCTCACACACTGTATGCTCTACATCTCTTATGACATCGATCATTATGCTTTTCACGTTAAGATGCTTCTCCTCTTTATCGAAATGGAAATCGCCATTCGAAGGACAAGAATCAGCCGTGGCTTTGAAGCTGTCCTCCGCTCTGTTGCAGATTGGCAGGGGACGCAGTCTCATTCTTCAGTCAGGGACCCATGACGCTAAATCCGCAAACGCAGCAGGATCAGAAGGAGCCAGGTCAAAGTTTCCAGCGTAATGCAATATGTTCAAATTCCCACTATGTTTTATATATTTCTTTGCAAGGTCTTCGTAGAGTTGAGCTGCACTCATCTTACTCACTTTCGCCTCGACTAGCGTGGGAAACAGCGCTAGCTGACTTTGACATTCATGTTTGGTTTGGGAAGCGTGAAAAGTTATTGTGGTTGTAGTCATGTCGCTATGTGATGTATTATCCTAATCAATACTGCGATTGGAGCGGTCTGATCTCAGACTCAGGAGCTTCGAGCGAGTGAGAAACGTCCTGAAAGCGGATTGCATTGCGATTCGGCAGATGAAGCCATGGTAAGCTCTACGGCATGCCATATACAGCCTCGAGGCTTATGCGAAAGGAGGCAGCCATTATCGTGGTCACGGTCAAAGGAGTCAATGAGATGGGCTTACTGACAAGTTTCAGTCAAGCATGCATGTGCTTCGGACAACGCAGATTTATCCTTTCAATAGTCTCAATTGGGTAATACATCGCCAAACACACCACCTAGGAAATTTCACAGCCGCGAACCAAGTACCGGAACAGAATGATTCTTCGAATGCCACTGTTCTCCCATGGCACTTACGAAAGGGTTATTTCGTTACTTTAAAAAATTGGGTCGGGACCCAGTACCAGAAGTTGTGTCCAGAAGATGTATCAGCCTTTGCTTCAGCTTCCACGTTGTCACGAAGTCTTCAAATTCCTCTGGTAGACGACCAATTCGTTTCACCCGACTTAATTGCACCGTCGTCTCATGGGTAACAGAGCTTCTATTCCACCCGCCATGCAATCAAATCAAGATTGTCCAATTGATGCTAACATATGCTGATACTTAAGAAGTATCGCAAAACCAATGTTGCCCTCCGCGCAGCTTGCTCATCAAACGGCAAAGAGCATATTGGAAGACCGTTGCACGTTCACACTTTGATGCATAGCTCATGACTGGGGCTATGTGCTCAGGGATGTCTTGGTAGGGAGGGACTGCTTCGTCCCTCCCAATCGCCTAAGCGTGGGGGACCCATTTCAGGCTCCCTAATGCTCCCCCGGTGCTCTCTCGTGCTCACCCTTTGATCCCCCAATGCCTCCCCCAAAGCGGTCCTACTCCCTTTCCTGAACGAAAGCGGTAATCACAAATCCTAAGTTCGGGGTGTATAGATTGCTATTGGCGTTCTGGAAAGGGAGCAGGGGGGAGCACCGAGGGAAAGCATGTGGGTGCCTGAAATGGGTTCTCTTAGCCTTCGGCTGTAGCTGCCCTTGTCGTTTTCCAACAACTTAAGGTGGTACTGGGCTTTGGAGTCAAGAATACTTTACGTCGTATACCGCGTGCCTATCTATAAGATCGGTGTTCCCGGTAACTCGATAAAACCAGCGGAAATCTGTTCACACGCTCGACAGCACTGCAGCCTGATGATACACCAATATCAGACGACTATTGGATCGGTCAGGTCGAATCGACCGACGGGTCAGCTCTGAAAGCGCAGGCCCCCCGATATCATGTCTCGTCATATCCAGTCGGCCTTTTTCTCTCGGATCATGCGCCTGATAACCACCAAGTGAAGCTCATTGGTTTTGGGGCAAAGATCTTGCTGAGCGAATTGTGCGGACCTGCTAAGGTTTTTGGGTACCGGGCTCCTGAAGTCGTATTTGATGCTCAGCTTGGCCCGAGTGCTGATGTATGGAGCTTGGGGCTTGCGGGAAGATCTCTCATGATTCCCAAGTCATTATTGAGCTGACCTTGTGCAAAGATCTTCGAATTGATACATGGAGTGAACCCTTCAAGTTTGACTCGAAGATGATCTCGTTAATGCGTGGACTTCCGTCTTTGGGAATCTACTAAAATAGTGGGAGAGACATGCTGCTGTTAGGCCCGCTGATGGTGAGTATGCATCATTGTCCCCTCAAACTCACCCCCCTCGCCGCTTCCCACTAAGCTTTCGGCCACCTACGATCTTTTGCTCAAGGCTGAGACGTCGCAGCTCCTGAACCAGGGGAATACAGCCTTCGCAATGAGCTGCGTGAGGCTCCGTACGCTGAGTCAATATGGTTTTCGAAATCGGGTACTGATTCCTTGGGCGATCTTCTGGTTTCAATGGCACAGTACCACCCGTCGGACCGTCGGACAGCGTCTGATGTTCTTCGACATCCTTGGTTCCAACGCAGACCAACCTTTATCAGTTTACCCCCAAAATCCCAGGCCTCGAAAGATCTTAGCTGAAGCCTAAAATAAAACCGCTCGAAGCCCGGATTTAAGAGGGCCTCTAAAGTCTAAAGCCTCGCAAAGCGCTTACCATTAACAAACGCGTTACCTACGTTTCAAAGGTCCAATTTTCCAACAGGCATCCTTGTCAGGTTATAGTCAAAGATGAGGGTGATGTGGTGATGAGGTCGGCGTCTTCGCCGATGCCCCCGCCCGTGGAAACCAAAAGGGTGTCCAAAGAATGTCTTTGATTTGTCAAAAACCATGGATCACGTCTGACCGATTCGGCGTATTGCAGGAGAATTGAGGAGGCAGTCATTACCGTCTGTTCTCATAGATAATCATTGAATGTGATGCTAAAGAAGGTCCAAAAGGGGGGAAACATGCATTTGCCTGCCCCTCTACTAGAGGGTATAATATATATAGGGAGAGAAAGGAGTCCCACCATCCAAGCACATATTTGCAAAACAGTGTCATCATTACTTGACGAGCTGAGTTTCCCGCCAAACACCATCGCTATGCTACCCCTCCGCCCCCTTCTCAACCACTTACCCCGTCTTCCCCAAACTCTGCAAATTCACCAACTCGGCATACTTTCCCCCAACCTTCAACAGCTCCCCATGCGTCCCATGCTCCACCACCCTGCCCTGATCAAATACATAGATCATATCCGCCTTCTGGATCGTGCTCAAGCGATGCGCCACCGCGATCGTCGTGCGTCCCTGCGCCGCCGCGTCCAGGGCTGCTTGCACCACTTTTTCAGACTCGCTATCGAGGGCGGATGTGGCTTCGTCAAGGAGGAGCACTTTAGGGTCGCGCAAAAGGGCGCGGGCGATGGCGACGCGCTGCTTTTGGCCGCCTGAGAGCATGGAGCCTTTGGAGCCGACGATGGTGGAGAAGCCATCACTAGAGGGCGAGGTTAGTTTTCGTTCTAGGGATGGTAGGCTATAGGGTAAGGGGAGCTTACGGCAAAGAGATGATGAAGTCGTAGATGTTGGCGTCCTTGCAGGCCTGTACGATGGCTTCCTCGGGGACGTCTTCTCGGTCCGCACCCAATAGCACGTTTTCTCTAATCGATCCCTGATACAATGTGGGCTCTTGGCTCACAAGCGCAAGGAACCCTCTGTAGTCATTAAGGTTCAGACTCGAAATTTCCTTGCCGTCGACGAAGACACCGCCAACGACAGGATCGTAGAATCGCTCTAGGAGTGCGATTGTCGTCGATTTTCCGCAGCCACTTGCGCCGACGAGCGCGACGTACTGACCTGGCTTGACGGTGAGGTTCAAGCCCCTCAAAACCGGTTGTTCTGGTCGGGTTGGATATCTAAAATGTACATCTCGGAACTCGATTGTGCCTTCGATGTGATCAAGCCGCTCGCCATCTGGGGACCAGGAATCAATTTCTGGCTTACGGTCAAAGAGGACTTGGAGTTCTCTCGCAGCTTGCTTTGCCTTGCCCATGTCCGGAGCGAAGGAGAATATCGTTCCAGCTGATTGAGCGCCAAAGATGACAGCAGAGAAACAGAGGAAAAATTGAAACATATTGTATTCGTGTTGAGCAATAAGCGTTCCGCCATACCAGAAGCCCAACGCGATACACAGAAACATCAGAGACTGAGATGAAGCATAGAGAAGAGAGGACCTGAGTATGGACTGCAGGCTCTTCTTACCTTGATCCACGAGCGACTGGTGATAGTGCTCCCAAACATCTTCCTCCCTTGTTAATGATGCGACTGTTCGGATAGCAGCAGTGGCTTCACAAGCGTAGCTAGCTGAGGCTTCGTATGCTTTTTTAGCCCTGTTTTGAAACTGCGCCAGCATCCAGAATCGAAGGAATCCGCAAGCAAGTAATATAGGTATTGTCGCGGTGCAAACGAGCGCGAGTTTCCAACCGATGGAGCAAGACAGCACGATAGCGGCTACCAGAGTTGTTGTGACAACAAGGATCGTCCCGAGAGTCGTGCCGCTCATGCCAGCCAAATGGGTTGTTTCTGTTGAAAGAAACGAAGTCAGGGCGCCGGCAGAGTTCTCTTCCTTGTCGAAGAAAGCGATATCCTGACGGAGCATAGTCCGGAAAGCTTGATCCCTTGCTCGATGTATTAACCGCTCGGAACAGTGTGCAAACGCTATGCCTTGACCGCAGAATGAAAGGAACTGAACAATGGCCAACATGAGGTACATTAGGGACCAGAAATTGGCGTCATGTCTAAGCTTTCCATACATACTGGGAGGTAAGGACAACGCCAGGATCGACTTGGCGAAAAAGACTGCTTGGGTGGGGTTTCCGCCTCCGGCAATGATGGAGAAGACCAGACCGACCAACATAAGATGAGCCTCCTTCCTATTGAAGCTGCCGACGACCTTGATCAAAGTCCACAGTGAATAATGGCTTCCGGGATTCGCTGCCCTTCTCTGCAATACCACACTAGATATGGATTTCTCGGAGGTAGTACGGTCTAGCTTGTTCCGAATATTGGCATCATCAGGGTCAATCTGAAAAGGGGCCTCCTTTCCTACGGAGACCGACTTGTCTAGCTGCTCCTCTGTCTCGTCAGAGGCTACTTTCTCCAATGCGTTCCTCTCTTCCTTCATTGCAGATATTCGTTGTGCTTCAACAAGGTTGTAGTATGCAGACCTTTTCTCCAATAACTCATCGTGACTTCCCTGCTCTACAATACGTCCTTGAGACATCACGACGATATTATTAGCTGTCTTGATAGTTGAAAGGCGGTGAGCGATAACTATAGTAGTTCTGCCCTGCGCCGCTACATCAAGCGCTGCCTGTACGACTCCCTCGGATTTGGTATCCAATGCTGAAGTAGCCTCGTCAAGTAGGAGAATCTTTGGATCGCTTACCATAGCTCGGGCAATGGCAATACGTTGCTTTTGACCGCCTGAAAGTAGGAAGCCGCGCTCTCCCACGTTAGTTTCGTAGCCTTCGGGAAGGCCCAAGACGAAGTCATGGGCGTTGGCCATTTTTGCGGCATGAATGATAAGCTCCTTCTGCTTTTCAGCATCGGCGAACTCATATTTCGTGCCAATGAGTCCATGGCGAATATTACCAAAGATGGTAGTGCCGAATAGTGTTGGCTCTTGACTGACTAAGGAGATCTGCTGCCTCATCCACCGCAGGTTCAACTTTGAAATATCATGACCGTCGAGATACACGTGACCACCAACTGGGTCATAGAAGCGTTCGACAAGTCCTACAATGGTAGACTTCCCGGATCCCGAAGCACCGACCAAAGCTGTCGTCTTCCCGGCAGGGACAACGAGACTAACGTCCTCCATGACTACCACCTCAGGCCTCGAGGGATAGATGTGCTTGATATTTGTCAGTTCGACTGTGCCTTCTACATGCTCAAGCTTCTCCCCAGCATCGTCCATGGGATCCAATGGGGAAACCCGATCAATGGTATTGAAAATCTTCCCGGCAGCAGCTACGCTAGTAGTGAAAGCTTGAGCATTAGGAGCGACGTTGCCAAACGAGAAGGCTCCAATCATGATGGCCAACATGATAGTGAGCACATCCGAAAGACTCATAGCTCCCGCAACAAGGAATTTAGACCCTTGCCAGAAGGACAGCCCGTAATTCAAGTAGATAACTCCCATCATACCAGCAATCATACATGCCAGGACAATCTTGAGCTTAAGACCCCATTTTTCGGCTTCTTGTAGATGTACATTATACTGCTTCGCGAGTTTGTCTTGCGTACTAAAAGCTGTGGCGTTTCGGATCGAGCTGATCACCTCTTCTGCCACAGTTCCGCCTAAGGCATAAGATGCGAGAGATTGCTTATTATACTTGACGATGAAAGTGGAACCAGTTCCCATTATCGCAACGATGGCAAACACTGTTGAGGATAGGATTAGTGTAAGTTTCCAGTACTTGACGAACGCAATAATGAAGGCTGTGACGAATGTTGCAGTTGCAGTCAGCGTAAGAGCAATTTTTTCAGAAATGCCATCTTGTACCAGGTTCGTATCTGCAGTAATCCTTGTCGTAATCTCCCCAGCGCCTAGCTTGTCAAAAAAGGCAATGTTCTGACGCATAATGGCCGCCAGGTACTGCTCTCGGATTTTCTGGGTAATATGTTCCCCAGTATAGATAAAGCCAACCGTACAGATATAGATGGTGACGAATTCTCCGATCGCTAAGTATACGAAGTATAAAGTCAGGCGAGAGATTGATGAAGTGAGGTGTGACGCCGGTTGGCTTCCGTTAAGGAAGTTTTGGAAAGTTCCCGCCAGCTGGCCGAAGATGACCTGTTATACTATCAGCCAGTATGCTTTAGATGAAGACCATCAAAGGAACCCTTACCGTCATAAGAGGCATAACAGCACCTCCAATAATGGCACATATTGCACTAATGACTACAATCAAGAGATCATTTCTTGTCGCATATCGGTACAGAGTTCTGTAGGTAACTGTGACCGGTGGAATATCCAATTGCCTCTTCACAACGTCCCTCTCGTGTGGTGGGAGATGGGCATACGCCTCTTCCCCATCCTTGACCTCTCCAACCTTTACTATCCGTGAGTCAAGTTTCTCTATTCCGGTGACATCTTCGGATGAAGATCCGGACGAGTGTTGATCCAGCTCTTGTTTCTCTCCCACGACTTCATCGAGGGCTGACGACCGGTCGTTAGTCGAGCCCGGCACTGATTGCTTTTCCATGTTCAGGTCCAATTCTTGTGCCGCATGGCTAAGGTCTCCGCCGGTGGAATCCATGGCGGACCGAGGTTTCAAATGCCAGCCAGCTTTTATATGCTCAGCGACTATTAGAGCGTTTGACTGATTATGGTACAAATTGTTGGGAATATCCAATCCTCAAGGAACGTCTAAAGTCTGCCTAGTTGAGCCGACATTAGCGAATTAGTACTTTCTTATACACGGAAACAATGTCATCCGGCAAGCGAAACGAGTCTCTTCGGCTCTCGGTGATAGTAACCCGATGGGGCCGAGGGCCCATCGGTAAGGCATCCCCAAGCCCAAAGCACCTTCACCTTAAATCAAAGCACAAAACGGTCTGACTGGCCTGTTCGGCTCCTCGTCTACGCCATTGTCCAGGCAATCCCATATATATTGCGAGCAAAGCTGAGGAATAGTGGTATTAATATTCCGTAGTTAGTCTTCTGTTGCGATGTGATTGAAGTGCTCTGTACACAAGTGGATTTTCTAGAACCCTCATCCTGCCTAACCGAGATGATTACACTGCATTCATGCCGGGTTTGGTGTCTTTGGCGGTGAAGTAAGTACAGTCAATCCCCATACAGTCATTACTATCGAGTCAAGGGGTCCCGTGTCCCTGTCCGTTGCTGCCTGCGATCATGGACCTTTGAAATGGGGCATGAGTCATAGTACGGAGTAGAGATTAGGACATCGGACTGAACGTTCTTAACTCCGAGTTATGATGATTGCCTGACTCCGAACAAATATGGGATTTCACGTGACTCTGCACCAAAGACGGAATCTTCCATTCCCGCTAATTCGTTAAGCGAGAACCCTCCGCCCACACAATCCGCCCTAACCACCCGACTCTGATCCTCCACGACAGCATCAACGCCAACACAGTCACGATGCCCGTAAGAACTCTCCGTCCTGCCGTTTGTAATTGTCATTTCTAGCGATATACTGACGCTATCTGCTACGTCCTAGTCCCACAAGTCCTTCCGCACCAAGCAGAAGCTTGCAAAAGCGCAAAAGCAAAACCGTCCCATCCCTCAGTGGATTCGTCTACGAACGGGAAACACAATCCGGTAGGCCCTCTTTACCGTTTGCTATACTCCAGAGTCCTGGCAGCGACATACATAAACATCAGGATACCGAGAAAGAAACACAGCTGACGACATCTGGTGTGGCTTAGATACAACGCAAAGCGAAGACATTGGCGTAAGACTCGTATCGGTATCTAGACGACTCGCCGGAGAGGGGGCTGCATCGATTCTTGATCTGGTATTCTGGTCTTGTGGGGATATTGATTCGGCTGGTGGGGGATGTATGCGAGGAAGGTGAAAATGCATAGGAAGGGGTGGTACTAAGGGATCGGTGTCATGTACAAGCTGCAGCTTGCGAATACTTTTCAATGAGATCAGGTCACGAAACCAAATCAGCATGGCTGCGGAACTTATATTGTGCCTTGAATCGAAAATACACCGTGCATTGAGGGCCTGTAGAAAAGATGAGACGTGGGCTTAACCGTGCAAGCCTAACTGTCAATTCCGTGTCGGACCACATCCATGCATAATATGTTAACAGGTTGTTGTATGTAGAGAGTATTGTTTGAAGGCTGTAAATATCGCTGAGTCTAGGCAGCGATCAACGGCCATATCCCATTCCACTGTAACATCTGTCACGAGAAAGAGCAGTGTGTTTGAAAGACACTACCTTTCATTTACTAGGTATCTACGTGAGACGCAACCGTTGATTTGACGCCTCCATATTTCCATACTTAGAGTATGGATTCATAACGCACCAGCGTGCACAAAAGCCAACATAGGAAAGACAATCACTCTCTGAACGCCAGGCAGGTCCGTGACTCATAACCGCCGATGCATAACAGAGACCTCAAAAATTGCCGGTAGATGTACCATGGAACGGCCGAATTTGTATTTTCGTGCATGATAACCACATTTAGCGGCTAGGTTGAACAGTTAGCATTAGACCGCCGACAAAGCTTCGACGAGATAAGAGCTCACTCCTCGGCCCACTCGTTTTCACGACGAATCTGGTCCTCCTCTTCTGGGGTGAAATCGTTCTGAATGTTGAAAGTCTTACGGATCTCCTCAGGTGACTTGCCCTTGATCATGTTGGCAACAGTCTTGCATCCAACATCAAGGAGCGCCTTAATATCAAGGTAGTTGGCCGCCTAAGTAACAGCGAGAGTTAGCTTTGAACAGGCAGTCTTGGAACATCGTTGACGTACCAAGATGATCTCGAACAACATTTCTTGGTCAACCTGCATGAACTTCTGATCCCATTCATCAATGTCGGTAGTCTTCTTACGGGAGTCGGAATCATCGTCGGTAGTCGCTGGAGGATCAGCACGGTGATGGGTGCACCATTCGATAACCTTGTTCAGAACGGCCTCGTTGACCTGTAATGCCAGGTTAGCTAAGTACCATGAGGTTGTAGGAATCTGGGATCGACCTACGTTCGGGATAGGAATAGCCTCGCCGACAGTCTGGTCTCCAATATCCTCCATCATGTTCTTGATGAGGATCGAACGCTCAGCTACTTCACGCTCTATAGCCCGTGTTAGTAGGCGACAGTCTGATGCCACGGACGGCGGCGGTTGATACTGAGAACTTACCAACTGAGATCTCGGCATTGTCCTGGCTGGTGAGCTTGATTATCTGGGATCCAGACATGATGCTGATTGTCAATATTCTTTATGATTGGCGTTTAAGGTGGAGATCGCAGATGAAGGGGGAAGAAGTAAGGCAAGAGTCGTGGTTGTGTTCTTGGTTGTGGATGAGGATGTGGACGATGCTGAAAAAAGAGCTTGATAAGTAGGCGTGGGTGAAAGTGATTGGCGTTAAGGAAGAAGGATGTTGTAGTTTGCTTCATGTTGGTGAATGTGATGACTGATATGTTAAAGCAGCGGTCCTTCGGTCCAGCACTTAGCGCTCCCGAAAGTGGGATAGCGTATTGTAAGCGAGTGACAAGGACGGATTCATCCAAGTTCCGCAGCAAATCACAGTATTGTTGGTGAATGTTATCACGCATTTGGCCTGGTGAACAATGTATGGGAGGCGTCACTCTCTTCCCACTATTCTAGCGTCAATACTTTCGTTCCTTTGTGTTTGAATTGAAACGTTTGCTTGCTGCTTTAGTGAAGTGAATATGGCTGCAGCCTGGTTCTGGTTGAGAGGGCTAGCTGTCATTAAACTGGACCTTTATGTGTTGTGCAGTGGAACAGATTGGGGGGAAACAAATGTGAACATTTACTCTCTCTGCATGAGTGAGGTTTGTTGTAAGATTCTTGCATCGACAGTCATTTCTTGGTGGACAAGCCAGCAATCGTACCGACTTGATAGGTAGGTTTGGGGGAAGGCGCAGCTTTAGGAATCCAGATCGGACAAGTTGACCAGCGTTCTTCGGCGTAAGGTATCCTAAAACAACCGTCTCGATCAGAGGTCTCTGGCTTGAGAAGCCTGCGGATGCTCCCGATACCAGATATACGAGTACAGGACAACCGCCAACTATGAGCAACAGCACTTCCACCCACAGCGGCCGCAAAGCTCGACACTTTTCTCTACAGATATATCAAGTTGGTTGCTACGCGTTTGATGACTCTCTGTTTTGGCTCGTGAAAGAGAATTGCATAGCCATTTCGATGGAGGTAATCTGAATTCGAAGTAATGAAGCTTGTTGGTTTTTATTGAGAAGCTCTCTCAAGCATGTTCAACTTTCATCCCCGTCTGCTCGTCGACGAACGTTCTACTATCGCATTCATGCAAGGATCATCACTCTGAGACTTGAGACGTGATTGGTGCACACGGCTCAATGAGTGCAGGGCATCGAGTAGAAACAATGAATGTCTTATTACCAATGCTTCCACAAAGACTAAAAAATTACTTTGTTCCTGACTATATAACTGTGCTTCGACATTAGAAAGAACAATGGCCTTGTTGCTTTCACGACATTATAGCTCAAAGTCATAGTCATCTTCAAGCATAACGGAATTAAGGCTCCCGGTTTGTGTTCTTAAGAAAGGAGTAGAAGGGGTGGCTTTGTCACATGGATAACAAGCTTTGGATATGGTTATACTGCAGGCAGGAATATTAAATGTCTGAATGTCTGTCTGTCCATTGAATAAGAGAAACTCGGACCGCCTTGATTCAATCCACTCAACAACTACAAGAGCAGCCTCGATTGACTTTTCCAAAAAGCACCTTCAAGAGTCTCCACCTTCGTCAACTAATCGATACTTCAAGAATCTAAAATGCCACAAATAGACACAGCAGCTCGCCTTACCGCAGTAGGCACGACTCCACCAAACACTCCGACTGACAGTTCTGGTCCCATCCTTTCCGGGACCTGCAATGTCGAGGCTGCTCTGCAGAGACTGGAGCAGATGTGTACATCCCCAAGACGCCCTTTGCGATTCGAACCGCATTGCAAGGGCATCTACCAACACAACGGTCAAACTCGGACGAGACCAGGTGAGGAGTTCCGTGATTCTAACCCCCCGCCGGAGATCTGGGCATCATATATGAGGATAAAAAGCAACATGGATTCGTATAGGGACCGTCTACGAGTTGATCTCTTCATTGAGAACCACGCTTTCTGGGCCGCGGACTTAGACAACGAGACTCTCGATCACGGATCTGGATTGAGTTGATGAAGCCTATAACAATCATGGCTTTGGCCGGCAGGAACTCAGGCGCTGGCGACTCTCGAGTACTGTCAAACACGGTCCCCTAGCTAAGACGCCGATGCAGAACCCTGTATTCTTACTGATGCATCAAATGCTAATCTACAGACAGAACAGTTATGTATCTGTGTCTGTGGCGTTCAATATTTGGGAAGACCATCAGAAGCAAGTAAATAAATATAGCTTAATAGTCTATTCGCGGATTCGTGAGGTCGGCGGTCTAGATTACCCCTAGAGTTGTTGATAGCAAAGGGTTTTCTTTCCATCAATCTTATCGTTCTAAGTCTTCACTGTAGACGAAGCTTTGTGACCTCCTTCTTTTCATCTAAAGTTCCTATCCAGATGTAGTGTCCTGTCACACCGCATACCTTGAGTACATTGCTGCAGCCCTGGAATTCCCCTGCTTTCTTTCTTTGATGTTATGCTGGATAAAAGTCTACATTGACGCATTGGACCATGGTAATAACCTTTATTCCGTTTGTAAGAACTTGACGGATCTTCTATATTGTGATCTGAATTTTGATTGGCAAACTTATACCGACAGACTTTGTTCAGCGTCAGGGGCTGCAGGGAGGCCGTCCATCCAGCAAAGGATGAGGCCTATTACATGAAAGGTGTTGATTTCTAATTTCAAAATATTCTGGGGCCTTCCAGTTTCGTTGATTCACTGTTGGAGGCTCGGATCCGATACAAAGGGAAGGGCGCTGGAATATACGTTAGAGACCCGATGCTGTGATCATTGTGAAAAAGCGATCCTTATAAATGCCCTGAAACCATATTAGAGCGTAGCGATTGAGATATCGGCTCCTGGCTGACTCCTTTCATTGCTGGCTTCAGGCCGCTTAAGCTTCAATTCCCATTCACCAGGAGGGATCGAAAGTCAGTAAACAACAGCCCGATAGCAAGGTACGCCAGGTTAGTTGTCGAACTCTTTGGCGGGTTTTGCTGTGGCAATGCATGATCAATCAGCTCCATATGTCTTTTTTGTCCAACTGTTCATATCGCGCAAGCTTCGCAAATGGACTTGAGACAACAGCTTCTCTCTACAGAGTTTCTACATCCCCTGGTGATTGGGGCGCGCGATGACGTCGGGGTTTGGCGCGTACCGGTATCCAACGCGTTCCACATCTTGGGCACAAAGAGCTGACGACGACGTTTGTACGAGTATCGGCTGTCGCTCCAGCACATGGTGCATTCAGTCTGAAGTACCATAGTCGCACAATCTGTCTCTACGTAATCCAGTTCTAGAGACTTGATATGATTTTTCTTTGATACGCCAATTTCCCATAACCTCTGGTCATCTTAAGGAACAGACTCGAACACTCCTACAATGTAATTATCGTAGATCGATCCCGTCTCCAAAACATGGCATCTTGACGAATCAAAATGCTTTACTCTACCTAAATTGAGATCTTGGTAAAATGTGGAGGCGGGCCTATCTTCTGTTACTGTTGGTAAGACTCTACTTCGCCGTCTCACCAAGCTACATCCATCCGGACGAGAACTTCCAGGGTCCCGAGGTCATTGCTGGTAAGCCATCCAGTCCCCTTCCTGAACCGGATCTTGAGCCAGGCGTTACAAGCTCGTAATGTATGAGCGCACTTTGCATGCATCAGCAGTGAGCTAAAGCTGGAGCTTCGTCGCAAATTCCTGATCTCTTACCACCACTCAGCTAATCACTCGAAATCTTCAGGCGAAATCTTCTCCTTGCCGCATCACAAAACATGGGAGTTCACATCCGACCATCCTGTACGGAGTGTCTTCCCACTGTGGCCCGTATATGGCCTCCCCATGATCGTGCTTCGATGGGTATGGACAGAGACCGGGAAAGAGGAGGTAGCTCCCAAGATCATATACTACACCATGCGAATCCTCATGTTCATCCTTAGCTTCGTACTGGAAGACTGGGCGATACATGAGCTTGTCCAGTCCCCTCGGCAGCGAAGACTGGCCGTGATATTGGTGGCTTCGTCGTACGTTACATGGACGTACCAAACCCACATGTTCTCGAATTCGATTGAGACGTTGGTTGTGGCATGGAGCCTGGTTATGATACAGAGGATTCTGGATAACAAGGTCTTGCGCGTCCCACATCTCTATCCCTTTAGAGCCAAGATTAACTCCCCTTCAGCACCGCTCCTCTATCGTATCCTCCGCCCTTCTCGGCTCCCTCCTCACCTTCGGCACCTTTACCCGCATCACCTTCCCCGCCTTTCTCATCGCCCCAGGGCTGTACCTGTTCCCCCACTTCCTCCGCAAACCCTTCTCACTCCTTGCGCTCACCCTCACCACCGCTATCGCCACCGCCCTCGCCATAGTAGTAGACACGAGCTTCTACGCCCCCCCCAGCCCCTCGAGCACAATCGTCCATCAGATCCTGTCGCACCCCATCATCACCCCCTTAAACTCCCTCCTCTACAACACTTCCAAGTCTAACCTCTCCCATCACGGCCTCCACCCCCTCTATACACACTTCTTCGTTTCCCTTCCCCTTCTCCTCGGTCCTGCCCTACTCCTCCTAATCCCCCTGCGCTTCTCTCTATCCAAACTTCCCCTCCTCTCCGCCCTCACAGGCACAGCCCTCCTCTCCCTAATCCCCCACCAAGAACCCCGCTTCCTCCTCCCCGCCATCCCTCTCATCCTCTCTTCTATCACGCTCCCCAAATCCTTCACCCTCCGCCGCTCGTTCCTAGCATCTTGGGTCCTTTTCAACGCATTCTTGGGCATCCTGATGGGGGTATACCATCAAGGCGGTGTCGTGCCCGCACAAATCTGGCTCGGGCAGCAACAACAGCGGAACGGTGTCTTCACAGGTGGCGAAGAGGCCTTCTGGTGGCGGACATACAGCCCCCCAATATGGCTACTCGACGGCAACAACCTAGCCGAACAAAAAGCCTTGAAGACAGTCGACATGATGGGCACCGAAGTCTCAGCGCTGAAAACGCAAATTTTAACCAGCCTCGGCAAATGCGGCGAGGGCAAGACAGCAGCACTAGTAGCGCCATGGTCCAGCACCGAAATCGACAAGTGGAGGGCCAGCGCAAGAACAAGTGCAGGGGGGGAGAACGAACTGGAGCTCGAGGAGATGTGGAGGTATGAGCGGCATTTGAACCTGGATGATTTGGATTTTGGGGGGGACGGGGTTTGGGGGACGTTGAGGAGGGTGGTGGGGAGGAAGGGGTTGGTGGTTTGGAAGGTTGGGAGGTGGTGTGGGGGGTGAGGTGGGGCTGGGGATGGGAGTGGGGTTTGGGGGTTAGGTTAGGATAGGATGGACGGATGGTGCGGTGGTGGTGATGGGATGGGATGGGAGTTGTAGGTGCTTTGGGGATTGTAAGGATACTTTTGGAAGACGGGGGTTTGCTGTATTTGAGGAGTACGTCGCTGATAGCTGGGATTCTTGCCATTAGATGTAACAAGTTTGAAAGATCCCCCATACAGAATTGGTGGAGCTTTGAGAAAATACAAGCGGTAATCAGCGCAGATGTTCCACAGCCATTTTCATGCCCAGTCCCGATTCAGCGTTTGCGGGCCCCTCGGAAACGCGCAAGGAGGTCAAGGACAAAGCGGGCATGAAAGCTGCAGCTGAGAAGTTGATCACTGTTTGCAATCACGAATCCCTCTCGCCTTACACTAATGCTAGCATGTAAGCGCATGCCTTGTGCACGCTTTTTCGAACCATTAAAGTAGATGACACGGTCGCTCTGGCTCTAGGTTTCCCACGTGTCTTATCTTCAGAAGGAATTCAGAGCCTTAGCGTGCATGTAGCTACATGGAACTTGTGCTTCGAAATACGAAAATTAAGTAAAAGCCCCATCTCAGTTCTCATCGCCATCGTCAGGCTGGTCGAAGAGGAAGTTCGCGGCTAGCTCTTCGTTCTTATCGCATGCAAAGTAGGCCTGGATGACCAGGTCGCGCTCAAATCCTAGGAGGCAGAGCTGGTGGTTGTTAGAAAATGGGAACAAGGGTGTTGTGGGTATAGATTATACTTACTCTCTCGATTGCCGCTCTCTCGTCCTCGGTGACACTGATCTCCTGTGCTCCCGGTGGCATCGGCGCGTCTCCGTCTGCATCCTCACTCAATAGCTGCAAAAATTGATCCGGATTCTGCCCAATCAGCTGTGCAAGTTGCGGGTTACCCGCGCCCACTTGCTGCAAAATCGGCTCTAACATCCGCGGTTGGGTTTGCACGATCTCGCGTAATTGTCGGAACTGGGGGTTGTTCCGGAGGAAATCAAGATTGCCGAGACCGCCGGCTGCGGTTCCTGCTCCTTCAGTACCAGCGCCGGCACCAAGGCCCGCAAGCCCTGCGGCGGCGGTGGAAGCTGCGCCGCGGGGACGACCTGCTGCCCCGCCAGCTCCGCCACGGTTGGCTTGAGCGGCGGCTTCAAAGAGGTTGATGGGTTGGTCGCCTTCGGCAGATGGGCCTGCTGGAGTAGGGGTGGTACTGGCAGCTGGTTGTGCGGCGGGGGTGGTGGCAGCACCTGTACCGCCGACTGCGCCTCCTCGAGCTTGCCGTTGTTCTTGTTGGATATTCTCAGGGATACCCTATAAATAGTCAGTAAGCTATGCATAGTCAGAGAATGTCCTATCGATACTGACATTAAGAAGGTACTCCACAGCACGGTCTGGGTTGAAAAACGCCGCCCTCATAGCTCGGTCGATATCTGCCCTCGGGAAACCCATGCTCTCCATATTCGCGATTGCAGCATCTCTTTGTGCACCAAGGGTAAGAGCTGATGGGTCACTGAAGTTTCCTCCATCTGTGCCGGTTGACGCTGCGGGGGCAGGTGATGGTGTGGCTGGAGCATTTGATGTTGTACTTGATGCAGGGCCGGGAGCCGCTGGTGGAGCAGGTGTAGAGGCGGCGGCAGGGGCAGGTGTTGAGGGAGCTTTCGCGGTGGAGGCACCTGCCGAGCTGGCAGGGGCTGCTTTGGGCTGTTTCCCAGATTAGAATATAGACGCATGGTTCGAGAGATTTTAGGCATCGTACCTTCGACGTCATACAAACTATGAACCCTTTTTCTTCGATATGGTATGACTCAACGGTATTTGAATCTTGTAATATCTTGCCTGATGAAGGGGGGAAACAGGTCAGCATATTTCTTCACCAGAAAGTTTCGACTTCCTATAAGTTCCATCACTTCCTTCTGCATGGTTTGTACGCACCAGAGTAAATGAGCTTCTGCGTGCTTGCCTCCCATCCTTTCTCTTTTGTAATCTTCTCCTTGACTCCTCCGATCTGTTCAGCGATACCAGCAGTCAGCAAAGTTGAGGCGTCCACAGTACTGCTTCGATGACTCTTGGAGGTAAGTTCGCGGGTATTGAATGCATACCGTCTCGGAAGGCTCAGCTTCAATAACAAATTTCTGCTGCTTCAGATCCTGGAGTCGATAAGAGTTCAGTATAAGATCGACGTAGCCTGCACCCGGTTTTTAGATTACCTTGAAAGTGAGCTTCATGTTGCCCCACTGCTTGCTCCGAGAGTCGGAACGGTAGAGTCGCTGTGATAGAAGACCAATAGATATTTTGGCAGTAGATTGTCAAGGACTTAATGAGCGTTCAGTCTGCGACGTTGGATCGATATAATGATAGCGGCGTACGATAAATGTGGGTGTTAGTGATGTTGAAGACGAAGGCCGTGAATGTGATGATCCAAATGTGGCGGCCAAGCGGCAGCGGCTAACCTGAACAGGCCACAGTGAATCCACATGAGGGTGACTGTGTTTTCACTTCCAACGAATACTCGCGGTATCAAGTGAGCTTTGTGTGAATGCTAGATGTCGAATGCCTGACTCTATGTGATATGGCCATTGTCGCAGCACTCTGAGCAGAACAAGCCCGCGCAGTAGGACTCCGACGTCAGATGTTTGATCCCTGCATGTACTGAAGCTTCTTCGTACCAAGGATTGAGAACATCAAGAGAGTATAACAAGTGTCTCTGTTTCTCTATTCTAGGGGGGGTTTACCTCGTCTTCTTCGACGGTCCGAATGTTCCTTTTGAGGAACATTGTCTGTCTGGCGCCTGTGCTCTCACTCCATGCAGAATGACTTGCAAGTTTTGCGTGTTCAATTATTAGGATTGGCCATTGTCAACCGACATACTGATACATATCATTGGGTGTTGATGGGCCATCTGGTAGCATCGTCTCGGTTGGAACAATGTACGTCTTCAATCTACAAGTGCAAGGCAATGGATGTGCGAGGTTAGTGTCAATGTTTCTCGTCTCTCTCCGACATTCTGGGCATGATCTACCCAAGCTTGCTTTAAAGGCTCTTCAAAAGGGGTTTCCATTATCGAGTATTTCCCAATTGCGTGAAGAGTGTTAGTGTTCATGATGCGTTGCATTCGTAATGCATTCTTACCTTTGCCAAGGATTCTGGAAGAAGACATTTTGGATCCTCTCTTGACTTTGCACGCTCACTTTCTCAAAATTTACGGAGGCCTAAGCTTCCAGAACCCACAGGCAAGTAAATGTGAGATGACGTTCAATTGATCGGGTCTGGACGTTGCTACTTTTCGCCTACTTCTTTTTGGCGGCTTTCGGGCTCTATGAATGCCTACAGCATCCCGGACGAAGGTGCTCTTTTGATAAGAGCAAGGGAAACCCTTCAATTGTGGGATCAACCAACAAACTCGTTTTCTTTTCGGATTGCTAACCACTTCAGACTGTTTACCCAAATAGTTCGATGTTCCACCAATATTAGATTCCTGGTACTAGGTACCTACCTTACCTTGACGTATCGATTGATGTTTAAAGTATCAAAACGTGGCGCAATGTCTTACCGGAGAGGCTAACAGTTGGGCTTCTTCTTCATGAGGCTCTTTTGCCGGGGAGCAACTGGAGCAGGCATGTCGCACTCATATCTGACGAACGAAGACAACAACATGCCCATTAGAACCAAGCCAGTCCCGGTTTCCTGCTCTCTCTCCTACTTGCAACCCCACCCCACAATTTACAATATGATTCGTAGTGACTTGTACTTACTGTTTTCTGATTGGGTCTTATTTCGGATGATTTCCTGCATGGATGACGATCTCGGTTCCGGACTGCTGGAAACGATCGAATCTACTAGTCCTTCCGTACGGTACAGTAAGGTACTTTCTCGTTAGTATCTACCTTATCTATTCTTTTCTATCCGCCTTACGGGCCAAAGCCCCCGCCCGCGGCCGTTGATGGAAAGACGCCGTGACGCCTTGTCGCGTTACCGTGATTCGCTCATCCTTGCCTGCATCAGCTGAACCCCCCGGTCTTCGCGTTCTCAGTATCTCGTAAACACTATTGCGGTTGGGCCGGGAAAAACACGCTCATCATAATGGTCTCTTCTCCCATTCCCATTTCCTTTCCACCCGTCGTCTCTGCTGGATTAATCACTCTACTCCCTCGCTCACCGTCAAATCCCATTCAGTCGTATTGTATACATATTCCCGTGACACGACATCATCATCGTGGCCAAATATAGTCGATTGTTGATCACAAAGCCTATCTTACGATCTTACCTTTACTTGACCTTCTAGCCTCGTATGACCCGAATTGATCTTCTGGCCATTGAACACCCGTCCATATGTAGGAAGAGTTAGTGTACGAGCGCACATCACATGAATACTACTGCATATCCTCGGACACAAACACACTCACACTTCATTTCGGACGCGTTTGAGTCTGACCAACGCACCTTGTCCATTTTCTCCTCGAATCTTTCATCCATTGGTCTTCTGATTATATCTGCCGCTAGCCAATGATCGGCCAGCCAATTCGTCCTCAGTCAATCGCCAACACTGCTTTCGAGCTTACCGACTTGAACGCCACAGCGAGCTATATCACTGCCATCTGTCCTCGCTGGCTCTTGCCTGTGGAGGTAGTAGCGTGATCGCTTCGATCAACCCGGCGATAGCGAGGAAGATAGGCACTGGATCTCACTCGAGATCGTGGATCACGACGCGGTTGAGCCTTGTTGCTACAAGAACTGGTGGGTCGAGAAGATAGATACATGATGGAATACCATCCTATTGCCCCGAGAAGCACGAACCCAAGGGCCGCGACTCCAACACGCACGACCCCCATACGTCTCCCCTTACGGATCATAACCGGCATTGCCTTCATATTGACTATAGCCACCACAGTTCTTATCATCGCTTTGGCAGTGTTTCTTGCTACTGGGCCTTCCAGGCCGTATGCCCTTTCAATAGTGGCAGCCACGAGTCAAGTCGTATCATTCTGCACTCTTTGTTTCCTCGCCGTCGGTTATGCTTGTCAAGAGGATAACCCCCAATCGAATGGCAAGTTCAGGTGGGAGCAGAGGCGGTACTGGTTCATTCTTGGCCTCGGCGTACTACCATCAACATTAGCTGGCGTACTTGTCGCGGCTACCCTAGGATGGAGTAAGGGTAGCCTAACTGAGGCGTCGGGACGGATCTTGGGACGAACAACCGCAGCGTATCTTACCATTGCTTTTGTCATCTGGGGTCTCAATATCTTGGCGCAAGCCTTCCTCTATGCTTTGTTATCTATTCCAAAAAAGCCGGCTCCGGAGGATGCGCCAATGCCTTTGATTAGCACTCCGGATGTGCCATCAGAAATGGCCGAGCAGACTCGGCCAGCTACATCGACCACGGTTCAGTCGAATCCATTCCAAGGGTCGGAATACTCGGCACCACCTTCTTTAGTAGCCTCGGAAGGTACCACTTCTCAACGCTCCTCCCTATCCACAGTACGACGACCTTCGCTATCCAGGACCAAGCTGGTCGGCCGCCAACACTCTTTCCCACGCCATTCCAAAAACTCTTCCTCTGACAGCCCATCATCAAGTCGAGTCTCCCAAGACGAAGCATTCGACTCTTGGGACACATCCGGGGTCGGCCCCCACATCCGAGAAACGGTCCTCCACTCCTCCCCCTCAACAATGAAAGTCCCCATCCTCGAGCCCATCCCCGGAAGCCGCTCGCCCTCCCCGGCAAAAGCCCTCGAAGGCCCGTTCTTCCAACACAGCCCCCCCGAAAGCTCCCCCCCAAGTCCCCTCCCCCAGCCAACATTCTCGCGACCAACCTCACCCCGATCCCCGTCCAGCGAGGACCACATCCACCCCCTATTTCGAACCTGCAGCCCCACACCTCCGCCCACCGCCTCCTCCGGCACCGTCGTCACCGCCGCCCCCAGCGCCGGCCAGATCATCGACGAAAGAATCCTCCGCCGCATGCGCTCTGGCAGTCTCCCCTCGAGCCCCAGCCCCATGGTACGCTCCGAGAGTTTCGACCGCTTCCTTACTTCGAGGAACCCTACTTCACCAAATCTAGGCCTGGGTCTGAACAGCAGGCCCTCTACATCGCCTAGGGAAAACACATAGGAACTATTAATAGCATGAATTTTTTTACGAGCGCACGCATATGACTCTCAATAGCATTTGGTATGATAGATGGGAATGGGCATCAAATCCTCACGGACGGAAAACAGGGTTGGGTGAGGAGGCGGTCGTTACTATTGTTGTCATCTTCTTCGCTGGGCTGGAAAAAGTGAATGAACGTTTTGATCCAATCGTGTGGTGTTGTGTTGTGTAGAACAAAAGAGAAAAAAATATTCACATCTCACAACAAGCTCAATAGAAACCCAACACATAAATATCAGCTACCCTTATTGATGCAAAACCCTCCTAGCGTCCCCAATCCGCCTTCGACACACATTAAAACTCTCAAATATCTTTGCTCGTCCTTTCTTCCTCTTCCTCCTTGCTCTTTGCACCGAAGACACCAGATATCAGAGATAGCGACAGCGACAGCGAGACTTTTACTTACCCTTACACTTACCCTTACACTTACACTTACACTTACACTTGCTCGTCCTTTCTTCATCTTTCTCCTTGCTCTTTGCACCGAAGACACCAGATATCAGAGATAGCGACAGCGACAGCGAGACTTTTACTTACGCTTACACTTACACTTACCCTTACCTATTTACACACCAGCAGTGACGACGAGGTCGCAGGACCGCAATCTCGTTTGTGAGAAGATACCTTGTAAGTGACAGAAGTGTGTTTTGGAGCCATCTGAGCCGTTTTCTTTCGGGTTTCAACCTCGTTTGGAGACATTGGCTGTGTGGCTCGACTGCCCCTTTTCGTCTGTTTCGACACTTCTAGAATTGCAACACAGCTCTCGCATCTCTGATACCTCTCCTGAGGTATGTCACCCGCAAAAAAGAAGCTAGAAGCTGGTAGCCCATGTGTCTGGCTCTTGAAAAAGGGGGCTTTTCAGTTCCCATACCTTTCATACCTCTCCTATGTCATCACAAACACACAAGCCATCAGCCCACATGTCTGGTTCCTCAGGGGTCCTTTTGCTTTCACATGTATCTCACATCCCATCCCAAAACGCAAGCCATCAGCCCCACCTCTCTGCCTCCTAAAGATGTCATCTTTACCCCTTCCTACATCTCACATCCCACCTCAAACCCAGGCTACTAGTCCATCAATCTAACTCCTCAAGCAGAACATGCCTCCCAAGCGAAAGGCCAGCGAGGCTTCTTCTGCGGCTGGTCCGCAGAAGAAGCCTCGAACGGCGAAAGTGCCTACCGAGGCTTTCCATATGAGCACGAGGCGGGGCGCCAAGTCGGCGCAGCCGCCTCAGGCGGCAGTCAGCGAGGTGGTGGAGGAGCCGGTCGTGGCTCTGGCTGTGGTGGCTCCGGCTGTGGTGGCTCCTGTGGCGGCTCCCGTGGCGGCTCCGGTCGTCGCTCCGGCTGTGGTGGCTCCTGTTGTGGCTCCTGTCGTGGCTCCTGTCGTTGCTCCTGTCGTTGCTCCTGTCGTTGCTCCTGTCGTGGCTCCGGCTGTGGTGGCTCCGGTCGTGGAGGCGACGGAGGCGGATGAGGGAGGTGAGGAGGTGGAAGACGGGGTGGTTGGGGTGGAGGACGGGGGTGAGGAGGCCGAGGGCCTCGTCGAGGAGCCGGAGGCTCCACAAGGGCGAGTCACTCGCGGGCAGGCGAGTGGCAGCGCTCCTGCCGGTCCTGCCGTTCCTGCCGCACCAAAGCCGAGGACGTCAACTGTCTACCGGCCTGCCAAGGACAACGAAAAGGCCCAGGCCATCTGGGCCAGAATGGCGGAGCTGAAGAAGTCGTTTCGCGTGGTCGCTCGGGTGGTGAGGCCGGCGCTGAATGACATGGGGAACCGCACCATGAGGCAGCTAAAAGCGGGCGAGACCTACCATGAGCAGCGTCCGGAGTTTGAGGAGGTGCAGGCGGAGTTGGACCGGCGTTTGGAGGAGGAGATTGCTAGGATCAACGCGCTGTACGACCAGAAGATTGAGAAGACGGAGCGAGAAACGGCAGCGACGAAGCATAACTTCGAGAATGAGTACCGGGTATGTATTGAAACACTCCACAGCACGCCGTTGAGATAGTAGCTAACTCCCCTCCAGCAAAAATTTGACGCCGCTAGGCAGAGAGCTTACGTTTGCATCGACAGCGGTCTCAATTTCTTAGACGCCGACCCAGACTATGACCAGACCCGCCAGGCCATCGAGAACTCACTCCGCGACCACAACCCCAACCCTAAACCCCACTACACCGAAAAATCCGACGTCCTCGCGCTGGTCGACGAGGACTCATCCGAGCGCTTCAAACTCGATGCAGCCCAGCACCTCCGCATAGACCAAGACGAGGTTGACGACCACGCCCGCCATCTACGTTCGCGCAACGCAGTATTGCGCCAGCTTGAAGCAGGGAAACAGCCCGGATCAGCGTCTCGACGTCCTAATTACAGGGTCACCAAGCCTGGCTATACCAAATACTCACGCACAGCGGCCGGAAAGAAGCAGATTGCCGAGGCAAAGGAGCGGAGAGAGAGGGCTGCGTTAGAGCAAGCTGAGCAGGCTCAGCAGACCCAGCAGATCCAGCAGACCCAGCAGACCCAGCAGACCCAGCAGACTGAGGAGACTGAGGAGACTGAGCAGGCCGAGCAAGCCGAGCAGACCGAGCAGGCCGAGTAAGAGAGATTGTCGATGTACTTGTGATTTTGGGCGTTATAGGGCTTTTACTTGTGATTTTTACATTCCCCCCCCTTGTCGTCTCGGGAGTTCTGGGGCGTATTGGATATCAAGGACCACTCGGGAAGATTTTACACTCCGCGCTTCTAGAGCCGAATCCAGCTGGACTGGAAACGGGCCTCTTTTGTTCTCTGGATTAGCTTTCTCTCGCTCATACTGTAGATAGATGGAAACCAAAAAAAAACTTGTACATACGGGAATACTGTGTGCCACCGTGGAGTTGTATCAGTGTTACCTCGAACAAATCCAATTTGAAAATAATGTCCACGGACACAACTGCCTAATAAAGATAAAAAGCTTCTAAATCTGAACTTTGTCTTTCGTGGGATGGCCTAGAAAGGTATATATCCAAACATAAGACATCCTCCAATCAACAAGCGTGGTTGGATGGCAGTTTGGCCGTGAGCGCTCATGATGAGGTCTTTCCACCACACGGGCCATTAGCAGAGCTAGCCCAGAGCAAGATGAGAAGGAGAGGATCATGTGAAGTGTATCTGGTAGAGGGAATTCCTCCAGGTCATGTTGGTTGTGCCGACGATTTTCTACCTTTTTGCGAGTTCTTCTCCAAGTTTTTCCTGGGTCCTTGAGATAAAAATCCAGAAATGCAAAAGGATCTCAAGTACATCATTTTCTCGACGTCGTTTTGTTTGTACATTTCTACAAGGAGATACTTCAGGGTTCTTAGGTACATTGTATTCTCGAAGCTGTTCTGGACATACAAACCTTTGAGAGAAAGCCAAGAGGTCTTGGGTACATTCCTCCCCATAGGTCTATGTTTTCTCAAAGCTTTCAGGTGTACGAATCTTCAAAGGGAGATGAGAAGGGGTTTCAGATAGATTGTTTTCTCGAAGCTCTTCTAGGCGTGCAAATCCTCGAGGAGAGATTGAAAAGAGTCATAGGTGCATCTGTCGCTCGAAGCTCTTCTGGTTGTGCTCATTGGGAACTTCGATAGACTTTGTAAAAATGGAGATAAGTACGGATTCGAATGCAATATTTGATGACCGCTTTAGGGCTCTCCACCGCACAGGCCATCCTTAGGGCTAGCCCTGAAGCCTGAGTCATCCGGATGAGTCATCTAGACCCTTATCGGTGACTCCAATTCCGATGTCCCGCCCAGAAATTGCCCCACGGTTAAGGTATGACTGCATATGCTCTCATATTAGAAACTACAAAATTCTATAAAACAGGGCGGATTGCTCCACATACTTCTGTTCTGACCCACTGATTTCCGGCAACCCGTTCTCGTCCTTCCCCTCTTCAGTTCTATCCTCCCTAATCATCTGTTCTCAATTCCACAAAGCCATCTTACCCCACTGTCATCTACACCATGGCTGTCCGCGCCCAATTTGAGAACTCCAATGAGTACGTTCTTCCCTTTCCGTTTCCCCCAGCAAAGCCTTGTGTTAATTCTGTACACAGGGTCGGTGTGTTCGCCACTCTCACAAATGCCTATGCTGTCGTTGCGATTGGCGCCTCGGAGAACTTTTACAGGTCTGTGATGTCCCGCTCGTTGAACGCTCTGGGAAGGGGCGAAGTCTCGTTTCCATTGAAGGATATGGTGGATGGTTCGGGGCATGGATCTGGGAGTGCTTTAGGGGGACTGCACGGCGAAAGGCTGACTGAGGGACTGCAGTGTGTTTGAAGCGGAGTTGCAAGATGTGATACCCATATGCCATGCTACAATTGCGGGAACGAGGATTGTGGGGAGATTAACGGCGGGGTGAGTGCTTGTGCCTCTGGAATACCGCTTTCAGTCCTACGTCCTACTTGTGCCCTCTCACAATGAGCCATCCTTTCCCTCTCACCTTCCATATTTTGGCCAATGTACAGGATGACTGATTCGAACCAATCCGGAATCTCAGAAATCGCAAAGGTCTCCTAGTCCCCACCTCAACAACCGACCAAGAACTCCAACACCTCCGAAATTCCATTCCAGACGAAGTCAAAATCCAGCGAATCGAAGAGAGATTATCCGCCCTCGGCAACGTAATATGCTGTAACGACCACGTCGCCCTTGTCCACCCAGACCTCGAGCGAGAAACGGAAGAGATGTAAGCCCGCTTCCTACAGCCTCTACCCAACCACCGCCATCCAACCCTCAACTAACAAAACACCCCTAGCGTCGCCGACGTCCTCGGCGTCGAAGTCTTCCGCCAAACCATCGCCGACAATGTCCTCACCGGCTCCTACATGGCCCTTAGCAACCAGGGCGGCCTCGTGCACCCGAAAACCAGCATCCAAGACCAAGATGAGCTCTCCTCCCTACTGCAAGTCCCCCTCGTAGCCGGCTCAGTAAACCGAGGCAGCTCGGTAGTAGGCGCAGGAATGGTGGTGAATGATTGGATGGCGGTCACGGGGCTGGACACGACGGCGACGGAGCTGAGCGTGATGGAGAGTGTGTTTAGGCTGGGGGAGGGTATGGGGCCGGGGAGCATTAATACGGTTAATAAGGATACGATGGTGGAGTCGTTTTATTAAAGGTGTTTGGAGAGGGCATCTTTGGAAATCTACCTTCACCTCTTACCTTACTCACTCCAATCCAAAACCCCTACCCCCAAACTTCTCATTTCTTCATCCCCCACGCAATAACCACATAATCAAAGCTCCTCATGGCACAATCAAAGCATCCAGCCACACACATCATCCCCGTAGCGCACACCCTGAATTTCACCAACAAGAATATCCATTTTTCCTCTACCAAAAACCTCCCAAACCCCCAATACAATCCGGAAAGGGTCCTCTCGCTCCTTGTTCTCTCCTTCAACTGCGAACAAAGGTATCTACAATCAACAACGTGCCAAAACGCCCACGCTTGCCCGTTCGTCGTACTTTCCTTACTGCGTGTATAATACCAAGCCTCCAAAAGTCATCAAAGCGCACACAGCGAGCGCCCATGGATCCGGGAACCGCTAAACATCACCCATTTTCTTATCTCCCTCCGCGCCGCCTTCATCCCCGCCCCCCTCCCCATTCCCCTTCCCCCTCGCCATTTCGAAAATCTTGCCCCACCCGCCCTTCCCCTTTCCCCCACCCCCACTCCCGCCCCCACCCTTCTCCCCTCTAATCAGACTCTCATCCTCCGCATACTCCCTCTTCCCCTCCACCCTGCGTGTCAAAAATAGTGTCGCCTCCCGTCCTTGCTTTTCCCTGATACGCTCAATCTCGTTCTGATACGCGGTCTCGTAAATGTTGATCTCGACCGCGCCGGGAGATTCGCTTACGGCGGGAGGCTCGGGGGGCTGGTCGCTGCCACAGGGGCCAATGGCGAGGAATAGGTGTTCGTCCAGCGGGTTTCGGGCGTGGCCTTTGCCGCTGTGGGGGTCTTTCTGGGATAGGGGGGGGTGCGCCGGATGGGAGGGTGAGTGGGGTTGATGGTCGGAGGGTTGGGCGTTCAAGATGCGTTTGGGGGGTGTAGGTGTTGAGGGGGGGTTGGTGCCGTGCTGGGCTGGGTCTTCCGAGTTGGTCTTTTCGAGCAGCTGCTCTTTCGAGAATGAAACGGCACTGTCTTTCTTCTCAGGATGGGTCTTTTCGTGGAAAGAATCCACGTTGATGTCCCGGTGTACCCCTTCGGAAGCGAGAACCTTCTCGATCGGATTTCGGTCATCGGTATCAAGGCTCCGTGCCTTGTGGGGGGTTGGGATCTCGTTCGGTGTCACGATGCTCATTGGAGGCTGAACTATTCTTGATTCGCGGCCTAGTATCCTATCCATGTGTGGAGGTCTTTTGTGCGCAATGCTGTTCTTGAATCTCTTTACAGCTTTCATCTATAGCGCTTTAGAAAAGTTTTCATCGTTTTCTGGACAATACGTACGAGTACGACTATATTGCCAAGGTTTCCTGTTATGGCGTTGTTTTTTTCTGCTTCTGTGGGAGGTTCAACCAAGTCTGCCGTGTTCTCTTCTGCTGATAGTAGGGGATCGAGGCCGTTTTTGGTGACCCATTGGTGCTCCTTTAGCTTGATTAGCTAGGAGTTTCATGCCGTCAACACCATGCTTACCCGGAGCTCGGACATGGTTATTCGCTTCGAAGGATCTTTTTCTAGCAGCCTGTGCATGAGATCCTTTAAATCATTTGGACAATCTGGCGCCAGATCCACCGGATCGTTCTTAATAGCCTCATATAGTTGTAAGACCCCAGCTCTTTCAAAGGGTATTTGACCAAATCGTAAACAGTACAATGTAACTCCCATGGACCAAATGTCAGCGGCTCTACCAGAGATGTCGCCGTGCTTCGCAACACATAGCTCTGGTGGAAGAAAAGCAGGTGATCCAGCAGATTTTGCCGTTTTCATCTCCGATTTTTTTTCGAACATCTCTGATACACCGAAATCAGAGATTTTGAGAACGTCATCCTCTGTCAAAAGTAGATTGTCCGGCTTGATATCCCGATGTACAACGCCTTGAGCATGTAAATATTCAATGCCTAAAATCAAATCTCGGAACCAACATCTGCAAATTTCATCGTCATACGGGTCTGCCTTTTCGTCCATGCCTACCTTCATGACTACACCCTTTTTGCACATTTCCAGAACCATATAAAGAGAGTCCTCTTCCGGATCGTCCAATACCTCAATCAGTGAGACCAAATTATCATGGTTAAGCTTCTTCATAATTGCGATCTCTTCTTTGATTAGGAAGAGAGGATTGCCGTCCTCTTCCTGTTCGTGAACGTCGGACGCTGAATGCCGGTGCATTGGCAAGCCAAAGCCCATGTTTGAACCCAGATGGCCTGTCCTTCGCGCTGCATGCGGCCTTCGTAGTATATTGGACTGGGCACGCTTTCGTAACCGCGACTTTGAAAACTCTTTCACAGCCTAGTCACAATTGATCAGCGACATTATTTCCGCAAAGCCAAGACCGTCTAGCAGCTCCAACTCATCGGGTGTTTGGTGCGTATCAAAGACACGGTCCAAGATTCCTTACAAATTCATTGCCATGCTGATCTACTGCAAGGTGAACAGCTCCGTAAGAGCCCCTCCCTATCTCTTGCTTGATGTTGTATTGATTGATCCTATGGATTGCCCCACCATCATCTTCACTATTCGCATACTCCGAATGTGCATGCAGAGTCTCCTTGATCTGTCTGACACTTGAGTGTTTACGGCGATGATGTCGCAAAGGGCTTTCGTAGGCGGGAGAGGACCTGTCAGGTTAGACCATACTTTAATTAACGACTAGTATCAGAGAACCAGGTCTCTTCCCATACATATGTCTTATGTTTGGCGGTCGACCACCGTCTGTAGGACGAGGTATGTCGAGCTCGATTCCACGGGAAAGTGGGATCCCCACCTTCGCAGCCTTTTCATCGACAGAGTCCTCTTTCTCAAGGGTCGGAGCCATTCTACAGCAGCACGTTCCTGAACGCTGGTTGAATCGTGCAATTGCCGAACGAGATTGCTATAGAAGCTTGTAAAAGTTTCTGAAGGTTGCCATTTACGTCCGTAGAGGGAGGGAGCTGTTATCGATATGTCCGCCAAAAGACTTGGCATCAAGGCTATTCTTTCCCCTCATGAGGATCGACGATACGGCCAACGGCAACGACACTCTTTCGTAGAATTGGCTGATTCCTGCCAAATGGTGGTTTACTCCTTCTATGTCTTCGACCGACATGGTAAGTGTGGGCTCATACTTTTCCGTGGTCTTGCTGATCTCGATTTCCAGCGGAATGTATCTACAAGAAGAAGTGGGCACCAAGGCCTACCAGTTCAACAACTAAGGCGATTCAATCCAATGGAGTTGCAGATGGCGGTTCGCAATCTAAAACTCTCAGCGCTGAAGATGACGCCAAATTGATTTATGGAACTATCTTCTCATTGAGGAATATGGTAAGGAAACTGGGAGGCCCAGAGGACAAGTAAGCGACCCCTTTTGATAGATCAAGTTTGCTGTTCAGTCTGATGACCGGAACATCTGAAGTTTCATATCGTACCGTACGGGTCACTACAAATTGCATTACTACGAGACTCCTACATCGCTAAAGTTCGTCATGGTCACGGATACAAAGACGAATAACCTGAGGATCGTCTTGCACCAGATCTATGTTAGTCTGTATGTGGAATACGGTGGGTCATAGGCATTCAAAACTCCGTAAAGTACATATTGGAATGACTGATTTCGTTCAAGTGGTCAAGAATCCTCTATCCCCCGTGGAGCACCCAGGAGGCCTTGGTATGAACTGCGAGCTATTCGAGCTGGGAGTTGAGCAATTTGTTGTAAGTGGCCATAAGTTGAAAGATGTCATGGGTTGACTCGATGACTCGGTGCTAATCGTGCTTCGTCAGGCTGCTTCCCTTCAGAATTAACTGTTATTTCCTGTTACAAACTTGATGTCATGGTGCAAAGCTCCTTCCCAGCGGTATCTGCGAGGCACTGGTACACGATGATAAGATTGGAGGGCTCAGACCAACTTAGAGCAACAGTCTCGGGTCATACAGACCACTAGTCATTGACATCACTCCTCCACTGGTCCATCCTGCTCTGTGTGGTTCAAGTATGAAGAATCTGGTAACCTGTCTGTGCCGAATTTCAAAGCTCTTTATTACGCGAAAATTTCGTCCTGAGCGGCCTCACATTGTTGAAGGGGGAAATGCTATCAAAATTTGTTGATCATGGACAGCCATTCATGGAGGATAGCAGCAGCTTACGGATCTAGGCTTTTTCCTTGCGAATAGTACGCCGAGAGAGTCGTCACGCGTCTCTGCTGGATAATCATATCAGTCCGGAGAGTAAGATTTTGATCTTGCGAACCTGACTACTGGTAGTTAGCGCTGTTACCAACGCTCTCACTTCAGTTACGTGATCATCAATGTGGAAACGCAAAATACTGCAGGACAACAAGAACATTTTGTACCTGGTACAGGCTGGATGAAAAAGTAGTGAATATTGGTGAAGGCGAGCGGCAATTCCGCAGCTTGACTGGCAAAAATTTGGCCCTGTTTCAATTTTTCTTCATTTTCCCGTGCTCGATCAAAGCTCTGCAGAGATGGGGGCAGCCTATATTGTTGAGGAGGCAAGACGGACTGAATCGTTGCGCCACAATAGAGGCCCAATGATCCCTTGTTTGGTGATCTGGTTCACTGGGTTAGGAAGAGTCGCCATCAAGAGCAAGATGAGCGAAGAGTAACGGGTGTGAGAGCCTCGTCTTCAAAACAATTACCTTGGTATCGGGAGACTGTCCTCAAACGAGAGATTGTAAGGCCCATAGCGTAGATAACCGGCTTCATCCTAAAAGACGTGTGCACAAAGAGCGGTAACGTTTCGCCGGAGCCCTTATCCAATGGTAGCTCTGCCAGCATGTCTTCACTCTCTTACATCTATTTATACACGATCAATCGTCCGACGCCCCAGTCTCTGCAGACGGTGTATCTGGGCATGATGCAGAAACGGCATTACCAAAACATATTGAATACCCAACCAGTTATCAAATCAGAGTGTTACATAACTGTGAGTTTGGTGTATGAAACTGTGGAGGTCCCTCAAACGCACGAGTCGATAAGCTCCATAGTGGACCAAATAGAGGAAGCTTAGCTCGCCGGGGGGGGAACAAGGCAATCATGATAGCTCGAAGCTAAAGACTGTGGAGACGGATGCCTCAAAAAGACTCTTTCAACTACTTCATCAAGACCGCCAAGGCCATGCTTCGTCGATTAATGCGAGCGAGAGCATCAAGAAGTCCATGCTGCCCTTGATTAGGCAGTTTGGTCCTCTACGCTCCTGTATGTTGGACTTAGTCTCCTGGTGTTGACCTACGCCAATCCAGCCTCTAGCCGGAGGGCGATCTCGAACCGTTATGCGTGCCTTAAGGACGGCCTAGCGGAGTGGCATCTCGGGATCGATGTTTGCGCTTCAGCTGTGCAAGGAATGGGGTGACCGTTGAGAGAGGGATTACTAGCTTGCACAGCACATCCACTACTGCACACAGTTTGGCGGACAGCATGACAATGGGCGGACAACGAAGGACACCAGCTGCTTTGGTACTGAAAGTAGACCAGCAGCGCAAACACTTTAAGGTAAGACGGACTTGCGCACGCCAAGGGAAGCGGGAGGAGGACCTTGATCAATTGGTTACTTGTACCTCACTTGCATCATCAACATGCCGCTTCTTTCTCGCTTGTACGCTGTCGTAACCGTGATATAGTACATGCATGGTGTCTCCCACAATTGAAACATAGATCGTTATCTGATAGATTGCATGTGCTGCAACAAGATGCAGTTCGTCTGTCCAGTAGGGAGTGCACGTGTGTTGAAGCAAGCCAGAACGCCATCGAGATATCTGCATCCTTTATCTCCAACGCTGCATGCTGGTTGACGCAGTCAAGACTGCTAACCAAGATATATGTTGTATGAGGGATTAACGTACGCCAGTAGAAAGCCGCCCAACCCCCAGGTCGAGTACAGCTTTAGTCTGGTTCAATGCAAGCCTGTTGACCGCGGGGCAGGATAGGCAGGATAGGCCCAGCTGGAAGGGCTATGTCCGACACCCAATTGAGACAATTGCCCTGGTACCCAGTTCGGGATTTAAGCAAATTCGAGGTTCAGGTGAGAGATTAAGGTAAGGTACTCCGTACCTAGTGGCATATCATTGATGATTGATCTTCGCACAGGCATGGTGTGACCACTTTTGTCTGGTGTGTTGCCTGAGGCAACTGGTGTGTACCTAGGTATAATCTGTTGCTTACTAATCCTTCCTTCCAGTCTGATTTGCCATTTGCCATCTCACTACGGAGTACCATACCTACTGTTCCAACCTTACTCTCTACCACCTTACTACTACGAACAAAGAACAAACCTGCAACACTAAATTCGCTTTATTAGTGTACGGGACTCCATCACCTTATTACTTTCGCACGATAAATAATAACACTATGTCTCGTGCAACCTTCTCCGGTCACGTTTGGGACGCCTTTCCCTGTGACCGCAACCAAGTAGTAGCGCTGGGTTAATTTAGGGTCGAAATTGTTTGACCGCCCTCAAAATCAAAACCTTCATCGACCCACCCCCCAGCTACTCTCGCCAAGGACCCTCACTACCTGTGCTATCACCATCCAAAACCAGGACGTTACGACGATATTGCCATGCTCATGTCTGTCCTCGAAGATTTCCGAGTGTCGCGCGCTCAATAACATTCAATTTTGGCCATCAACTGCCAGAAATCTCCCGAACCGACACCCAAAATCGCCTCCCCACCTTCACCGTCCAGTTAATAATCCACTTCTCGAATGCACTCTTTTCTCCAGTGACCCCTTTTCAAGTACTTAATATCCGTTATTTCGCCCCCCGATTTTTCTTCTAATTAAACAACGATACAACTGCGCAACCCAATTGCCGAGGCTGCCCAGGCGTGGTGGTTCAGGTCATTGCCTGTCCAGGCTTCACTGGAGAGTCTTCCCGTTCAGGACCCTTGCACGTGTCAAAACATCATAGCCACTTCAGGTTTTCAAGCTTGAAGATTGGAAGTTCAGGAAGCTCGGCCTACACAACTTCGAGAGCTCTGAATCTAACGCTCGCCATCTTCCCTTGCGAGGGAAGCCTACACACATCATGATGAACGGACATAATACCACCACCTACCCCCAGCCGGCCCTAATCCCCACACCTTCTCCTACGATATCAACTGCGTCTCTACCGTCTCAAGACGGGAAGGACGTTCATTCTACCCCGTCAATCCCGGAAGAGCCAGTCGCAGGACGTAATACTGGGAGCGTTCCAGCTACTCCTAAGAAACCCACCATAACGCACCGCCTCACTCGCATGTTTTCGCAAGCCAAAGTTCCTGGAGACAAAGAAGCCAGGGAAAGCCGACACTCGGACAACGGTGCATCCGATACCGACAGCAACGGCGGCCTAAGACCTTCAAACTTGAAGACACCTGCCAGACAATCCTCATACTCGGAGAAAAACCCCCAATCTTCTTCGGAATGGGGAAGGAGACCGAGCAGCGTGGGCATCAAGAAGGACCACAAAGACGCCGACCCAATCCTCAAGAGATTTGAAGTCTTTCCGGATGGAACCCATGAGCATACATTGAAGAGCACGAAAAGACAAGAGAAACTGTCGGATATTGTGCGAGATGTACTCGGCGGCAGGAAACGGGACGAGCACGTGGGTGCCGAACAACAACTATCCCTTGTCTCCAACTGGGTTGATCAATTGAAGAACGAACGGGAGAAGCTTGCAGCCGACAAGAAGGGAGGGCCAAATGCAACAGCAACTCTAGTTCAGAAATACGGGAAGTGCCAAGAGATCGTTGGGCGTGGTGCCTTCGGCATCGTTAGGGTTGCGCATAAAGCCGACCCGAAGGACTCAAAAGTCGAGCATCTCTACGCTGTTAAAGAGTTTCGCCGCAGACCTCAAGAGTCACCAAAGAAATACCAGAAGCGCCTTACGTCGGAATTCTGCATCTCATCGTCACTCCGTCACCCGAACATCATCCATACCCTCGACCTCTTGGAAGATGCGAAGGGCGACTACTGCGAAGTCATGGAGTTTTGTGCCGGTGGGGACCTGTATACGCTTGTACTGGCAGCAGGAAAGCTTGAGGTTCTGGAGGCCGACTGCTACTTTAAGCAGCTGATGTGCGGTGTCGAGTACTTGCACGAAATGGGTGTCGCTCACCGTGATCTCAAGCCGGAGAACCTGCTGCTGACCACCCACGGGTCTCTCAAAATTACCGACTTTGGTAACGGAGAGTGTTTCCGGATGGCCTGGGAAAAAGAGGCACACATGACTGCTGGTCTCTGCGGCTCGGCCCCCTACATTGCTCCTGAAGAATATGTCGATAAGGAATTCGATCCCAGAGCTGTCGATGTATGGGCTACTGGCGTTATTTATATGGCTATGAGGACTGGTAGACATCTCTGGCGCGTGGCCAAGAAGGATGAAGATGAGTTCTTCGAAAGATACCTGGAGGGTAGACGTGATGAGGATGGCTATGGCCCCATCGAGACTTTGCACAGGGTATGTCATTCCGTTTTATCCAAATGTAGAATTCCTCTCTAACATGTTATTAGGCTCGCTGTCGGAACGTTATCTATTCGATACTTGACCCCAATCCGACACGGCGAATTACAGCCTCACAAGTTCTGAAGTCGGAATGGGGCCGTGAGATAAAAATTTGCAAAGCGGCCCAGGAAGGCTTCTAACACACAGCGGAGGGGGATCGGGAAGTCCTTAACGCCTCGGGCCTGATTCCCCAAGGTAGTCCTGTCTTCGGAAAACTTGCTTTCGCGATTTCGCATTCTGTTCCCCTTCGTCTGCTACTTTGACGACTCAACGATTTTGCATGGCTTCGTTTCTATCCACTTGCATTGCATACCCCATCGGTCATTTCAGAACCGGCAGTTGGCGTTTGGGGCTAGAAGAAGTTAGAGGGGTAGGGAGGCATATTGACAGCGAGATTCAGGACGCACAGCTGTCGTATGAGCCGTTTTTACAACATGGCTTGCATGATGATATCTGTCTTTGCAGATTTACTTGTATAAAATTCTATTTGGTCTACTGTGGCGGCTCTCGGTGCTTAGTAAATGAATATAAGAAGTCAATTGCTCGCATTCTGTCGATTTGCACAGTAATTGGAAGCTATGAACCCACAAAAGGATTATATTGTTATTGTGGTTTGGGAATGGACACGAGGATAATGAGATTTCGTAGTCTATGCCCGTTTTGGGAGACGCGTCTCTGCAGCATGCGGCAATATTGGTGATGCTCGGTTGGCTCATCAGCCTCAAAAAGGACGAATAGATTACTACGTAATTCACCATCCCGCCAGTCCACTCTTGAAACCCATCTTACAGACCTGTTTTGTCTCTGCGCTGAAGCGGTGATCTCTACATCTCGATTCGTAGCTCTCTCTTTGCAAAGCCAACTACATACAATGTCTTGGGCGGGTAGATCATCCTCAATCGAAATAGTGTGTCATGTTTGGGAAAGGCTGACAAGCTTTGTATAGGGTTCAAGAAGAATGTCAACCGGGCGACGACCCAGGTGATGATGAAGACTGGTAGGCATTCTTTGTCTTAGCTCTGCTATGTAATGGAGACGCAATGCGAGGGACGGGGCTCACTCAGTCGGGGCAGGGCATGTCGAGAAGACAAATGATCGAGATTATGAGGTCGAGGAGAGGTACGCCCTTATCGCTTTAGTATAAGAGCAAGGATCCAATATGGGAGAGCCGTGGCTAAATGGCGGTTTTCTTGAATAGGCGGTACCGCACGATGGAGTCTGCGGCAACCAGACTGCAAAAGGAAGCAAAGGGATATCTAGATTCGTTGCGAGGTCGACAATCCCATCACTAGGAAATCTACTCGATGCATGTTCTGACGTCAACCACAGCCATGACAGCCTCCCAAATGCGCATCGCAGAGACAATAGACGCCTTCTACGGCGACGCAGGCGCCAACGACGGCGTAAGCAGGAGCTACAAACAAGCCGTCGAAGACCTAGACGCCGAAACCATCAAAGCCCTAGATGGCCCATTCAGGTATACGACTTTCCCCCCCCCCCCACCTAGCCCCCAGACCACAACTTCCAAAGCCTAACCCGCTTCTCACAGACAAACCGTGCTCGAACCCATCTCCCGCTTCTGCGCCTACTTCCCGGACATCAACGAATGCATCAAAAAACGCAACCACAAACTCCTCGACTACGACTCCACCCGCGCCCGCGTCAAGAAACTCGTCGAAAAACCAGACAAAGACCCCACCAAACTGCCCCGCGCCGAGCGCGACTCCGAGCTCGCCCGCTCCGCCTACGAGTCCCTCAACGAGCAGCTGTACAACGAGATCCCGCAGCTGATTGACCTTCGCGTGCCGTATCTGGATCCGAGCTTCGAGGCGCTGGTCAAGATCCAGTTGCGGTTTTGCGCCGAGGCGTACTCGAGGATGGCGCAGGTGCAGCAGTTTCTGGATGCGGATACGAGGGAGGCGTATGCGCAGGGGGTGTTGGATCAGAGGGTGGAGGGGGTGTTGGGGGAGATTCGGGAGTTGAGTATTGCGGGGACTGTGTGAGGGTACGTTAGGAGGTGTAGGGGGAGGTTGGTTGTTGGTGGGGAAGCATTGGTGAGGGGAAAGGTGGACAGAGATGGAGTGGTGAACAGTGATTGCGAGGGCGTTTGGGTGGAGTTATCAAGCTGGTGGCAACGGATCTGTTCTTACGGGTGCATGTACTTCACAATCGCAGAACAAAGAGCTCGAAAACCACAGGATCCAACCACGAGCTCTTTCAGCTACATGTCATCGCAAATCTCGATTCCCTTCAGGACATTATCATGTAGTGGCGCTTCAGCAATTTCAGAGGCAAGACGCTCACGCTCTCAAGCAACACTGTCTATTCTACATCTCTACCGCTCTAGCAAGAACACTCTCGCGCTTCCACAGAGCCATCGCTGTGCAAGCCCAGAAGTCTTTGAGAAGAAGCGAAGCGAAAGCTGCACGGCTCAATAGCCAAAAGCCAATATCCAACCCCCCTCCCCTTTTCCACAATTCCCTACTGCCAGCTTCGTGAGGTAAATCGACCTGCAAGCTGCAGGGGGGCTTTGGCAATGACGTGCGTGGGTGTTTCTGGCCATGGTGGTATTATCGGAAGGAGTTGGTTTCGAAGTGTGAAGAGGGGAGCTTGGGTGTATCTGATGGCGTGTGTGAGGACATGGGCAGGGAGCTGACAGTGAGAGCTGAGATTGAGCTTCGAGCTTTGTCAAAGGCTCCGGGTTTTCAGTCGTCAAGGCTATGCTAGCAAAGCCAAAGCTCCAAAGTAGCATTCAAATAATTTACAGAAGAATGGGAAATCTGCCTCTATTTCGTACAAAAGCTCCTAGGTAAAGGCTAAAGCGTCACGTGTAAAGGGTCGTTGAGTCCAAAGGGCTTGTTGCAATTGGGGCATTTCCTCGACCGCGACGTCATTCGTTCCTCGACACAGTCTTTGCAGAAGACGTGCCCGCATGTTTTAATGGCGGTGTCTTTGAATTTTATCCTGCAGACTGTGCAGATAGCCAGGGTCTAGAGATTTCAAAGGTTAGGGCACGGAAAGATTTAATTTGATAGGTGGCACTTACGCGAAGCATTTCGTATTCGCTGCTTTGGTTGCCCAAGCCTTTGGTTTTCCATGACTCCAAGCTCTTCTGCGTTTCTTCGACGCGAACCTTGAGCTGTTCGATTTCGACCTCGGCTTTTCTGTGTGCACTCGAGACCGTGCTTGCCGAGCTATCCTTGGCCAGAAGGGATTTCTTAAGGTCTTCAACTTGCGCTTTGAAGCCTTCAAGCACAATGTTTCGCTCATTGACGTGCTGTTGACAGGTACGATGCTGGTTGGTCATGGCCGTGAGTGACTCCTTGAGCTCCGCAACGTGTTTTTCCAGGTTTATATTGAGGGCACGAAATGACGCCTCTGAATCTTTAAGTTGCGAAACTATGTCGGAACTCTTAGAATTCTGTGCGCGAAGAGTTCTCACTTCTTGATCTCTGGCTTCCTTGGATTTCATGGCTGCGAAGTATTTTTGATCGGCTTTGGACTTTTCAGCCCCTAACCGTGTCACCTTTTCTTCCAGCGCGGACAAGTTGCTAAGTTTCTGAGATGCAAGCGTGGATGCCTTGGTGTATGCTGTGCCCATTGACCGAAGCTCCTGGCTCAACATCTTGTATTGCCGTTCCAGATTCGCGTATCTGCTGTGAAGCTCGTCCGCTGATAGATCCTCCAGAATGGACTCCGGACTTGCAACTCCGTTAGGTTGACCAATTTGTGCGCCTAGACGCTCGATCTGAGATTCTAATGCCTTGATGCGCTCTTCCTTGGCATTAGCAAGCTCTTTGATCTGTTCGATGGACGCCTTCTCTTGATTTTGACTCGCTTTTCGCATGGACACATCCGCGATTAATTCATCTCTGGCCGTCCGTATCCTTGCCAAATCGTTCTCAGCTTGAGCTAAATGAGCTTCTTTCTCTGCAAGAGCGGCCTGCGACTCGTTCTCTAATTGCAACCGGAAGGCAGTCCTTTCTGCCTGTAGCTTCTCAGCTTCTTCCCGAAGCTGGACGTTAGTAGCCTCCAGGTTGTTTATCCGCTTGATAACATCCTCGTGCTGAGACTTTAGATGTTTGAACAGGTCCGTACGGCTGTAATCTTCATCTGTCAAACGGGATAGTCGATTGTTCGATGTCATAACTTGAGTCGTAAGCTTCTTATTTTCCGCCTCAAGTGCTTCGAATTGTTCCTTTTGTTTGGCAGATGCAGCAACAGCCTCTTTTCGAGCTTCCTCAGCCTCAAACAGATCATCACCGTTTTCAGACTTGATGTTCATACTGTCATCCTGTCCACTCCCAGAACCCTCGTTACCACCTCCTAAGCCACTACCCAGTGCGTTACCGCCCCCAAATATGGCCTGCTTTTCAAGCTTCGCTACAGTTGCACTTTTTGAACGATCGAGCCGCTTTTCTGCTAGCATATAACGTAGCGATGCTTTCTCCAGTCGGTCTATGTACTCGTCCCTTTCCAAGCGAGTTCTCTCCAGTTCTGTAATGTGACCCTTCTCAGCGGCAAGTAATTGGGCGATACGACCTTGAAGCTCCGAAACCTCAGGCGATGTCGCCGTCGACCTAGAGAAGAGCTCTGATATCGTAGACGATATTGCGGCGGATCTTGATTTGAGATGCTCGGAGAAAATTGGAAGATCGGCTGTTAGAAGCGTAGACGGAAATGCTTGAAAAGCTATAGGATTCTCCAATTGTCCGATCAAGATCTTCACTTCGTCAAGTAACTGCGTAGTCAATCTGCATAAGCACTATATCCCATAACAGGTGACTGATGAAAATATACTGACCTGGCAGAACCAAGCATCAATAATACGGAGATGATCATCGTGATATGCTGTGCGCTTTGTAAATTCATGTAACCGTTTCTCTGTGGTGTCCCGCTCCCTTTGAATCTCTTTCATTTGTCGTAATATTGCTTCTTTTGTAAACCGCTGAGGAAAATCTAGAATGTCAGCGCAATGTACCAAGCCAAGGTAGAAGATATATTGCATGCTACCGATAGGCAAATTGAACGGTAATAGAGCCGTTGCAAGGCTTACCTCAAGGTCGTCCTTCCACGGCATATCTGCGTCTGGATGAGCTCTCGTGCCGTTGACGGAGGTAGCCTGCTTCTTAAGAGGGGGTGCAGAGGAATCATGATCATTAGAGGCTGGTCTCTTCCTTTCCTCCATCTTCAAAGAATCAGATGAAGAAAGGGAGACAGGATGACCTCCGACGAGGTTCATCAGTGCCACCAAACCTTAGTCAGGACTTTAGATTGTTTGAGTGTGTCTCTATTACAACAAAGACTCTCTGAACAGCGCTGTAAATGGAATTGCCGGTGCTGTTGGCCTTTGTTGACGAGGCATAAAGACAGGAGCAGCTTTTTCGAGGTGCAATCTTGTGAGTTGCGCCTTGTCCTAGCGGTACGGGGCTAGTTTAGCGGCGCCAGATCTTACAGTAAGTACCCCTCACAGATGAAGCCGTGGGGCCTCGTGCGGCTCTACTTGCAAGGTACCTTACAGACTTAATAATCAAAGTAAGAAGTCATCAACAATTGCCCAGTAAATTCAACCCAGGTGCAAGTGCTGGTTTCCAGGGCTACCAAACATGTTAGCACTGGGGAGCTCCGTGATCAGTATGCTCTACACATACCAATTCAGGTCTACCTCAACTGACTTCGATAAGACAAGTCGGGGAAGAAGTTTGCGCCCAAAGCTCCTGTTCGACGTCCGCCTGCTTTAAGTTCGGCACAGACCTCTGCCAGAACCAGTGTAGACAGGCAGATACTCTCTCAGACTCCCCAACCTCAATCTGAACGGCAACATGTCGCAGCCTCTCCCACACCTCCAGTATCTTATCCAACACCTGCTCCCTCTCAGCAGCAAATCGCCACTAAACGAACCTCGAATTTTCACGACGATAGTCCTACTTTAATCTCAACTCCTATTACACGAAAATCGCAACCTGAAAGCCTTCGAGCTGCCGCAGAGAAGCCTCCAGCTCAGATCAATCCGCGAAAACGCACGGCTGAGCCGCCCGATACCGCCAGCATACAAGCGCCAGTTGGTGACAGTTCGACGACCGAGCATACTCGGGATGTGGGGAGGCTATCTGGTGTGGCAGCTGTAGGAACCGTTGCGCAGGAGAACTTGAGCACTCCTCCCGTACACACTCCAGGGCCTCCAGCTATCACTTCAAATTCAACTAGTAGTACTGCTGCTGCGAGTATAGGGGCTCTCCAAGCTAATGTGAACCCACCAGCGACCAAGCGTCGAAGGGTAGAACAGCCCCAAACAAAGAACTCATCAACACCTAAAGCCAGTGCCAATGTACCTCGGTCAACAACTGAGACCGACGCTATTATTTCAGAACCGTCAATTACCGCCGGACGAGGATATTTTTCTTCACGGTCTAGATCAAAACCGGATAAGGCGAAGAAGCCGACAAAGCCGAAAGTGTCGGCCAAAGCTAGGGGGAAACAACGCGCTGATGTTGCAACAGCTCCAAATGATGCGGATTCCACTCAGACAACCTCTGGTCCAGCGAACGCGGCTAGCCAGCCGCCCAAGGCAAAGAGGCCAAGGAAACCAGCAAAGGGAAAGGGTAGGCAAACCGCAGAAGAAGCAGCGGCTGAGGTTGTCGCGGACGCCACCCAAGGAACAGCCGGCAAGAAGAGAAATGTCCAAAGTCGACGCAAACGCTCTCCTACTCCTGAAGAAGCAGCTACAGAGACAATCATAGCTTCAGAAGTCAAAATGGTAGATCTCTGCAAGGACATGCGCAAGGGCAAGAAATCCAAAAGGGAACGAGAACTGCAGATTATGGAAGAAGCAGAAATTGCAAAGAAGAGGCAAAAGGAGTTGCATGACTTACTCGCTGCCGAAGAACCTGAGGCTCCAGACTCCAATCCCCAGGAAACAACCGATGAGAGATTGGAAAGATTGGCAACTGCGGGGACACGAGCTCAACCCGAAACAATTCTTGTCGACGGCGAGATTACAATCGACTACAACACCATGCAGATCGACCGCCACGCCAACGCCGCCGTTGAGCGACGCGCAGAACAACAAGAATCTGTCGAGGAGACCGACCTCTCACGCCGTGTCAATGCAGGCTCTTACATGAAGGTTGAACGAAGCGGCTCCTGGAACGAAGACGAAACTACCAAATTCTACGACGGCCTCGGCATGTTCGGCACCGATTTCGAAATGATCAGCAAATTGTTCCCCGGGCGCTCTCGCCGCAGCATCAAGCTCAAATTCTGCAAAGAAGAAAAAGCAGACTATCAAAGAATCAAAGAGACGCTCATGGGCGAGCGCATTCCCGTTGATATTGATGAGTTCTCGCGAGCCACGAATACGGTGTTTGATGATCCGAAGGAGCTGGAACGGGAGATCGAGGAGGATCGTAGGGCGTTGGAGCAGGATATGGCGGCTGAGAAGGAGGTGATGCAGGAGGCGGTGAGGAAGAGGGCCGAGGAGGCGAGGATTGAGGGCGAGGCGGTTGAGGGCGAGGGGGGTGCGAAGGAGAATGTGGGCAAGGCGAAGAAGGGAAAAAGGGAGAAGGCTGAGAGGAAACAGAAGGGGAAGCGTGGGAAAGCTCCACACGCTGGAGGTGAGGAGGTGGTGTTGGGGACGATTGAGGAGGGAGCGGTTCAGGGGCAGGTTGAGGTCGAGGTTGGGGCTTGATTCGTGGAAGACGAGATCATTGGCATCTGGGGCAGCATGGATGTTAGACGGTTGACGGCCGGAGTGAGAAACTCACCCAGGGGTCCAGATGCCAATGGAGACATGGGCGATGATTGCCATTCTTCGATGAATGATTAGATGGCCTGTCTGACGTTGCTTGGGAGCAGATTCGGGGTATTGATAATGATACAGAACTACATTAAACCCCCAACGCCTCAAGCCTCGCAGCAAGCAAGATCCACCCACCCCCTTTTTCGCCAACCCACATTCCATCCCCAAGACTCCATACCATCTTTCCCTCAAACCCCCATCCAAACCCCAAGTTCACTCACATCCACTCATCGTCTACTCGTCCCCCCAAACCCCGAACTCTCATGCCTCGTGCTCGAAAAGCTCGAACTACTGGACGCGCTCGGTCTCGCCCCGCCCCAACCCGAACTCCCCTCTCCATTATTATTCCCAAAGTACCCCCCCGTATTTCCCCATCCCTGGTTTCTCGTCTGGTTCTGTCTGTTGCCGGCGAGGTACCCCGCTGCAGCGCCCCCTAGGGTTCCGGTCCAGAAGCCTGGTCGCCAGCCTTCTTGGGCGGCTGCGGGAGCTGCTCGGGGACTCGAGCGCGAGGCTTTAGACTGTGGCGGTGGAGCGGAGGTGTATGGGGGTGGTGGATCATCGCCGCCGGGTCTCCATCCTCCTCCGCCACCACCGCCGCCACCCCAGGGGAAGCCATTGCCTCCCGCTTGGCGCCTGGTGCCGTTAAGCCAGTCTTTGAGGAAGGCGGAATATACCATGAACCCCACCACCGTGATGAATAAACTCCAGAAGATTATAGCTGGCCAGTTGATATAGCCTTTGCCTTTGTAGCCAGACCATACATTCCCCGCGCCCCTTCCATATTTCTCCTCCCCGGCCTCCGTAAGCAGTAATCTGTATTCCACCCCGCAACTACCCTTTAGCACATAAGGATCACTACTCGATGAAAACCCCTCGCATATCACATTCGTAGAACCAAGCTTAAATTCAGAAGGCAAGTTAGCGGTGCACGTCCATTGGATATTCTCGTCGTCGTAGTCGGCGCCTTGGTTTTTGCAGCGCATGACGTCGACCTGGTAGAGGTCGGCGGCGTTGCCGCCGATGCATACTAATTGCGGGACGGCGGAGACGCGGTTGTGAGTTGTTTTTAGATCTTTGCGGAGCGTGAGGGTTTTGACGTTGGAGAGCAGAATGGCGTCGGAGGAGGTGGGTTTACGGGCTGCTTGTGTCGCTGCCGCAAGGCTGAGGACGGTGAGGCAGAGGTGTGGGAGATGCATAGTGACGCCCAGGGGATTGCCTCCTTTTACAACATGAAGGATCGAGAGAGATGGTTTTACCCAAAACAGTTACCGAACGGAATGGACAGGTGGTCTCTGATTATTGAGAGTTTATTGAATGGTGGCCATAGCTTCGGGACGTCATTGTCGGCAAGCGCGCCAGCCTTATGGGACCCTTGATGTTCAATCTCGAGCTCCCTAGAACAACGGCTTAGACCCATCTACCATGAGGGAACGAATAACCTTCGTTCACGGTGCGAATGATGTCTTCAAATTGGAACAGCTTCAGCTAGATAATGATACTCTTCATGTCGAGTCTTTGAAGGCTGCTCGAGAGGATCGATTGACGTTCGGCTTGCATGAGCTTCCTCAGGAGGTATCTTCATTCCATCTTGGCTAGCAGTTACCTATGGCGCTGACTTACACAGCTATGGCGAGTCCTGAAGCAATGCCACGAATTGCATATCCGATGGATCTCTTCTACTCCTTATGCTTCTATAGCGCCTTTCGTTTCGAGGGCTTCCCCTGGCTTGCATGTATTTTTCACTCCGCAGAGAAATCGTTCGGCGTATGTAAGGATGAGCCTTAGTCTAATATTGAGATTATTGAGATATCAATACTGAGTCTTGAAGCGATCTGCTATGTCCTTTACTCCAAAAAGCTTTCGGAGACCATCTGAAATGCGCGTCACCTGAGGTAATATAGTCTATTGTAACATGTTAAAGAGCTTTACAAACCAAAAGGTGTAGGAGACCTTCACTAGCCTACCAATGATATCAGAACGCTTTTCTTCCTCTACAGCTTTTCAGTATTATACGCTCCTATCATCTTTAGAGGACTTCGTCACCTACATCCAGCAAAAGATATGCCAAGGTCAAGACAAAGGATGTCTTACCAAAGCAGCTGCCCTCCACAGGACGGACTACCTAGACATCGATTATGACACCATCTCTCAAGCTCTCGTGCTGACTACCTTTCATCACGCACCTCCAGACTCAGGAGTCTGGAACGAGCATATCTCAAAGCTTCCTGAATCGGCTAAAGTCGAAATAGGCGTTCTTGCGAATGAAAACCCCAACAACCCGGAAGAGCTCTCCCTCGGCGGCTTCCTCATCACAATCGGGGAAGACATCAAACCAAGTAATTTGTTCTCAACTCCTCCTCTTCTCACCTCCCACTAAGCTCCCTTTCGCAGACCCAACCCTCTTCTCCTTCCCATCCCGCCACCACCCTCTCCCGCCAGCCTCCAAATCCCCTATCCCCCAATTCTACACAACCACTTTCCCCCCACCCACTGGCCTCCACCCCACCCTCCGCCTCACCCTCCCCTCCCACCTCGTCCCACCCTCAGAATCCTGCGCCCTACACACCTACCTCACCCTCCCCTCCGCCCTCTTCATCGACAAATACCAGCTCTCCTCCCCCAACCTCCTCTCTTCCAAGAACCTCCGCGCCATCCGCTCTCTCTCAGGCGAAACCGACCTCGAGGCTCCAGACTGGGTAATCAGCAAATGGGGCAGCGCCATGCTGCTCGAACTAGCGCCGCCAGAGGACCCGTTCAGAGCCATCCAAAGACATCCCACGACAGCGCAGAATGCAGGAGGGCAATGGCACGCTGATATCCCGCTACACTTGCGTTATCTAGCTCCTGCGAAAGGCGGGATAGCGCAGCTGGAAGTGCCATGGCCTGTAGTGTTCTGGGCCTGCACCGCGGACGAGGGCACGAAGATGAACACAAACCCTTTCGATCGGGTCGATTTGGGTTATGAGAGTCTGTTTGGGGCGAGGACGATGTTTTACCATTTGCAGCCGAATGCTAATGAGGCGGCGATGGGCGATGAGGTGGTGAGGCGGAGTGAGGCAGGGGGTGAGAAAGGAATATTGGTGGAGAAACTGCAAGTTCCTGTTTTGGATCTTGAAGGGACGAGGTGGGTCGAGGGTGTAACGGTGGGGGTAGTGGTTTTGGGATGTTTGTGGGTCGGGTGGATGTTGGTTGGGGTGGCGTTCAGGGGGTTCAATGGACCTAGGTTAGGAGCGAATGGGAGAAGTTCGTGGGGCAAGAAGAAGAAGCAGTAGGTGGGTTTGTTGGAGGGTGATAAAGGGGGTGGAGACGGTGGTGGAAAACTAGGTATATATTGATTCGAGGCTGTGCTTAAATTGTTCGTTAGTGGAAAGATGTGGGCAAGTTGGACGATATCTAAGTTGGGTCTCTGAAGTTCAAGAGATGTGATTTACTAATAAGTTGGAATAGAGCGGGGCAAGTTTCTGTGCTGAAGAATAAGCTTCCACCTTATAAAGAAATAGTCCGTCAAATATTTAGATTGAGGGAATATGAGTTCGACTAGACTGCTCTATGGTGTAGTACATGGTGGTAAATCGTAGTACATGGCAATAGATTGAGCGATCAGAAAATCATCCATTATCGTTATTCCGGTAAATTCATTCCATCATCATGACGGTTTGCCGGTTCAGCAAATGACCCATCCCGTTTCGAGAGAACCATAGCCTGGTTGCCGGTGCCCTGCTTTAGAGGCTGATGGCACCATCACCCTCTCGAAGAAAGGAGCCTTGGTCGTCATCAGAAACACCAGACCAAGCCGAACGTACTGAACCGAAGATCTTCGGCTGAGTGATGACTAGATCATCGTAGGGGTTTTATGGGAGTCAAAGTGATAAAGAAGCACTCCTTATTGGGTATGATGCGTCTTTGGACGATTGAAGACAGATCGTTCGGGTGAAATTGTTTGAGCATTTCTGCGCAGCAGCGAGACAGGGAGCTTCTGAATAAGTTTGCGCATGCTCTTGACTTTTACTGGAACTAGATCAAACCAAAATCATATCGAGGGCTGGTCAAGCGGGGGGAAGATCGGATGAAGAGCGTAAACCGGCCCTTTCGAATCTTCCCCATCAAATAAAAGGAAGTTTTGAATCGGTTGTTCCCTTTGTCCCAAGACATTGATAACATCTTGCGCTAGTTGGCCTCCTAAGAATGCTGTGACTGGTGCAATCTCACTGCCCAGGTTTTGCAGAAAGCTGCGTAAGAACTCACTCCGTAGCGTTTCCGATGGAAGTTGTAATTCCTTGTGCTTTTCTGTTGCGAGGGTAGTGAATAGTTCAAGGTCTGCGTGTGAGTGCGAGGGTAGGGTGCCGGATATGCTTTGGAATTCCCATAGGGCTTTGAGACAGGTTAAGAGTGGTGGGATCTGGAGCTTACGTCTTCGAGAGCTCAGGTGTTCTGGTGGTATGGGAGAACTATTGGCAAGAATGATTGGCGAGTAGATCTCTCGCTTTGTAACCATTTCAACCAATTTTCCATGTTCTTTTTTCGTGCTGGTAGCTACTATTGATCTAGTTGCACTCTCTGCTTTCAGCACAGTGGGAATATTTGATTTCTCTCGCTCGATGACATATTCATGCTGGATGAGATCAGCGAATATGTATCCATAGAAGCCGTGGGTTCCAGAAGCGTAAAATGGCCTGTTACACAGTCGACACGCGGCATTGATGGTTGATAGTGTGGCTAGATCCAAGTCCGTTGCAATGATCATGTCAAAAGGCGCAAAGTACTCTGGCGGCTTCAATTTTATGTCTTCGGTATCAACGTGGAGTGAGACCCTCGGGTTAAGTTTCCCGATTTGAGTTGCTGAAGCTTCTGCACGCTGGGGCTCTTATTAGTACCTGAGACTCTACAAAACCTGCAAATCTTACATTTAAGCCAATAGACTGCTCTGAGATGAAAAACTGGGCACCAAGATCATCATCTACGACCGCTTGATCATCTTGTATCGTCAAAGACCCTATGCCCGCAAGGACCAGATTTTTGGCAATCTCATTCGCAAGAGCCTTCATGCGGATCAAGAGAATGTTCGCCGTTCGGAGCCTACAATTTCATTAGCATCCTACTCAAACATGCCAGAGGTGCGGACCAAGCACTTCTCTTGCGCCTTGACCCCCCATAAGCGGATCTGACGATCATACAGTGCTATCTCGTCTGTTTGCTTCAGCGTCAGCAACCAACATCAATTTCCCAGAAATTCCCCTTACCGGCACTGATGACTGGAGCTTGAGCTACCAACTGGCCTGATATGTTCCCATTGGATGAGGCTCCATTGGAAAGCTGAGTTACATTTGTGGGCTGGATATTACCGTCCATGTTCGATTGGGGGGCTATGAGGTGTGGAAATGATGGAGCTATGATCAAAGAGTGGATTCCAAGTTGAGAAGTGGTGAAAGAGCTCGAGCTGATACGAAGAGCAGCTGTAAGGTGGATGAGTTGTGCAGAAGAAGCTCAAGCTCAAACAAAGAACGACCAACGCGGTTTGAAGTTGCAGGGTTCCAGGAAGAATGACGTTCGGAGTTTTAAGGTATTCGGATGTAGCCGGTAGCGCCCTGCCTAACGGATCACGGTGGTACGGTACTCGTAAAGTACACAGTAAGGTACTGTATGTTCCTCTACATAGTAATGCCTCACCTACTCAACGACGCGGACGTTGTGGTTGTCACATTATCCGAATATCAAACTTGGTTGACTTGCACATTCATATCTTCGAATTGCTCGGCTTGATATCACTCATTCTTCATTTATCGGAACTGAGCACTTGCTGGCCAAGTACTTCATCCAAGTCAATGACCAGGCCTGTTGCTTTGTCTACTATGGTATGCTCGACCAACGTGTCTGTTCTGATCGAACTGTGTAAATCGGAGCATATATGGATGTTCCACTAGCTTGTACCCACCCATCGCTGACTACCCGCAGTCTGGCAACTTTGACTTCCCTCCAGCGTCATACCATCACAACGCCCCTACCATCGAGGACGAAGCCGACGATTTCCGGCCTGTCCCACAACACCGAGTTCGAGACGTCCTGCGGTCTGAACGAGCTCGAAGAAACACCATGGAAGGGCATACTGCCGGTGGTATGGGAGAGCGTCTTCGGAGACAAAGCGTGCAGCAATCAGCATTGCGAGAACAGTTTGCTCGGCGTCAGGCTGCTCAACCATCACCTGGTGCCACCGTCTCAGCATCTGATACCCAGGCGCCGATCTCTGCTTTAAGGTCTCGGCCTCATGCAATACCGAATGAACGGCAAATACGTAACATTAGGCATCGGCACCTCGGGGAGGCAACGGTGCAAGGAAGCGTAGGCACCGTCCAAGAAGCTGTGGAGCGCCTGAATGAAGCAAGCTCCAACCTCAGCTCGTTACTCGATCGACCTATCCCTCGTATCGGATCCCCAGACATCAGTGCCAGAGAATACTCTGGTGAAGCTGAGGTTAACAGGAGACATGCCAAACGCAGAAAATTGGATTGTGATTCGTTAGCTGAGGGCTTCGAGGGATTTACTTACGGCTATCGTGGCCAGGTCGTGCCTGGGCCACTAAAGATGGAGATTGAAAGCTGCGATGGAGGGCTTCATGCCGATGCGGCGAGACATGGCAGAGAGTACTGGCCGGAGAACGTTCTACGCAATGATAAAAGCGTTTACTGCACTGATAGAAGCAAATGCAACATCGTAGTACGTCATCAGGGCAAGACTGCGTTCTGCTTGACGAAGCTGGTTATCAAGGCTCCTGAACGAGGCTTCACTGCACCGTAAGGCTCTTAACCCCTACAAATTGCGTTATACTAACTCAGCTAATTCTTTGTCCGTAGTATCCAGGAAGGTATGATATTCGTGTCTATGAATTCCGAAGATCTACTGAGACACACATTGCGATATCAAATTCAAGAGGCTTCACCTTCTCGCCGTTCATCTTCAAGCTCTTCGGTACGCAGCACACAGCCCTCGCCGATCCCTGAGATCTCGGAATCTTCCAATGGCAACCGACCTCCCTCCCGTCGCGTCAACGACGCAGCCGAGCGAACTATACCGCCCCCTTTATCAAATGCAAGACCCTATGCACGACAACCTAGAGCCGTCGCTACCCGTCAGATCTTCGAGCCAAGGGCCAGAATGAATTTCACAACGTCCAGTGTCGGCGATACCTTAAGGCCCCCACTTCAAGGTGCTAACTCGCTAAACCCGTTATTCTTCACCGTATCCACCAACTGCGACGATCACTCCGGTGACGAAGAAGAAGAATCCAGCGCCGCTACTCTTGCTGATCGCTACCGCCGCGACCGCATGCCCCCACCCTACGAGTCATCTGATGAAACCGAAGACGGACTCAATCGCTGGGTCGAGAGTCGCGCAAGGCTTATGGGTGTACCACCACATCACCGCAGAAGCAGGCGTAGAGCTGCCCCTAGCAGAGTCGAAATCGCGGAACAGCCAGCTGGCGAGAATGAGTCTATGAAGTTACTGATGCCACATGCGACATTCTTCATCGAAAGAGAGAAAAGCATGGTCAGCATCAAGTTCGACCCCCCTGTGTAAGTCAAAGTCTGCGTGCGATTAGATTGAACTACGTTGTGAGTTCTGGTTGGCTCTCTGTATACTGACTTTAGCATAAGTTCCGGCAAGTTCATCCTGCTTAAATTCTGGAGTCCAAACAAAGATCAGAATATCGATATCCAGAGCATTGTTGCGCATGGGTTTGCAGGGCCCAGGTTTTTCCCAGCGGCTCAACCAATGTGATTTTCTTTATTGAATTTTGAGCACGCATGTGGCAAGCTTAGGTTTCGGTGGACGGAGATGGCGAACGATTGTATGACATGGCGCTCTCTGGTCTATGAGGATTCATTAGGAGACCTGGGACTTTGTAGGTATTGCCACGGATATAGAGCGAGGTAGGTTGGCATAAATTAAATCAAAAGGTCAGAGTCTAGTGTCCATGGTTCGAACACAAGCGTTGCATCATTAACCTAAGGAAGCTCGCCTAGCACTTCCACCCAGTGCAACAACTCACTCTCTTCTATGGACTTCCCAAAACGGCCACCAGAGAATGTCGAGATTCCGTAAAAGTAAGCCGAGAAGCAAAGCCGAATCATCAGATCAAGCGACACTTCACGTCCCCACCCAAATGATTCATTTCACATGTCCGCATTTCCGATCCCTTCTCGTCGTACATGCCTTGTTCTTTGGAGTTTTACGAATTTAGTTTGTCCCGTCTGAAATCTTGGATTATGTTAAAAGTAAAGTATGTGATGCAACATATGTGATCGGTGCTCGCAACTTTCACTTCTTGAACTAGCCTTTAGGCCATTGCTTTTGTACCAAAACTGGTTATTGTCTGCTTGTTTTTGAGTTCATGGTATTGCAGCAGTACGTCCTGGTAGATTTTTGATGTGATTGAGTGAGGTGTCATGAATGTTTGATAATGATAAGGTATTATAGTATGATAATGCTAAGGGGTATATATATAAGCTAGATATGGTATTTGAAGGTGCAATTACAAGGGAAGCCAATTTTATAGTAGTTACTCGAGGATGGCAAAGGAATCGGTGACGATGCACTGCATAATTCGTCAAAGCTCGCTTTTTCCATGGTCCAGCTTTTACTTCCTTATATAGAACAACGATTATCAACAAACATTCCCGACATCATTTTTATAATTACAACCCACTAACCCCAAACTGCCCATTAACAGCCACACCCACCGACCCGTCCTCAATCGTAGGATCATTCAAGAAATCCTGATCATCAGGCGACGTAGGAACATCCCCAATAATGTTAGTGACCGAAGCTTGCGCGAGCGCCGCCATGGACGCTTTTGGGGCAGGAGGAGGATTATACAACCAATCCAAGCACTTTGCATCCGTCTTTATCCTGTGCTCGCAGAAGCCGGCCAGGGCAACTTGGTACTGCCCGCCGATGAGTTTGCCGGCTGTGCTCTGCTGCGAGCCTGAGCCTTGGAAGACTTTCTTGTCGTTTGGTCGGCTGCACCTTGGCTGGCCGGTAGGGCCGAGTTTGCATTGCAGGTCGAAGACGTTGCAGAAATTGCGTTGCCCGTATGCGAGACACTGGTTGCTTGATGTACGCTGCTGCTTGCAGACAGATGTGAAGTCGAATTTGCCGTTTTTGCAGGAGCTGACCACAGAGCAGACCTCGTTGCGCGCGCAGGTTTTTGGTTGCTTGTTTACCTTACAGGCCGCGTTCAGTGTAGGAGTCTTGGTATTGGCGTCGCCGCTAGCTATGCCATTGCCCTTTGCGTTTCCGTGGCTGGCTCCAGAGGAAGCACCGGTGTTCTGCCGTTGTCCAGATTTGGCACTGCTCCACAGAATTTTCTGGCTTGCGCTGGGACCGACAGTGTCTGTCGCATCCGTGGAGCGGAAGTTCCTCGAATCTTTGACGCACAAGTCTGGCTTTGTCCACGTTGCGTCGGCGGCATGCTGCCATAGGTTCCGGAAATTGTTAAATGTTGAAAAGGTCCAGTAAATCCTGCAGTCGGCAGCTTCATATGCGAACTGTTGAAGAATATGTTCTGTCTCGCCTTCACGGATTTGGTCTCGAATATTGATCCCCGCAGATGTAATCCAGAAACGAAGATCTTCTGTTACGTGAGATTGTGGTAATTCATCCGTGACGCTCGAGTTGAAGGTAGTGGCCACGTACATATCGTTGTAGAGCTGATCAGTACTGTACGCAAGCGCTCCACGAGTTCCAGCCACCGCTTGCATTGGGCCGACGTTAGGCCGGCCACCGACGACGACAGTACGGACACCCGCCTCATGGTGCATCATTTCTACAAAAGCTGCGCAAGCGGAATGGCAGACAGAGTCGGTAAGAATGACAATGTCCTCTGTGGCGAAAGGTGCAGGCGTGGTTGCGGAGCGGTTGCCGTAGCCGTATATGACAATGCCAGCCGGACTGGTGCCATCCTCAAGATACCCACCTGTAGCGACCTCATCGAAAAGGCTGCTTGATAGATTATACTGCTGAACCTTCGAGAAGAAGTCTCCATGATCGGCGTTGGGATCGAGGAAATTCGGCCAAGATGTAAAATTCTGGTTGGTGCTTGTGTCCACATAATCAAGCACAGCCCAGGGAATTTCTATTAGGGCATCGATATCCGCCTGACTTAGTGTATCTTTGCTTTGATGTTGGGTGAACGTGTTGCCGAGTACATCTGAGTAGTGGGACGCACGAAGACGGCTGCCGCCAAAAGGTTCTTCTGAAGGAAAAAATTGCTTGAACGTATCCACTGCTAAAAGAACTTCACCACCGTAATTCTGCTGGAGATCGATTACGACTTTCTTCAACCCGGCTCTTTTGCTGCGTTGGAGGAACCTACCAATAGTACCAGAGAACGATGAAAGTGCTGACCCAGTCATCTCGAAGCTGGGAATGCTTAGGACTGCTATCGACGAGTCATTTAGAAAGTACCCCGTGAGGAAGCCACCGTAGCCAAGGGAACGCTGCACGATTTCCGGGTTCGAAGGATAGGCTGGGACACCCGCCCAAGAAGTAGGCGTGTCAACGCTCTGGGAACCAGATGATGAGCTGGGTAATGCTGTATTTGTTGCGGTAGGTGTATCGTCCGAAGAAGTAGACGTACTCGAAGGTGAAGGGGTGTCACTCGAGGAAGAGGAATCTTGGCTAGAGCTAGGTAGGTCGTTCAAGACGAAGAAAGAGTATAGATCTTCCCCATTATTGATCGTAGGGGTATGGAAAGGTACAGTGGCAAGGGAGAGCCACCGAATTGATCTCTCAGTGCCATCTTCCAAGACAAATTCCAATTTGTCACCAGGATAGAACCGCGATTGCCCAGTGAATACACTAGGCTTGTTCTGTATGTCAGCTGCAGGATGATACATCAGCGCGTTCTAATCCGCATTCGGTTCAAGAAGACCAAAGGAGTTCGGCGCCGCAAACTGCGTTAGCCATTCAATTGCGTCTTGGTTGTCGATCAACTTGATGGGAGAGGGCTTCCGGTCCGCACCAGGTTCTTGTGCACCAGTCAAATCATCTAAGTCTTGGATAGATTCCATAGCAACCAGTGCTGCTTGCTAGACAGACCTGTGAAATAAACTTTGGGAAGCTCGATCCCGTCCGTTGAAACAGAACTAATCGCATACAGACTACCAAAGCTGAAAACATTGAGAGCACCTGCATCAAGTCTGACATGGCTGTCGTGGCTGGCTTGTACTACATTCTGCACTGCAGCTTCGAATGCATACTCGTCCCGCAAGACGCCGGTCTCTACACCCGTAGCAATAAGATCGAGAGCCGATAGGATATCCACTCGGGTTTGCTGATAGCTTAGCGGAGGATCTTTGAGATAGGCCAGAGTACTTTGAAACTCGAGAGTGTCCTTGTAGTACCGTATAAGATGGGAAGCGACGGCCTTATCAAAAGGTACGCTTATTAGACATCCGTAGGCATCCACGGCAGGGAATACCGTTTCTGATATTGTCAACAAGAGCGCCGCTTAGGAATAGAAAGAACGAATACACACGGTCGCTGATCTGGAAGAATTCCACACAAGGATGCTCTCCATCACGAACAGATAAGCTAGAGCTTGTCTTGGATCGAGCTGCGGTAGATGCATGAAGAGTAGCAAGTGAGGGTGTGAAAAAGAGAGAACGGGCGAGCAGACTAAGTAGCAGAACCGCGAAAGAAAACGATGGAAAAGCCATAGCGATCGTATTTTTTTTCCTTCCAGAAGGATACGGCTCTCCCGTGACCTTTAAAGGACCAGCAATGCTTAGGTCAGGCAATCTTCCTCGTGGGGATAACGGCTATGAGTACTCGGCATGAATGGCCAACATCGAGGATTTTCTAGGTCTGCGGAATCAACGATGAACCGGAAGCCTTTTGGGGGGAGCACGCGAACAATAATCAACGACAGATGCAGCAGGGACGCCGTGATGATGAATCTTTAGGCTGTGCAGCCCAGGGTGTGCGAGAAGTCATTGCAGCATAATCGTCAAATCTAGGCGTAGATTTTCGGCTTATGCTACAACAATGACTTTTCGTGCAGCGTGGAGCAGGGGCTCGAATGCCCGAAAGGGTCAGATACCCTGCCACTGGGCGACATTATGTAATAAATCGGAAATCCTTCAACCTTTGGGCAGTGGTGGAGGCGAATCAGGGTAGCTATAGCCTATGGAGGTGCCCAAATGACAGACAAGAGGTTTGCGGCGGAAGATGAAGATACCAGTACGGTACGGAGTAGACATCAAATGGCAAGGATAAGGTAGGTAAAGTATGATTGTGTACAATACACCGTAACGGCCAATATTTCCGCGCCTTGTAACAGTAGTACAGTACTGCGTACGGCCAGTATTAAGCGAATAAGGTATTGTTGATGTCTTCAATCTGAAGATTTGACTCGGCCTCTCGTATCATTGATTGGGTAGCTGCACGCATACAGATCTGAGAGTGAGACGAGGCTTGCAGAACGAGCCGTGAGATGCATTACACGATCACCATGCAGAAATCCTAGAACGGAGTACGCTTTAAAGCACTTCTTACAGTACTACTGCAGATGTGCGGCGTTCTTGCTATTCGTGATGGTCAATCTACCTACCTATCAAAGTACCCTGTGTATCTTAATCGAGAGACGAATCTTTCGGCAGGATGTTCGTCTACCTCGAAGTCTTCAGCCCTGAGGCAGTTTTTCTGCATGTTTTCTACGTGCGTGCCGAAAGCCTTGCCGTCGTGAGCTGAATCCCTTTGCCATTGTTCTCATTCCCTTTCAAAGTACGCGGTGGTCGTTATGCCAGTATGGCTGAAGTAGCAGGTGTGCTGAGTGTTTATGAAAATGTCAAATCTTGCATTGCAATAGCGCAAAGTATATACAGTATTCTTGCAAAGGCGAAGGACGCCCCTCGAGAACGACAACAATACCTCGATGTAGTGGATGCCGTCATCCGTTCTCTCGAGTCCCTGCCGCGCCGCTTAGAGAATGCACAAAAAGGCAATTCCTGGTCTCAAGGTCTCTTGGCTCTTGTAGAACCTGCCAAACGCTTCGTTCCTGACAAGGCTTCGAGTGAAGCCGAACCACTGGAAGGGACCTGGGAAAGATGGGGCCATAAGATCGATGGCGGTTTCGCAAAGATCGGCCTCGATGGTGTTGTACCTGGAAAGAAAAAGCCGGAGCCAAAAGGGACCTACTACTATGATGTGGATGGCTACGCAGCTACCGGAATTCTCAAGCGCTTGGAAGGACTCTTACTGAGTCTTTCTGAGAAGCTCAAACCACGGACAAGCATAAAAGGAGCAAGTACCAGACTGATGTGGTACTGGGCAGAGCAAGGAGTCAGAGGGCAAATTGATGACATAGTAGGACTAAGGAACAACATCGACTCTTTGTTAGCGAAAGATCAATATGACCTGTCCATGGCAAATCAAGTCCTAGCCAAGAATAGCAACGAGCGCATTGAAGATGTGCAAGAGACGCAAAGGCACGAGGTGAGGGAAAAGGAAAGGGAAAAGATAATGGCATGGCTGTCGCCTCTAGAGTTCTACAAAAAGCAAGACACAGTCACTAAGGATAGCTTTCCAACCGGTCAATGGCTGTTTGACTCTCCAAAGTTCAGAGCGTGGATTTTAGGTAGACCGTGGACTTTATGGTGCTATGGCGATCCTGGTGCAGGCAAGGTATGTCTTTTAATCTCTTAAGTTCATATAGCTTCATATGCTGGATTATTGCAGACTGTCCTTTGTTCAAATGTAATACATTATCTTCAGCGCACGTACTCACAACACAGTGTTGCTGATTCTCTTCCTCTACCTTGATTATAAAGAAAAGGACAAACAGACGTCTGTTAACCTCATTGGTAGTCTCGTCAAGCAGCTAATTCAGCATCGACACTTTGGATTTCGATCAAAGGAGCTGAAAGCAATGTATGAAGCATCAAGGGGAGAAGCCCAGCCCAACCAAGACGACATGATACGAGTGCTTCAAGAAGAGTTCAAAGCATATTCAAGGGTGTACCTCATTATTGATGGTTGGAACGATGTGACCGATGAAGTCGAGATGCAGCTAGAAATTTTACTGCGAAGGCTTGATGCTGACAACGTGAGCACGATGGTCACGTCGAGATATGCCGAGATCGAATCCGCTACCTGTGGAATAAGCTGCTCTGTTTGCCATGCTTCGAATTTGAGCATCTACTTTCAGTGCTATGACTGCGAGCAATATGACCTTTGTCAAAACTGCTTGGATAAACAAGAATCCTGCGGTAATTCATCTCACAAGCTCGAGGAGCCATATGACCAGGTTTCGGTCCTGGTCAAAGCAACCGACGATGAAATTCGAAGATATATTAAATGGGAATTGGAGGAGTAGATAAAGCACGACGAGACGAGGCGCAGAGATAAGCGAATTGGTAGTATCTCGCTCAGCTCAACGACACTTGCACGAAGACTCGAGCAGAAACCATCACTCAAGCAGAAAATACCCGACGAGATCTCACGCAAAGCCAAAGGGATGTATCTTTTGGCAAGACTTTACATTGATTCTATAAAGACAATGTTGAATGTCAGGGAGATCGAGAACGCTTTAATGGTTCTGCCGGAAAATCTGGACATAGTATATACGGAAAAGATGGAGAGGATCGTAAGTCAAAGGCCCAAAAGAAAAGCTAACTGGGCCATCGAGGCACTCTACTGGATTGCTTGTACACACAGACCTTTAAGCTTCAAAGAGCTTCAACAGGCCCTCGGGGTCAAAGTCGGAGACAGATGAGGCGGTTCTCGAAGCAGATATTATCTCAGTCACAGCAGGTTTGGTGACTATTGATTACGATAAAAGTGCAGTAAGAATCCACGTTACCTTCCATGATTATCTTCGGGAGCATCGTGAAAAATGGTTCCCTCGCGCCGAATTAGATATCGCCGAAACAATTGTGACGTATTTGAATTTTGAAGGGCTCGATGAACATTGTAAAGAGGACCAAGTTCAAGCAAGATTGAACCGGCTGCCGCTGTTATCCTATGGGTCACAATATTGGGGTGATCACGTCTCCCGAGTCTGCTCAGAGCCAGACATACAAGCAATGCTGCTTGATTTCTTAAGCAACTCTGGCAAGCTTGAGTCTTCCCTACAGGCGGCATTTTACCTCGACTCAAAGATCCACTCTGATATAGATGCGCGAAGAGGTGTCAATGGCCTCCACATGGCGGCTTTCTATGGCGCAGATCCAGCCATCACTGATTTGGTGAATACCAAAGGCATTCCCATCGATTCGATTGATCCAAAATATGGGCAGACTGCTCTGATGTATACCTGCAGAAGAGGGCACATCACTACTGTAACAAAGCTTCTTGATCTTGGGGCATCCGTCAACGTTCGCAGCGCAAGAGAAACAACGGCCTTCCTTGAGGCGTACCTTCCACATAGCGAAACCTGTAATCAGGTTACCAATTTGCTCCCAGCGAGGGAAGATCTGGAGGTAAATATACCCTACATTAACGACTATGGTCGCACGGCTCTTATGATCGCCGCTAGGTCCGGAGATGAAGAAGTCGTAGATTTGCTTCTTCAACGACCTGATCTTGATACGAACCACCAAGACCAAGAGCGCTACACTGCGCTTTCTCTTGCAGTATTATACGAGGAAAGTCGGGTCGTCGAGCTCCTACTTGGTCATCCGGGTCTCAATGTTGATTTACCCAACAAAATTGGCAGCTCTCCTCTAATCATTGTGGCCCGAAGCGGTGACGCGGACATTGTCAACCAGCTATTGAACAAGGGCGCTAAAACCTCGATCCAAGATCGAGAGGGAGGCGGCACTGCACTTTTAAGAGCAGTGGATGAAGGGCATTTGGAGGTAATCCAAGTCTTTCTAGACCAAGGGATTGACTTTCACAACGTAGATGATGGTGGGCGCAGCCTTCTGCATGGTGCTAGTGTCAATGGGCATGAGGAAGTTGTGAGCCTACTGCTCAAAGCCGGCTTGGACAAGTATGCTCGAGGAAATCAGGGCGAGACAGCACTACACGACGCAAGCCGAGAGGGCTATAGCGAAGTAGCAAAAGTCTTATTAGACGCTGGAGCTGATCGCACGATCAAAGATAAGCATGATAGGTCACCTGCCGAAGTCGCGTGGCAAAACGGCCATACTAGAACTTTGCGTTTGCTTGAAGGTACAGACGATGATGCGAAAGCGGCAGATGGAGAGACCTTACCACGTGCTGAATTGCTGCCAACATGGTCCCTAACAAAGCTTGCTCTTAAAGACCTCATCCGCCAGAAGATTGCTCAGGCAAGTCCAGACCTTTCTGGTCACGATCCAGATACCGGCGACACCGCTTTACATTTTGCCGTAGCAAACCAGCAGCCAGAAATATTGAAATTACTCCTAAAAGCACAAGTATCTCCAGATCTCACCAACCATTTCAAGCGCACGCCCTTACACCTAGCCGCCTTCCACAACCAGTCAGAATCTACAGAAACCCTACTCCGCAGCACCCCCAACCCCCAGCTGGACCTCCGTGATGCATGGGGCGCGACTCCCCTAACCACCGCCCAAAATCTCGAGCGCTACTACATCGCCGTAGCACTGATAACCGCCGGAGCTCAAATAGACGACTCCAACCGTTCGCACCTCCAGCCTACATTCTTCGCAGCCGTCGAGCTCGGCAACGCAAAAGTTGTAGAACAGCTCATCATTAAAGGCGCCGACCATATGCGCCCCGACGCGGACGGGATGACTGCAAAGCAAATCGCAAGGTCCAACGATGATCTGATGATGTTAAGAACCTTGGACACCCACAGAAGCGATTATTTTGCGTTTCGGTCAGACTCGCAGCGATCGGAGGACTATGCCAGTGCTACGTCGTCGCCGTATACGCCTAGTCTTGCATCTACGCCTAACGTTGCTTCCCCATCCAGCGTTGTTGCTCAGTCGGTGGCGTCTCCAACCGTAAGTCTCGAACCTCTGGCGTCTCCGGATTTGCAAAGGGTGGCGTTCCGTCCGAGGCCTTCTGTAGCTGGGTAGCGTTCCGCAAAACGGCCTTGAGATTAGAGGTAATGGTGCATTGTTACATGGGATTGGAGCCAGAAAAGTCAAATAGCTAATCGCTTTTGCCCACAATGATCCGCTTTTTGATTCATTACACACCCCCGATACCAGTCTCCCTATCCCTCCCGCTCAAAGTCATCTTTTCTTTCATATCCCGTCACACATTCCCAACACAATATTACCTTCCCCATCCCTCCCACCTTCCAAATCCAAAAAGCCCATCTCAATCTAGCCAACCAGCCCATCCACCTCTATCGCCCCCTCCCGAAAAGAAATAATTCCCCGCAGCTATGCCCGCCCTTCCAGAAACCGAACCCCCAACACAAAGAAAACGCCCGGCCACAAAAACAGCGACACACCCTGAAAACAAAACACTTCGCATACGAGTATAGTAAATAAAAACCACACTAGGCCCCTATCCTCCTCTAAGACGCCAAATCGTTACAGCACAGCCGCTCCTGCCTGTCCGTGACTCTAAAACTGCACCTCCTGCCACCCAACACTTAGTATTGCATCTCAACCTGGGCGCCAAGGTAGTGAAGCGTTTGTTCGCCTCTTGCAGAACGCATGATTGCTTTGATTAGGGGAATCTGATGGAGGACGCGCTTGAGCGTAGAAAATGGAGATTGCGCTTTTAAACGAGTGGGTTGATTCGTGGCTCGAGCACTTGGGGGGTTGGTGAGAAGCTGGGGAGAGGGTGATGGTATAGATAGGATAGAGTAGGGTGTTTCGATTTGTTTAGGGAGTTGTTTTTGCGAGAGGGGTTGTGCAGTAGAGATGGTATGGAGAAGATATTTCGGGGGTGTAGTGCTTGGTGGATGAATAGTGTCGTATTTCGGAATTATGTTCAGTACGTTAGACTTGGAACGCATGATCAACGGAAACTTGACTGAATGCTCCTCAGCTTCGGCTTATGTGCGCTCCCAGAAGAGCCAGGGGATTTTCAAGCCCCAAAGCGAACTCGATACCCCAGGTTCTTGAGTTTCTAGTATTGTGGCTGGTTTTCATGAAACGTTTCTGTTTCGCGACTGATGGTTTAGAGACTCAGTCGTCCCAGGAGTCATTCTGAGTGGCAGCGAATTTTCTTACCCTCAATGGGCGAAGAATGCGGTGTGCCCATCTGGAAACTCTGCGCCTGTTCTCAGGCTCTTCGTCCAGAGTATCTCCGTCCTCGGATGACGATACAGAGGTATCGGCTTCGTTCCTCCGATTTGTGATGATGCGCACTACATCCGATTGAGTAGTGTTTTCTCCCTGCACTGACAATTCTTCTTGCGTTCTGATAACTTCTGACCATTAAGTTAGCAATAACACTTGTGGTGCGAGAATTGACTCACCAGGTCTGGGTAGATTTTCCAAGCTTTGCGTAGACTGCGCTGACACAGGCGGAGACGTGGGACGATTGCTTAAAGCGCTACTAAACGCTTGCAAACCTGACGTCGATGGATCCGTGATAACTACTACATCCGGGTGTGGCAATCTTTGAGTCTCTGATGTGTTGGACAGTGGTTGATATCCATTGGTGGGCCATAGGGCCATTGTCACGTTCCAACCCGGCTCGATCGAACTTTTCCAGAGGGCAGGGAGAAGTACATCTCCGTTAGGACTAAGAAGATCATAGCGACCTTTAAAAATGTCTGACCTGATCGATTCAACGTGAACGAAGGCCCCCTTTATGAGGTCATCAATACCCTAAAATAATTAGTGTCCATAGCGCATGCATGGAATGAAACACAAAAAGGCATACCCGCCAAGTTTTGCACTGCTGATAGGGAAATGTGAACTTCCTCCCGATAGGATCCTTGAGATGAATAGGCTCTGGATTAGCTGCGGCTGCAGCGGCGGCGGCCTTTTCTTTGGTCTCTGCTTCAGCTTTCTCTGACTCGATTACTAGCTTATCCGCTTCTTTCCTAGCAAAATCCAGCCGTGCATTTGCAGCAGCTGCTGCTGCGGCTGCATCGATCTGTTCCGCAACGAATTGTTCCTTTTCTACCTTAATGCGTCTTTCATCTTCGAGCTCCTTTGCAGCGGATTCTCTTGCTTCTCTTACAGCTTTGTCATCTAGGATCATCTGCTCCAACCTCAAATATGCTTTAGAATAGTTCAGATATTGAGGCTGTGTTAATTGTGGATTGGACGAGGGAGTTGCAACAACAGGCTGGTTATATGGCAATGGGTTGCGCGGTACTAGCTCTGTACTACTAGGAACTGATACATTAGGCTGAGCATTATAGTCCAATGATGGATGAGGATAGAAGGAATGAGCACTTTCCATGCTATTATAGGCACTGTCAATGTAGTTCGTTGAGGCCGTAGTATATGTGGAAGTTTTTTTTGCCGTTGGGCGCGCAGAAGAGTGCTGGGCCTCCTTTCCGACTCCGAGATCCTCAAAATTAGGAAGGCTGGAGGATGATGGTAGTGCCAGTTGAAGATGAGCTGGCCGAGACGAAACAAAAGTTTCCCATCCTTCATCAACCTTCTTTTTTTTCTGCTTATGATCCTTAACCGTTACAGTAGCAGTTACGGGCGCGTCTGACGACGATTCTTGTGTACTTGAGGTCGCGTCCACGTTTGACGAAGATGCCTTTGGTTTACGCGCTATGCCAGTACTCACGGTAGGGGTCGCCTCATCATCTTGGCTATCCTTATGCCCCTTAACATCCTCATCTTGGCTCTTCCAACTCTCTTTATCTTCGTTGTAGCGTTCTTGGATTTTATTCGAGGGGGCAGTAGCTTTTTTGGAGGATGTTGGGCGATATTCATAGGGCTGATAAGTATGCTGAGCGTTGAAAGAATATTGCGGAGGTGGGACATACGTGCCAGGTGGGAATTGATAAAGCACCATTCTCACGGTCATACCTGGCTCGAGAACCGAGTTCCATAGGCTGGGTATGATGGTTTCATTATCGAAATGGCTCACAAGATCGTACTTCCCATGCTCGATAAGTGCTCTAGTAGCATCTGCATAGGGGCCTGTCATGCCTTGGAATCCTTCTTTGATGAGATCTTGAATATCCTAATTCTTTGTTAGAATCGGCAGTCATCACATTAAGTCGGCGTGAACCCACCTTCCAAGTACGGCATAAGGAAAAGGGGAAGGTAAAATGTCTAGCATGACAATCTATAAACTTGATGGGCTTCCGAAATCGCCTGGTATTGGCTGTATGATTTTGCCTTGGCCTTAAAGCCGAGTTTTTGGCATCGTGGACTGGTACTTTCGAGGTCTTCGGCGTGCTGATAACCTCAGATGGGTCCTTCTGGCTGACGGACTCGGTTTGATTTATATTTAAATGGAAGGCTCCTCGAGACAGATTTGCCGCTCTGTCAGAATTTTCTTTGGACACATCCTGCGGCGCTGATTCAGAAAGATGTGAGATCTTGTTGTATGCCGACCAATCATCCAAATCCTCACCACTGTTTATCCGCCCCTTTTTGGATTCAGGTCTCTTTAAAGGATACTCATTCGAAACATCACTATCGGCTGGGGAAGATGATGTTGAAGAGTCCTCAGTCGCCGCCGTGACGCCACTTCCAGCTCCTTGATCTTCACCATCGCGAAAAGCCGTGGAGGTTGAGGAGTCTTGGTTGAAGCCGAGCCTGTGCAGTTGTCGAACTGTGCCGATTGTGACAACAAGATCAAACAGGCAATCAATGAGCCCTTCAAGGCTACTTATAAGACCATTCAGAACCTCTTCAGCATCATCGTACAAATTGTCGCAGTCAAAACTTCCAGGTAGACCAAACCCATCATGGATGGCAGTAGAGATGTCATCAAGTCCAAGTAAAATTCTCAGCCTTCTCCATTGTGTGAGGCCTTCCCGGCTCGGTTTTCTTTTTTGACGAATGACAAGGAACAATACGAGTTCTAATGTGGCCGCTATATCGGCCCACACACCTGTAAGATGATGTTGGAGAGTACTATGTCTGCCGGACGCCAAGCTTAGAAGCTCATCTAGAGGCGCACAATTCGTAGAATCAAACATGTCCATGCCCCAAACCCTCACGCGGAGCGCTTCCGAGGTCAGTCTCTGTCTCTGTGCCTCACTCTCCAGTAGATGAGTTGTGGTCTGTAGCGCTGTATGACATGTTTGGCAAAGCAAGGCTATTCGAGGTGCATGTTTTGGGTCAAAGTCAGGATCGAAGCCAGCTGATATCCGCAGTAGATTCTGAACATCATCCTCGAACAATCTTTGTCGTGTTTCAAGGTTGGCCGGATCACATGTCGATTCCTGCTCCATAAGAGTCGCTTCCATGCTTACCTGGTACTCAGGTGTAGACCACGCAGCTTCGCCCTCAGGATATTTTGTCTCAAGTACCGCCCTGTCATGGTTGGCGGCCTCCATATATATCGAGGGACCGACGCCGTAGCGTCCCTGGTCCGCATTCTTCTCCTCGAGAGCTGAGTGAGCTCTGACTACCTATCTCTTCTGCAGCAAAGTCGAATCGAGAAGATTCACAAGATTGATTTTGGGGCCTAGATTACCTGAGATAACTCTTATATGCTGGCAGGATCGCGCTGAGAAGGTAGTTGTTCTGCTGTCTGGTGTTTGGCACAATTGGTGCGGAAGGGAAGTGACTTTGGTCTGTAGTAATGGACTCGATATCCCACTGAACCATATTTCTGAGTACACCTTCATTCAAAATAGCGTCGCATCGTCTTGATTGACAACCCCCAGGATGACTATCGAAATTCGTGGCAGCCTGGTCGACTCTAAACCGGTTTTTTCGGTTCTTCTTCTAGCTCACCTTATCGCTCAATGTCTTCAATTTTCAATCGAGCGAATGGATGTTGAGTTAAGAGAAGTCGAAAGTTCTGATAGTCCACAAGATATGTCTAGTTTACAGTGCTATTATGTTTGCTACGATATTGCAAGACTGCCACCTCACTTATCTCTGTTGGGAGGAAGCCTTTCCCGCAAAGAGTGTAGACTCGGCAAAGCAGACCTACAGCCTAAGGCTGAACGTGGTTCATCTCAGCCAATGTGAATCCCTGTACTCGAGAGCCTCATGTACAAATGTAGCGGGGAACGAGGCTGATGGAGAAAAAAAGATGGCGAGTAGAGAGACTCGCAACGGCAAAAACCAGGAACTAAAAGAAATAGAGCAACGTTGTACCTGGTCATGACTGGGCACTCGCCCGTTTTTAAAACACTTATAAGCCATTAGCTTATCAGAAACAGGTATCAAATACTCATGAGTGTTCGGGGCTATGGCAGATCCGATCAGTCTGACACTGGCGGCCGCTGCGTTTGTTGAGCCAGCAATCAGGGCGACGTATCAGGCCTACAGCCTTCTTCGATTGAGTCGTTCGTTCGGCCCAGATTTCAAAGAATGTTGTCGCAAGCTAGATGGGCAGAAAGCGCGGTTGGAGGAGTGGTCTAATTGGCCCATCGGCACATTGTTACATGACGAGAACGACATGCTCGCAAAGGTTGTGGTTGCTGAACTGGCTGCGATGCAAGACAACTTAGCAAGGTGTGCCGCTATTCGTAGCAAGTACGAAATCGATCGCCAGGCGAGCATGAAAGATAACGGTGAGCCCCAGTGAAGAAAGAGGTCGATATTACTCGGTTGCTAAGGATGATCAGAAACACCTACAGACTATAGAGAGAAGCCTCTACCACGTAAATGGAGCTCAGCAGACGAGGAATCTAAACGTAAGGTTCATTCAGACATCGACTCCGAGACCACTGCCCATAGATCGGACTCGTCCGTATCTTTTAGTACAATGTCTAATGAATCAAATGAGACTGCAATTACCTCCATTCACGATTCCTTCTTGGAACCCAAATCCATTCGCTCCTACAGCGATGCAGTGGTCCAAGATGTCGCAGACAAGCAGCGGATAGACGCCAAGAGAATGCAGAGTAGCGCAAGCTTGAGGAAACGGGCCATGTGGGTAGCTAGAGATAGGGAGGAATACAAGACCTTTATCAAGGCAATCACTGAAAGTAATGACCTCATTGAGGGACTTGTTCGGACCCGAGCGCTCAAATGCCTCAATTCAGTGACGGCGAGAGAACTTAAGGGTAATAAGGAAATTTACCACAACGGTCGGACTATGCCAACGGCCAACAGACTCGTGGTGCCTCCGTTGCCTGCAGAAGATCGTTCTTGCATCAAAGTCATAGCTCGACTGCACGGTGCTCTGCTCCAGTCCAGAAAGAGCAAGGAGGGAGAAGCAATGGCGAAATCTCAATTTGGCTTCAAAGCATCCCTCGACCATTCTCTTACCAAAGAAAACCTCTTAACGGATTTCGAAGAACTATCATTCCGGACTGATTCCCAGGTTTATTTGTTGCAGGCCTGGAAACCTACAAAGGCAGGTGAGAGCACTCTCCTGTTGGTAGAAAGTCCGGATGAACCTTCTCCAATGCAAACAACACCTCAAGTACCTGTGAATGAATTTGATCCTTTTGTCCATGTTGGCGATTTTAGTGCTACCCCTTACGACACGCATCGCTTGTACAGGGATGTAACGTCTTGGAAATCGGTTACGAGCCTCCATGACCTAATCGGCTCGACAAAGAAAGCTCCAAGTCCGGCTTTTCGGTTCAGGCTTGCAGCACTACTGGCAACGACTCACCTGCACTCAACGGGGCTCTCATATACACCCGGACAATTGAATCCTGATAACTTCAAATACTTCGATACTTCAACCGAGGCAAAATCATTTTCACCCGGGGAACTACTTGAGGACGAGGACCGCCTGCTCAGTCTTTACTACTTTTCCGGAATTGGATCGGTAAGGCCGAAGAATTCCACACGTAGTATTGGCGCCTTGAGAGGGGCAACACCCACTTTCGATGCCTCTACCACTGAACTGGGGCTTTTACTGTACCAGATAGGTTCCTGGCACCGGCTGGACTATGGAAATATCAGTTCTACTGCAACGCTCGAAAGGTTAAGGGGGGCGGTGAAGCAGCGAGTACATGAGCTGCATAGAGAAGCCGGAATACGTTACGCAGAGACAGTTGAAACGTGCCTAGAATGGAAACAGAAACCTGCAAAAGAACGTGAAGCCGAGCTACCACGGCTCTATCAGGAGGTTATAAGGTCCTTAAAGGATTTGGACGAGGATTTCAGGTTAGGAAGCTTCGATATGATACCTCCTCAAGGCAATAGTAGTCCCGCATACGGTAATAACAGATAACATCGATCAACAAAAGTACTATTCATCCTGTTAGGCGGCCTGTTTATTACTGACCTTTGACTTGCCTCGCCTGATGAAGTGATGAAAATTGCAAGAATATAACGATTGACGTACCAGACATGTGATTGCACTAAAAGATTAATGAGTCAATCCGCTCTTACCATAACACCCCAGCCATAGAAGTATTTTGTTGAGGTGCCTACACTTGAACTCTCTGGCGGCAGTGATCTGTAGTTGAAAATCCACTTTCAAGTGAGAAAACATCTAAGTTACTTTCTTCACTCTCGTCTTTCTTCAGAACTGATCCTTTGTTGAAGTGAGTATCAAAATTCATTCACTGTCAGATTCATTATCTAATAGTCCAACCCATAGACGCCACCTGACGCTGAACGCACCCGCAAGAACAGGAGAGAAGCGAAAGAAAATATGAATGACACAGAAAACAATCCTCAGGCATCCCAAAATGTCAAAGTACCAGATTTATTGGACGAGCTGGCCGCCTTGCAACGATCTCACGAGGAAATCATGGCCAACCATCGAAAGATTCAAGCCGATCTTGCCAGGATCGAATCCACCCTTGATCAATTGATGAATATCAGTGCCTTGATAAGGACGCCGGACACATACTTGGATATACGCTCAAGGGATTTGAAGACACAGCAGAGAGGTTCGGCCTCTATCAGAACAGGAAAAGCCGCAGCCTACGATGCCGCAGCTGATTCTCTGCTATACATACTCGAGGAAGCTACAGACGTCCGTCGATTCAAGAAATTGTATGTGTTGGATCCGTGGGAGGTCGACGAATTACGTACGTCTATGCATCCATCATCGACATCTCCAAATTCTAACCATCATATATAGACCGAAGAAATGACTCAATAAGCCTATGGGTCCTGAATAGACGAGCAACAAGATATGCCAACGTACGAGGCGGAGGTGTCCCAGAAGTGGTCGAGCATGCGTTCCGGCGTTTCCTGGACAGGCTCGAAAGCAATTGGGGGCCCAGACCCTTTGACGACAAGACCTCTGACCTTACGTTAGCCTACTGGGCTTTCTTGCATGCCGACAATGAAAACCCATGAATAAGCGCCAAATGCGGTGGGAGATCCGCTAACGCTCAGCTACACCATGGAAAGCATCCATGCGAGTCACAGACGGTTAACAGACAGCCGGAGCTCTTAAGCAAAGCCAGTGGTCGGGACAGCGGAATTATGGTGCTATCCTTGGGCTTCGACCGCTTGTCTTAGGGGAATCCCGCGGCTAGCTTAAGGATCAGGCAGCAGAAGGTTTGTATTCTGCAGGTAGCTAACGGATATCAAAGCACCATGATGTTGATAAAAGTCGTGATTAGTGTCATGGCTGCATCCTGAAGAGTAGGCATCAGTCTCGATATTGCAGTCTCTAAGCAATATAGAATCGTTTGAAATGTGTTTCTCAATTCAGTGATTCTCCATACAACATATTGTAAATCGACTTCGAGACATTGTGCCCAGCCTTCCGCTCTAACGCTTGACCCAAGCAGGCATCTTCCTAGCCTTCAGCTTGCCAGGCTTCTTCCTCTCTACCCGTCGAGGATCTCGTGTCACACAGCCAGCTACATATGTATGTTAGTCCCAATGATCTTGTTCCAATAGCAGAAGCACCGCGAAGAATAAACCACTCACCTCGTCTCAATGCTGGCTTCAGCATCGGCTCATGCACCATCAACGCCCTCGCTAACCCCAGCGTAATCGCCTCCGCCTGCCCCGTCGACCCTCCCCCTGAGACCAGAGCCCACACATTGTACTTGTCTGCCCTCCCCGTAGCCTTCAAAGCCCAAAGAGCACTTTCCCTATCGTGTATACGTCCAAATGCACTGTTGATACTCTTCCCATTGACCAGGACCTCCCCTTCTCCTTGGACAAGGTACACTCTGGCGCTACTCGATTTTCGTCTTCCCACACCATAAGCCCGTCCATCGGAATCAATTGTGCCAGGCCTGGGTATAATCCCATAGGGGTTTACGTCTCGCTTGTAGGGTTCCATAGCTTCTCGTAGAGACTCGGGCATCAGGGATGGATGGATTTGGTTCAGGCGGCGTAGGATGTCGAGGATCTTATGGTATTTGGAGGCCCGGACGAGCTCACCAACCATGAGTCGATACTGGGTGATGGTTCTCCATGCCACGCGAGGCGCTTGCCCTGGCTCGACAGTGGGAAGAGTTTGGTATTCTCGGAGGAGAGATCGCAGGTTGAGAAGACCATCAGTAAATTTGGGCTTGGAAGTGAAGTAGGAATGGGATGCTGGAACGACGCGGGCATTTGCAGGATTAGGAGCCGGAAGTTGTTCGAAATCGATTTCTGGAGCGGCGATGGAGGCTGGTGCTGATAAAGAGGTTGTGAAGTTTCGGGAGGTGGATCGAGCTGATCTTGGAGGGGTTCGAGATAATCTGCTATGGCATTTGGGACATTTAGAGAATAATCGGTATGTCAAGCTGAAGGATTGCTTGGATGCCATGGTGAAATGGTCATCCACTCCCTCAAATGTCTCACAAAGGATGTTCCTCCTATGAGCAAAATACGGAACATCATTGAACGCGCTTCGGCGCTAACCAAGCGAAAATGTCGAGGGACCTCATGCACAAAATTCTACGACAGCCCAACTTGAGATCAATCTTGACTTTTCTCAACCAGTGCGAAATAGCCGCAAGCATGTCTTTCGGCAAACTTTACACATACGACGTCAGTAACTCAATATTTGATCTCTTCCTTCTCAGAGGTTGAAGCTAACTGCTAACACTATTATTCTATCAGGGCAATGCACGTTCCACTGCGATTCGCGCAGTAGCCAAGGCCAACAACCTTGATCTCGAGATTGTGCACACTGATCTAGCAAAGGGCGTCTCAAATGACTATCTGAAGCTCAACAAACTTGGAAAAGTCCCATCCTTCGTCGGGGCAGATGGCTATGAGCTTACCGAGTCCATTGCCATCGCAATATATGGTATACCCCTTGTTTCATAAGTCTAAAAGACCCCGAAATGCGGCAGCATTCCCACTTTTATAATGACGAAAAACCTACTCAATTACAGTTATCCCTGTCTGAAGACTACTGTTGAGAACTATTCACACTCTGATACAACCCACATCTCAAATGCTTGACTGTTTGCCTATAGATTGATAGACGAAGCTAACGGACTGTAGTCACCTCCCAGAACGAAAAGACCAGCCTGCTAGGCAAAACCAAACAAGATTACGCCTCCATTGTTCGATGGATGTCCTTCGCCAATTCCGAGGTTCTACCCCCTCTTGGTGGATGGTTCCGCCCTCTCATTGGCCGGGACCCATACAATAAGAAAATGGTCGACGAGTCCCAGAAAGCAGCTCTGAAAGCTATCGGTGTCCTCGAGGAGCACCTTCTGGTCAACACCTTCCTCGCCGGCGAGCGCATCACTCTAGCCGATCTCTACACTACTAGCATTATATCTCGCGGCTTCCAGTTTTTATTTGACAAGAAATGGCGTGCAGAAAACCCGAATGTCACTCGTTGGTATGAGACAATCTACAACCAGCCAATCTACTCCGCCGTTGTTGACAAGCTCTCCTTTATCGAAGAGGCTATTCCCAACCACCCTCCTAAGAAGGAGAAGGAAGAGAAGCCAAAGAAAGAGCAAGCTCCTAAGGCTGCACCGAAGCCGAAGGCTAAAAATGTCGACGAAGACGAGGAGGAGGAGGAGGAGGACAAGCCTCAGCCTAAACCAAAGCATCCCCTTGAGGCTCTACCAAAGCCGACTTTGGCCCTCGATGACTGGAAGCGAAAATACTCTAACGAGGAAACTCGTGAGGTTGCACTGCCCTGGTTCTGGGAGAACTTCAAACCTGAAGAATACTCTCTGTGGAGAGTTGACTACAAGTACAACGATGAGCTGACTATGACCTTCATGACATCCAACCTTATTGGTACGGTGCCCTCTCATCCTGCTTAAACGCTTTCACCAGCCGACACCCCAACCCCCCAATCCATCTTGGCCGTTTTCTAGTCCTCATAAGCCGAAAACTCAAATTGCTAACATCCGACCCACCACAGGTGGTTTCTTCACCCGCCTCGAAGCCTCCCGCAAATACATCTTCGGCTGCGCCTCTGTCTACGGCAAGACCAACGACAGCCTCGTCCGCGGTGCCTTCGTCATCCGCGGCCAGGAAGAACAACCTGCATTCGATGTCGCGCCCGACTATGAGAGCTATAGCTTTACCAAGCTGGACCCGAAAAAGAAGGAGGATAAGGAGTTTTTGGAAGACCAGTGGAGCTGGGATAAGCCGATTGAGGAGGGGGGGAAGACGTATGAGTGGGCGGATGGTAAGGTGTTTAAGTAGAGGGGTAGAAAGGGAAAATCGGGGGAGGTGGTATGTGAAATCGTGAATATGAGCGATGTGGGGCGATGATCAAAAAAGCATACCGGCTAGTTTGCGTTGTCGAATCTGTAGAAATCATGGATGGCTCATCAAGGACAATGCTCAATGAACGCGTCATCATTTGGCATGTGAGAAAAGGAAGAATGAACCAGGAGTAGACTGATGGACTTTTCACACCTCAGCTTCTAGCCTTCGACAAGTCTTCTTCGCTCGTAAGGGTAGAGAAATGCTATGCTTCGAGCTCCCTCATGTATTTCCCAGGAAACGCCATACCATGCGTACCTTACCTAGATAATGCTCACATGTCATTAATACTAATATCACGACCAGCCTTTCGTCATGGTCCGCACCACCATCTGCACCTCTCCCAACACTTCTAGCACATCTCGAAGCGTTTCCTTTCATCTCCCAACTACCCTCCCCCAAACACTCTCAAACCCCTGTCTCACACCACCCAACAAACCTCCCCTCCCCTTCACTTCATCTTCCTTACCTTCCCCCTCACCGCCAACCGCCTCGAAAAAACTACTAAACACCACCGCGCTAAACGCTTCCAACTCGCCCACCCCTTCCATCGTCTGCACGTACTCGTTCGGCACCCCGTTCCCAATCGCGTGCGCCTGTCTCGTCACCACCGCGAGTATATTCGCCAGTTTGGTCTTAGTTTCCCCAATTTCCTCCACCCCGGATACTGAGGAGGAGAGGGAGAGAGAGAGTTTGAAGGCTTGTTCGCGAAGGACGCGGTCGGTGAGGTGCGAGAATGTGGTATCGAGCAAGAGAGTCAGGATTTGAGAGAAAGGGGGGGAGTCGATGAGGTCGGAGGTTTCGTTTAAGAGGTGGCGGAGAGGGGGGGAGATTGTGTCCGGGGATGTTGGAGGCGTGGTTGGGGAGTTTTGGAGGGTGGGCGGAGAGGGTGTGGTAGCTGGTGGGGACTGGGAGGGTGGTGGGGGCGTGGTCATGCCAGATTCGCGGAGGACGAAGTCTTCCTGGTCAAGAGGGGGGAGGAGGTAGGGGAGCCATTTCGTGTTTCTGGGGGGGTGAGCTAATGGTTTAGAGGATAATTCAGGGGTGGGAGCGCTTACTTCCTCTCTTCAGGAGTTACGCCTTCTACTCTTCGTCGGACATCTAGTATTAGGCTTGAGAGTCTTTCCAAAGACACGTCTTCTCTGGGATTCAGCGGCCCAAAGACTTCTTTTACCGCTGGCTCTACATTTTCCATAATGTCTCTCCATCCTCGATGGATGAGCCACCAGCTGAAGGTGAGGAATTTGCGATTTGTTTCAAAGTCGTTGCCGTATGTTTGTTCGTCGTTATCATCGTCGTGATTTTCTAGACTGATTGTCGAGTCCTGCAGTGGGTGTGAAGCTAATGAGACTACGCTTGACAGGTAGTTCCGTCGGCCGAGAAGGTTGAGTTGGATGCGGGTGAGGAGAGTCAAGAGAGAGAGTGTATATAGGAGGGTAAAGGACCTTGTGATAGCTTGAAGGGATTAGCGAGTTTCGCTTCGAAGGTAGAGAAACCATTCTTGCTCACAGTTAATCTTTAGGTCACTCCACAACTGAGCTTTAGTCTTCAGAGGTTTTGGTGGAGCGGACTCCCCGCGGCCAGAACTTGATGCTGCCATTTGACTAGCATGTACATAGCTGTCACTCTGAAAGCTTGCCAGACTCTTGCCATCCTCATCCGTCACACTGGGTGGTCCCGAAGACATTTCAGACGATGTGCCTGCGCTCTTCCCCAGCCTTTCCGCCTTCTTTTGCTGTAGATCATGTGTAATAGTTTCCACTGGTAGAGCCTCTATTATATTGTCTGTTGCGGTAGGGAGTAGAGCAAGGACGGTAAAGGTACAATCCTCTTGGTTTTGTTGAAAGCGACGGCGCAAGCTGGGCAGTATTAGCGTCGGGAGAAAGAGTGATAGCATCAGGCGGTTTCACACACTTCTCCTTAGCTATACGGTCGTTGGTCATTCGCTCTTTTGCTTCAGAGATCTTTGACAGCACATATTGACCCGCAATATATCCTACCCCTAGTACTCCAACGCCAATTGCGAGGTTGGATCGGTTTCGCCGAAGCCATCTTCTGGTAGCTGATATCATCTTGTTATTTCAGGTGCTCGACTGGATTGTTTAGTGCCACGTATATCAATTTGCTCTTGTCTTCATAGAAGGCCTTGAAGTACCGTACTTCTTTCTTGTAACCGCGTGCCTCGGCAATGATGATGATGGTTCTGGCGCGCTGGCTAGCCCACTGTCGCCCTATAGGGATTTCCCCAACCCCTGTCAGTCATCCATGGCTGGAATGTCGGCTAAATGCAGGCTCACATGGTGGGGCAGTGGGATGGGGTGGATTGTGGTGCGAAGACATTGTGTTGTCCCGATAAGCCCTCCATCAACACAGAAAAGGCCGCCATGCTGCCTTTTATGCGTCGCATGTGAGCCAACTTGATCTCTCCATATTATGGATCAACGGAGACCGCCTGAGTACATTCTTGAAGTCTTTGCTGACCCCACCTGTGTGAAGGACATAGTTCGTGGTGCGCATTCATCCATTATCTTAACGCACACTTGAGGGAAGAAACTGACAGAACCAGGGATACTGCATGCTATCTTCTTTCACCGCTACTTCCCTCCACTCCGACCTTCCTTTCGCGAAGTCCTGGACCTTACTCTTCCCTTTGTCGCAGATCCCGAGCTAGAAACCCTGATCGATACGAGGGTTGGACAGCTGGCCCGGCAACTCTTGTCAACCTCATCGCCCAAGAGTGTCCGAGGCCAGCTTGCGGTACAGTTCTTTGAGAAGAGGAGGAGGAAGGGTGGAGGTTTAGGGTGGTTTACAGGTGCGGGCAAGGGGGAAGAAGAAATCTGTTGGGAGATATGGTGTTTGGAGATAACACTTGCAACACCCAGGACAGAAGCTGGTACTTTCCGCTCTCGTATTGCTGAGTGAGGAGACAAGAACGCTAAATATGTTGCAGAACGCGCGAAGGTGATCAAGGCGATGGGATCAACATTGCAGAGGACAGCAATGAAAATTGTGACAATCGTCAACCGGGACAAAGATCACATACCACCAATCACAACAAGTGAGACGAACCCATTTCCCTATCAGATTGTACTTAATCCGCGGCTGGAAGGTTGGGGAAAGAGTATCGGCATTTTTTGAACATCGTCCGGTTGCAGGTGCCTCGCCTTTTCAAATATGTAGATGGATAGTAGGAATAAAATGTAGATATCGTTTGAAAAGAAGGTTCACTTGCGATTTAGAGACAGTTTTGCATGAAGCAATCACATAGTAATAAAAATAGAGATATAACATTGCAGTTGTGGAATAAGCAATATTGACCAAGCTGTTGTGTCATGAGAAACAACAAGCTTCGTTAACAGCTATGCTGTAACATACAAAGAGGGCCACTCCGTACTCGAAACTCTGTGAGAATGAGTCCCACAATCTAATAAACGTCACCCATATGACCTCCTACAAACCTACAAAGCCACACGCTCTGCCGACCCTCTAACATTTGAGTCGCTTCTGCCCAACTGCTTCATTACCGCGTGGCCACCTGCGGTACATGTACCTGGTTGAAGGACAGACTCTCTCACATGGCATGAGGCTTGGTCGCCTGATCTGCCTGAGAGCGGAGGTTGGCCGCGGTTGAGCCACTCTGGGAAAAGTAGCGGGAAAAGACAGGCTGAATAAAGGAGCGGAAGACAATTTGAGCACCGCTGTTCCTTCTATTAGCAATTTGATCATTGGCTGTGAATTTCTCCTAATTTGAGCTTACCCAGTCTGGGGAAGAGCCATCCACAAGACAAGTACAAACTTGAAGGTATAGTAGAATGCTACAAAGAGTTAGCGAAAGAAAGAGGCATGTCCAGAGAGCTCCAAACATACGGAACCAGTATACCGCATTAACCATACTCTCAAATACGGTTAAGAATGCGTACACGACCCAGTACTGAGATGGTTTTAGTCACGTGTCTAATTGTCGGTTCTAGCGATGATCGCGCGAGCATGACTTACAGTCAACCACTATTGTAAACGTCAGCAGTCTGCTTGGGTAAGAGTGAAAGTCAAGATATGCACACTGGTGAAAGGTGCAGAGTTTGGATGAGAGGCTTACTTGAGTATCATCCACTTTGCTGACGCTAAACAACGCCTCCAAGGAATAGTATCCAGGGACCATGAACCCAGCAAAATTCACAAGGAACTCGCCAGCGATATTGAAGAAGATGAGGAAGAAGTATATTCCGACGAGTCCGAGAAAGGCGTAAACTTTGGGTACGGAGGTTTGTTTTTCGAAGTTATTGAGCATAGGGTATTTGGATAGCTGTAGCAAAATTGAGTCAGCATGAACCATGAGCTCTGCGGAGAGCCAGCACAGTAATCGTGATTAAACAAGCCTTTTCACGAAGCACTGTCGGGAGTATCTCCTGAACTCACCTCCTTATCAATCTGGCCGATCTGATGCTGTGTTCGGTCTTGAAACGACATGGTGACGGTCTGTTCTATGACTTTGAGGATAGTGCGAGACTATGAGAAGTTGCAAGTTCTGTAGTTTGAGGAGGGGTGATGTTGAGAATGTTGCAAAGCAATTCGTGGTGCGACGATGATCATTCCAAGAAAAGCTGAAGCTCCGAAACGTCACAGCGGTAATGCCCTAGCGCTGAATTACATAAGCGCCAAGCCCAGCCACCCATTGTCGGACCAACTCGTGTTTACAGTAACAACAAACCGAACGCAATTGTGGGAATCGCTCCTGGCCCCACCAACGACACTTGGTCCTTCGCAAGAGCTATATCGCTAACAGTAGGCTCTGCTCAGCCAAGACTTGAAGCATTTCGGGAGTCTTCACAGACTCCACTGTTTTGGCCGGCGTTCTGCCATTCGGCCCAAGCCCACAACAATTGCCTTGACAAAGAGGAAGGCTCAGCGCCTCGCCATTTAGTCAATCCTCTATAAGAATCTAATAGGCGCTTTTTAGAGTCTTGGAGCTCTCCGATCCGGTCCGTCAAGGGCATCGAGGGTTCGTTATTCTGTATCTTGCAATTCTAGGCCGAATGTTGATTGTTTTGGTAGTTCACAGTCTGGCGCAGGGCTGGTCGCCCTTATCATGGCCACTGGACCCATGAGAGCACGATCTAGCACATCAGGCTCTACCACTACCGGTCCAAGGCGGAAGTCGCGTGCATCGACGGCGAGCGTTCACTCCATTAGTACACAGCCAGCGCAACACTACCAGCATGCGTCTGAACCGCCTGCGCATCTCTTTCCAGTACACACCATGCAACCACAGACAGCTCAATATACTCCAGAAGAAATGATCACACGGTCTGAGCAGCAATTGACGAATCCAAATTCAGCTTATGCTATCGATCCGTCGCTCCAGAATCATTCCGCACATGGGCGTGCACTCAGCGTCGACCATAGCTTCAGCGCAAATCTAGCCACAACAAGGCCTCCTATGACTCAATACCATTCTTTTAACGGGCAGGAAAATCAATTGCTAGAGAGTATGATGGATGAGGCACAAGATGATCCCGCAGCAGGAGAAGGCAAGAAAAAGAAGGGCTCTGCCTCGAGTATAGCAAATGATTTGGAACTTCGAAGGTTGTTCAGAGAAAATCAAGGGCGATCTTTGAAAGACGTCGCAGCTCAAGTGCTCGCAAACGAACGAGGCCCTAAATCAGAGAAAACCAAACAGATATTTGCAATGCTTTGGTGAGCCCTGTCATGAATGTCAAAACAGACCTCGCTGACCAATTACTCAGGCTAGCCTCGGTGTGTAAGAAGAGCAGTAGTTCAGTACCTCGAAACAGGGTGTTCTCGCATTACGCCACAAGATGCGGTACAGAAAGAGTGCCTCCTTTGAATCCAGCTTCTTTTGGCAAGCTTGTGCGGATCATCTTCCCAGGTATCCAGACACGGAGGCTCGGCATGCGAGGAGAGTCGAAGTATCATTATGTTGATCTATCTTTAATCGAGGACCAGCCAGAAACACATGGCCTTGAGCGATCTCACGGTGCGAAAGTTTTTGACGGGGCAACAGATAAGTCGTTTATGCGAAGGTAAGCTACCCATGGCGCGTCGTTACTGACATCGCGTTCCACTCCATTTACTTTAATTCACAACGACATACTAAAAACTGTACACATTGCAGACACCGATCGCAACTCCCAGTAGACACCGCTCTCTTTCCTTCACCTGATCTGCCATTCAACTCTAATCTCTCTACCTCTGATCGCCATCAGTCCATGGCCCCGGCGTCTTTATATCTCGACTCTGCTGCTCACAACATCCAAGAAGGCCCTTCACGTACCAACATGGTCCGGCGCGACCTCAAGTTTCCGACCTACGATGAACCCTCATACCGCGAGGATGAACCAATCAACCTCCCAAGTATAAGTGACTACATACCTGCCGGAACTGATCCTGATGCCTCAAATGCATTAGTAGCCTTATATCGCTCCCACTGTATCTCAGTCATTGATTGCTTTCGGTTCTGTAAAGAGAAGATGCTGTGGCATCATTTCACGTCCTTCCATGGAACATTGACGGTACCGGTGCAAAAATTGCTTGCTCACCCGGACATCGCTCCCTGGATCAAAGCATGCGACTGGCTGATGTATCAGAAGATGATTCGATTCGTCGCACCTCTGGCGCTGCAAGTTGTCCCTGTCCGAGTAATTGAAACCTTTCGAGCCATCTCAACTAAGCTCGGGCCACACATCACTACAACATTTCAAACCCATCCTCAGCATGTTCGAGACGCTAAACTAGGTCCGGCAGTCATCTTCGCTGGCCTTCTTGACCGCCTCTTGCGTGTCAACGCAACAGCTCACGCAGCAGCGAACATGCTCACTAATGACGCCAATCGTGACCAGATGTGGCATGACTGGGTGCTTCATGTTAAGCCTATCAGAGTGGTTGAGACTAGCCTTCCAGGTTGCGGCTACACCCGAGTTCTTCGAATCCTGACCAAGGAGGTCCGTGAACTGCTCGGTCCGCTCCGGACGACATCTTATGTGGGAACAAACAGCCTCTTCGCGGATCCATCTGGGTCCACTGCTTCTCAACATAGTCATCCCGAACTTGATGATAGCTCTACTGAAGGGGTGCTGGACCGCTGGACGAATTTTCTTAGTACCCTACCATCACGCTTTCCTGGCGTTGATGCTCGCCTGCTACTTCACTGTGTGGGCGAAGTTGGCTCCGCGGCTCTGCGAGATATCACTATGGCTCAAGCGCTGAGCTTTGGGTCCTGGTGGGTCACGAAAGTCTGGGTCGATGAGATGTTATTATGGCTAGCTGAGAAAGGAGGGTTCATGGAGTACTCACCAAACAGCATGGTAATGAGAGGGCAGGTTGACCTGGTTCTAGATCCAAGGTTTGGTATCGATGAAACAAGCGAGACGTTCAGCGCATCTAGGCCCAGGAGTGCCGTAAGCGAGAGCGTGGATGTGCCTAGTCGATACGGCAGCATTGATATGGGAAGTGGATTTCGCCGTGACGAGAGTCCTGCTGCCAGTGTGCCACAGCCCCAATATCAACCCTCGGGATTGACCCACGAAGTGGCCATGAATCCCCAGCAAGAGCTGCCCACCACCAACGCGTCACATGCAAAGGCCCAGCAAACCACGCTTCCCCAACAACATGATTATCAAGCACAACAGCAGCCTTCAGAGTTCCCTCACGCTGGCAGTGCCAACCTCTTCTCAGAAAAACGAATGGCGGCTGTTAAAAAAGATGAAATGAATCATGATGATAGCGGCATTGGCATGGAGATGGAGCACGAGGAGCTGCGTATGACTAATTATGACGGGTTCGTAGACATTGGGGTCAATGAGGCATCAGATCCTGCGGATGTGGTCGTCTGCTGATTCGTTCATCCAACCATCGACTTGTCCGGCTCGACTTACGACCTTTATGAACAACGCGCAATGACAAATAGGCGAACGGAAGGATAAGGAACGGTGCTCATTTTGTGACGGGGTCATTGCAAAGACACGAGTGGGCCAATTCCACACTTTTAAGGACGATGGCACGTGCGGTGGAGATATACGATGTTACAGCGGTAGTGTTGACAACGTTTTCTATGTCAGGGTTTCGTTTGTACCAACATTTGTCTACCTCTCGAGCTTTTAGTATCCAGCGCTAGGGCGGTCATATGTGTTCTGGGGGCTTTGGGTAGCCTCGCGCTGGGTTGGAGACACTATTTGGCGATAGCTTGCTAGGATACCATTAGAGGACATAGTCGCCATTGTCGGGATAGTTGTTACTGAACTACGTTTTTCTTCCGGATTTTTCGAGGAGCATTAGTTCTATTGGCAAGTTTACGATGGAAGGTGCATGTGAAAACATAATCGAAATGCCGATACTAGAATCGTCTCTATACTACGCTCGTCGGGTCGCACGTATATCGTTCACAGCTACTAGTCATTCTTCCACCATTGGTACGTACAGTATCGATCGACCTTCGCCTTGGAACAATTTTGTATTGGCAGTATGAGGGACTATATGGCTACCTAAAGTATACCATGTACGATCTCACAATGTCTTCTTGAATTATCCCCTTCCCTGTCTTCGATACTACAAGGCCCAACCGCCCAATTTTTCATTCATGTATGCATAACAATACACCACATGTTGCATTTATTGTCTTCATATTAAGACCCATTGACATAGCTCATACTATCCAAAGAAAATTCATCTCAAATACGTCCACCCCGAACTCAAGGCTGGCGTCCATTCTTCTTGACCCCTTTGTTTAGTAGTCACGAATACGCGTAAAAAGAGATTTCTCTTTCTATTTCTACTTTGTGCTGACAACAACCTTGGCATATGTCTACCCTCGAGGGCGACTTGTTCGGGCGTCCCAGTTGCCTCGTAACACTTTTATACCTAAGAAACGATTGTTCCAGCAATTACAATATTTCTTTCAACATTTTCTGTTTTCCTCAACTGTGAGATTCTGCGATCTCTTGAACGCAATGCCCGCAAATGATCCAGAATCTTCTCCGGACACTCTGGCAGCTTCATCTTGGCTCTTCGGACTTTATGATGTTCCTCTACAGATTGCTTCTTAGGAGGGACGTAGCCTTTGTCTTCGAACCCCCCTGGAAAATAGCCAGAAGGTTTGATGATCCTTCATTGTCAGCATGCGTCCATGGCGAATGCAATTTCGTCTATAGAAGGCAGATCGAGAAGTTTCTTCATCTGGCATTCTTTTTGAGTAGGATTTAGTATCTATAAGGTGCATAGGCGGAATTGACATTTCTTTTCTGGTTTTCTAGAGGTTCATAATTTGAGAGATCCTTGATACAGATGGGGAAAACGCTCGTTTTCGAACATCCTCAATCAGATAACCATGGATCTGGAATCCTAGAAACTTCGGTAATGCGTGAAAAATAAGAGACCGGAAAGTGCCACTCATAGTGTTGGGGTCTCTTCTTTGATGCCTTGGGGTCGCTATTCTTAAGCATAGGCTTATTATGGTCTCGAATAACTCCTCGGCGAAGAACCAATCTAAAGGAGCATAGTCTTGTTGAATCGCAGTGGGAGTCCCGTAGGATGGAGATGCGAGGTGAAGTGACGGAAATATTGCAAATATTTGTTCTACTGAACTCTCATAACGGTCGAAGAAAAGCTTGCAGAAGAACATAGGCAAGCCCTATAGAGGCAAACAGAGCAGAATACGACTGACGGGATTTGCAGACCGGCGACTCCAGATCTGGGTAACGCGGTCTTCCACGGCATCATCGAAGCACGATTGTTCTTTGAGTGGAAGGAACGACATGCAGCTAATACATACGAAAGAATAGAGTGATCTCTTTTGGTGCCAGCACTCGTCGCCTCAGGTATCTTGCCTGAAACAGAAGCAAAGCCTCGAGCCAGACGGTTGGCCCACAATATTCCTCGATTAAATGCAAGAGAGCTGATCCCAGTGGAAATTTATTGGAGCTTCTGTCCAAGAATATTTATGAAGAGCATCCAGATAATGCGCGTATGATGATCAAGCAAAGTACCTCTTACGCTCGCTATCAACATGTTCTTCTGTTGTGCCCAACTACGCCCTATCTACGGAGCTACGCCACCGCCGTATCGCATAGTGTCCTGTTGTTTTTGAGGGCAGACGATAGTTACAATACCGGCTATCACACAGGCTGTCGCCGTTATTTTCCAGTGTGCCCTTTCCCTTTTTGTTTCGGAGAGGACCGTTTTTCATTGAGCATGACGTCAGCCCTGCCAAATAATCTGGTGATACAATCCACCTTCCGCTGTGTTCAATTCCAACAGTCTTCCAAATGAAATGAGTAGAAGCCCGTTGAGGAGCCAACACCATACCTAACCGGCCAACGGAGAGGTCGCTGGAACAATAAACGGACAGCTCCAACCGCCGTGGTGAAAGAGATCCGGAGGTTACTCCGTGCAGGGCTACAGCCTAGTTCCTTCTTACCTTTCGACAAGCATGAGGTTCGACAATGTTTCACAAGAAGTCTCGGCTGTGCTTATAACCTTTAGCATTCTTCGAGTTCTGCAGCAGCAACTTCGTACTCGCACCAATTGATACTCTTCGCTGCTGTGTTTGAGGCTATGTATTTTGTCCTCAAGACAAGACGTGAATAGCCCTCGATTCTGCCGCCAAAGTTGACTTGGTCAGATTCAAAACCTCTACCAGCCTCGTCTCGGTGGTCGGCATTGGGTTTTGGACCTGCATGCACTGCGCGCATGCAAAACGTCTGAGACCCGCAGGCAATGGCAGCCCCGTGATCAAGGCTCAGGCAGGAGACTTTTGCCTCGGGACCCGGACTCTATCACGATTATTATCAAGTTTTTGTGGTTACTAAGATAACTCAAGCCACCAGCGTGCTTTTTGCTACATAAGTCGACGGAGGAAAGGAATGTCGGCAAGCTAATGTTGGGCGAATGGCAGAGCTTTAGGGCCCAACGAAAGAACGGCCGGTGAGGCTTCTAGCTGAACACTAGATCCAGCCGGACTGGATCTAGAGTCGTACTGCGCAGTCGGTAACTCGGTACCCAATGAATAGGTAGCCCGGACAACCACTGCCATGTCAGAAAGCAGTAAATGGAGAATATTATTATTCTAATGGGTTGTGATGCCGATCAATGCCCTGTCGCTCCAGAAAACCAAAAGAAAACATTAACTCGACATTCGCTGTCCCACACAGGGTCGGAAAGTGAAGCAACGTTGTCCAAGAGACGTGCAATTAATTTATACTTTTTGTCATCTCGAAAGTCGTCGTCTGTAACCCATCGGAGGTCATTTAACCGAAACGAACAGATTACAACTGCCGGGTGACTGGAACGAATCACAAGGCATAAGCCTCGCGTCGATGAGGCAGCCCACGCCAAGGGTTCATTAGAGACAACGCCTCTGGCTCTCAATCCCGGCCAAAGAAGGATCTGAAACTTCTCCTCAACGACTCGCGTGGGTGGTTTTGGCTGCGTGGCCTCGTTTCAATCAAGATTAGATGTCCGCCTACCCAATCTTGATGTCGGTTGGATAGCGGGCAGAGCACTGCCACATGTAAGAAAGATATTGGGAAGATGATTATTACCTGATGACCTAGCTGGAGCAAATGAGCAAACGTATGAAACAGTACGCTCGTTGGTATTGCTTGTACTCGTTCCACCGCTACGATGTTACTCACGGCCGCCACCGGCCCACCAAATGCCAACGCAGGCTCTTCCGAGTCGCAAAGCATAGCCTGTCTCTATAGCCGGTTTGGTGGTGCTGGTTCGACGGTGTTTCGCATTGACCTCGGATCCCGTTGCGCGATTCGGTCTTGTGCCAGCCTCCCACAGTTGGTTTAGGAGCCAGCAGGTAAGCAAAACGAGAGAGCCTTGGAAACGGTTTGGCATCAATCCCTTGGTTTGTAACAAGCGCTAGGAAACTTTGAGTTTTACCCCCGCCGGCCCATGAATTATTGCTCCATTGTTGCAGTATTATATTACTGCTACTCTATTCGAGTCATGGCACCACATGCACTGTCTGTCTGGTGCTGTGCTCGTTTCGCCGAGATTTCATCCTCCGGCTACTTCATCTTTGGTAGCTTAAAAGAGAAACACTACTGCATTGCACGAGCAGTGTCTATTCTTGGCGTGTGTGCTCTTCCTCTGAAGCCGGACTGCGCTTCGTTTACTACTTGCCTTGCGCCGCATAAACAATGCCAAACAGGCGCGACACCACTCGTCGCTTTGTACCTACAGTAGCTCCTGTTTAGAGCATCCAGCAGCCGAAACTAGGCGGGATTGCGAATGACAAGCGTGCGCATGCTGCGAGATTCGATGGGCCGATGCTGTCCAATTGGAGTTGCAGATCTCGTCGACTTTACATCAACCCTTCTTCTCCCTTAAGCCTGAATACCTCCCACTTCAGCTCCTTGTGGCGCGATCTAAAGACTACCCAACCTAGGGCCACAGGGTCTGGCTATTTGGCCAAGCTCTCGTAAAGGGAAAATCTGTTCAACCAAAATTTAAGTGTCTTACCTTCCCATCTACCGGCCTTGACGGCTTCTTCAAGCATCTGCGTCAGACTTCCTAGTGGTTAACGTTAAGGGCGACAATTCTCGACTGTTGCAGCTGCATATCTAAGGCAGACGTAGGCAGGGCCCCGCCATCTTGCATTCAGGTCCCAGAATATTATCCATTTTCCCACATGACCATCGGTGTCTAAACGGTAGACCGCAACCACATCCAAGATTGGGCTCTGTTCCTGCTTCAGCTGTAAGAGCATTGTTCCGGCCCCACCACTGTAATCCTTCAACCCGACGGTGCCTTCCTTTGTGCCCAAGATAGAATCTCTTCCGGCTTGTTCGCTCCTTCTAGCCGGGGACATCCTTGTGTTGCGCTGGCGGAAACCAATTCACAAGTCGTATCTGCACTGGTGGGAAACTCATGGAATGGTGGGCCTATGAATGCTCTGAAGTTGTCGTCGCCGTCATTGGTGAGCTCTTCTTCCAGTATGGATTTATTCCTCCAACCTTTTCTGGCCAGACCTGACCTCTCACCTCAGTTGTTCAATCTTGTATATCTAAGTCGCGCCTTGACGGACGCCGCGGCCGCAATAACATATCGGCGAAGCTATCAAGGACTGCTTGTTCCGTCATAAATCATTCTGGCGCCGTCGAAAATCTGCCAGCGGCGCATCGAACCTCGGTCTCGATACGCCGTTGGAAGAAAGCGCGTTTGGCCGAGTTGGTGGCATGGAAGGCAACGAACAGCAAAGAAGGCAGTATGAACAGCCAAGCTACCCCCAAAGAGGATTTGTCCCCGACCTTAGGCCAGGCGCGCAAGGAAGTAATATCTCTGAAGTTCATGATCTCAGAGACGCGGCAGGACCAGATGGGTCGGATCGATTCAGGCAATCGCAACTGTTGGCTGCGCGAACCCCTTCATCTGCGCCGTTAACTGTCAGTGGAAGCAACCCACAGCTTATGGGAGGCTATGGATATACGCAAGGACAGCAATATGCAACTCCACAGATGCAGGGAAATACGCTGCAGTACCAAGGTGATTACTCTCAAGATCCTCAAAGGCAGCAACAATTCCCACAGTACGCGTCACAAATAATGTACAGCGTCCCTCAACAAGTCCAACCACAGTCTCCTTATGACACTGTTCCACAATTCCAACCACGGCAATCTGCAGCCATTGAAGTGTTGTCAACCCAATTTGGGGTTCCACAATACTACAACTCCGGCGAACCGACCACCCAACCGGGACCCGCAACAATAGCACAATACGCGCCACCACAATTCCAGCAACCCATCCAGTACCATCAGCCTTCGACATCCCAAGGACGTTCTACTCTTCAACCATCATACCCCACTGGTATGGCAGACTTTTCACAACATAGCGGCCCCGACCCCGTGGAGCAGCAGAACCCCGAAGCTGCAAAGTTCGACCAAGCCTATAACCAGTACCAAGAAGCCCTCAAGCAGACTTTCGAGAACACTCGCGCCGGTAGGCTTGTAGAAGCCAGCGAATCGCTACTGGAGATTTCTGAATGGCTCTTGGGACACGCTGCTGAACTCGGTATGTTTGAATAGCCACATCCCTTGCTTCCAGCTAACACCAACAATAGGGCTTGTTCATGATGATCAGGGATTACATGGCGAGCGGACCAAGCTCTGGGATGAGTTCAACACATGCTGGCTTGCTGTGTTGCAGCGCCAGAAAGAGGACACGCTAGAGATGCTAAATTCCGGCCAGCCACCAAACCCACCGCAGAGCATCCTCCAGCTTGAAGTTTTGGAGAGAATGGGCACTGAACTTGTGCGCCTCTGTGATAGCATGGAAAAGCATGGTCTAGTTGACTACCAGATGGGGGTGTGGGAAGAGGAGATCCTGAGTAGTAAGCAAATCGGGTTCCGCCCTACGGTAATGCAGCTTCAACTATAGGAGCTGACTCTCATACAGTCCTCACACAATGCTCTGAGCTCCTTGAGGGAGACGGTGACGACAACAACGCGCCGGAGACAGAAGTGAGCGGAGAACCGGCACCCACGACTCGTACCACGACCGCTCAATGAGCGCACGTATGACGCAGCAGCTCTGCCCTGTACATATCCTTCACCCGGAATCTTTCAGCCGGAATTCTTCCATCTACATTCTCAATTATTGGCGTTCTTCTAGCTATCTTCGGTCACCAATTACACCCGCCTTGTAAATATCACCCAATGCGTACTCGAAACTCGAAAACACCAAACCATACATATTCGACCTTATACCAGCAGTACCTTCAACACTCGTTGGGACAGGACCGTTTCCTTTTGTTCCTTTCCTTACAGTACGGACAGCTCTCGCGTGAATTCTGGCATAGAAATGCGGGCTTCTAGGCAAAAAGGCGTTTGGTCTCATTTGTCGGCTGGGCAATACCCCTGGGAGGCAATTGTGATTTTTTCCCAGCATTTGTACACAAAGCTGTACTGGATTACAAGCAGGCGTTTCACCAACTACTTTCTGTATATTCACTTGGGGGGGGAACTACGGTGCCGGAGATTTGGTGGCCTCACGGCAGTGGAAAGGGGGTGCTTGGTGGAACGGAGGGATCTGGCAACTCGGCAGACAGTGGGGGAGGTGGGAGACGAGCGGTGGATAGGGTCAGGTCAAGGAATACATAGCAGAACAAGGGTGGCAATTACAAAGGGGAGGGGTGGAAAATCAATGGCAAGGAAATTGCAAAGCTACAAATTGTCCTGCAGCTTCATTGCGCTAGCCCGTACAGCCATCAATCAACCACTTTCTCCTTCCTTTCTCCGCGCCTTCAACATAAAAATCCAAGGGAAGAGCTCCACATCAGAAGACCTGCACACGACCATGCGTGACGCAGGTTCGGCTGCCATGGCATATCCCTTGCCTGCACATGCATTGGCAGGGGAAGTCTGCAAAGTCCCAACTGCCAATCATCCAAACCTTAGCATCCATCATATCTGATCAAGGCCGCCAGTTGTTATATCATAAGCACTCAATCGTATCAGGTTCGATTCCCTGATCTGCCCAAGTTCTCCGGGTCCTTTGAAGTGTCAACATGAAACGAGGGTGGTTTCGAGGGTTTTCAGCTTCAAAGTTTGGGGGTTTCTGGGGTTAAGGCGCCGTAAGGCACCTGGTCGTCAGTTTTCCCGAGCGTGTGGAAGCCAATCATGGCAGTGAAGCGACATCCTGACAGATGCATCTACAGTTCCGGATACTCTAGTTGGGACTCATCACATGTTCCCAGACGCGCTGACGTCCCAGCAGTCATAAACATAAACCCCCGTCAAACCTGCATCGCCTACTTTACTGACCTTGTTCTACATCTCTATCGACCAATACATACCAACCACCATGAATACAAGGGAGCAAAGTGCCACAACCGCGCATCCTGACACCACGCACTTGCCTGCTTTTCTACATGAGAACCAGGAATCTCAACTTCTCTTAGCCTGGATCATATTATCCACCGCCGCCTAACAAACAACTCATCAATCAGGCTGATGACCACTTCCCCAAATCCGTCCGAACCCAGTCACTCGCCCATCTCGAAAACCTGATGATCATCAGAGATTCACACTACCGAATGCCTGGAAATAGATACCTGGGACTCCCCAGCCCGGCCCGAGCCATATCGACCATTATCGTTCATCAAGATAACTAGTCCTATTTCACCCACCGAACACAAAAAGAAAACTCTTGATAGTCCATGTGTCCATCAACAAGGGAATGAAGCACCAGCATCACACTTCTGTATGCTTGACAAGTCCACTCTTGACAAATAAATCGCTTGGGAATTCTGTTGGGAAATATTTCTCACTAGCTACTGCAACATCACGCTTTGCAGTTCATTTGATTAACCTAACCTTGCCTTGCTAGTCTGATCTTCCCACACTACGAGTGCTTTGCCTTTCAGCAACGCCTTGACCAGGTGACCAGCACTATCGCAATCGCCGTATCAGAGCTACACTGGACCTTTTCACACGTTACGTGTTTTGACATGACATGTAAACAAACACCCTGCGATACCGTTTCTTCTTGCTTCTGCTAGTTTTGAATACATCACATCATGCATCTTTCCAACATCCCATCCCCTTTGGGTACTTTCGTCTTGTGCCATATTACCTATCCCCTTTATCCACCTCACCTCTGCGCGCCAAACCTCTGCTGAGAAACATGAAACCCGATATGAAATAGCATCCATCTGACCCAGAAGTGAAAATCAGATCGAAAGGGGGTTTGAGGGCAGTTGGCGTAATGGTTCGACAAAAGAAACGTTGTGTGTCATAACTTGGCGAGTCGGATCTGGGTAAGGGGGGCTCTTTGTTGAGGATTATTGTTGAGGGTGGGCAAGGAGCTGATGGGCGTCGAACGCTAAATAGAGTAAAAAGGAGAAGAAAAAGAAGAACACTGATTAAGATTGCAACCCGCGTGATCTCGGATACCATGCATGGCCTTTCCCTCCTATCTCGATTACATACCCTCTAGCTTTCCAAAAAAAAACTCCTTCCACTTCCACCCCTAACCTCTTGGCCCCACGCACTCCCTCTCTCCCTCTCCCTCTCGCCCTGGTCTTCCTCGTTCATCCACGCCGAAACTTACATTCTCGACCTTTCTCTCTCTCTTTCCAATCTAATACTTACAACCTTGATTTTCCCTCCTCTTAGAAACTACAAACACCCCCCCCCTCCCCCAAAAAAGCACCACTTCTCCAGAAATCTCTCACCAGAGCTTGTGTATACGAGATTTCGTGAAAAGTGGGGATGGTAAAGGTCTAGTGACGGGGAAAATTCCCAAAAAGGAGAAGAAGAAATGCATGCATGCATGCATGCAGGATGAAATTGGAAAACTCACTGGGACTGTGAGGGTATACTTGCATGCAAATGCCAATGCAAATGCAACTGCAACTGCAACTGCAACGCTGATCCATTTCAATAGGGGCGCTGGACCCCGCTGACTCCAGAGAGGCTGACTCGCGAAAAGATGAGAACAATCGGCGGAAAAGCATGTTGAGGTTAAATTAAATCAAAAAAGTCCACATGATGGCATGCATTAATTAGATAGTCAACCCCTCCACATTCCAAAGTTGCCCACAACGGCCCCCCCCCTTGCAGGCAACTGTTTTGGCATGGGTCGTGTCTGAAGTACATAGTCACAACAACAAGGTCATGTAGATATCTGTCCCGATTAGAAAGGTGCATTGCATACACCTGTGTTTCAGCTTTTTTGGCATGGTGTCGGTATTTCCGAGGAGGATGGGGGATATTTTCTTTGCTTGCCGCGCCCTTGCAGGAAGATGTGACAACGATACTGCAGATACTCCTGGGGCGCTTTTGCTGCTCGGGAGGTTGGAGATTGCAGGTCGGTCACATGCCGGCTTTGTAGCAGAGATAAGGAGAATATAACACGATCAAAACTTGTCATTATAACCTTTTGTCATTTGGGTTCCGTCAACGCCGGAACTTGTAAGTATGCTAAATGCATCTATATGGCACGAGTGCTTCTTTTGGGGGTATCAATCAAATTTGATCTGCGAGGGTGGTCAGCAAGCTCTCTCCTCGACATCCTAGCAGTATGGAAGGCTTACCCAACGTCATACTCATCGAAACATCCGTATTCTCCACCATCTTCGTAAACTCCTCAAAACTAATCTTCCCGTCCCGATCCGTATCCGCTTCCATGATCGTCTTGTCGACAATCTGCAGACGCTTTGACTTAGCTCTTATCTCTCTCCCCCCTCTTTTCTGCGAACTATTGCTCCCCACTAGGAACGTACCTGCTGCAATTGCATATCTTTCAAGTTGCTCCCCACCATCATCTTTAGCACGATAAACAGTTCCCCGTTACTTATATACCCATCGCGATCGATATCATAGACCTTGAAGGCAAACCGTAACTTTTCTTCCTTGTTGCCCTTGGAGCTGAAGGCGCTCAAGCCAGACACGAACTCTTGGAAGTCGACATCCCCGCCACCGTCCTCGTCGAATATGGCGATCATACTATATACCGGTGGTTAGAATGGGGAGAACGGTGTGTGGTCAAGAGGAAGGAAATACCGAGTAGCTAAGGGGTTGGAGTTGACTTGAGGTAGGGAGAGGAATTCTTCGCGATCTATCGTTCCAGAGTTGTCCTTTGTAAACATGTTAGCTCCATTGTGGTATTGCAGTGACCACCGATTCGCTCCTACCTTGTCGAGTTTCATGAACCTCTTTTGCAGTCGATCGACCTCTTCGCGGTCGACTGTTGTAGGTTGCTGTCAGCACCGCCATCGAGCCATCAATTTGACATCAATTTGCCCTCACAGTTGGATCCTTGTACGATGCCGTCGAGCAGCTGGCCACTCGCGCCAATCCTCTTCCGCGCATCATAGAGCGCTGCTTGGTTTGCGGACGCCACTTTTGCGACGTGCCCTACCACGGGTACAAGTCGACTCTGATGGTTGCGTAGAGACCTCTATGTAGTAGTGTTGAAGCTGAACGGGGTTAATCGTCGAGCGTGGTGAAGTTTCTCCAAGCAGACGGTGGATGAGTGGTGAAGTGCAGTGGGATGGTTAATGGGTGATGGATGATGGTCCCATGAATCTGATACGAAGCACGAGAGACGCTAGTCTCGTTCGGGATTAGGTGGCCTAGAATTGCCTGGTTGGCGCTTAACCGGATTAGATGGACTATTACCACCAATAACACGATCCGTCCACGAAAACACCGAGGGGTAAAGTCAACGACAATCCAAAGTCTAGTATCACCAAGTCGTCCAAATCAGCCCCAAATACCACATTTCCATCACCTTTTTTCGCTGTACAATTAATCCTTGGACTTTGCGCTTTTGATGATGTCAAATTTCGAAATTACCATCACCCAAAATTGTCGCTTTAATGACACGATCATCCGCCAACACATCGGCACGCTTTCGCCAACGCAAATTAAGCACCAGACAAACATTACAGATCCTCCGAGAAGACCAAATAGAACAAGAAGATGATATTACCCAGCGCAACGTCCCCAAGGTGGAAACCGGGGTCGAAAAAGGCGAAGAGATCGTAAGTTTGCTGTCTTTCCTTTTTTTTTCGGGTCACGCCTTGCGACCGTAGGACCCTGTGTCGCGTCCCTAATATTAATATGCACGTAGGAACACCACCTCCAAGCTGCCTTATCAGCCTCTCAAGCAGCTGCTGTTGGCGGTAAAGTCGCACAAATCTATATCCCCACTCCAGATACGATCCAGAGTTCGATCCAATATGAACGACTCTACCCTCTTACTTTTCCTCAGCCGGCAACGTACATCCGATTTTCTTCCACCGTAGAGGACTGTTGTGGTTGTCTGTATGATTTGGACGATGAAGACGTCGCCTTCTTAAAGCCAACGAACAAGAACAGGAACGCATCAACGCAATGCTCGGAAGATCAATTCGAAGAGGTCATGTGTTTCTTCGAAGAGACAGCCCAAGCCAAGCAGCCATATGCGGCCGTAGATAGCCCCCCTGTGCTTAGCTACGAGGAAATGGAATCCGCATTTGATGAAAATCTCGATGACCACGCCAGACCCTTCACAGAGGAGATTTACGAGCACTGGAAAAGCCGAAGATTACAAAATGGGAATAAATCTCTACTAATCAGTCTCAAGGTAAAGTACTCGACTTTGCCTTTTGTTTGCCGTCGCTGACCACCGCACAGTTCGAAACTGGTGCAGAGACAGACGACGCTGATCCATACGTCTGTTTTAGAAGAAGAGAGGTTCGGCAGATCCGCAAGACGCGGGGCAGAGATGCTCACAGTGCGGAGAAGTTGAAGAAGCTCAGGAAAGAGCTTGAAGAATCAAGACAGATCATGGCACTCATCAAGCGGAGGGAAATCACCAAACGAGAGCAACTTACCATAGATAGGCAACTTTTCGAACAGCGAGCCAGTCTCAGGCAAGTGAAGCAAAATCTTCCAGAGCAGTACAGAGAAGGAGACGAGGACATCTTGATCAACCAAAAGGTAGGACAAGTTCGCCAATTTGCAAAGGCACATGGTCTAAAACTGACGGTGCAAAGCCCCAGAAGAAAAAGCCGCTCGAACTTACATCTCAGCGCAACTCTGGGAATCAGCTCAGATTGCCGCAAAGGCCGGATGGTAGACCCGCCGAAGCAGACTTGGTCTCACTGCAGGACCTGTTAGCTGAACAGGAGAATTACCTGCAACAGGAGATCGAATCGAAAATCGCCCAACATAAGAAATGGAACGAGGGCTATGTTGACTCAACGAAAGCCCCATTGACACCTCCTTTAGAGGTCAATATGCGATCGAGTTACCTCAATGCCAAGATAGATGTTCCCTTACCTACACCACCGGCGTCAATATCTTCCGAGCATATGGGTGATGTGACCGCTGATTATAGCTCACCAAGCCGCGGTAACGATGAGTCCATTACAGTCCGTTATGAGTCTCCATCCTATGATGAGCCGGGTCAGAACCAACCCTCGTTTCGACGTAGGTATGGGCGTGGAGGCCGTTTGATGATTGATCGTAGAGGGATGCGGTTGCAGTCAACGGAAGGCCTGGATGATACCGTTGTAGATCGATATAAATTTGACCAGGATGAGGACGAGGATGAGATACCAACCTACCCGATCGATCAGTACGATATCCCGAGGATGCGGTACCGAGCGCACATACATCCACTATTGCAGACTGCAAAGCGTGCACAGCAAGCGCAGCAGGTTGAAGCTGGCGGCTCCGTTTCTCAGCGAAGCGGTTCTGGGAGCGTTCCACGTCAAGTCGGCTCTGATTGATTCTTCTCAGTTTCTCATGTTAACAACTCCCGTTTAGCCCAAGGTGTGGGAGGTTTCGAAACGAAGCAAGCATCTCTGGGCCACATACAGGTACACCAAGGCCCCAAACCCCAGCTGGATTTGCAGCAACGACGGTGCTGCTCGAGGGCATCTCATGTTGCGGCGTGTTCAACCAGTAGTGGAAGGCTGACCCAGCCTTTTCGGAACCACATTATACTGAGTGGTAGCTGTACAATAGTGTAAGATGGATATGATAACGAAGCCTCTCATGAGGAAGGTCGTCCGAAGACCAAAGGATAAATAGGAGATAGCATTAGATCTCCTGATACCAATGTATCTCTTGATGCATGACATTTCCTGTACACGCATGTCACGTCCTTCTTTTCTTGCTCCGGGCGCCGTCCGTAACTCCATTAGCAGCTTCGAGTGACAAGCCTTCTATACTGAGGAATCGCATCTTCTCCTCAACGGCTTCGAGTGCCGACCCTAATATTTCCTTCTCACCGAGGCGGACTTCGATAGCCATTCTGCGTCGTCCTTGTAGTGCACTATCCTGTAGCAACACGGCATCTTCAGCTATCGATGTGTTATATTCGTCACGCCGCCGGATGATGATTTTCTTGAGCACCAGAGCCGTATCTAAAGTAAGTTGTGGTGATGGCGGCTCAAGTGCCTCTCCAGCTGCACAGGCTTTTCCCAAGGTCTCGGAGTCCATTGTGAAAATATAAACCATGAGTAAGAGAGCTGGTTCGAACTGGGAAGCCTCACCACTGGGTTGGCGTTGTAGGTCATACCCGTTATCATACACCTGCCAGTTGTCTGCGAGCTGAACCTAATGAAAGTTAGCGTAGTCTCGCTCAACAATACCACACGACTCACCCTTGCATTCTTTTGGCTTTCTCCTGGGGCAAAATGCGCAATCGCAGTCTCTATTATAGTTTCAACACCGATTTCTACAACATCCCACTTCTTGTAGTTGTCCGTTATGTAGCCATATGTCCGAAGTAGATCCGATCTGGGCAACTGGCCGTAATCGTTGAATATTTCTTGTCCCTTCGTGATTGGCTTGATTGCAATCATAGTCATCCTGCTTTCCTCTTGAAGCAGATGCGCCTGGTCTCATTAGTAGGGACTTTCGCAAGTTTCGGTATTACTCACATTGTTCTTATCACCATCTGCATTGAGTAGATCCGCCAGTGGAACCATCGCTTTAGGTAGGCTGGGGATCTCCGAAGTGTCATCCTGCCAGTCTTCGTCTTCCTGTTCTGGCTCAAAGTCAAACGCGTATGCCATGATCAACGTCGCCATCCTATGAGCGATCATAAGAAAACGTGCTTCGCCATTTGAGCTAGCGAATACCGTAGCGTAGTCTCCAAATAGTGCGTGCTGGCCTTTGACAATAGGAAGCAGTTGTTCAAGGAAAGACGTATCTGCCTCGCTCTTCCCTATCTTCTTTACAACGGCGCTGCCTTGTAGTTCGGCCAATTCAGAAGGCGACCACTGCATAAGGGTATCGAAGTCATCAGGGAAGATATTGAAGTACGGCCACCATGTAGACTTCTCTTTCTGGCCCTCTTCATATATCATGACGAGTATCAATGACATCCACGAATCGAGCTCCGTGAACGCCTCTGGAATATGTCGGGGGAGGTTTGAATTTTCCACGCTCAGAACATCCGATGGACCTACAGAGAATAGCTCCTCATCCTCGTCGATGTCTTGCACTGCTTCTGGTACATGTTAGTATGCTTGAATTCCGGGAGGAAGAAATACGGAAACGCTTGAAAGCTAGTACCTATGCCTCTGCCAGCACCATATCGTCTCTTGTCCGCTACTCTGATCTTCGAGCTTATACTGGCTCCTGGCCTCTGTTTCAGCCAGCTCATGAAGTTGTCGGACTTTTGCTGGAAGTCATCAGTCACCACAGGAGTCGTCATATCAGTATGCCTCGAGAAGAAGGTAGGTGTGAAGCGGAAAATGAGAAGTACGGTAGTCGGTGGACGTGAATGTTGTGCGGCAATTCAAAGCGAGTCAGGGTCCGAGCTTCTCCAACCCCGCCTAAAGTCCGAGTACCGACAGACGATAACAACAGCGATTAACTTGACATCGACCACCATGATCGCTCTCGGTCTCGAAGGCTCAGCTAATAAGCTGGGCGTTGGCATCATACTCCATCCTCCTGAAGGTGGTCCAGCCCGGATCCTCGCCAATATCCGCCATACATTCGTCTCCCCGCCTGGAGAAGGCTTTCTGCCAAAAGACACAGCGAAGCACCATCGATCATGGCTCGTCAAGCTCGTCAGGCAGGCCTTGAAAGAAGCTGGCGTGACTGTGAAAATTGTGGATTGTATATGCTACACCAAGGGCCCCGGTATGGGTGCTCCTTTGCAGAGCGTCGCTGTCGCGGCCCGCATGCTGAGCTTGCTGTGGGGTAAAGAGCTTGTGGGAGTAAATCATTGCATTGGGCACGTCGAGATGGGTCGCGAGATCACAGGGGCGCAGAATCCTGTTGTTCTATATGTATCAGGCGGCAATACCCAGGTCATAGCCTATGCTTCCCAACGATATCGGATTTTTGGGGAGGCGCTCGATATCGCTGTTGGGAACTGCCTTGACAGGTTTGCGCGTACGCTCAATATTTCAAACGATCCTGCGCCAGGCTATAACATTGAACAGATGGCGAAGAAGGGGAAGCATTTGTTAGATCTGCCATACGCCGTAAAGGGAATGGACTGTAGTTTCTCTGGGATTCTGGCAATTATAGACATATTAGCCCAAAAGTTGGAGAGCAACACAGGTGAATGGATGGATGATATCACAGGAGAAGTGATCACCAGAGAGGACTTGTGCTTTAGCTTGCAAGAGACCGTCTTCGCAATGCTAGTGGAGATTACAGAAAGGGCAATGGCGCACGTGGGCTCCAGTCAGGTGCTAATCGTAGGTGGGGTGGGATGCAACCAGCGGCTGCAAGAGATGATGGGCATGATGGCAAGAGATAGAGGTGGCAGCGTGTTCGCAACCGATGAACGATTTTGCATAGACAACGGGATTATGATTGCCCATGCTGGACTGTTAGCCTACAGTACGGGCTTTATAACTCCCTTGGAGGACAGCACATGTACCCAGAGATTTAGGACAGACGAGGTGTTTGTTAAATGGAGAGACTGATCCATCCCCAAAAATGCGAAGCTAATGGTGCTGTGGCCTCCAAGACTTTCCCATTGTATCATATGATGCTGCATTAGCGACCTTGCCGATCTATCTTCGAACAGATGACTTTCCAATGACCCTATGATGACGAGACGCAGAAGTCCTTTATGAAATGAAAAAGGGCTTTTGAGATGGTATGCAAGAAATGCATGAGATATGGAAACCTATCCCTATAATATAGGATCTTTCTCCTCAACTCCAACGCTACATGAAGATGACATCAAGGTACGTTCGAGAAACGTAAAGTGTACCATTCAGTCAGTTTCATCAACTGTGGGCTTGTACATAATAGTGGTCACGTACTGTTTCTGATGTCAGTCAAGCGGCGCACGTAAACGTAGAAAGAGATTACCTTTCGCTTGTAGCGAGTAGTCACACTTGTGGCCAGAACCTGGTTTTTGATACTACTGGTGGCCAAGTGGTTGAGCACTGTGTGATTAGGCATGTTCAATACACTGCTATCATCCTTCATGGGAGTCGACCCGTTCAGTATGGACTTTCCCAGAAAGAGAGGTAGACTTGGCGGTGTGGCAAATTCCGCAACTCCTCTCGCAGCACGCTGGTACCGCCTCGCTTGTTCGGAGAGATCAAGGTCATGAAGGTATTTGGGGACATCATCGCCCCAGTAGACAGCTTCAGGAGCTTCAATAGGCTGAGTCTTTCCAACAGAGTTTGGATCATGATCCGTACCTTCGGTGCCCTCGGGGAGAACTTGTGGCGGGTGAACTTTGATCTCGGTTTCTGAATCCTTTGGCAAGTCGTCGGCGCTAACTTCAATGTAGTTGACAAGGATGTTGGTGTAATCGACGGCAGTTGGCAGTTCGTTCGAGAGCTGCATCTCGCCATCGACAATAAACTTGACATGGTGAGTTCCTGGCGGAAGTTGAAGGACATTTGAAAGTATGTTCGTTTCAGGACTGTGTATCATCTGGTGATCAGCATGCATGTGGCATACTAAAGCTAGACGCTCAGATGGCTCAATGCCGGTAAGGCACACTGAAGACATGAACAAGGCTGAAGTAGTGCAAGTATTGTAGCGCAGTGCGCAGAAAGACGCATCTCACGAGGTGAACTATTAAATTCAAGATTCCCAGTAGACTCGAAGAACAGAGCAGTTGATGGGACATACGAACAGCTTTACTTACTCCCTAGTCATGCGGAATTTCCGGCTCCATGAAGTAAATGTTCCCGTAACGTAGACCTTATCGCCCCCCTGCTTCCACTGAACCAGAGTTGGCACAGTCCTCTTTGACCCCTCAAACGGATATGGCTGAAGCTCATCGCAAAGCTCGTCGTCGTCAATCGTGGTGTTGCTAACAATGGAGGTTTGCCGTGGCAGAGCACCCTCGACGTCTTCATAGTGTAAGGCCGATGAGAGATCTGCAGGGGTGATTATAGGAGAGCCGGGGGTATGAACCTCTTCCTCAATCGGCAAAGGTAGGCGGGGTGGAAAGTTGAGATTTGAGTGCGGTATATAATTGGGGTCTCGAGGTGGACCGGATGGCTCGAATCGGGAATCTGGGCCTTTTTGGCGCCTGGGTTCTGCTCCACGAGGGACTTTTACAGGCGTAGATTGTTCCTTCTTCTTCCTGTCCTTCCATTTTTGATGTGATTGCTCGTTGCCCATCCTTTCGCCTTGGCTGTGGTGCTGTGTGGGTGATGAGTTGGCGGATCCGGAGTGGTGTTGAAGATGTGCTGCTGGATGCGATGTGTGCTGTACAGGTGCAGTTCGAGTAGAAGGCTGAGCTGTTGACGATTTCGGCTCTTTCCGTGAATGGTTCGTCGAAGAGCTTGATGAATGACTGACCACGGGAGAGGCAGGCTTCGCGCCATCTGGCTTCGATGGATTGTTTCCCATTGTGACGTTACAAGGGGACCAACACGCCCAGGGCAACGCCCAAAACTCAAGCAATAGCAGCAAAAATCATGGAAGAAGTTCAATGGTTTGACTGCAGCCCAGACATGCGGTTATCTACAATGACACGACGTTGCCCTTAGGGCTTCTCCATGCAGATCGACGTTTACGGACACTAAGTGATGTCAACCCGAAACCAATTCCCTTCAGTGGAGGAGCTCCAGGACTGCCTTACTACCTCAGATTTATAAGGGACATTGTGAAATCTCTACCTGTTGATACTGCAGGTCCTCATTGAATATGCAAGGAACCGAGTCGTCTTCGTCATGGAAATACCACGGTGGAGGTCCGTGAATAACAAAACACTACGAGTACGGAGGGACTTAAACATGTGCAATTGCTGCTAAGCAAGGTAGACCTGGTAGGTGGTTTTAACCGTACCGTATCCTAAAGTATCTATCTACGGTATCTACGCGGCGAGGCGGACTTCCGGATCAACCAAGATCGCATCATCACCCAGGTATATGGTGTATCAACCCAAGAAATCAAATGTTTGCATCTAAAATCCAGGCTCGAGTTTGAACACGCAATCGCCACTAGATCAGGAATATATCATCTGCCCACTGCGCTGTGCATGATCTTTATGAAGTTTGCGCCTCGCTTGAATTCATCCCTTCCATGTGACCATTCCGACGATACGGTTTCAGAGTCAGGTCAAAAGGATTGTTGTTTCAAACCAAGCTCGTTAAAAGCCAGTTCAGCCGATCGAGACCACGTCCCTGTCCACCATAACCTGTTAAAGAGATCAGACCCCAACTGGTGGACTCTTTCGTTGTTCTGGGACTTCAATCTTAATGGTTTTTGGTGGGCGGTGAGCTGGGCCTTCTGTCGGAGATCGTCTTGTTGGGATCAGGACTAGATATGTCCTATTGGAGCAAAATGATCGAATGCAACGATATCGGCTGAAACACCATGACAATCAAAGAAAATGGGATTAGCGGCAAGGAGTTTTACATTTCACTTCTAAAGGTGCTTATGGCCAATGTCAATCTCAAACACCCATGAATAGACTCATTAAGCACCGGTCCAGTCGAATCGTAACCCATCTCAACGGTATTTACTCTCGTGACGGAGAATACTTAAGGTAATTCATAGTAGGTTCGATTCCTATTGGGCGCTAGTACAATGGTGTAGTGGTGTCGTTTCTTTTCTGAGAGTAGACTTGATATGAAATGGAGAGGCAAGTCTATGCATTAAGAACGGGGATAGGCAAAAGCTTCCCTTCGGCCAAAAACCTTTGGAAAAGATCAATACCCACCTCATCTCTGGACAAGACTAACAGGATTCGACAAAGACCTGGAAGAACAGGTAATCGGAACAATTCCGAAGAGTTTTCGCCTTCAAATCAGTAGGACATTGCTCAGCAGGATTCAATATATTCAGTCACTGATGCACAATTCGAATCGACTTTGTCAGTCTTTGTGAGTACCTTAGGAGATATTGCTCAAAGATAATGTAAAATATCACTGCGAAAGTAGAGAGTATGTACCTTATTCCGTACCTACCTTACCACCTTACCTAGTACTGAACCCTCGCTTGGAGAAGATTAGCCGGCAAAGCGAATTGTTGCTGACTCTAGCGACAGCCCTACGTCAATAGCACATGTCAGAGCCTTTGTCTCTGCTCCCCACGTACCAATTTTCCAAGCCAGCAAATTGATCATGTCTTGATGAAGCAAGACACCAATGTCCCACCCCCAAAAATGGGCTACCTCTCCGCCCTTACAACTTTCCTCTACTACCTCCTCTATCCAATTGCCGTTCTCCTCGGCTGGATCTTCGCCCTCTTGGCCATCGTTGCCGCGCCGTTTTTATACCTTGGGCACTGCATCATCATATACACCTGCTGGTACCCATTTCATATCCTTGCGAAGTTCGAGGTAAGATCTTTGCCGAAGCTATCTCCTTACGACAACCGTCTAATATTTTGCACAGACGCTCTACATTTACCTCGGTGTAGCAACCCTTGTAGGTGTCTTGACCGGGACAAGTCTGCACTACACATCAGGCTTCATTCGCACGTTGTTGGATTTAGATGGTCGTGAAGAGAAACCACGAGGGATGACAGCGGTTACGTATCGTGTGGAGAGACAAGCGAAGCAGAAGCAGAAGGAGAATCTGGCTTTCGTGCCAACACCAAGGTTCACACCGCAAGCGAGCGTCGATGTGTCGCCGAAGGAAGAACATATGGACTGGTTGAGGCAAGATCGAGGGCGCAGGAAGGGCTCGTTGATAGGCACCACCATACTTGAGGAAGACGATAGTTCGGAGGAGGGGTTTTAGTCCTCGCGGATACAGGCAGTTGGTTTGCTTTTCAAAACATCCTGGGGAGTTTCTTTCGGTAAGCGTAGGCCTTATCTAGCATATCCCCAAATCGTCATCCCTTTTTAGCATTCCGTAACCCCAACGCCCGTGACTCTGACACCGACTCCCCAAGTTTCCCCAAACGCCCACATCTCCCTGCATCACTTGGTATATCCAAACTTTTATCAATCGCTAGAAGAACAGCCTCGACACCCGCAAGCAACACATTCGATAGTTTGGTCCTCCTTCAGCTGCGCCTTCGGTACCCGACAGATGCAAGTCGCGTTGAAGTTTGTCTCTTTCGTTTGTATACATCTTAGGCAGCACAACTGTATGTAGACCCTGGTTATTATATATCCAAAAAGAGCTATCATATCAACGGCGCATACCTTCTCATAGCCCTGCTTCTTCCACTTTGCGATTAGATTTCCGTCTGCGTAGCCATTTTTTAATAGCCAGTCATACAGAGTTTTCGAGATTGCTTCTTTGTCGTAGTAGAGTTCGTAGATATATCTGGATCCTATGCGCATAGGAGCTGTCAGTAACCGCTCCCTGAGAGATAGGCGGATAGCGGTACATACGTTGATGGCTGATCTGAAAAATTGGCCACAAGACTTCGTGTCGCTTTTTGCCTTCATGTGAAGCATTCTCGGCGTCCTTCATCTTGTTACTGAACTCCAGTAGGGTGTCCTCGAGATCGTCAAAGCCATCTGGTGGTGGCTTGCGATTTCGCGCTGAGCGAATAGGCGGCATGGCTCGATGCGCTATCAGATGCTATCGTAAGAGCTGATATGAACGATTATAATGGTGGTGTATCCTATGGCTCTAGTGCAGTTAGATGTAGTGGCTTGTGAAGGCACAACGGTGAAGAATGGTGATGAGAAACCTTTAACGGCTGCGTCATTCGGCATGTTCCGCTAGCGCCATATCCAAGCGAGCGGTGGAAAGCCAAGAGCTTGTCGGTATCAAAGAACCCCTCCCAGGACAATAACTTCGGGCATCGGAATAATGGTTATCAACCCGACGTATCTTGCTCAGCGAACACGTTCATGTTTGTCTCTGTCTCGTCCACATGCGCTACACTTGCTAATCGGAATATCACAGCTGTGAGCTGGCAAGATGCCCAGAAGAGGGTCCTCAAGTCCTACCGGGAGTGGCTGAGAGCTGTCAGTTGCTTTCATGATAACTTCTGTCTAACTGATACTGATGACCTGTGTTTGGTAGGCTCCCGAGATCCAGCAGATGTACTCGCTCAATTTCCCTGTCTCTGCTATACGGACCAAGATACGGCAGGAGTTCGAAAGGCATAGATTCGTTGCCCAATTGCCTGTGGTTGATGTGCTGCTCATGCAGGGTCATGTGGAATACCAAGTATGCGCCCAATTCACTTCTCGACCAAACAGTAAGCAAGCGTTGAGTGGCGTCGGAAGACGTAAGACATTGGGGATGACAGGATGGAGCAAGTTCAGGGTGGATATGTTGCAGCATATGCTGACCGAAGATCTGATGATAGGAAACGCTCAACTTTTGGAAGCAACTGCCGCATGTCCTCAAGTATTTCAGAGATACGGAAGATCCCACCTCAAGGTTGCCCAACAACTTCATGCAAGCATTTTTAGAAGTAAGCTGTCCAGAGGATAAACAACAACCCTGTAGCTGACCTGCGGATTTAGGGTCGAAATTAAGGCTCTATATTTCCCAATTGGCGTTCATGTTGCACATAGGGGATATCAAAAAGCTCAATGCTATTCCAGCACTTAGCGCCTGCCTTGACTTGCATCAACTTTGCTGCCTCGTCATGAAGTCATCCCTCGAAGCCATAAACTTGTCCGTGACCACGTCACAGAGATCCATCAGGTCATCAAAGCCCTTTTCTAGTACATCATAGACTGTTGTGCCATCTGTGAAATCGTGTCAGCCGAGTCCACTCAAACGGAAGAGTAGTAACCGGGACAACGCACCGTACGTCTGAATCCGTAAATTCATCTTGGCTTCTGACGGATGTGGTATCGAATATCCACAGAGCTCAACTTCAGGGCTGCACATATAGGGTTTAGCGCCAATGATCCAAACAGACTTAGGGCAATCGTACTTTTTCATAATTATATATCGTAGTGCATTTCCCAATGTATGATCTTCGTTCTCAAATTCGAACGAGGCGGCTGTGTCACTTGCCCCAGGGAGCTAGATCCATTTCAGGCTCTATGTTCAACCAAGAGTATAGGGAAGACTAACTACACGGATACGCTGTTCGCCAAATTCTAAGACCGGTTCCGGAGAGGCTGTATTGCCCGTGGCTTCATTACCGTTTGGTGCATCTTGCATGGATTGGTCTTGAGAGCCGGAGACTTGTGAAGGCATCTTTGATATGGCAATGCTCACGCAGAGTCATGCGAGTGTTATTCCATCAGAAGTTCCTGACCGAGTGTCAAAATTTATGTCTTTAGCGCCCGTTTATTTTCCCGCTTTGATGGAGACAGTTTTTCATGCCGATGCCATGCTTTACAAGGTTAATCCGAAGATTTATTAGGCACGTAAGAAGTCACTCATACCCCAAAGACAATTATTGTCAATCGTATCTTGATGCACCTGCATCTAGAATCTGCACGCTCAATATGGACTTCAGGTCTCGACTCTTGAAAGGTCTCTGAGTCGGATGTACGGTATGCATTTGTAGGGAAACAGGCGCGCGGCATATTTATCAATCCACTTTGAGCTGTACCTGAGATCATCGCGCAGGAGAGACTATTGAAAGCTTGGCGTCGGAGATGTTGCTTCATTAAGATCCAAGTAACGCAATGGATCAACGATGCTTCTATCCTACACCTCTATTATTACCCGGTGATGCCCGATCGAGGGAAGCACATTTGTTATCGGCTCGACTGGAGGCTACAAGGAGTGGAACGGTTGCAGAAAGTCTAGGTCTGATACCTACTCGCTATGTGTGTAGTAGAAACAAAGGGGATGTATCGGAATTCGCGATGGGATATTCCGACGTTTCAAGAGCAAAGCGTGATCAAATCAAAGCAATATGAATCGTGGAACACGGTCTCTGGATCAAGACACGGCACAAGAATGGCCGTTGGCAGTTGGTATTAGGAATATTGAAAGGTTCGTGTGTAACAATCCATATACAACTCGTTTCAAGGAATCAACGGCAACCTGTCAAATGCAAGTGGCTGCTCGGTCAGACGGTCACAGCCGTGCAAGAACATGGTGTCCTAGGCGTCATTGGTGGAACATGGCCCTTCTGGAGCGTACGAGTACAACGCAGCTGGCATGGATTGAACGGTCGCCTCGCAAAGCTGAATATCGGACGCAAGTGAAGGTAAACGAAACCTTCCGGCTTGATGGAGCTGATAAAACGATCCCAAATTGGGGATCTTATCTAGGATGAGGATCAGCCCAACGCTTTGCGATTGCGAAACGCTCGAGATACTTGAATTAGTCCTAGCGTACGAGTCCAGGGAACATGCACAGTACTCGTACCTTACCTACTGCGCTCAACCGTGGGTCAGGCCGGGACGCCTATTATTATTGTGTGGTTTTCCTTTACGGCACAGGCTTTGTTTATATGAGCGCAATATATTATATATCTAAGGTTCTGTGTTTCAGCATACGGCGGCCATGTTCATTCTGTTATTAGATGCTCCCTATATCATCATCTCGAGAGAACAGCGTAGTGACAGTGGCAACCAGCGCGCGTCGTAGCACAGTACAGGTACTTGAGAATGGAGATGAACATCTAGTGATACGTGATACGTGATACTACTACTACTGAAACCTATTATACACACCGAACAGATTTGCTGAAGCCTATCGTTACCCTGTCCTTGGCCCCCCAAGAGCCAAACTCAATAGGTACCAAACTACCAATACCTCCCCCCAACCCCTACTCCCGCAACCTGGACTAAACTGGATACGAAACGCCCGGCTTTTAACCGCTCCACAGATCATTGACAGAAGGGACTTCCCACTACTTACTCGCTCACCCCTCCTCCTCCTCCTCCTCCTCCTCCTCCTCCTCCTTACCAAAAACTAAACGGCGGATTCGAAACGACTCGGATCCCATTTTTTTCCGTTTGCACCCTCGTCCCTGTGTGAACACGACACAAGAATGAACCCCAGGGATACCAGGTGATCTGTCTCTGTTGGAGGGGACTACGGCATCTTGTCATTTCTACTGCGACATCCTGCCTGGAGCATAGCCCTCGACAACTCAAGCAGACCTCTTGCTGGCTACACCCAAGCGACACCTACTCGCTCCGGCACGTTCTTCGGCGCCCCCAGCGCTTTTGCCCGTCTTCTGATCCCTCGACGCACGGCAAAGCATCAGCATCTGGGTCCGGGGAGCGCAATGTCTACAGCAGTCGCATCTGCTGCACCAGCTCCCTCACTGGCTCCGCCTCCGTCTGAGGCTGATGCGAGTCCCAAATCACCTTATACAACACTGGCTCCTTCGACGCACACCCCCATTCAGCTCGATCGAAGTTCCGCTTCAGCCACACCCAATACAGCATCCGCCAACGCTGCACCGGCCATCATCAGCGAAACTACGGCACAGCAGAAGTTGACTCCAGAGGGGAAGCGTTCACCCAATTCGTAAGTTCACAACTTCTTTTATCCTACACATCACTGTTGTCTATAGTCCATAATGTTGATGGCCATGACCCACCGTCAAACTCACACAATGTACAGATCAAGGCATGGTCCACCGAAAATCATTGTAAAGAAAGAGCCTCCTGGTTCACCGGAGGTACCCGCAACCTCCAGGCATAGACCGCGAAAGTTGGATCTGTCGTCGAGCACCTCACAGGGACAAGGTGCAATCTCATCGCGGCCTTCCGCACCTTTGACTGCAAGAGATAGTGGAGGCCTGGCTATGCACGACGTCGGCCTTGCGTGCCTGTCACCTGGTTTCCAAACTCAAGATCCTACCATGAGAGAACAATTGCAGAGGAGCATCTCTGTACGTGACCAACAAAGGCATATCATCGAATCAAGACTACAAAAGACAGCAAAGCCCATTGATCCAGACGGAACAAGAAGTTCGGAACATATCGCCTTTGGGGGCGGCCTAAAGACTCCTTCCACATCTACGAGTAAGAAAAGGCCTCCAGCCGGTCTATCAATCATACCCCCATCTGCCGAACAATTTCAAAACGAAAGGGTCATCCAATCAGCACCACTACATCAAAGCTTCACTGGTAGGCATCAACCTAACCCAATGACCCGACATATTGCCAACCAACCTTCCAATCTCTCCAACACCTCCCACATCCACCACGTCCCGGCGACACAAACAAACAATCGCCTACCACCCATAACCGACGTTTTCGCCAACGAAGGCCTCGGCGTACACAGAGGTGAAGCCCCCAACCGAAGTAGCTTCTACCACTCCAATTCCAACTCCGGTTCCTCACACTCCAACCATCTACCCGCCTTCCCCTCTCCCGGCCTCCCACCTCCTCATTCCCAACCCCCGCCAGCATCTCGATCACGAGATTACCGCTCAGCCGAAGAGGCAGTAGCCGATATGACGACCGGCCGTGAAGACCTCATCCCCAAAATCGTCCATTACACCGGCCACCAACCTCCCACTCCACCCTCTCCATTGATGCAAAGTGGTCAAGGCCCCAGCAACAAGTATGCCGTCAACCACACTAACGGCGACATTGGCCGCAGCGGCAGTGGAAGGAGAAGACCCAGGGCTGAGTACGAAAGGGACATGGGAACGCCGCCGCTCGGGAGTGGGCCGGAACCTACGAGGAGAGGACCGTTTGGGGAGGGTGTGGATAGTCCGGAGATGCAAAGGAGAAAGAAGGATGAGTTTCTGGGGCTGTGTGCTAGGGCGTGGGACTTGTTCCACTCTTGAGTTTCTTTCCGGTGTTGGTTTTTTTTTGATGACTTTGCGCGAATTTTGGTGCAAAGGGAGCATTGGGAGCAGGGGCTTAATGTCTATTTTTTTGGGCTATCAGTAAGAGCGATCAGGGCTCTTCTACTTCTAGAAGTCGACGACTTTGGCTATGATAATTGCGGGGTTTCTCGGCGTCGGGTATATGCTCCAGTCAACGATGTGCTGATGGCGGTACCCCAAGAGTGTTTGGTAGACGACAGTTTTTTTTGGAACTCGAGAAGTATGAACGAAAGATGATATTTTTTGGACATTTCAAGAGATAGTAGATACTGAAATTCTCCGCTTGACACATGGATCTGGGAGGGTTTATCTCTGTGTCTTCCAATATAGCTAAAATCATGTGTCTAAGTAACGGAGGAGAGAGTTTTGTGTTTTTTTCACGCAAATCGCCCCAGACCAGACCAGACCAGGGCAGTGCAGTGCAGTGCAGTGCACAACCAAAGATGGGGGGAAATCTACGTTCTGGGATTTTATAGTTGTGGCTGGAGGGTCTTGGTTTTGTGCTTGGAGCGAAGGGAAGGGGGGGGGGGGGGGGTTTCTGTTGGCTGTAGAGTTTTTGGAAGAGTAAGGTGGTGGAAGTGGAGGAAGGGGTTTGGGGAATGGGGATGGGGATGGGAATGCGGAGGTTCGGGAGGGGGATTCGTTGCATCTAGTCGTCGGTTCGTTGATCCTTAAATGTGACGAGTACGAAATGGAGCAGGTGTTTAAAAAACAGCCGGAGACCAGTGCATTGGGGGATTTGCCCAGCTCCGGTGAGAAGGGATGGGGTTTGGGATGGAGGTAGAAACGAGGTGGAAGTTGGGGTATGCCGGAGTGTTTTTGAGGGACTAGAGTGGAGCTGCGATGTATGAGGCTGGTATGGGAAACGGGAAGGGATAAGGGGGTTTTGGAGGAAGTGAGAGAGAAAAGGGCTTGGGAGATTCGGTATCTGCTATTATCGTTCCTTTCTTCATCAGCTCGGAAGGGTGGATTTTCCAGTATGGTGGAAACGTGCGTAGTGGAGCTAATAGCGCAACTCCAATGTTCGAAAAGCCACGAGGACAGGTGCTGGGTCTGTGGGTCTGTGGAGCTGTAGATCTGTTCGTATCGTCTGAGCACGAGGCTTGGTATCCCCCTTGATCGTCTCCCTCCGTTCGCTTTGTGTAAGGTTTCGTGTTCGAGAATATGAGGTAAGTTGTAAACTCGGTCATTCAGGTCGACAACCAAGTGAGTGCATGGATAGTCGGTGGAGAAGTTACATTCGTAAATCTGGTTTTCTTGCTCGGCGACTGAGGGCAGCTTTTGCATGTTCTTTCGGGTCTCTTCGGTACAAGAGGGTAGAGGTGGAGTGGAGGTGTGGTGGGTTAGATGTTGCAAGCTTGGTCTTTTTGCAGCGTGGATACCTGCGAAGAGCTGGTTGAAGGTCCAAAAGCCCTTCTACAACCCTTCACTTACCCTTTTCCGTATATTCTTTCACTTCTATCACCACACGGTCCAAATGGAGCACAACATATGACAGGGCCAATAAACAACAACAAGAGAACCTGACTCCTCCTCTCAGCCCTCCATCCCTCTCCTCCCCTCAGGCATGCCTTTCCTCTCCTTCGCAGCCTTTTTCTTCCGCCTCCTCTCAATCACCTTATCCGCCTGCTTACCCTTCATGCCTTCAAACCTCTCCACTAGCGCCATCTTCTTCTGTTCCCCTTTCTTTAGATAGAACGGCTTCTTGCCCTGTTGAATTAGCTCCTTCTCCTTCTTCCGATGCTTGCTTAGTACCTCCTGCTCCTTATCCTTAGTCAGCTGTGTCTTTTTGCGAGACTCCATGCTAAGTAATGCGCGCTTGAGCTTGTCTTTGGCGTCGGCGTCTTCGGTCTTGCGGATTGCGGCTTTGAGGTCTAAGATTTCAGAGTCCCGGTATGTCTCGAGGAAGGCGTAATTTTTCTTCGTTTGAAATTCGTTGATCGGCCCACTCAGGGGCTCGAAGCGCGGGTCTCGGGCCTCGGCTTTGGGAACGTGGACGACTTCGCGGCGGCGGGAGACGGCCTTCTTAGAGGAGAGCTCGGTGGGGGCGTGTTTCGAGGAGCGGGAGAAGTCGCGGGTATCTTTTTTGCCGGCTCTGCGTTCGAGGGCTTCGGAGCCGGCATGGTCGCGGAGTCGCTTTTCTGGGTGTGGAGAGAGAGTCCCTGGCCCAAGGTCGTCGTGTCGTTTGCGCTTCCCGAGGGTTTCTTGGGCTTTGGCGAGGGCACCGAAGGAGATTGAACCGATGTCTTCTTCGTCTGTTCGGCTGTTGTCGCCTCTTTTCGACTGCAATCACAATGAATACGGTAGAATATAAACAAATTTAGGCTCCTCACCCCGTCCTGGATATCATTTTCGCCATCCACCTCGGTGTACTCGGTCGAGGTTGTGCTGGAACGTGAAGCCCCCGCCAAAGGATCATTTTCCTGGACAACTTCATCGTCACTTTCGTCTTTTCTTGCCTTTATCCTCTTCTGCAGAACTTCCGCAAGTCCCATACCGTAAAACACAGTTTAATGTAAGAGCAGTAGAAAACAAAAGGTTGTCGGCCAAAGGTGCTATTCCGCGACAACTAGGTTGTATGGATCAAGGGTCTACGCTAGGGCTAGATAGTTATGGGATACCTGGTGCGGTTTCCTAAAAGAGCAGCAGCAGGTGGTATCAACAAGCCTACGCTCGTTTAAGTTCGGCATACATCGGGGACTGTGTGGTATAAGTGTCGTGAAAAAGTTCTCTAGTTCTGGAAGCTTGAGAAGGAGCCATATAATTGGGAGTAAGTAATATAGCTCAAAAAACAATCGGCTACCGTCGCAATCGAATCACAGTGGCTCTGCTCCTTGGCCATGCACCAGTCTGTAGAGCATGCACACACTCTTTATATACAAACTGAGCCAGCGGCAGGACCCACTGACCCTCCTCATATTCTAACTCCGCCATCTTCTTCTTCTGATACAACAGTCGATGATGCTCCTGGACTCCTCATCTCGGCCCAATCCCAGCTCCAGCCCTCGTCGACTTCGAATCTCGAGTTCTTGATATACGAACTCACGTTGTCCCACATCCGCGCCTCTTCTAGGTATGATGTCACCTGCCCAAGCACATCGAAGTCTGCTTTCCTGTCCCCAGATCTGGTAAACTCCGGCATCTGGACTAGATTATGCGGCTGCGCGCTGGCTTTGAGCATGCTGTCGTCCAACAGTAGCGTGTTATGCTGACCCCATCTTCCTCCGACGTCAGACCAATGATGTGTATATTGAAGTGTCTCATTCGCCCAAATGCGGTCCAGGCGCTTGTATACCTGAGTCTTTTCAACATATTGCGCCGGAGTTAACCCAAAAGTATCTCGAGCCCACTCCCCAAGCAGAGTCTTTCGTTGTTCCGGCGTGAAGAGCCGGGCACAGATTGCTGAGACATTACCACGGGTAGCAGAGGACCAAACAAGAACTTTGTGGTTAGAAAGGCAGTAACTGAGGAATTGAGGAAGGAGAGGGCGTGGTGTGTAGCTTGATGAACCAACCTTGCGGTATAGGAGGGTACCATTCAAATCCAGCACTAGGAGGAGGCGCTGGGGACTTTGGAGGCGATTTGCCGGGCGGGACGCGAAAGCCAGGTAAGCTTTCTCAGGCCTTGGGACGGGAGGGGGCTTCGGTGACTTGAATGTGGAGCGTGACTTGGTTTTGGTCTCGTTAATTGGAGTTGGTAAGTTAGAGGCTTCTGTTGTAAAACCACGGAGATTGTATCTTGCAGTAGGTGGGGTAGAGCGTGTCCATTGCACAGAACTAAAGGGTATTGCAGTCGCCGCGCGGTTGTTCTGCAACGCTTGGGTCGACGAAAACCTATGGGATTTGTCAACACGCCATGGTGGCACCTTGCGAAATTGTAGCACTGACTTGGTGGGTTCATAGGGTACGAATCCTCGGCCAAGCTGATGATTTGTGACATCCTTAGCTCCGATCGGTAGAGATACTAGGGGTTCGCCAGCTTGCAGCATCGAGTTGTGAACGTCTCCATTTTTCAAATCTTGAGGTAGTTGAGCCGCCGGACTTTCAAAATTTCGAACCGTCGGTGTTTTCGAATGAAGATCTTTAGAGCTTCTGAAACTTGTGCGTGATGTATGTTCAACGTGCGGTTGGATTAGAGGCGCGGTAGGTATTGGAGGTAGGCAAGTATCTTTCACTTCGGCATCAAGGCTCAGACTTTTAGACGGATATGGTGCCGGCGTGTTCTTCAGTTTATTTATTCGGCGCTGGCTGTAGTCTCCAGGAGGCTTTTTCTCCTTTAGGTTCATAGCTCCTAAGCCTGTCTCGAGGCCGTCCATCTTTAGGCCAAGTCTTTGCCAAGAGACCTGTGTGCTCCGTTTCAAGGCTTCAATTCGTGCAGGCAGATTCCCTTCAACCTTGACGGTCTCCATCGTTTAGTAGCTTTCTTGCAAAGGCTCAGTCAACTTTACCTGGGAGTTGAACAGTAGGGGTGACGTTGCATGGTTAGGCAGTGTGGGTAGCGTTGTGATGAAGGAGGATAATGACCGTAAAACCCTTAAGTAGTGATCGTTCCGCCTAAAGATTCGAAAGTATGTCCTGTACATCCGCTGAGGGCTGTCAATAGGAAGGTAAGGTAACAACGAAGAAACCGAAGAAATCGAAGTAAACGTGCCTGTACCTGTCATCGCTGTAGGGCTGCTAGCCGGCGGCCTAATGCACGTCATTCCCGAGATTGTCGCGCGAATAACCTACTACGTACTGTGCGACAGTGCGAGTATGTACTTCATAAAATTGCTGGTGCATTTTGATGGTCGGATAGGTAGGTTGGTTCTTTATTATATAAATGAAGTACCTGAAGTGCCACGAGAACGTATCGTGGCAATTCTCGGATTCCCCGTCGCTAGCTAGGACCTGAACAATTGGTCGTCTTCTGCTTGGATACTTTGCTAAGACAGACCCAAAGTCGGCTCTTCCAATAAGAAATATGAATTACGGTAACTTCTCTGCAGACGTCTATAGTAGATGGCTTTGACAAGACTGAATGTTTCTAGATTGGGTCTTAGATGGGGGCTACTTGCCACAAGCTGTCATACGATTTGGAATTCGACGACAGCTTCGAGACCGGCTCAATGTTATCCAGACTACAAGTCTTGAGGATGCATACAAGAC
>JAABUS010000317.1_pt1 | contig 123418 bp, 99 predicted proteins | sample 5560161 | NCBI WGS metagenome assembly JAABUS01 (sample SAMN10711885, study PRJNA513376) | rock metagenome | isolation source: Antarctica rocks | place: Antarctica: Victoria Land, Trio Nunatak nord | collected 2016-01-04
CTCTATATTAATTGCAATTTGATTCTATGAATGGTGGTTGAATAATAATAAAAAAAGTATGGGTTGCTAATCGGGTTTAGGGTGTGCACGGGACCGGAACGTGCATCGGGCCGGGAATACTCCTAGGTCACAATCTCAGTTTTTATGCACTTTACCACCAAGTCTTTATTCTGATTATGCGCTACTTACAAACGAATCGTGGGATTGGTAGACTTCATAGGCTCTTTGCAGGCACATATTGTTTTTGGCTAGCATAAAGAGTTCTACCTAGAAAACGAACACTACATTCCGGTACTACGCTGATCAAGCTCGATCCGGTCTGATACTTCATCAATACTCTATGGACGATGGACTGGTATAGGTACAGATTCGCGAGTGCAGGCAGTGCTACGATAGAGACTTTCAGAATCGACACATACTATTGAAGAGAATGGGAGAGCTTTGCTATATTCAGACTCTTGACTTGCCGCCTCTTGACATCTAGGAGTGTCGAATTGTTCGAGTTCCAAGACACACATCGTAACGTTTATCAATCTACTGGACTCGTGTCCCGCCCAGATTAATCATTAAGCAGCTGTCTTCCGTCCTGGAGCGCCCTGTCTCTAACTTGCTTCTGCTATGTTCAGTTTGTAAGTGCACTATGACTTGTCCAGACTGCGTGTAATGTCCAGTACAATGATACAGAGGCAACAGAGGCATAATACGCGTAATAGAAATCGAAAAACTATTGGACATGCTCTGTTTACCTTATCTAAGTGTTGTTTTTGTAGCAATCCCATAATAGGGTAGACTCAACACTAGCGCGTCGCACATTTGATATAAGAATTTCCTCCTTGCGTTCCATCAACTCGACACACCCATTTTATCACATATGCCTAGCACGACTGTGTGATATCTGAACTCCTCCATCTGGTCTCTCTCCTCTCTTCTCTCCTGTGTGAGAGAAGCTGAGTCTGTTTGACTCTCGGATCCTCGGATCCAAACCCTCACTGCCATTGGTTTCGGCCAAGGTAGTTAATTCAAACAAATGGCATCTCCACGAGATACCAGCCAACTGGCTTCACAGCCTCAACGGGATACATATTCCCAGGGTTCTCGGACTCTAGGCCGTTCTGTTGTCGCAGCATCCGAGGCGGATTCTTTAGAGATGGGATCTACACGAGATGCCACTCCCCAGGCTTTCGAAGCTTTACAGAGGAAAATCGAACGCCTAGAAAAGAAATTAAAGACCACGGACGAGCGGCGCGCTCATGCGGAAGCGGAAGTCTTCAAATTACGGGAAGCAGAATCAGAGGCTGAGCAGGAGAGAGAATCTCTCGAGCAGGAGAATATACAGCTCAAGACCCGGCAGCCTACAGAAGACTCCAGCTATACCGCCCAGCTTATTGCGGAAAATACTTCTCTTCGAGAGCTCACATGGGAGCTAAAGGAAAAGTACGAGCATGCCCTGGTATATCGACGCGGTCGGGATACTGGAGACGACAATTCTACCGAGCGGTTTTTTGAAGCACTTAGGCAAAACAACGATGCCATAGCGACTTTCCAGGAGACTAACAGGCAGAACAACGATGCCATAGCGACTTTCCAGGAGACTAACAGGCAGAACAACGATGCCATAGCGACTTTCCAGGAGACTAACAGCCAACTCGTGCATAGTTTCCGGCATAGTCGGGAGGAGAAGAGGGATGAAGATAAGTCTGCTGACGGAGATCTTGAAGAAGAAGTTCGTCAGGCCTTCGGCGACCACTTTCGTGAGGGCCACCCAGAATCCGAGTCTTCAATATTAGCAGAAACGCCATTCCAGTCAAGGTGGGATCAGAAGAATCCAAATTTCCAGGGTACGCTCGAAGAATCCAGAGAGCCTCCTCTGGGATTCGGAAGCTTTTCACTGAATCGTCCTGCTCGAGCCAAGGTCACGCCAAAGCCTCAGGGATCTAAAATGACTCTACAAGCAGGCCCTCGACCTGCACCTGTATCAGTGGATAAAACCATGACTCAAGAAGCGAAAGAAGCCGAGGAACCGATCTACCTGTGGGTTGCACAAAAGAGGGCGGAAGCACGAGAGCAAGAATCACAAAACCTTTCGTCAACGGAGAAACCCCGAGCAGCATACTCCGAGGTTGCAAAGACAGAAACTCCACCAGTGAAGCCTACCACAGGCGTCGCTTCTTCCTCCAAGACAGTCCTTAAGCCCGGGACGAATCCTAAGGCGAAGCTATCACCAAGGACTCCAGACCTCCCAGAAGCTACAACCACGCAGCCTAGTCCGTCCGTAACTGGCGGCAAGACAGATATGCCTCTTAGGGAAAAAGAGCCGCAGAAAGGAGACTCGAAACCTTCCAATTCGACTCCCGTATCCCAGGCTATTTCTGAGCCTCCCCAGTACGCTTCCTTACCAGAGCAGAGTACAGGGTTTTGGAGACGTGGTCCTCGTTTGGCCGAAGCTACGCAAGCAATTCCGGAAGATTCCAGAGATGAGGGACAGGCCGAAGGAGCAAAGGGACACGTCGAGGATTCGACTAAAGCACCCAAAGCACCTATCGGAACAGGTGGATCCACTGTTGGGACTCCTGCCACTTCAGAAGCTGATAGGGGGGAAAGCCAAAAACGAGCAAGGGACTGGCTCGCAGAACCAATGGCCCAGGGGCAGCAAAAAAAACAAAGGGCAGAACCCTAGAGGGGCACACAGGTCTTGACAAACAAGCTTGGAAGAGAGGAGGAGGATATTGGCTGTGCCTTCTTTTAGAGATGCCATGAGCGGGGAGAAGCGAACCTGAATGATAGGTGCTAGATTTTTGATTGGCATAGGGAAGTTAAGTTCTGTTGACTGCTTGGCATTGTGCACTTACATGTACTCGTAACCCATGACCACTGTTTTTACTTTTATCGTAGCCCAATCATGTTGTGATCTGGGGAGAGTCCCCTGCCTACGCAAATAGAGTTCCCTTCCTATGCAAATATCTAGGTGGTTTCAATTCCTCATGTTGAGTTTCTTATGTCAGAATGAATATAATAGCATCTATTCCTTTTTATCTATCATATTAACCCTACATTGAAGATCATTGTACTGCCTACGGCTCGTGACTGTCGAATAAAGACAGCCTGAAAGGGTGAATTAAGCGAGATTTCTCACGTCATATATTCGACGCACATCTTTGAAATCTTCTTCCCTAATTCATCCTCTCCACTGTCGACAACTCGTACATATCAAATAATCTCTGGCACATCCAGATCTGGGCACTTGAGTTTTGAACCTCGTGTCCCTTGAGATATTTCTCTCGCTCTACGGAGCAGAACAGATACGTCTGTGGCTTTTCAGCCAAATATCGACCACTGCCGTTGGTTCCGACCAAGGTAGTTACTTAAAAACATGTCCCCACCAGACAACCCCCGTATCCTTCAGGATACAGACTGGCAAACACCAGCAGGAGAGATAGTCCAAATACTAAAGGACCGGCTGGATGACATCGTTAACCTTTGCAGGGAAGGTTCCGAAGATTCCGTCAGAGGAATCATCCAGGATACTGCGACTACTTACACGTCCTTGAAAGAGCTCGAGGTACAGCGGTCTCAAATGCTAGAGCAAATAAGGCAACACAAAGAGACTTGGGCCGAGGCCATCTCCAGCCGCCAAGGGGAGAGAGCCGAAGCCGAAAACGAAGACGACTCCCGCAGGTTATCAGCTGCAATTTCGGCATTACAACAAATCTTCTTCGACACGGATTTCGCCGTCAATCCGACTGCATCCGCCCCGGAGTCTCTGGCTGCCATAGAACCACTAGAAAAGGCCATCAGGCAGCAATACCAACGCTTGCTCGATACCAAGGTACGAGCAACCGATGCCCTCACAGCGCTGAACGCAAAGTTCGAAAAACAGAGAGATGAGTTGAACAGCACGAGGAGGGAGCTAGGTGCCGCAACATCGGAGAATAAGAGACTTACCGACGAACTTATTCGCCAAGATCATAACGTGTGGGACCTGGAAGCCTTCAAGGAAATGGCACAACCAATGATTGCCGGCGAGGCTAGACTCAAGGAAGACGAGCGACGATGGAGGGAGGAAGCTAATCGGCTATCTGGTAAGGTTGAAAATCTCAACAAGGAGCTGACGATTGCACAAAGAGATAGAGCGGCTTTCAAAGCTCGTAGCGAGCGGCTTCAGACGAGCCACGACACGCTACAAAATGAAGCCGAGGACCAAGCCCAACTACAGCAAGAGTTGGCAAATACCCAAGCCCAACTGGCTTTCAAGAACAAAGAGTCCGATGCCGAGATCAGAGCTCTCAATGGCAAGTTCAAGTCGTTGCAGTCCATAGCTTCGGAACGGCTAGCTCGGTTAAGCACACTTACCGGTGTCTACGAGGAGAACAACCAACTCAAAGAGAGTGAAGTTTCACTACAGAGCAGTCTGGAAGCCAAGTCTTCCGAATTGCTTGCCAAGTCGTCTCAGTTGATTGCGGTTCAACAAAGCCTAACCTCGTCACGCCGTTCGATAAACGGCCTCAGGGAATCTATTAGGTCGTTCGAGGGTACGCTCAAGACATTAGAGGAAGACAACAGTAGCCTGCATAAGGAATCCAGAGAACTGAAGCTGCAGGTATCTGACCTTCACAGACAAATAGCAGAGAAGCTGTCTGCAACACAGGCGCTTGCGAATCAGCTCAGAGACAGGGAAGTTAGCCTTGTTACAGCTGAAAGAGCTCAAATCCATCTGCAATCAGAATTGGACAAGCTCAAATATGAGCAGAACGACTTGGAGGAGGAACAAAAGGATTACTACCGGGCCAATTCCCGACTAGGGACCGAAAGAGATGAGCAGATTGCCGCCAATAAAGACTTGCAAGACGAAATATACGATCTGCGCAGACAGATTAGAAGGATCAATGACAGGCCATCAACCGTGGCGGGCCAGGCACGAATCGAGCCAGTTTCGACGGATAACCAACAAGTCATCGGTAACCTGTCCCGAACTTCTGAGCCTCTCAGCAATACACTCGTGCATGGAAGTGAGGCCGGTGGACCGTCAAACATTGCAGCTTGGCAGCCCACGCCGAACCCTGCAGCAGTCATACCGGGTAAGCGTGGCTTCGACCAGGTGGCTGTACCAGATACGCTCGCACAAACGGTATCCACGGGCCGCTCGTATATGGAGACCAGTCGAGCATCGACAGTGCTGTCCAGTGTAGAGATTGGGGGTCATACAGCGGGGCTTGCAATAAACGTTGCAGCTAGAAGGCTTAGGACCTCGAGGACACCAGGGCTTGCAGTTGGGCCTGTGTTAGCCATTGGCAGCATACGGGACCCAATGTTTACCACGTCTTTGGTTCCTGTGCCTGTATTAGCCAGATTAAGAACCCAGATACAGGACTGGGACGCTGCGGATTCGAATTGGGAGTCGAGGAACTCCAGAGGCCGCAAATGCACCGATGCTAGGATAACCCACCGCGGGTCGGCTTGGTATGATGGGGATGACAAGCATGCATGTAAAACATGCACAGAAGCTGGTCATGTATGCGGGGTTGCGAGGGGAGGTAGAATCGAAATTCTACCTCTACGGGGTGAAGCGGCGCAGGCTTTGGGATCTCTCGAGGTCGGGTATTGGATGCTGGGTACTTTGGCTTAGATAGCACGATTGAACATAATCTACTGTTATCTTTCTGGCATCTGGACTTGTCGTGACTGGCCTCTATCACTCTTCATGCCGTAGCTTGTCAATGCCTCCACCAACAGTGCAGGTAGCTCAAGAAGGGCGATTCTCGATACTGGTCGTGAAAGCATCGCCAGAGTCTCCATCTCCTCTGAGGTATTTGGGGTCTCACCAGCTGAAGCAACGAAACAGACAAAGCTTACAAATACAGATTGACTAACATGATAGATATGTACGGATGATGATCACTGATGGCTTGTAGAAGACTTGGACCAGCACATATTTGATGCCTTTGGGATCATCACAGGCCTAGGACAAATATCAGACTCGCCATCGCCGTGCTTGACCAAGTGGTAACCTCACTCGCCACGTTTCTGCAGCTACAAGGCCTCGTCAGTTAGACAACCTTGGCTTTCGTCCTTCTTGCTCTCTTACATGACATGTACCTTGGCCAGAAAATGCTAAGCACGTTGCCTTCCACCTCATTCGGCCTCGTACAGCCTAGGGTGACCAGCTTTCCTTTGAGTCTTGCGCCGCTCACACCTAGAGCTTTGAGACATCACACCTAGTCTCAAGCAGAATTCTCTATCCTAAGGCGATGCTTCTTGTCAATTGAACACGCGATATTTGACAAAAAGTCGTTCCTAGGAACATTACAAAGGTTCTGCCCTACAGCGCTGAGTACGCGCTAAATACTCGCTGATTACGCGAATACACGCGAATACACGCTGATTACGGAGTACACGACTTCGCAAAGGCAAGATAGTAAAGAAAGCACCACAAGGGTAATAGTGAGCGATGTAGCTGACTCTACACTCCCAAAATAGGGTATCATCAGCGGCCCTGCAACAAGCAGCTTGTTGTCCAACGGAATTAGGATGAAGCAATTGACATTGTGCAAGGCCACGCGCAGTACAGCGCTACAGCGTGTGCTTCACATCAACTGGATTGCAACTATACACTCCGTTCTGCCTGTATTACGTGGTTTTTCGTTTGCTGAAGCCTTGGGTTGGCAATAAAAGCCACTGCGCCAAACCTCTCTGCACCAAGAGATCTGATTCCGATGACCTCTCATTCCTGCAGCGCAATCTCTGTTGCTGTACCTACCCTTGAGTTGGCTGGGAGCACATCGAGATGTATGACTTCAAGGGCTACAAGCTACCCATCCTCAGCGAGACGGCGGAAGCACCACGGCGAATACTGCTGTCGCATGACGCTGTCTCTATCTCCATACCTGCTTGTATGGTAGCCCTGGCTCCAAGCCTTAGCCTTGGTTGCTCCATGGCTCGATAGTTCAAGGTTCAGGATGGAGTACCAACCATCTGGGCTGTTTCACCAGCTAACCAACCACAGGTCTCCGTTTCTGCCGTCTCTTCTTCACAGTCGACCGCTTCTTGCATCATAGCAAGCTCTCTAAGCATGTCATCCTTGCTAACAACCATCGGAATCGAATCGGGAGTCTGATTGTCCATTCCGCATTACGAGGCACGAAAGGAGAGCATATGGGATTGAAGAGGGGTTTGGCTGCGTTGGGGGAGATTGAAGAGGTTGGGGGGAGGAAATCTTGAAAAGGAGAGCATACGGTTGAGCTGCACAATAAGGGGGCGGAGGATAGAAATGGAGCTTGGCAAGGGAATAAAGGGAACTTGGTAGCTTCAGGGTACGCGGAACAAGTTGACGGAAGTGAAGCGCGGAGCAAAGAGAACGATAAGGGGATCAAGGGAAAGGCTGTGAACATACCGTACGATTCAATTCGAGCATCTGACCTACAAGCCAACAGGAATTTCCTCATTAATACCATCTGCGACCGCTTGACTCTTAAACGATTTTCTTATATCCAAACCAATTCCTCTGCCGGTGGGCTTACGAGACAGGTCGATTAAACCATGGACGACGATATGGAACGAAATGAACGGGAAGAACCAGTGGTGTTCTTGGAACAGCCAGGGCCAAATGTTCTCTAGCTAGTAACAGGAAATAAGTTGTGAATAAGCTGAAGTTTTTGCCCGAAGAGGTTTCTCCAGCGGCTGGTAGGCGGCTTCTGTATCGCGAGATAGATAAAGACGAGCCTACTAGAAAGATTACTCAAGAAACTTTCTCATTAATAAAACAGCCTTACTAGAGTAGGTGTATAAATCAATCAGTCAATCAAACCAATTCCGCCCCCTATCGTGATATCCCTTGCTCACCAGTGACTTCTGTGCCTGCATCCACAAGTCTAAGTAGCCAAAAGCAAATCTCAATGCCAAGGCGCACTTCTTAAAGCCTATACGAAACAGGATATTCCTAGAACATCTGGATAAAGAACTGGGATCGCATTGGCCTCACGGAGACCCTTGGTTCTCGGGGCTGAATCTACCGCAAAGGTCCGACGAGACTCAAGACAACAAGAATTCTGACGGCCTTGAAGGATTGCGATAGGAGAAACGGCTCTGCACAAATTCCGCCAACAGTAAGTAAACGGTTTGGTTCAGGTTGGCGCAATTGAGAGCTGTCCCAAGACACAGCAGAAGCAGCTAACGATAAGTATGGGTTCAATGCGCATACTGTTTGGGCCTGCAATACAGGTGTAATCATTCAGAGAATTATAGACTCGGCTAGTGATGCATCTATTTCGTACGCGGGCTTGGCTATAGACTATCAGCATGTGTATCGGAAGAAGATGGGAAGCGATGGTACAAAAGTGATGATACTCAGGTGTTTGAACCCGCAATTGCAAGGTGTAAGGGAAAGAGGAAAAGATAGAACGCCTGCCCGCTTCCAATTGGATTGCACATGACAGCATACCCACTGTGTATAGTAGAGACAGTTCCTAGCGCTTTGGTTCAGACATCTTCTAGAACACTCTACCGAAGTCTAGAAGCATTAATAATAGAGCATCGCTAGAACTTGGCAGGATTCACTAGAACTCGCTAGGACTCGCTAGTATTCGCTAGGACTCGCGTACTCAGCGCGTACTCGCGTAGTCGGCGTGTACTCGTCAGAACTCGCTTGAACCCACGTACTCGAAGCACATAGTCGTTCAAAACCTTGAAGTTCCTATGGCAGGTCAGGCCCTTGCACGTTTAGTTCTATGTGTTATCTTATGAAGAAACGTCAGGTGCTTGTCAGGCGATACAGCTCCTGCGCTTCGTCCTGGCATATATTTATCTACCCTAGTTTTTGTCCATAAACCGGTACCAAACATAGCGCATTGGTTAGCATAAAAGGCGGTACAGCTTAGTAGGAAGGCAGATACTAGGAAGTATAGACCTAATGAATATGGCCGTCCAAAGGTGGCCAGTCAGCTTGAAGGTATCGCTGTCGAGGCAATGACGACAGGAGAGCGGCATCAATGTGTCAGGGGCACTAGACGGACTTGAGATATCTAGTGAGAAACAGATCAAGTGATGAGTGGAGAATGTCAAAGTGTCTAAGAGCGACCGTTCAGCGTCATGACTGGAAATTAGATGACAGGCAGAACGAAACCAACAAGGCACGATGGGAGTCCTGGACATGGCGGTTGTTTGGAGATCCGCTTGGTTGGGTGTATCCGTTCCCAAGTCAGACATTACTCGTTCGCTCGATCCACGTCCAAGACAAGTCAAATCAGTCTTCGATTCTTTTGAAGAAGACGAAGAGATCCACTACCAGGGGCTTCATCTTAGCACATCAAGAAGAAACAGGGTGGGTGGAGCATACAGTGCTTCTCTGTTATGTGTTTCACCTATAAGCTTTCCTACTCTTCCGCTAATCTGGATGATACTCCGAACTAAAGATGTGATAATCTCCTGTCCTATTTTCTTGGAACCAGCTCTGCATCAGGACCAACGGCCCGGCGTTTCGCTGTCATCTTGAATCCAACACAACGTATGATGCCAAAGAGACGGACAGTCATGAAGGGGGCCTCCAGAGTAGATCTTGGACGTGCCGATGCCCATAGTGAAAGCCATAGTCATTATCGGGACAGCTGTGTTTAGACTGGTAGCTGTGCTTTCTAGTATGACAGCAAAAGAAAGACATCTATCATGGGGCTTGAGGGAAGGGAGGGGAATACACCACATGGCACAGTCACTAACAGACATTGCTGAAGGTTAGTAACAATCCTGGACTTAAGAACAAAGGAATGGTTACCTTTGTAGGCCAGGACGGGCGCATCGAACGGATTGCTCCGAGCAGCTAAACCCCTGTTATTGGATGCGTTAGACAGGATTCGAACTGGACCCCTTGATAGATGTCTCGTGGGCCAAAGTGATTATTGTTAGATTGAGCTATTATTTACATATGATAACCATATCCAACCATCCAAATCTACTAGTTGACTCTGTAAACACATCCTAGTCCCAATACATCCATACCCACCCCAAGGTTTTCCAAACCAAGACAGCGTCTAGGCAGTCGCGCACCTATCCAACTCGCCTCTCGCAGGCGTCTTCATATCGAACACGCCTTTTAGCCAACCAATAGCCTCGCCGTTCGATCCTCTGTGCACCTGGAGAAGAGTTGGGTCTAGCTGCGGTCCTTCGTCCAAGCGTAGCCAAGAGTTCCACATGTATGTAAACATGGTACAGTCGGACTTGTGGCTATGCCATAGCTCGACAGTACAGTCTCCCCTCTTTATAGCAAAGGCCACTTCCTGATGGGATAGCAGGTTGACGCATACATCAACCTCTTGTCCTTCTACAGTAGAAGGAAACGCATGTCCCTGATCCGGTAGCTGACGAGCCGAATTCGAAAAGACGTCGAATAGAGCATGATCTTGGTCCTGTGTAGACTGATCGACTTCTTATTGACTAATGATCTTCTTTCATGCCGTGTCAAGTAGCAGACGTTCTGTCTCTTTATCGTTGCGACGCAAGATCTCGTCAACTGATGTGACATTGAATGAAGAATACTGTAACAAAATTTAGTCAAAATCCGAGTATTAAATCAGCATCTCTTTCGAGCATTCGAAAGGCGGCTACTACAAGCTGGGCGTGACTTCTGAGATTTCGAATCTCTTCTGAACCATGTGTCAACTCGACCGTCAACTCTTGAATATCAGACTCGGCCTTGCTATGTTGAGTCTGTTCAACGACGGGAGTCTTTTCCAAGTCGTTCTTTTCTTTGTTGATCTGCTCTAAACGTGCTTTTCCTGATTTGATTTGCACCTTTTTCTTAGCTGCAGTAATCGCTCTTTGATGAACTGCAAGCGTCTTAGCTTGCTGATCATCGTGTTTTGCCGTGGCGTCAGACAACTCCTTCTTCGTCGTCTTGACGTCGTCAAGAGCGACTCTGCACTTATTCGTCATGCTGGCGTCGAACTTCAACCAGCTTTCCATAGTGAGCTTATGTTTTTCAATTATAGATTGTGCATTCGTCAAATCCTGCTTTGCCGTCTCTCGCTCGCTTTTCACTGCCCTGATATCGGCACAGTGCCTTTCTTTGTCTATGTCTAAAGTCTTCTGAAGTTCAGTCTTTTTCTTGATACATATCTCCAGTTGATTCCTCTCGGCTTTCAACGTCTTAGTTTTCGTCGCTTTCGACTTCTTGAAATCTTTCAACGATGTATTAAGGATTTTAAGTTCGTTATGGTGTGCAATATTGGCTGCTTGACTCTCTTTGAGTGCCTTTCTAATACTTTCCAAGGTTTCCTCGGACTGCCTCGACTGTTCCGCAGCCTCATTCAACTTCGTCTGGACCTCCTTGTTCTTCTTGTCAGCCTGGCGCAGTTGCCGCTTCAGAGTATCTGTATTCTTTTCAGCATCTGTTATCTTTTTGGCCAACCCTTCGGTTTGACTCTTATTACCATGTTTGGTTGGGTGGGAGAAGCAATGGATATCTTCTCAAACCACTAAACTACCCCAGCATTCTGTTGGAAATAGGGGAGATGGTAATCCCCGCCTGGATAGGGCTGATAGGGATGGGGCCCGCTAGTAGAGTTTTATCTGCTCGCTCCTAGATGTACTCCTATCCAGCAACAACCAAAAAAAAAATCAATATGCCCCTATATGACCTCGTATTCCAAAACATCCTATCCTCCCGGCACCCATACCTTCACAGGAACAGCACAAACAGCCTATTCCTGGATCTCTCCATCATCCCTGCCCTCGTCCATCTCGTCGACCACCAGGTCGTCCTAGGATTTGCCTGATGGAGTAGGCTTGAGAAGCGCTTCCTCTTCGGCGGTGAGCGTTGTCACCTCGGTTGTGCCGCCCGTGGTTGTGTCGCTGGCTGGCTCGCCCGTCGAGGTAGCCAAAGGCTTTGCCGTAGGCCGCTTACCCTTGGCCTGTTCCGTAGGTTCCCCGGTGGCCTGTTTGTCCTTCTTGGCATCCTTCTTGAGTTCCTCCAGCGATTTTAAACTGCGGCACCTCTTGCCTTGGCTCTTCACCTTTGGATTGGTCGTGGGCGTTAGCTTGCTCCATGACATATCCAGGACCGCTAACCCGAGTTGTCAGGCCACTTGGTGTTCGGTAGTAAATCTGAGGATGAGCATCCCGAGTAAATCGATGCAAGGTGTGAGACTCCGCAATCTTCTTACCGATGAAGGCATAGTCTGCTGCCTTGGCCTTCTTCTCTTCGGCTTTGAAGACAGCTTGAGTCCACGCTTTGCGCTCTTCGACCGCTGCAGGGTGGCTATCCAGCGTTGTGAGATCCCGATGGAGGAGCCTTCGCTGAGAAGCGTCCGCGACTAGTTTAGAGACAGCAACTACCTTCGCCGGTGCCCGCATTAATAGTCTGACCTGACCAAATATGATGAGGCCATACTGGGCTCGAGTGAGTCCAACACAAATCCGATACGGGTCCCTAGCGTGTGCGCTGAGCGTCGTGTAGACGTCGTCGCTGTTTTCCTCTGAGGTCCCTTCGCTTGCGGCTGCCACGATGTCTAGCAGAACGATGGGAGCCTGTCTTCCCTGGAAGGAGTCGACAGTAGCAACGTCTCCAAACTCCCACAGTCCACCAGCAACACCAAGGAGCTTGGTTATGACGACCGACTTTTGGCCTTTGTAAAGGCTAAGGATGTTGATCATGGCAGGGTTGATTCTCTCCTTGACCAAGCGATCGACGGCAGTGCAGATGGCATCCGCGTTAGCAAAGTTTTGCAACGAGGTACCCTGTGCCTGGAGGCGAGCGGTACCGCGTACGACGTCGACGAACCAGTATTCCGAGCCATCTCCTTGTGCCTCATAGTATTTCGTTGAGACGAGGCGCATTGCTTTCCGGATTGGATTATCCCTCACTGTTTGCGGGGCATTGTGCAGCAGATTGTTGTAGAAATGCTGTGCCGGGAACTGGGAGATTGCCGGACACATACGATACTGTAGATCGAGCATCGTAGATCTGCACTTCTTCCCCGTCAGGAGGCCCAGCGGCGACATCTTGCTGTTCTTCGCAACCTCGCTTACCCTTCCTGCCAAGCAGATCGGCTCAAGCTGGTTAGAGTCTCCGTATAGAAATAGAGCTTTCCAGTGTCTGAATGAAACCATTGGAACGCAAAGATTCGGGATTGTCGCATGGCCGGATTCATCGCAATATAGAATAGTCGGGTCAAAACCCTCTACCAAGAGTTTGCAACCTGAGTTGTTGCAGGAGGCGAGAACGATATCCATACTCCGCACCACACGGAGTTCCATATCCCGACGGAGTACCTTAAAGGCATTACGAGTCATGCTGTCGAGCTGGCCTTGCTGCTGGATGAAGTATTCGACGTGACGATTGTAATCGTCAGACTCGTCGAATTCTGAGACAGTCATGGCAAAAGTAGCCTGGGCCTCGGGACTGAGTGCCGCTTTGGCTTCTGCCCACTTGCGTTGGGCAGCTGCGAAATCCGCTCGTCTGAGTTCCCCTATGTGCCAGTTTAACGTGGTAGCAATCGGAACGTCGGAGATTTTGTCGTGCTTTATAGTCTGCATCATCTCCCAAGCCTTCTTGAAGTCCTGAGCTTCGGCCTGGAACTTTTGGAAGGTGTCCATGTCGAATTGTTCTTCGTCAGTAACGGCGCGATACAAATCTTGATAGACTGGATCTTGTTCGAAGGACTCGTGTTGAATCTTGAACTGATCGGATGCAATTAGATCTGTGTTCTCGATATTGGCGTAAGCATTCGGGTCGATAGCCAAGAGCGCCTTCGTCTCCAGCCTTGAGACCTCCAGACGTAGCACTTTCTTCTTCGTCATCCTAGCCGGTCGCGGACAATTCCAGATATCGGTAGCAGCCTTGTCTACCGCACCGTTGCTAGGCGCAGTCAACAAGATTATATGACCGACCGACGCCAGGAGCCAGGTTTGCTGGGCAAGAGTAAGAGTCTTTCCTGTTCCTGGGGGACCTTCAATAACGTGAAGACCATTGACTGTCTGTGAAGGAGCGCTTAGAACTTTGGCTTGCGTCGGATTTCGCATACCTGGCACAACCGCTCTGAGATGTCCCTCGTAGATAGCGATATTCTCCTGTCTCTCGGGATGACCAAGTCTCAGATCGATGTTGCTGTGGGTCGCGTTGGACGGGTTGGAGATGATGGCCTGACGAACGTAATCGAGGGCCGGGTGAGCTCCTGCGTCGCTGAGGTTTGCAAAAGTCCGAACGGCCCCCATTTCTCGTATCGCATGGGCCGCGGGATAGGTGATCTTGAGGTGAGCAAGATGAAGTTCGTAGTTTGGCTTATAAGATAGGTCCTCGTATGCTTTCCTCGGACTCGCGCTGCTAGGCTTGGTGAGCTGGATGCAGAATTCCGTACCGGTGTCCTTTAGATTGCGTGCGGCAACCTTGATCACACTTCCAAACCATGACTTGCTGTCGTCGCTCGAAGGGGTATGTCCTTTGATACCTTGTACTGAATTATCCCATTCGAGTACAACCTGAGAATCCTCGGGTGGTACGGCCTCTTGAAGCCCTTGCGGATTCGGCGGCATCCGGACGTAAGCGTGATAGCTGCTCCGGTACAGCTTTTGGTCCTTGGTGAGTGTCTCCCGTGCCGTGTTGGTTTTCCCTCGAAGCCGAGGAAATGGCAAGTTGTGCAGGTAAACGCGATGCGGCCTGAGCTGCATGTGAGCCATTTTGCCCTTTGTAAACTGTACCTCGCGGAGGACCGCAAGCTGATAGTAGACTCCAAACTCCGATGGTTCCTCCCACACAGTCTTCGTCTCAAGGGAAGCGAAATCTGGTTCTTTGGAGTAGTCGTCCTCTTGGGTCTTCTTCCCCTTGGAATCTAGCTTCTTGGGGTATGTGCAGTACATCCCGTTACCGATTGCCTTGACTGATGGGCTGTTGTTGATATGGAAGCTGTACTCGCCATCCACCATGTACTGATGGAGCGGGCGTAGCCTCGACTTGAAGGCATTCTCGAAGTGAGAAAGGCAACTCGCTTCGAATTTCTCGTATTTGGTAGGTACTAGGAACCAGATAGCGACTACGTAGTCTTCTCGGCCGTCTAGGAGAATATCTAGACCCTCTCTAATCCTATTGTCGAGACCTTGGTAAAGGTTGGCCGGCTCCTCTGTCGCCACATGCGAGGTGGCTAAGAACCGAATACACGCTAGTTTATTCGTGTCTCTGTCACGACCCGCATCTTGTATGGATTTGTTAGTCCAGATCGCTTGCTCGTCCGGCTTGCTGGCTACACGCACGGACCCGTATTCTTCGAGCATATAACGGCCGTGGATCTTGACGCCCGGGTACCAGGTGACAGTGAAAATGTCTATCTCGTCGTCCTTGGTGAACAGATCCTTTTGCTTGTTGTCCCCTTTGTTGAATTTGAAGTCAAGCCGAATGGCAGGTTGGCCATAGCGACCTCCGTCCACAGCAACATGGATCGCATAACCTTTCGTTGCTGCATACGGATTGCCTACAACAGCCGAAGTACCGACCTGGACGGCGCATCTTAAGCGAAGTGGAGAGGCTATTGCCAGGAATTCGAACGGCTCCGGGACGGCGTCCAAATCCATGGCATCGTTTTGTCCAAGTCTGGTAAACTTTTGACCTGCACCCGGCGATGAATTACGCCTCTTATGGCTAGCTCTGGACTCGTTTTCTTGTTCGAGACGCATTTGATTCTGGAGACGTTCCTGCTCGTTTCTTCGCTCGAGCGCTGCTTCTCTCGCCGCGAATTTTACCTTGGCTTGCTCGAATAGCTCGGCTCTCGTAAAATCCCGCTGCTTCTTGGTGCGGGGGACTTCGGGAAGTGCTTCTCCAAGACTTGCAGTGGAAATGCTAGGCTCGCCAGCGTATGGCCTATCTGTATCCATGGTATTTTCCATAACCATATTTACATCCTCTGGAGGAGGAGATGAGGTCTGTTGAGACGTGATTTGAGAAACTACGTTGGTCGAAACCAACGGCAGTGGGTGGTCCGGAGACCGGTTCTCCTGTGAGGAGGAGGAAGATGCCCCGTGAGACATTTTTTTTTTAGGCTACCTTGGTCGGAACCAACGCAGTGAGGGTTTGACCCGAAGGTCAGGTGGACTTGCGTCCCGTACGTCCTCTCTTAAAGAGGATAGTACAAACTGATGACACTGGTTTAGGCCAGTGCCATATATATATGTTATTGTGGTATGATAGGGGTATTGAGTGATGAGTAGGTTGAAGAAGAAAGGAAGAAAGAAGAGGAACTGAAAGTCTTATATATGTGTAGGCGCCGCTAAAAAGACGCGCTAGTGTTCATTCATTAGACTTGAAAGTATTGAAGTGATAATCACGTCCAGATGGTTCACCCGACTGATGAACATATGAGAATGTAGCTACAATACAGATACATCACATCACTTTCGTATGTAAACTCTGATTCCATTCTTCATCTCTTCTGCCATGAGTGGTGAATCCAGTTTCCAGGGCTTGTAATCTTGTAGGGTTATACCTGTCGTGTCTCAAAGGTATTCCATCAGGTATTTCTGAGCATCCAAATACTCGTGGAGATCCGAATGCGTACTCGCTATAGTGAGTGTAAGTTGCGGATCCTGAGTGGGGAGATAAAGAGAGCAAGGTTAGACAAGGGATAACCCCATATATATATAGAAAGATGTGTTCCATATAAGAGAGTGGGTTACGGATACAGAAGAAAAGATGTTTTTGAAGGGAGGAGTTAGCCCTTATATAATAGAAGATAGACACGTCCAAGGGTGATTCCTTGATTCTACCTCCATTCACGAATAGTGAAAGCAAATGGAAAGGTTTCGATTCCCAATAAATTCACCGGGAGTGAAGCCAAGTGAGGTGAGAGGATGTAAAAGGGTGGATAACGCTCTAGGCGCTGAAAATCCATGGCGTACGTTGAGGGTACTAGGAATCGTAGTGATGGTGTAATACAAAGTGGTCCTGTCTATCCGGGTATTGAGGATGCGCGCAAAAAGGTTGGCTTCTTCGTCGGCCATAACAGTGGTCCACGCTCAAGAGTATTCATCCAGGCAGCCGCCGCCGAGGCGTCCTCACATGGACACTCGAACGGCCAGGGATTCTTGGACGGGCACCGTGTTCCTTGCTCTTGAGGCGCGTTAATGCTGCCCTCGGCGAGATGCGTATGGTCTCCGGGGGTTTTCCGCGCCAACATGATGGCCTCCTTGGCTATGTGAAGCCAACGGTTCAGCACGATGTGAGTAAAGGTTATGGATGTCTAAAGTTTTAAAGAAGTTAGATCGCACTATTCATTATAATTAGAACGATTCGTACCTTGCCGTATCCCATATCCATTCCTAAAATACCACCGTGGGCCTTCGAGTGATCCCTTTCTAACATCCAAAAGACGACGTACAGCTGGTAACGAAACGGATTTCGCTTCATTCCTGGTATTACTTTGTCTGTGGCTGTTGGACTACGCTCATTAGGACTCATCTGTAACCACTCGCAGCAGCGCCGAATTCGATCGTCATCTAATTGCTCGCAGACTTTCGAGGCAGCGATGGCCGCCAATCTAACGCATCTCATTAGTTACAACTTACACAGAACACAGATGTCGTGACACGCACCTATCCTCCATGGTCAGGAAGTTTGGATCATCATCTTCCGCCAGGTCTTGTAGGACCTCGCCTGGATCACTCAACAACGACACAGAGCGCGGCCGCTGCGGCTCAGCACCATCACTACTATGTCCGCTCTCATGCTATATGCTGCAGTATCCATGCTGGTAACATACAGACTCGACTCTGGTATTGCGCTGCGGGCCTTCCAATGGGCGATGCATGGGCGGCAAGTGCAACGCATAGCTGTGCGAAGACACAACCGAGTCGTCCCCGTGTTGATTTCCTGGATCTTTAGCGGCACATTAGTTTTGTATGCGGCGATAAGATCTTTGAATCTCTGCTCCGATTGCGAAGTGAGCGTCTCGGTCATTTGCGCCAGCTTGTCCAGTATGGCTTGTCCATGGCTTTTTCATCACTTGTCTTTAATAAACACTCTCCACGATATTCGGGGGAGTCTAGAGGTTCTCTCCAGGGAGCTAATCCGTCACGGCTAAGAATTAGGTGAGCTCTTGGTAGGTAGCATGGGACATGTCGTTTTGCTTCCGGTGGTGTCTTAGCCAGTGTTGCGATCGTTTTCTCACAGGCGATTTGAGGCAGCCTTGATAACTCATTCGTATTAACATGTAGCAATCGTCATCTGCTGGAATGCATGGCTTGATAACGCGTTGTGGGCTTTCCATTTCAGTGTGCTGTCGCAGGAATAGATATTCCAGCCGCTACATTTGCCTTATTCTTCCTGATCTTGACTTCCACACGTTCTCCGAGTCTTCTCGACGATGGCCCGTACCCTATCAGACCGCAAGCCCTGGTTCCGGTTGGAACAGAGCTGCAAGAGCAGGAAAAGATGCCCGCATATCGATTGCTGCATAAATTGCGAGTCCCGAGCTGCTACTCCGAGTGTAGAGACATCTGGAAAAAGGGTAGTATGAGTTCCGATACTGCTTTTGCTGCTCACCAAGTGGTGCCGTCTTCATTGAAATGACTATTTCAGCCAAGGAGATGGGATCTTCAAAGGCAAAACGAGGGGCAGCCGAGATGAGGATGAGGAATTCGTGATTGGCCTAATCCGAAATAGAGAGCCGAGAATGTGGAGGCTGGGTACTTTAGCTGCGCAGCAGCATCATATGTACTCTCTTAGAGGGCTATATCACCAAAAATGAGTGGTCACGAACTTAATTTGTTGCAGATGACAGCTGCCATATGTACGGACGGACTGGGTGTTTTGATGCGGTATATAGAGCCAGAAACGGAAGTAACTTGGTAAAGGAAGGATAGTATAAGGCAGTCATATATACAAGAGAAGGCATTGCTAGCACAAAGCCATCAAAAGGCTTGACTATCCAGAAAGTATAGAAAGAGGAAGCATTGTGCTTGATGGATGTAGAAAGAAAAGAGAAATACAAGGTGGGAGGTCGCTGTTTATATAGTAGAGGATCAACACGTCCAGGGCTGAATCCTTGATTCTATTTCCATTCATGAGGAGTGAAGATCAGTGATATCGGGGTTGTGCCAACGCATTCATGGGTAATGAAGCGGGTGGGATAGGAAATGTGGAATGCGGTGTGGAAAGAAAGGTGAATTCAGAAGAGATAAGGAAATATGAAAAGGCAACGTAATGGCAATTGAGACGTTGCACAGGCTAAATATCGACTGCCATTGCTGTTCGTAATCGAGCCTGCACCCTAATGGGAGGCCTTCTCGACCAGTCCAAGTCCCACACAGGCAGCGTAGCTATATAGGAGCCTCTAGCCCGGACGGAGACGAATTGCCTGACACATGTGAGCTTTCCTGATCTTACATGAAGCGTAAGAGAATGATACCGCCAATTTAGCATGAATGAAAAAGCACAATTGACAGCCCATTAACTCAGCAGTCCCAATGTTGTAGAATGCTCCTGGTATTCATTCGCTGTTCCATGCCAATTGCAGACCTACAACTCGTCATTCGCCTTTCGGTACGTTGATATCACGGAGATGAAAGGGACATATCATTTCCGTCTGTACCTAATCACAAACCACTGGAAAAAGGGGCTCATGTGTCCAAGCTTGATTTTGCCGAGCCCTCGGTCTCGGAACCCCAATCGCGTACAAATCATCATTTGGCGCGTCAGGACAACACATCCAACCCTTCGTTAACAGACGAAGATTCTCGCGTCAATGCTAGTGCGCACAAAACCAACACATATTTCTTTGACGCAACCTTTTCCTCTTTCTTTCTTCATACAACCAACTCCAGGTCTTCGGACCACTTATTGTATCAACCTCCTTTGGAGGTTGTTACAAGTCCAGGTCTTCGGACCACCACCGCGGCCGTGGGATTCGTCCTGGGTTGTTACATACTGAGGCTATGGTGAGGTCTGGCTTGAGCTGGATCTTAGCCAGAATTGTGGGTTTATCGGTCTTTTGGGCTTGCCAATTAGACGCTGCGCTCGCGCTCCAAGTGATCCTGTCCATACAGGAGATGATCCGGGTCCAGGTAAACTTACCTTCACTGCGTCCTTTTGGACAAGGTGACGTCTACGTCGTTGGTTCGCCCATGATGAGATGTCTAAGTTCAAATTTTGGAACATTGTATCATCCTCATTTGGAGGTTGTTACTTACCTTCACTGCGTCCTTATGGACAAGGTAAAGCTGACACCAGCGTCGTTGGTTCGCCCATGATGGCTTGGTTCAGCAGATCTTCTCCCTCCAACTTTACGATCATTTGCTGACAAGTCAAAAACCGAGGTGAGTGCATCGTTCTCTTGATAGAGAGCATGCAAAAAGCTTACCAATCACCAACTTCTTAGGTATCATTTCCCAAAAAGCCGCGACCAACCAACCCTCAAGCACCAAATGGAAACGGCTGGGGCAAGTGTATCAACTCACTTGTGGAACCTGTACTCGATGACACCGCTCAGCTGTCAATGTCGCTCGGTATATTTTTGTCAACAGTCATTTGTGAAATTGACATTGACTACCGACCTTGCTGCACATGCTACGTCCGATTCGGCTTTTCAGGTTTAAAGCTGTGGTGAGATCTAGTTTGAGCTAGATCTTAGCTTGCTACTGAGTGTGGGTTTATCGGTCTGCCAGACGCTGCGCTCGCGTGCCCAAGTGATCCTGTCCACACAGGAGATGATCTGGGTGCTGGTACACTTCGTATATGTTCTTTCCCACTTGACCTTGCAGTTCCCCAGAGAGGAGTGATGGTGGGAGTTTTGTTTTGGGAGTGGAAGAATCGGGGAAGTACACTCCAACACTTTTTAATAAAGAAAATGCTCACCACTCACCAGGCAAATCCCTTCAGGACACCTCCCCTCCAGGTGATCCTTGCAGCAGACATTTCAAAACCAAACATCAGTAGGTTAGACCCACCCCTTACACTGACTCTTTCCAGCACATCAGTAAGTCTTACTCAACATCTCACCCTAATTGTCCAAGGCTAATCGCTCTTCACGTTCTCCTCCAGACACATCCTCCAGCACACATCTCACCCAATCCACCAACATCAGTAAGTCCCCCCCACCCCATCCCCACCCTAACATTTCCTTCCACTTGCCCACCTCACCCACCTCGAGTGTCTGAGCGTGGGCCCGCCTCCGTCCGGTATCAGAAGCCTAGCGGGCCACCTATACCGAAGGGGTTTACCGGCCTCGGATAGGCGCTGCGCTCCTTGACTCCAGCACCGCTGGAAGTTGACACCCGTTAAACATGGAGGCCCCACAAAAGAGCCAGGAGTAATCTGGCGGACCGAGGGCCAGTTTTCGCTTCCTTGGTTCTCACTCGTGCTTTGAATCTGTGGTTCACGGCCGCCTTGCGGTGCAGCACCCCGTACACACTTGAGGGTTCCGACTTTCATGCCTTTTCATCCTCGGTGCTTTGCCTTATGGCTTTGTGCTGATTCGTGGGTGAAGGTGGAGTTGGGACTTTGAACCTGGGAACAAGCGACGTTGTCGACACGTTGCGTGACTAAGCCGAGAGATTGGTTTCGGTTGGTCGGATAACAAAAAGTGGGGTGCGCGAGTACCCTGCAAAGAAAGAAAAGCAACTGAGGGATGCTTGCTGTCGTATGGCAGTGCTTGGTGCATCTCCTCATTGCTAGAAACTTCCTACATTTTTAGATAGAAATTGCAAAGTTGTTGCTCTACGCTGTGGCTTCAAGATCCCAAACTATGCTATGAAATGTCTAATATATACTCCAACTCTTGTACCTCGCTCGATATCGTAATCTGCATGTATCGTAGATTCTAGGTGGCCGTCGATGCTATACTTACCTCATACCCCCGCCAGCACCTTCTTCTCCTTCTCGGGCCAGAAAATCCACAAGATACTGATCGCCATCTTGATGCCAAAAGCCACCCACAAAGCAACCTGCACCTGGCCGGACCCCCGGGTGATCCAACCCCCTGCAATCGCACCAATCAGAATACCGAAAAAGGCACCAGCGCGACGGTTCCGCTTGACGTTGCGGCCGATAGGTGACACAAGCTCCGGATCACTGGCAAAGTCGCAGAGCACAGAAGTGAGAACCACGGTAGGTATCTCGCTAAACGCCAGGGCCCTCGACCCGACCATTTGCCCCGCGGCTTGAAAACTTAGCAGTGCAATAGGCGCCTCTGTCCTCCAGTCGATATCCCTGCTTATTTGATTAATCCTCCCATCAACGAGCTTGGACTCAATCACAGCTGCGGAAATCAGAATGAACATTGATTGTAGGGCAAAGGATGAGGCGAGCGTAAGACGTTGGATGGGGCCCATGAGACGGCTGAGACGGGAGAAGAAGAGGGCGCCGAGAGTGAAGCAGATTATTGAGGTGAGGGATTTGGCCCAGCCGTAGGGTTTGGTTTGGGTGTGGGTATTGGAGCCACCGAGACCGACAAAGACGGTGTTGCCTGTGAAACGTTGGGGGGTTGTTACTGTATGGGATCTGGGAAAGGACTAACCAGTTTGCATCGATACAAAGGTCCCGTATGCTGTCACGGAGAGAATTAGCATCTAGCCTCTATAGAATGAACTGCAGAGCATACCATTGTAGATTGTACTGTCGGAAAGTCCTGATATTACACAGCATGCCAACATCAGCAAGTCGGTATGTTTGTTGCTGACTTCGGCGTGGAGATATCGCTTCCAACTTGCGGGCCTTCTTGGCTCCATACCGTCTTGCTCTTTGCCCATTGACATGTCCAGTGGGTTTTCTCCTTGCGGTACACTCGAGTGCGCCTCGCCCGCCATTTCTATTCAATTGGGACGCGATATGATACAGTGTGTCTCGAGAACTCTCAACGAACGCAGTGTGAATCCTTATCGCCGGACAACCCCAATCACAATGTTTTTGATCCTTGGTCCAGCACGATGCCCGGCGTCACGGACTGATGTAGAAGGAGGCGCGCGCAATCACGGCGTGCTACACGTTTGTCAATGAGAGCTGTTGTATGGAAGCGGGAGGTGCAGACCAGCCAAGGTCACACGTCGGGAGGATGGACATGATGCGTAAGGACAGGAGCCTGCGTTTGTGGTTGATTAGGTCTAACCCAAGGTGACTACTGGAAGAATCTTCACCGTTCCTTGACGGGAGCGGCCCACCGGGAGGGGCTTCGGAGAGTTCTGGATAAGGGTTCCAGGGATGGTTTAGGCACGGAAGGGCGGTTTTAGGGGGCATGGGGGTGCGACAGATGGCGCGGGGTGGTTCATGATTTGATTGCGGGCCCTCGGGATTGGTCCGACCAGACGACATGTCATTGCTTGGCGTGGCACTCTCTTTTTCTCTTTTTCTCTTTTACAGTATGCGATGCACTCCATCATCATCATCCCATTTCGCTTATGAGGATCATCAAAACACCTGCGCTGCACTTCTACTCCTTCGACCAACCATCTCCGGCCAAGCGGTCATTCCAACGGTGCGCTCATTTGCAGATTCCCTTATCAGCTAGCTACCAGAGTTGTGGAGTCGACTGCATGAGTGCCAGTTATCAATCACTGCGGAGCTCCTAGGATGGTCCTCGCCCAGGCACTTGCTGCTTGGCACGCTGCAGAATATCATGTACAGAGGTCCGAGCATAAGCACCAGTGTCTGCCATTGTCCATGATTACACATCTACTTCCTTGGCTGCTTCGTCCCTGACTTCCAACGTTGCATCTTGCAAGTAAACCCCGGATGGAGTCAGAAGACGACTAGAAACACCCATTTCCTGCATTCGACAATGATTCGTCGCAGTCGAGCGGATTGGAGATGTCAAGCGCTTGGAAAAGTCAATCGCTCGCCTCTGTGGAAGAGTATCCCCGCCGCATATACACGCTGTTGCTTGTCTGATTCGTATTGGTTCAATCCATGCCTATCGTGCCAATGTTTATACATCGGAATCATACCAACTGAATCTACATTACCATGTCTTATCCTCAGAGGCCCGTCCTTGGATCTGCAGCGCCACCGACCGGGGAGTAATCTATAAAGGACTGATTGCAGCGGCAGGGGGTGGCCGACCTTGTGGCGGTTAAAGGGATACGTTGGGGGCAGCGTTACAATATCGAGTCATGCAAAGCTTTGTTCGCGAACTTCCGCCAAGCTTCAAGATGCCCGAACGGCGATCATGCCGGTGACAGCAAGCAGCCAAGAGATTGGCGAACGTCGGTGAACGGCTATCCGAAGGTACTGTAAGCTGATTCCAACGGAAGCGGTCCGCGTTCTAGAAGGGGAGATCATTCACGGTGGTGTACGCCTAGAGTTTTGTATGTTCAGGCACTCAATCGATGTTTTCTACAACTTTTGATTGAAACATGGTCTTGTTTCTTCTTCGTCTCCTTCAAGCGTGCCGGTCTGCGCAACTTTGAGCCGTCTGGTGCAACTTCAAACTGTCTCCGAAAGCCAACAACACTATAGGCATAGTTCTCGGCGGAAGCACAGTAGCTGACCCGGCCCGGTTGATCGCGGACGGGCGGCTTGGCGTGCCAAGAAAGCCGCCAAGTCCAAGTCGGATCAGCATCAACCAGATGCAGCAACTACAGCCCGTCGGCCTTGAGTTGTTGCCGAGCAAGATAACATTCCGTTGGGATCGGTGCAATCAATCTTCTTGCTCGTCAATGCCATTGCACTTTCAACTCTTCTCTTCTCCGTGTCACATTGAGCATGCAAGCTGATGCAACGTGCTGGCTTGGAAGGACACCATCAGTTGTCGACTCGGATATTCCGAACTAGTTCAACATCCCGTAACGAAAAAGCAGCTCGATGCAAGACCATCACAGTCTCCAGCAAGCACACCGGATCTCAACCAACTATGAAGAATAGAAACTCGGTATAGGCGATTAACTGCATGAACGATGCAGTTGCTCCCGGGCATGGATGCACGTCCTGTTATCCCCTTCACCGTGATCCCTCTTGGCCAACTATTCAGTCACGCGTGGATGATCCAAGGACAACTATTGTCATCCGGACTGCTCCATTGGTACAGGAGAAAGATTGGACTTGCGGGCCAGGTAGATTAGCAACCATAATGGCATCTGCTTGGCCAACGTCATGGTGAGTTGTTGGTAAGCGGATTTGAAGCGAAGAGGGTTAGAGTGTGGTTGTCCGAATCTGTTTATTGATATCAGCACTAGACACGCATCGAGCATCTGCAAAAACAGTATAAGAGGACCGTATATCCTCGAAGTTTTAACACAATTCCAATCTCATCTCTGCAGCATCCCCTTCTTTGCAACTCCTTTCATCTTAGTATCTGCATCCATTCGGCTTCATTCTTAACATTCCATCTTTATCAAGATGTTTCTCCCTCTCCAAGCCGCACATGGCCATAGCATCGAAGCCGGCCCTCCACCATCAGTGGAACAGTTCATGGGCCGTCCAGTTGTCAACATACCCAATCCCCAATCCAGTACCACTTCGATCATCCCACCCAATACTCAGCCAATCGACGCCTCCGCAATAGCCACACACGACAACACCGAGACGGATGCCTCACCAACAACGCCAACGTCTCAAATAGATCTTCCAGGAGCCACAAGACTTAAGAAGATGGTCCAAGACTCACCCGATATGATTGTATGCCCTGGCGTCTACGATGGCTTCTCAGCTCGCATCGCCCTGTCTGTTGGCTTTTCTGCCATGTACATGGTCTGTCTTCTCAAGGTGCATTGAGAGCATTGGCTGATGTATACCAGACTGGAGCCGGAACAACTGCTTCTCGCCTCGGCATGGCGGATCTGGGTGTTGCCCAGCTCCATGACATGCGTGAGCAAGCTGAAATGATTGCAAACCTCGATCCCAGTGGTCCACCTCTGATAGCAGACATGGACACTGGTTATGGCGGTATGCAGCCCCCAACCTTTATCCCTTTTACTACACCGTTACGTTCAATCTCATCCCTTTTCCTACACCGTTACGTTCAATCTCATCCCTCACTTCCCCATCTAACAACCCCCCAGGCCCCATCATGATCGCCAACTCCGTCTCGCAATACATCCGAGCCGGCGTCGCGGGCTTCCACATCGAAGACCAAATCCAAAACAAACGCTGCGGCCACCTCCAAGGCAAACAAGTCGTCTCAGCCACGGAGTTCCTCTCCCGCATCCGCGCCGCCAAAGCCGCCATCATCCGCGCAAACTCCGACATCGTCCTCATCGCCCGCACAGACGCGAACCAGCAGCTCGGCTACGACGAATGCATCTCCCGCCTACGCGCTGCCCGGGATCTCGGCGCTGACGTCGGGCTCCTCGAGGGCTTCACCTCCAAAGAGCAAGCGCGCCAGGCAGTACGGGATATGGCGCCCTGGCCGCTACTGCTCAACAGCGTCGAGAACGGCAGCTCTCCGCTCATCACGGTGCAGGAAGCGCAGGAAATGGGCTTCAAGATAATGATTTTCAGCTTCGCCGCGCTAGCCCCGGCGTATAGCGCGATTCGCTCGGCGTATGAACTGCTGAAGGTAGAGGGGAGGGTGGGCACGGCGAAAGATTTGACGCCGAAGAAGCTGTTTGAGATTTGTGGGCTGAATTCGGCGATTGAGATTGATAAGGGGGCCGGAGGGTTGGCGTTTGCTGGGGGAGTATGAAGGGAGAGAGGCGTATAGCGGATAGGGAGCGCGGAGGGGGCAGACGGTGATTGCGGGAAGAGTGGGGAGATTGCTTCAACATCACCTGCACCTCTGGACACTTTTTGGCACTTGAAACGCAGCTCGGAGCATTGGCATCCTTGGATTCTCTCGCACTGGATTAGGCTAGATCATAGTAGATAGACAACGCGGTTCGCTTGTAAGCACGTAAGCACGTCAGCTAGGCTAGCAAGAACGCTTGGATATAGAAACACCTTACCTTGTGCACACTCCCTCTCTATTACCCCTTCAGTCTGTAATCAACTCTTCCGTCATTTATACATGCCTGCGTCTGCGTTTACTTCTACTTGTGCATCTACTTCCTATACCTTTATCTCTGCCAAGAAACGAGACGCATCGCATCGCATCGCATCGCAACGCGGAATCGCATTCATACATACAATTTCTGATCACAGGATATGAGAGAGAGAGAGAGAGGGGGGGGGGGGGAAGCAGGCAGGCAGAATCGACAGGGGCACTCGCAGCACGTATTATCTACTAGAACCCCCCTCAGCCCGCTCTTCTTCTTTGCTTCTGCTTCTGATGATGATGATTCCAGCCGTCTTGTTTGGGTTGCGGTGATGTGGTGGTGGTGGTGGGTTCTCTTGTTGCTATGCAGGGCATGTCGTCGATTCGCACTCGTTGGCTGGTGTTTCTGTCGTTGAGCTGGATTCTCGCAAGGGGTGGGTAAACAAACGTCTTCAATCCCTTCTATCAAAAAAAGCTTTTGCTCGCTCACGCTCACGCTCATCCTTAGCATGCAGGATTCCTTCCGCTCGCTAGTCGAGGAGCTTGGCTGCGTTCTCTGTGCATGTATTCATGATTTTGGAGGAAGTGGTTGTGTGGTAGAGGGAGGAAGGGAGGATGGGAGTGAGTATGCCATGGAAGTGGGATTGAGGGAGAGACATAGAGACAGCGCGGAGGTGGCTCTTCGTAGAGATGATACATCGCTAAGCAGCCGGCGGGATTCCTCTCTCTGCCGCTGCTGGCTCAGGGGACGTCTCGGCGAGGTGTTTGCAATGGATGGGCTCTGCTGAGATGTCCCACCTTTCTTTGTGTCATCTTGCCAAGTCGAGTGGTGCCGGCAAGGACTCCGCTGTCCTTCCTGCGCGGTGCTTTTCTTCTGGATATCGCTGGCGCGGTATAGATTATTCGACCAAGCGTCTCGCTTCGTTTTTGCACCAAGCCTGCTCTGTCCGTCACGGTTGCTGATTAAGCCCAGGCTGGCTCTGCCTTTGGGATTCGGAATGGTTTCGTAGTGTTGGATCGTGCAGTCGTGCGAATTTTGCCCTGCGTCCTTGCCTGCTTGTGCTTGCAGCGCTGGGCTCGTTTCGGGGTATGGTGTCGTCACGGGGGGGTGGTCGCCAAGGGATGGGTTATCGCCAAGTTGCTCCGGGGGTGTTGCTGCCGAGTCGTGGGTTCGATGGCGTTAGTCGTTGTTGTTACTGTTGGAATCGAGGCGCCAAGAGCTCAGCTGTTCCGTCTGCTCAGTCCGTATGGTCGCCAAGTCTCTCCGCGTGGTTCCACAGCATTAGATCATGCACATTTACCCATCCCTCCAGCTTCCAGCCAAGTCCCATCTTCCGCATCCTGCTGCATTGCCTCTTGCTACATCCATGTGACCATCAAGAGCTCCACTGTATTTCTCCGCCAAGTCTCCCCTTCCGGAACCGTCTTGGCAAGATGCAGCTCTGACAGCTCCGCGGTGACCTGCAGCATCATCGTTGCAAGCGCTTCTGCATGCTTACTCCTGTTGCCTCATGCCAAGCATTGCATCGCCCCAGTAATCCCAGTCGCCAAGTCAAGCTCGCCAAGCCAAACCATCGCTAATACGATCCGCCCGATGGTGTTGTTGTCAGCATATAGTCGTCGCCAAGGCCATCCATTGTTTCTACTACACCGCCTCATACCAACGCACTCTGTCGGTCAAGAGCTCCACTGTATTCTCTCCAAGGTATTACGTCTTGCCCAGGCGGTGGTATCGCCAAGAGCTCTGTCTTCTGTGGTTGCCGTCAGCTTATAGTCGTCGCCAAAGCGTTGTTATCGTCAAACGCTATCGCCAAGTTGCCAAGCTGCTCTGTTTTGTTTCCATTTCTCTGCTGCGTGGGCCCAAGAGTCAATGAGATCACAAATTGTAATGAGTCATGTCTGTACTGCGCACAACAAGCGAGGGGAGGAAAGCGGCAGATTGAGAAGACAAAAGACATGATTCCAGAGAGTATTGGTGCAGAAATTGAGCCTGACCAAGATCCTCTTTGACTTCCCTACGTTACAAACCATGATTTCGATCGAGTGCGAGTCCTCCCTTCTCTCCCTCTACTGTAAGATCCAGACACAGTAATCTCAAATACCCAACCTACACCTCGCTAGGACTCCCACTAGAAGCCATCCAAATACACCCTCACTAACCCATCCTCCCCAGCAAATCCTGCCCATCCGCCTTCGTCTCAAACGTCCTAAACTTCTCTCCAGCATCCAACCCCTTCGCGGCCCTCACATACGCCTTCTCACTCCGATCAGTCAACGTCTTCAGATCAGCGTCACTGAGCACCTCCCCACCTTCGCCGGGGTCGTAATTTTCAAAATCGTCTTCGGCCAGAAGAGCCTGCAATTCTGCATACTCGTCCTGCTGCTTCTTCGCCGTCGAATTATCGCGAATACTCCTAAACTTGTCCTTTTGAATCACCAGCTTCTCCAACCTCCGCTTCCCATCTGCCTTTTCCAGCAGGGTCTGCTCAATCGTGCCCTTGGTCGCAAGCCTATACACAATCACCGGTCTCGTCTGACCGATTCTATGCGCGCGATCCTGGGCCTGGAGGTCCTGCTGAGGATTCCAATCGCTGTCATATAGAACAACAGTGTCTGCGGCGGTCAGATTGATGCCGAGACCGCCGGCGCGGGTGCTAAGAAGGAAGAGTCTGTGATCGTTGGAGGAGTTGAAGGATTCGATTTGTTCCTGACGGTCATTGACCTTTACGCTGCCATCGATGCGGCAGACATTCCAGCCGCGGAGGAAGGCGTAGTCTTGCAGGATATCGAGCTGACGCGAGAACTGGGAGAAAAGTATGGCTTTGTGGTTCTTTTTGAAAAGGTAGGGCAGAAGGCGATCAAGGAGGATCATTTTGCCGGATTCAGTAATCAGCGAAGCATCGGGGTCCTGATCTTGTGCCCAAGGCCAGAAAAAGTGGTGGGGCGAGTTGCAGGCAAGGCGGAGTTGCATGACGGGATTCTGAAGCTTTTTTTGATTTACTTCTCTTCTAGCCTGTGCTAGGGTGTTCGCTCGGTCATGCTCCTCCTGTTCCTCTTCGTCTACCTGATCACTCTCACTGCTCTCCTCCATCTGCTTAAAGTACTCGCGGTCACTCAGTTCTTCATACGTCTGCTTCTTGGTGCGTCTGACGAAGCGTAGACTGCTAGCTGGTGTAGACGATCGAGATGATTTTGCACTTTTGATAGAAGTCGAGGTCTCGGCTTCCGCTTTCCGTTTCCCTCCCCTAATCTCCATAACTTTTGGTCTCTCTTTTCCCTCACCAATTCTTTCAATCGCTTTTTGTTCTAGATATGCTCTGATGTCGTTGTCTTTTATCTTTCGATAAAGCTCTTTCTGAGTTGGCGTTAGAGGCGCGTACAGAATGTACTCTCTTTTCTTCGGCAAGCTGGTTTCAACGTCTTCTTTCACCCGACGTAGCAGAAATGGCTTGAGGATACCATGTAGTGATGCTATTATCTTGGCCTTTCGCTGTTTCGAGATAGAATCGTGCCCGTCCTTATCTTGCACATCAGAAAAGTCAAACATGCTCTCAAAGTGTTCTAGATCAGAAAAGGCTTCAGGGAGAAGGAAGTTTAGTAGTGACCACAGCTCGGCGAGATTGTTCTGCAGAGGCGTGCCTGTGAGGATTAAACGGCTTTCAGAAGTGTACTGTTTCAGCTCCTTGACCAGCTTGCAGTTAAAATTCTTTAGTCGATGTCCTTCGTCCACAACAATAAACTTCCATTGATAATTGGACAGATACTTTTTGTCCCTCATGCAAATCTCGTAAGACGTGCACACGACAGGAAACTGTGCGCTCTTCGAATCCCCTTTGAGGTTTTGCCTTCTGATCTGCGCTCGGCTTTGTGGTGTCCCATGATACATGACCACAGGGATCTTCGGCGTCCACTTTGCAAATTCGTTGACCCAGTTCTGCACAGTGCTAAGTGGCCCCAGTATTAGAAACGGTCCATTCGTGCCCTGTTCGCGGAGAAAGGCGATAAATGAGATAAGCTGGACTGTCTTTCCCAGTCCCATTTCATCGGCAAGGATACCGTTGAGACCAATCTGATATAGACATGTAAGCCAGGTGAGACCTTCTAATTGGTATTCCCTCATCTTGCCGCCAGTCACCAGCTTTGGCTGGTCCGCGGATCCCTTCTTTCGAGCATCCAATGCTTGCCTCAATTGGTCCATGACAGCGGAGGAGAAGCCCTGAATATTGGCTATTAGATTCGACTATTCTGGGAAAATTGAGTACCGACTAACCTGGCTACGGCTTAAGAACCAATCCAACTCCTTGAGATGATTATCATCCGCGTCTGGCAAATTCCCCTGGGCTCGCTTTCTTTCTTGTTCTCTCGAACGTCTACTTTGTTTCTCCAGCTTCTCTTCTTCCTTCTTCATAGCCTCGTCTTGCGAACCGTAGGCGGCATCTGACATGGCTGCCGATGGAGGCGAAGACGGAGGGCTTGATGATGGTGAATTGGCCGATCCTGATCGTGTTCCGGGGGTCACTGGCGTGGAACTCATGATTGGGGGTGATGGAACACTCTGCAGAAATTGCTTGAGTTGGTGTAAAAGGTCTCAGAACGATTGTTAGGGGAGGATTGCTAGCTGGGGACTCAGAGAACCCGATCTTAATTTTGTATCTGCTGTTTTGAGGTCTTTGATTCTCGCTGTCTGTTATTTGACAAGCACCGTAAAGTTCTAGCTGCACCAAGGGACGAGTTGTGCAGTGCTCAGTGAAATCAAATAAATCGAGAGCTTCCAAAGCTTGCAACAATTGCTCAACCTCTCAAATCCATGAAGTGAAACTTGATACAGCTAACAAAGAACACAAGCCACACTATTTACAACAATGCAGGTACAAGTGGCAAAAGTTCGCGCCCAAGCCCTAAATGGTGATGTCAAGGAACGCGTCTAGCCCACGCGACCGCGATACTTCCGTCCGCGACTTTCCTTTTCTCGAGGACCTCCTTTCCCGTCTCTCAAAAGCAGCCCTACTGCGTACAAGCAAGTCCATCACCCTGTTCCTACTCCTATACAGCTCACGCCTCTCTTCCTTTGAAGCTCCAATCTCACCCATGACGATATTCGTCCTAATGCAAGTATCGATGACCTTGAGCATCGCCCATCTGAAGGCGGCGTCTGAGGGTTCCTTGGGAAGGGTATCTTCGTCATTGTCTTGTTCCTTGGCGAGGGTGAAAGCCCTGTGAGCGAAAAAGGAGAGGTTGAGCGTTCCCAATGAGATCAGCTCGGCGGTGTGGGCGATTTTCCAGGCTTTGTCGATGGCTTTTGCGAGCTTTCGATAGTTCTTTGTAGCCAATGGACGGAATGTTTCGAGGACGGCATTTCTTTTGCCGGAAACCATGGCTTTAGCAGTGGTTTCGATCTGGATCTTTGCTTTGATACTGGCCGCTTCGAGGATCCCAGTTGTTTCGACAGCGAAGAAATCATCTGGAAGAGATTCAGGGGTTGTTGCCATGGCTCTTAGAAGGGGAAGTGAATAGCTTCCAATCGAATGAATGCGATTTCGATAGTGGTAATATAGCTGATGGCTTTCGTTTGACTGTTAGGGTATTCTGGACAAGTAAGACTATAAAAACAAATGTCGATGAGAGGACGAGAATGAAATATCCCAATTGGAGATTGAATATGATGTATTAAGTGGTAACTGATGCTTCTGACATTCAGCAGATTCTCCAGAGCTTATGTAGACAAACATTCAAATCCACAAGCCAACGTCGATCCAAATATCGGTCCAAATGGGGCTAGCTCAGGGTTATTTGCTCACGAACCATCCCTATTCAGACGCGAGGACGAAGATGACTCACGACAGGCTTGTACATGCCATTGCTTAAACCGAACGGTCTATATACATCCCCTAATTTAACATGTACCATTACTTCCCATTGAATTACCTTGGCCTCTCATCCAAGCAAAGCGCATGTCGCTGGAGCTTTAGCGATTCAAAAACTGTATATACGGTAGAATTCGGACATTTCCAGCACAGACGCCATTTCAGAACCGACCCCCATCCGGGATACCTTCCAAAGCACAAACGCCGCACACCATGCTGCGTGTTCTCGTCGACATATCGGGTAGAGGAAGGAAGACTTCGGTTCGTAGCTCCTATGTGGGTCATTGAGGTAAAACAGGAGCGGTCGAAGAGATTGATTCGTAGAGGAATATAAGCGTTGTAATCATTAGGTAAGTTAGGTATGAGGCGGTTTTGTAGCAGCGACCATGGACTCTTCAGGTATGCGAAATACGTCGTTCAGCACTGCGAGTTGAGTTTATGCTTCGGCCAACCATAGCCAGTATCGTCCCACCTCTGAAGTTCAGTCAGTCAATGACCTGTCAATCTACACACAGAAGACTTACCGTCAAATTATAGTTAGTATAGGCGCTCGGGTGAGCTTTGATATAGTCTGTAGTCTCATGGCCCGGTGGATCACAGGTGACAGAGTGTTGACCAGTCTTTTGATACCACCGCACGTAGTCAATACGCATCATGGTGGGAAATTTCAAAGCTGCAAGATCGATCCCAGTCCAAGAATTACTGATGCCAAGATTCAATACTATACTCATTGGCTCTTCCGAAATTACTCGGGCACCAATGTTACCGTTTGGACCGATGGCTTGCCCATTCATACCATAAGAGACATCCTCTCCCACAAACCATGTAATCTGACTGTCACCACCAACGCCAGGCGTATATTCAAACTCGTACCTTTGATACCTGTTGCCATCATACCAGGTGTTGTTCAACGTTGTCTGACCTACGATGGCTTGCTGAAAGGGTCCTCCGCAATAGGTGTCGATTTGAGTAGCGTTGTAATTTGGAATATGCATATAATCGTAGTTAGGCTGATACCACACGTCGTATGGAGCCACTTGATAGGATTGTGTAATGACACCAAGGTGAAGATTCTGATCGGCACTACCCTCGAATACATCAATCTCAGGTGCCCCACGTCCTGTGCCTGGCGTTGGGTGATCTTCTCCAGTACAGGTACAAGACGGGAGTCTTTGTCCTGGAAGGTATGACAAGCCATCTGTTGCAGATTGGTTCGGAGTAATGCCAGAATCACACGAATTGTACGTATATGGCCATAAACCGTCGGTTGACGCCTTGTAGCCTGGCCTTCCCAAGTTCCCCATAGTCCACACCCCTGGCCATAGGCCGGAAGCACCACCGGGCCCAGGGAGAGAAACAGATACCTCAAGCGCACCTCCTTTGAAACAAATTTGATTCCAGCTGTTGAGCATCCCGGATCGATAGTTCACATTATGATTGAAAAAAGCATCCATTTGCAAGACAAGAGTACCGTCGTAAGTTGTTACCGCGTCAGGATCATACCATTCAAGGTCCTGTGTCGCTCCGTACCAGAAACCAGGCGCCGACCAAAAGGGGTCATCCCCTGGATAAAACGTTCTGTTCTGCGCATTGAATTCATCGCTAAACACTAACTCAAGGTCATCACCATCAACGCTTTTCCTCGTCATCGCTGAACTTGGAGTGCTGGGATCAACAAGTCCTTGTCGAATATTCTGCAGTAAAGGATATTTTACATCGTTGACATAAGCCCAAGAGTGTTTGTCTATTGGGGCATTGGTGAAATTCTTCGGGCTCGGCGAATCATACGGATAGTATATGATTCTTGTTCCGGAAAAGCTGATGACAGGCAAAATGATGAAAAGCGTAATCAGTCCGAGCAACATCACAACCAACCCAAGAAGTGAGCAGAGCTGTGATCGGCGAAAGTATTCACGTAGTCTTGGCTTCAATACGAGATCGTCGTCAGCGTATGGTGTGTGCATATCGTCATCTGCCTCCTTTTCGTCGAGATACAGAACTAATTTCTGCCCATAGGACGCGGGATTGGGCGATCCTATCCGGTCATCCAAAAGCCAAGAAGACGCTTTCTCCGGATCGGACGGTTTGTCAGGATTCGTCGAAGACTCATTGAATGGATTCGGGTTACTTGTGAATGATTCTACCATCTCATCCACAGCTGCAGCTTTGGCTATATGACTGTGTCGAGATTTTGGAATTGAGGGTGCACATATCGAATTTCTACGAGACGGATACCTGGAGTAGTCCCTCCCCAAATCCCTCATCGTCATGGGTATTTGTGGCGGTACTGGCATTGCCCTTCCCGACGGTCCTTGCCCTGGCCTTTTTCGTAAAAGACGTGCATTGGTTGCTTTCGATTCATGTAAAGTAGGCTCCGATGCATCTCGTTTCTTGCCCGACCCCGAAGAGCCACTACTAGTGCTATTCCGACTCTCTATTGACGGAGTTGGTGAAGGATTCAGCGGCGACGGGATATTAGGCGAAAAAGTGTGGCGATAGGCTGGCGCGAGCGGCGGTACAGGATCTGGTGTAGTGACTGGCTCTTCCTTGGTTGACTCAAAGGACTGATTGGAAATGCTCGCGGATGTTGAAGATTCATACACACTTGGCCGTCTGCTGACTGTGTCCCGTAAGGCAGCGGAGGCCGCTTCTGCGTTGAGGCCTGTCGAGGACCGCCCATGTTGATGTGGTCCAGGCTCTTCTCCAATGGCGCTGCTTCCTTCTTCCGGCCCTGTCGCAACTTTTGGCAACGGCGACATTGTTGAATCGCAAGTATACCGACAATGCGGAAGGTAGTTTTTCTATCTAATAACGAGTGTGATGGGCGACATCTGATGTCTGCGGTCTATAGACGATCAATCATTCTTGGCGTTCAAAGGCAAACACCGTTGTCGTAGGTCGGCATAGAGTGGCCATTGGCAGCTCTAGGCACGGCAAGCATAAGAGAGCTTGAGACGTAAAGGCGCAAAGGAAAAGATATGAAGGAGTAACGAGTGTGGTTGTGGATTTGGTGGAGGCTCTCAAATGTAGAGGTAAGGCCGAAGACAGATCGGACTCGTGTAAAAGATGGCGAGGGGTAGGGTAACCTAGGGGAGATACATGGAGCAAGTTCGAGCACACCTCCATCCCAGGAACCATCGTGACTGGCAGGCACTCATGCACCAACACGCAAAACAACACAAGGATGGAAGGAGTTCTTGCTCTCAGTGGCCAAGATGTTTTGATTGGACAATGACGGATGCATCAATGCTATTCCCGATCACTCGTTATCTTGCCGCATCTTCCCGCCCCTAGTTCTAGAGCAAAGCCTATTACAGGAGTAGAAATAGACCGCCAAGTCCGAGTGTGCAGCTATATTGAGTGATGAAAAGGTAACGATCATACTGATGAAGACCAAAGGTCAGTAAGAACTTGACAATAAACAAACAATCATCCTCTCCCCTTACTCAATCCCTATGCAGCTTTAGGCTTCAAAGAAACACACCACATGCGTCTGTATGCAGTTACAGAGGGTTAAATCGGAAGCTGAAATAGAATACAAACCGCCATCGCGCCTCAAACCCCTACCGGCAAAGCAACAGGATCACTCCACTGACCAACTTGGTTCTGAAGCCGCGTCCTGACCGTAACGTCCGTACCATTGGCTTGGTAAAAGAGGAACATTTGCGGCGTCAAACCCTTGAAGCCTGAAGCCATGTGGATCTTAGAGCCCTTCATTGCGGGTGTCACAATGATGCCTGCACCGCTTGAGTTGGCTTCGAGACCAACGTTCGCGCTGGTCGAGGCGTTTGCCACCCAGCCTTCGGACAGGCCAGTGGGGTTGGAGAAATCGGTGTTATTCAATTCACGAATGTTAGACTGCGGGTCTTGGAAGTAGATAAGCCGTGAGTTGTTGACGCTGGCTCCACCGAGCTCGAGGGTGGAGTTTGTGACGGCGACTCCGTTGAGACCTTTGGCGCCCTTGTCGTCAGCAATTCTAGGGCCATCCATCCTCGACACAATCGACTCACCTTGAATCCAAGGGTTGCTTGCGTTTGCGCAAGGAGTATTACATACATATTCCTGCAATTGAAGGTTCTTCTTGATACTGAACAGCCTCCAGGCGGTTATCGCACTCGATTCAATAGTAGATACTAAATCCGAACCAGGCTGGATGTCCTTGAACAAAACCTGATCAGACCAGGAATCTTGGTCATGGTCCCACAAAGCCTCTTGGATACCGTCATCCGATTGATAAAGGACCCAGCCTATATTTCCTCGCTTGCCACACTTGCCTTGATACTTGGCCGAGAGTGCAGAATAGGAATTCGTCACCTTGAAGCCTGCAGTCCCAAGCGTTCCATTGTTCCATTCATTACTAGCATGGGCACCTCGGAGTTCTTGCAAAATCCCATCTCTATCAGTGTAGTATAGGTAGATGAGTGTCGGTGGCGCTCCAAAGGAAACGGCGCTCAGACCTGTCCCTATCCGTGCGCTGTTGGTGACGAATTCCGAAGGGTACCATGTCGTTTGATTCCACACTATTTTACGAATATCACCACTAGAATGTTGGTAGAATAGTACATAGTTCTCCTGGGAAGTATCTGCATTGTTTTTCCCTGCTGCGTCATATGCAACACTAGCAAAGGCAGTACCGTTCTGCGCATAAGCAGGCACACCAATGGAACTGCTGCCACCGTTAGATGTTATTCCAGAAAGGCCGCCAGACGACGGCGAATTGGATATAGAACTAGAATAAAGTGGCAAATTTCAGTCATTGTTGGGACAGGGGATTACAGAGGACAAAGTCCCCAACGACGAAGAAAGGAATACATCATCTACCTTGAAGTAGCGGACTTTCTCAAACGAGACCCAAAGTATGCGCCGAGGATTACTGCCAGTACAGATGCGACACCGAACGACGCGATTGAAATGATTATATTGCGCCTGCGGTTTGGCTTTGAAAGATCTGAAGCCGGGAGTCGTGTCCATTTGGGAGCAAATGCTCGATATTTATACAAGGCATGCTTCTCTTCAGTGACGACTTCCGGGCCGGCTTCTTTGACCAGCGCTTCCGGGCTCGGTGATCCCAATTCTACAGAAGAGACCTGAGGGGCGCTGAGATGGTCATGCTCGGAATAGCCAGACTTTAAGAAAGAGACATCTTAGAAAAGCTCAAAGGGGTTGAAAGGGTGGAGTACGAACATGCAATCCTCCAGTATCCCCAGATTCGTCTGGCATCATTGGATGGCGGCTTATTTTGGTAGATTCTTTGTTGACAGAGGAACCCTTGCAGACACAATGGAATCTCTAGGATGAGGGAGATAGATGAGTGTACAGAGAATACTAGAGAATAGCATTGCCGTACAAGGAGCGCTGTTGTCCTGATATTTCCACCTCGTATCCAAAAGAAGCCATGCGTGCGATATTTGTATTTTCATCATAGTAAATACGAGCTTATTCTCCAAGTAGAAAGCGAGATGTGAGATGAGTTTCGGGTAACACTGCATTGAAAATTTCGAAACGAAAAAATGCGAAGCAGGGGCGGAGTGCAGGAAAGGTTTGATAACAGGCATGAAAAGCTTACAGCACCTAGATGAGGCTGAGTTGTGTGGGGCCAATCCAGCGTTTGAGATCCTCTTATTTTAATATCCCGGATCGTGTGAATCAAGAAAGCAGTCTGATGTAACGTTCCGTAATTGCCTTGTCGCCTTATTGCAAAATGCTAGACAGCTTTCCTCCGGAATCCTATGGGAATATGACTGCCAACAAGTCGTAACCACAAGTGGAGTAAGGATTTCCTATGCAGAGTGGGTTTCCCAGGTTTCATCTGTGCATAATTGTATCAATGTAGTACTGGGCTACACCGAACGCTTGGGAACAATCGGGTATGACATTGAGCTGCAGCAGGAAGGTGGAAACCGAGACGGTATTAGAAGGACTGTCCGGCTGACCCTAGAAATCAAGATTGGTTAGACGCAATGTATGAGAGTTAACACTGACAGAAGATTCTTCAAGGGATTTCTCTCCCTGCGTCGCCAGCCCCCACTATGTCTGACATGACCTCAGAAGCCCTTTCAAGCAGGGGGTAGAAGTACTTGAGAGTAATTTGCGCGTAGTGAACCTGTGATTGCAAACGAAAAGCGTCTGAGAGTCGTACGTAACGGTCTTCCATTGCAATCAAGCCGGTTGCTATTGGTGGCTGCGTGGAAATTACATTTGATTTATAAGATGTCTTCAGGAAGATGCGGCAAGGCAAACTCGAACATCGATACATGAGAAACGACTGATCATTGTGGTTAAAGCGATGACTTGCGGAGCCGCAGAAGGAGCCTCGCCAGGTCGAGCATGGTCCGATCTAGTGACTTTGTATAATCTCAGGGTCTGTATGGTAGGAAGATGAGGAGAACATTATCTTGCCAGTTAAGAAGATCTAACTAAAAGTTCAAAGAGGTGCACGTGCTGTTCATAGGGCTAGCTCTGTTGAAGCCATCTACTTGCCTTCGAAGATGGCAGACTCAGGGCTTTTGGTGACTGATCCGCGTCTCATGTAAAAACTGGAAAGGATGTTTTGTGACAGATATGGACGCAGAACCCAGCGATCAGTCATGGAAATTTCATACACAGTGGAGAGTATATGAAAGATTTCGCCCGCGAGTGGTACGCATAGATTGTTGAAGAAAGGTTATAAGTACCAGATCTCTGAAGCTATGATCAGAGTACTAGAAAGTGAAGCCATAACGTGTATTCCATGCCTAAATGGGTATCTCCATCCCACCGAGCCTGAACAAAATCGCCATCATTAAATATGTCTACACATTCTCTCAATTTGTGGTGTGGCGAGATCCTCCTCCGCAGGATCCAACTTTCGCGAACCGTTCGTGGAACCCCAGATATCTTGGGGTAGTGCATGAGCGATAAAAGCGTGATTACTGAGGCAAGTCATCGACTTCAGCGTCGGGGCCGGAAGTCGTGTCGATAATGTCGAGAGGTAGGGAAATCGTGGAGGCGCTCTCCATATTGGAAGCGCTCTCGATATCGGAAGCGGAGTCAGCGACGTCGCTATCAATACCTGAAATGTCCGACAGAGCTGGCACATTGCTTGTAGAAGCGCCACCGCTTCCTTCATCCTCATCTGCAGCCTCGTCCTCGTCACTGCTATCTTCGTCCTCACTGTCATCCTCATCCTCATCCTCGTCTTCATCACTGCTATCTTCGTCCTCACTGTCATCCTCACTGTCATCCTCATCATCCAAACTACTTCCCGACGAATCATCGTACTGCAACCCCCCTATAATCCTATCGTCCTCCCCATCAATAAGATCACCCACAACTGTCAGCACCAAATCCTCCTTCTTCTTCAACCCTTTGAGCGCCTTGATCACATGCCCGATCATCCTACAACACCCCTGTGGACACATTGCCTTCTCAATATCCAATTGCAGATTTTGCAGCCCCCGCATTTGAACAATCACCTCTCCTGCCTGCTCCCACACAGTCTCGCTCAGTGTCTTCACATACTCGTGGATTGCCTGCGCACGCTGGCGCGTAGAAATGGTGCGGAAATTTTCGTCTTGCCAGAAATCCCGCATACGCGAGACTTGAGGGCCGCGTTCAAGGATCTCGGGAAGAAATTGGAAATTTAGAGAACGAATGAGATGACGAGATGGGTAAAGCTTCTCTTCAGTAGGGTGGGTGAACATGCAGATATGATCTGAAGGGGAGCTAAAACGCATGAATGCGTAGCCGGTCTCGATGTGGAAGGTTACTCCGCCGTAGAGAAGGGGAGTGGCCTCCTTGTTGATTTGACGATTGACGGCTAAGAGGCCGACGGAGGGCGCCACACGTTGGTTCTTGGGACAGTCACAACCACAGGGCTTATGTTCGTATGGGTAGACATGCTCGTCTTCCAGTAAACAGAGTCCGTAAATGCGGTTTCGAAGCTCGCCTGGTATGGTTAGAAGAGCTGAAGATGCAGTTCGAGGAGCAGGCTTGAGAAAGTCAAGCCACCCATTTGCTCTGTAGTCTATTAGAACTGCAATTACAGACTACTATTATTCTCGTCAGACTTACTGGTTCGTCATGTTGCCTTGGTTTTATCAATAACGTGGTCCTTGTATTTGAAAGGACCGTTTTATAGTTTGCGAGGACGTTGGAAGCTCGAGCGGGTTGTGGAGCAGAGAAGCGGTAGTTGATCTTATCAATGAAACTGCCATAGAGTGTTGGCCATGATGATCAGAATAGTGGTGAAAGGGAAAAGTGTGTCGATGGATGAGCGAGAAGATTATGATCGTCAACGCGGCAGTGAATGTTGGACTTCACGGCCACTTGAACAGCTCCACGGCGGCACACAGCCAGGCGTAGTCACTTCTGGGCTATACTACTTGCGCCTGAGATGGAAAGGGAAAGCAAAGGCTCTAGGAATCTTGAATCAATAGAAAAGGTCGCGGCTGCAGTTAGGCTAAGGACCTACAGGATAGCAAAGGACGCGGTGTAATCTACGTATTGCCCGGCTCTCCTTGTTGGATCGTCCGGCCTGAAGATTAATTGATGGATTATGATAGTTTTGACGGCAAGCCAGTTATCGAAGCAATCGGTGATGGTGTTGAGCGACGGTGGGTCATCGTTGAATGGTCCTCTCGTTAAGGCATTAAATTTGTTCAGACAGGGCCGTCTCGAGGCCTCATCAGATTGCCATTAGACAGGACAACACTCAACAGGCTCTAATCCATCTATTCTTCAGTCTGCACAGATTGGCAGGATAGAGTAGCAGGATAGAGAGTAGCAGGACAAGGAATCACTCATGTGATGCAAATAACCCCTATGTGGTGCGTGATACGGTCTACCTGTCAACTACGGCGAGACGGTCCTGAGCATTACAGCCTTGACGCGCAACATATCTGCCATCTACTGTTAGGCCTACCGCTGTCAAATGCATGGTAACCACAACATGAATCTCCATGATCGAATAGCTTAGCCCTGCTGCATTTTCTCCTTAAATACAACTGCCGAAAAATAGCAGCAGCAGCTCGCCACTCGACTGGAGCGTCTCTCCAACGGCATATCATTCAAAAATATTCCGTACAGTCTGCAGGGCGGAAGGTGGAGTTAAAGTTCATCGATTTGACGGTAAGATAGCTGTAGATGACTTGGCGCTTCCTCAATGTCTCGGATAATATATTCTAGAAACTCGGTTCACGCATGGAAAGGAGTTTTGTGTATATTTTCCACGGCTCCTCATGGATGTGGACAAAATCGTAGCTTCACTTCAAACGGCTACGCACCTACATCACTTCTTAGAACCGACCTCTTTCTCCACAGCCCTTTGCTGGCGCTTCTCTTGTTCCTCGAGTTTTTCCGCCTTCAGAGTCTTTTCGATCTGCGCGATAGCTCTTTCGATCTCTACCGCCAGTTCTGGTGTTTCTAGAGACTCCGCGATGAGCTTGCCGCTAGACTGCGAGAGAAGCATGCTTTCTGCGGGACCACTCAAATCGACAGCATCTATATAGTCATTATCTGCAGACCGCTTAATGTCTTCGAATTCTTTCTCTAGTTTCGCAATGGATGTGGCGATAGTGGCTGCGGAATAAGCCGTATCGAGAAGCCTCGATGGAGATATTCTCAAAAGTTGGTTCTCATTTAGAAATTCTATATGTCTGGATCCGGACCGCGCTGGGCGACGTTAACGGTTTGCCAATCTGCGGAGTCAAGAGTCAAGGTACTGACCTCTCCAATGCGACCAGGCACGGAAACAAAGATAGAAGAACGGTAAATTAGGTATTCTTGATCATCAAGGTTAGACCTAGACAAAGATGCGAGTCAAGAGCTCTTACACTGGTAGTAATGCAATAGGTGCCGAGATAGGCATCCCTATGATACTTCCCCACAGCCACTTGGTATGAATAGCCTGCCTGTCCTTACCCCCATACTCTCGTAGAACATCCAATACCGACTCTTGACTGTGAAAGTTTCCAGGGTATTGAACAAGAACCTCCTCTTTTCCTTCCAACTCTTCAGCTCTCCTCCTTTCACTCAAAGGTGGCACGCTTTTTAAACCCCACTCCTGGTATGGAAGGCGCTCGAATAGCTTGTTGCCGTATGACGTGACCTTTTTCTGCCAGCCCTTTTCATATTTCTCCCATTTGAGCCAAGTTGTGGACGCTTTGTTTGTAACCTTGTCTATGTATGTCGTCTCACCTGACAGCTGCTGATTTAACCGTTGGCAATAGATCAAGCTTCGTCTTGTAGAGATTGGCAGTAAGAATAGGCGCATCGCAGGCCCAAAGGATTGAGAGTCTGAAGAGAAAGAGCGGCGCTCGTCTAATACAAATATTACATGTGTAGTTCCGCCCTTGAAGAAAGCACCACCTGAACAGCTCCTGGTTTTTTCAACGAAAAAGGCTTGTAGACGCCAAAGAGAGCTGTAATGACGCGAAATAAGTCATTTCCAGCCAATGGAATGACAAAGTCGCGTGGCATGACTAAGCTATTCTAATCATTGACGGGCAGCAATTCCTGGTTTGCGGAGCAAAGTCCACTTTGTCAATTCACGTTTTGGCACTTTTATGCATTCATTCTTACTCACATAGCTACAGCTAACATGCTAGCATCAATAAGATATGCTGATATCCTTGCAATTCCACGGCCCCAGTGAGATGCAACAAGTCAGTAGGATTGCGGACTCCCAGCGCTCCACATCAGATCGCAGGTGATCGTTGAGTCAGGGGCCTCGCCGGCCTGTGCCTCCCATGGCCATAGGCAGCGGTAGTCTTAGAACACGGGCAGCGAGTCTATTACATCCATATGTATCCGTACAACATCAACCGCATGGACAACAGGCAGATCTTGAAAGATCCGCAACAGTACCTCCAACTCAATATGCGGAGCTTTCTATAAATGAGAAGCAAGCTGGGAATGGGCAGGCGGGCGATCGGAAGCATTCGGAATCTCTGTCAACCGCAGGCAAAACCCTCACTTCTTCCAATGACGATGCTGTTGCTCAGAACAGAAGAGGACAACAGCTGGTTCGTACTATACCGCGTGAGTGCGCTCAACTCGCCTGAAAGCTTGGCATTCGTGGCATCTTGGTTGGCTTCTACTGGTCACATCGTACTGACTTATCTTTCAGCTTGGGTGGAATTCTTGGATGTGGATAGTCAAGACGCGAATCCAAATACCCATTTATTACCAGACAACCCACAGCATGCGCAGGTAGCCCAGCACAATAACAGCCCCTGGGCCAAGAACAACGAAAGGCTTGAGCCACCTCGAGGTAGATTGCCTGATCTGGATGGAGCAAGGACGAGGCTTGGTTCCTCCACGACAGAGTCAAGATGGAAGGCATTCACCAAAGCTTCGGCTTATCCTGCCATCTCCGCTAATGGCGGCGAGCGTGTTGGGGAAGAATGGTTGATTGAAAATGGTCCAGACTATTCGCGGCCTTGGCTTGCAAACAATGGAGAAAAAGACGATGAACAAACATTCTTCGGGTCCAAGGCGAAGCGGAAGAGATGGTGGATAAGAATGCAGCGAAAGATCATAAGGAGTCCCATGATTCCTTTAGTAATCCGTTCGATTGTGTGGGGCTTTTCCATGGTTGCTCTGGCACTTGGAAGCTCCATCCATCGTCTCACAGTCAACGTGAGACCCAGGAATACTACATCGGCAGATATGGCTATCGCCGTAGATGCCGTAGCTCTGGTTTATCTTCTTTACATCACTTACGATGAGTACACCGGAAAGCCTCTGGGTCTACGATCTGCAATCGCCAAGATACGTCTGATATTCCTTGACCTGTTCTTCATTGTGTTTGATTCTGCGAACCTAAGCTTAGCTATGGAGTCGACAAAACACAACGCCACCAACCATTCCTGCTCTTCAAACGACAGGATATGTAATCGGCAGAAAGCTTTGGCTTCGGTTCTCCTGATAGCATTGATTGCTTGGCTTTTGACGTTCTCTATAAGTGTATTACGGTAAGATATCTGCCCCTTTTCTCCAGCTTTACTGAGGAACAACAGACTAGTGGCACGAGTTACCCAGAAATGACAGCATTTCGATACCCAAAACTTGTGTAGTATTAGCATTGAAGGCGTTTTCGGACTGTACATACGCATTGGTATCTCATTAAGCATAGCGATGGTGGTAGATCGACCACTTGATTTCGACGAAAGAATGGGGTTCACGTGAGCTCGAGTTCCCTATGACGTATGTTCTATTTCTTGACCTCAATTCGTCATACTACTTCATCACTTCATGCTAGATCGCGAAAAGTTAACAGATGCTATCATCGCGTCTCTTCTTTCACGTTCTCTCCATAATGTCAGCTTCCAAAGCACCCATCACCCCTCTGAAAGACTTGCGCGTTTCCTCTTTCCAGATACCAGCTTTTGATCGCCTGCCAAATACCTCAATCCAGCAAAAGCCTCTTTTGATCTACCATTCAGCTTTCCACCCAGGCACTCCGGCCTCCATCATTGAAGGTCAACTTTCAACTGTAGGAGTCGTCACCCCCCAATGGCGCTACACCATGTACAGCTATTCCCATTTCCATTCTACCGCACACGAAGTGCTTTGTGTCTCAACAGGAAAGGCAAAGCTATGCTTCGGGGGTGAAGACAATCCGAAGAGGGTAGAGCCTGTGTTGGAGAAGGGAGATGTTATTGTGGTACCAGCTGGTGTAGCTCATCGGTTACTAGAGGATCTAGAAGGCGGGTTCAACATGGTTGGAAGTTACCCGACAGGCAAAGACTGGGACATGTGTTATGGAAAGGCTGGAGAGGAGCAGAAAGTGAAAGGGATAGAGGGTTTGGGGTGGTTCGAGAGGGATCCGATATATGGTGATGAAGGGCCTACTCTTCAAGTCTAGAACTTTGCTCCGGGTTACGCCAGGATAGACTTATCCTGATCTAGTCCAACACCTTTACATTCACAGTGTTGATGGTTTTGAGATGTGTTTTCAACGTGTATCTTAGTGATAGCCTGCCACGGCTATTTGGGATTTGCCGCCAAGGCTTGCGGCTAGGACTTCAGCCTACAGGTTAAACCCATAGGTATGACTGGCCGAACATTTATATCGCTCCTTCACTCTACGGTCACTTCACCTTAGACCGAAGTAAACACTAGAGCATGGGCCGATTTTCATTTTCATAACACAAAGGCCAGCCCTAACCCTCTTTATAAGCATTAAGCTTGCCTCGCCTCAGTCCAACTGGCGCCTGACGTTTGCCATTTCGTTACTGCGTCTTGAGCTGCTTTGGTTCACTGGTTTATACTCGCCCAGATCAAACGTGTGACTTGTACCCCCACAAGGACAAAGACACAAAGGCAAGATGCCGATCGCTCTACCTCCAGCTCCTAACAAGGACGACCTTGTTGCAACGTACGTACCCACAGTCCTTGCAGCTCCTGAGGGTATTATCTCCAGATGACAAAGCTAACAAGGAGTGATCGCAGATGGACGTTCCTACAGGCTGGTGTAGAGGGGATCATGAGGAATCTGAAAGATGGCGTGGACATGGCAACAGTAAGCACTATCAGAGGGGAGTGCTGCATTTACTTGCTAATACCTGAGTCTACAGTATATGGGAATCTACACGTAAGCGCACGTGCTGTTAGCCCTGTGCTTGTACTGACACCCCTCTAGAGCTGTACACAATTTCTGTACGTCACAAAAGGCCATCAGTTCGACGAATGGCGGCATTATCGGGAATAACGCTCATCGTGGAGGTATGATCACAGATAGGCCTTTATTGAATTTTGTACTGACTAGAATAGCCCACCTATTGGGTGAAGATCTCTACAAAAACCTAAAGGACTATCTCAAGGTCCACCTCGCGGAAATACATGAAAACTCCAAGACTCACGCAGACGAAGCGCTGCTTACCTTCTACATTCGAGAATGGGACCGATACACGACTGCCGCCAAGTACACAAACCATCTGTTCCGATACCTGAATAGACATTGGGTGAAGCGGGAGATTGATGAGGGAAAGAAGGACATTTACGACGTGTACACCTTACACCTGGTAGAATGGAGAGAGGAGCTCTTCCTGAAGGTCCACGGAAATGTCATGTCTGCGGTCTTGAAGATGGTGGAGAAGCAGCGAAATGGCGAAACAATCGAGCAAGCGCAGGTAAAGAGCATTGTGGATTCATTTGTCTCCTTGGGTCTAGATGAGACCGACAGCACGAAATCTACCCTCGACGTTTACCGCTTCCACTTTGAGAAGCCATTCCTAGATGCGACCTCCAGATACTACGAGAACGAATCTGCCCAATTCGTGGCCGAAAATAGCGTCGTCGAATATATGAAGAAGGCCGAGACTCGACTACAAGAGGAAAAGGAACGCGTTGGCTTATGCTTACATCCAGACATCATGAATCCTCTCATGAAAGTCTGTCTACAGGTCCTGGTTACAGGTCATTCTGCGCTGCTACGAGACGAATTCCAGGTATGCCTTGATAACGATCGACAGGAGGACCTCGCGCGTATGTATAGACTTCTAGCGCGGATCATCGACGGTCTTGAGCCCCTGCGTACTAAGTTCGAGGCACATGTGAGGAAATCCGGTCTGGCTGCTGTTGAAAAGGTTGCGATCGAGGGAGACAATCTAGAGCCCAAAACCTACGTTGATGCGCTGCTTGAGGTACATACTCAGTACCAAAAGCTCGTGGACGACGCATTCGCTGGTGAGTCCGAGTTTGTAAGATCTCTTGACAACGCCTGCAAAGAGTTTGTGAACCGGAACAAAGTCTGCAAGACGGGGTCGACTCGATCTCCAGAGCTTCTAGCCAAATACACGGATGCCCTGTTGAAGAAGAGTGGCAAGAGCGCAGAGGAAGCAGATCTCGAGGCGTCATTGACACAGGTTATGACCGTCTTTAAGTATATCGAGGACAAGGACGTCTTCCAGAAATTCTACTCTCGAATGCTTGCCAAGCGATTGGTCCACTCAAGTTCGGCCTCGGAAGATGCTGAAACCAGCATGATTAGCAAACTCAAGGAAGCCTGTGGTTTTGAGTATACCAACAAGCTGCAACGCATGTTCCAGGATATCCAGATTTCAAAGGATCTCAACATGAACTACAAGGACTGGCAGGACAAAGCTCTGGATGAGGAGGATTTGAAGAAAGCCGTGGACCCCAACTACCATGTTCTTGGGACTGGCTTCTGGCCCCTCAGCCCGCCAAATACCGCGTTCATCCCTCCACAAGAGATTGTCAAAACCTACACCCGTTTCCAGAGCTTCTACTTTGACAAGCACAATGGCCGAAAGCTTACCTGGTTATGGCAGCTGTGCAAAGGTGAGGTGAAGGCGAACTATATCAAGGGCGTCAAAGTTCCCCACACGTTCATGGTGTCTACATACCAAATGGCGATCCTGCTTCTCTTCAACGATGCCGATGTCGTGACGTACGAGGATGCCCAAAAAGCCACTGCTTTGTCTCCTGACTGGCTAGATCCTTCACTGGGTGTGTTTGTCAAGGCCAAGGTGCTTATTCCAAGTCCTGAGAATGGCAAGCCAGAAGCCGGCACGTCCTACACCTTGAATTATAACTTCAAGAGCAAGAAGGTCAAGGTGAATCTGAATATTGCCGTCAAGTCGGAGCAGAAGCAGGAAGTTGAAGATACGCACAAGACCATTGAAGAAGACCGAAAGCTACTAATGCAGGTGAGTAATCCGTTCTTCCTGCTGCATATCTCCTGTATCTTACTGACTCTACCCCACAGTCTGCCATTGTCCGCATTATGAAATCTCGCAAGAAGATGAAGCACGTCCAGCTCGTTCAGGAAACAATCTCCCAAATCAAATCCCGCTTCGCCCCCAAAATCCCCGACATAAAGAAATCAATCGATCAGCTCATCGAAAAGGAGTACCTCGAGCGCTTGGACGGGGAGGAGCTTGGGTATCTGGCTTAAACGGGTTTGCGCATGTATTTACGAGCATTTTTCGGGATCCAGGCAGGCACCGGTGGGGGTTTTATGGAGGTTATGATACGTGAACGCCTGTGGCTAGAAAGAAAGAAAGAAAGGCGTCTATATTGCTGGGGGGGCTATGACGGGGTTTCATGATGGCAGATGTAGATACCCGCGAAGCATCTTTGCTTGCCGTTGCTAATGTCAAGATGGTGCGGATCAGAAGATAGGAGACATTGCGCAGCTTAGCTTCACCTTGTTCCACACGTTCTCTCTAGCCGTCGAGAAATAACCACGTAGCCTAATCGCTCATGATTCTTGATGTTGCAATTAGAATTAGCCTGCCTGCAGATCGCTATCCAGCAACTACTGTAGATCCTCTGAAACCCACCTTTCCCTCAACTCTCCCCCGAACAACCCCCATGCCCTCCCGCATCCTCTCCCGTGTCCTCCGCATCCCCTCTCTACTCTCTCTCACACCTCTCCGTCACCCCCACCCCTCACACCCCCACCTACGCCCCATCTCCACCACCCCCCAGATGCCCACCCGCCCCTCCCGGCACGCTGCAGCTCCCGCGCCCGTACCGGGGTCTGTGTACTGCCATACCTGCGGTCGTGTAATCTGTAATTTCCTCCTTCTCTCCCTCTCTCTCTCTGTTTCCTGTTGCAACCCCCCGGCTCTTACAGTTCGTTGATCCCCTTGCCATTCGCAAATCGCTGATAGATTCCCACGACAACAGCTCCGCGCAAACCCCACCACACCCCAACCTCTTCGCCGCAGACGCAGCAAACGCCGCAGAAATACTGCAGCGATGCGTGCCGGCGCTCTCGGCCGCGGGCGGGGACGGCGGGCGTGGAGGCGAGGATCGAGGGGGCGTTTGTGAGGCTGTTGGGTGAGGGGCGGGGGGTCGTGGGGTGCGGGGTTGTTGAGGGGGTGGTTTTGGGGTCTTTGAAGGAGGAGGAGGAGGGGGAGGTGCAAGGGAGGGGTAGTAGTAGCAGAGAGGTAGAGGATGCGGGGGGAATAGATGAAAAAGTCTCTGATGATGATGACGACGGCGGCGTCACCCTTCCCCGTTCCCCCAGAAACGAGCATCGCGCCAAAGAGACAACCCCACAAACTGCAGGGCTGCAGCGCGCGCACCGCCGCGAAAAAGTCCGCCAGGCGGCGCGGAGGGGGTGTGCGTTTGGGTTTCTTGTCGATGGCAACGCTGGGACTGGTGGGGATGAGGGAGGAGAGACGGAGGAAGGGGGAGATGGAGACGGAGGGAAGGGGAAGGGGAGGGGGAGGAGGAGGAGAAAGGTCGAAGCGGTACAGAACGGCAGGGTGGTAGAGGCGAGTTTTGCCAAGGGGGAATTTGGGGTCAGATGGGTGGATTGATGGAGAAACCACATTGGCTGGCGCGTGTACATCTTTTTGAGACCTTTGTTGACAAGTATGTAGATGGGTGTGTGCGACTTTTTGGTTGGTGTGAGAGGGAGGGGGGGGTTGCTGATGTGCTTCGTTGAGGTGCGATGAGAGGAGAGGGGGAGAATGGTGGGGTGTAGTGGGGAGGTTTGGGAGGTCGAGTCGATGGGGGGTTTGGGGGGAGGGGGAAAGGGGAGGAAGGGAGGAAGGGGAAGGGAAGGGTGGAATGGAAGGAAGGTTAAAATGGCAGGGTGGAAAAGGAGAAGGGTTGGACATGGCTGTAGAACTATCGAACCCACTACGCCACAAGAGCATTGTAAAGATAGATTAATAGACAGAGGCTATCATATCGAAACAAACTTTCATGTCCATTCCTTTTTGAAATAATACAAGAAAAACTCCCATCCGTCACCCCCTCCAAAAACAAACTGCCATTAGATGCTTCATACCGACTCCATGCCCAATGCTAATCGCTATACACTCCCATCCACACTTTACAACGCATCCGTCACGTCTAAAGCTGTCCAGATAGGATGGCTTCAGTAGCTGCAGGCTAATTAGTCTCATTGCAGAAACCGAATCAAGAACATCACTCACCAGACCCAATATAAGCCTTCCTAGCCTCCAGATTAACCCCAAACCTCCTTTCCAACTCCATCTTGATACTCTTCTTCGTCACCGTCATCAGATCAGCCGTCTTCAGAATCTCCCGAATCTCACTCAAAATGGCATCATCATTCGGCAAATTCGAACCCGCCAGATCCGCCATCTCCATGTTCTCCTGGTAGCCGCGCTGCACGATATCGCTCGGCGCCAACGACATTCTTGATCCGTATCTCGGCAAGTCCATTTGGGACATGGGTCTCGAGGGAGGGTAACCGTAGTCGGAATGAGCGGGTTGGTAGGATTTGGTGCCATAGGAGTAGCCAGAGACCTCTGAGCGGTCGTCGCGCTGAGTTTGAGCGTCCCAGAGCTCGGCTTGGTATTCTTCCCATCTCTTGTGCGGGATGGATTCGGGGTCGAATTTGCCTTCGTCAGAAATAACGACTTGTCTGCCTTTTTCGCCCGTAACAATCCGAGTGTTACCCCAGGAAAAGTCGTCCATGTGCCAGAAAGAGTAGAGAGGCAGACCGAAAGAGAAGACCGGCATGGCGAGGATGTAGATGATCATCCAGCCAATCATCTCCCATTTTCTCCGGAGGATGAAGATGATTGCTTGGAGACCATAGATGGCTGCAAGGAGTACAAAGGCCATTAGTGGTACCACGCTGGCGTTGATGGAGAGCAGGACAATCAAATAGAAAATGTAGACGACCGTTACAGGCTGGACCAGTGTACTGAGTAAATCGAGGAAGACGATAAATCTCATACTGAAACAACAGAAACCGCAGAGCTGTTGAAGTGGAATAAGCTCGATAAGATTATGCACCGTAGAATTGATCCATCGTCGACGTTGTGACATGAAAACGCTCCAGCTATCGGGTGCAATGGTCCATGCGTGGGCGTTGAAAGTGTATTTGGTCTTGTATTTTGGATGATGCTTGAGAAGGAGAGTGGTCAAGTAACGATCCTCGCCAAGATGGAGCAAGTTCTTGATGTGAAGAGTATCGACTCGAATGGTAGAGTACGCTTCGACAATCTCCTTGCTCACAAACAGCGGCTTTCCAGTCTCGGCGGCTCGAATACGGTACATTGTAAAACAACCAGGAAGGCAGGTCACGGATCCAAACAAGCTTTCAAAGGCCTTTGTCAAATTATGCGAGATGTAATACTCGTAGACCTGTATCATCGTAGTGAACGATGACTTGGCGTTGGACAGAGCAGTCTCTCCACAAATCCCGATAAGCCTGGTGTCGTGCAAGAATGCAGCTACCATGCGTGATGCAGAATCAGGAGCTACCACGGTATCTGCATCAATCTGGAGCATGAACTCATAAAAGGTGGGGTTGACGCCAATGATATTCCGAATCTGATGATGCATTTCGAGTTCCAGAGGGCTCATCGGAAGGTTGTAGTGAACCCGGTTCAAGAAGCGCATAATGACCATCTGTGAATCACGTTTGCCACGGTTTCCAGGTCTGGACACCTCAGAAGGCTTCCCGATCTTGACAACCACCATAAAAGGTACGATGTGACCTTGTACTTCGTACAAACCCGAGTAGACCTTTCCCATGTTGTGCTGTTTCATACCTTCTCCCAAACTTTCAAAGCTCAGTGGCTCGGGATCAACGGTTTCTGATACTCCCAGGATATCCAAGACAATTCGTGGCGTGGGCCTATCGTTACCTTGACCTATGATCATACCATCGCAGACAATGACAAGAAGTTTGCGCTTATCATCGTACTTCATTCTTGCCGCAGAATCAATAGCCCGACGAAGAGAATCTTCGTCTTCGGTGTAGGCAGGGACTTGACATATGACAAACTTGTCGAGGTTCTCGGGAACGTTCTTCTTTCCGAATTGAAGAGCCGCGAAGAATTTGAATCCAATAACGCTGCAGAGAAGAATCGAGATGGCGAGCAAGATGTATTGCGCAAATAGACACTGCGGAGAGTTTCTAGTATCGGTTGTGCCGACACGGAAGAGATTGTTGAGGCAGGTTGCCATCCTCTGTCTCTCGTCTGAATCCATCTGAAGACCTTCCCAGTCCTTTGTAACGTCACCGCCTGCGTTTGCTTGGAAGATGCTAACAACAAGAGGATCCATAAAGTCAACATTAGCCCCTTTTGACGCATTCTGGCCAGTAGGAGCCTTGAGTGATCGACCTCCCTTGATATAGTCGGTAAAATCGTAGACCGTGCTGTTGATAATTGCGATCGACTTTGACTGCTTTGCAAGCTGGCTTACGTACTTTGGAGTATATCCAACGTCGCCTTTCTTGAAATTATGCCGTAGAACAATCATCTGCTCCCAGAACCAATCCCGCCGGTAATCGTTTGTGAATGACCTGAAATCATGGTACTTTGCATTGACGTCAGTACCGCTGATAACGGTAGCTGAGCCGGATATATTAGAGGGGGCGTAGTTAAGCTGCACCGATTCATCCACGGATCCCGTTGTACCGTCGCAGAGTCCCGACACCTGTACCGGAAACAGACCTGTAGCGTCGATGCCAGCATACTTCTTTAGCGCAGATTGTGGTACGATGGAAGGATAATGTGTAGGCATAAAAGCGCCCAGGTCGAATACTTCTCCTCTAATGGCGACATACGATCCCTTACTGCCCGACTTCCCATTATAAGAAGAGAGTTCCGCCGCGGAGTAGACATGTTGCGTTGGACAGATGAGCTGAGGAAACTCAATGATGAAGAAGCAGACAAACAAGCAACTGAACCATATCATCAGATTGATGGCGAGCTTCTCTCGCCAGGCCAATCTAATGTCCCGGCGCTTCATTCGGCCTATCCAGCTGATGAGGAAGTCGGGGATGTAGAATGTCAGAGCATACACCAGGAAGATCCACCTCTTCCGCGTACCAGAGGTAACAACGTCATCGACCTCCACCATCTTCTTCGTGTTGCCCTTTTCGGCCATCTGCTCTCTCGTTTCATGATTGCGGAACATATCCCCAGAATTAAAGGCTGATGCACCTGCTTCCGACCGACCGTCCAGTTCCCGGCCGCCAAAGTAGCCACCTTGCTTAGTGTCATCTCCGTAAATGTAAGCTCCTGGCGAATTCCCGTTGATAAGATTCACCCTGGAATCGCTCATGTCTCGTCCGTGACCATCGACTGGGGTCAGTCCTTCATCATCGTCAACATTTGTATCAAAGTATCGACCTCCTGGTAAGGGCTTCTCGCTCGTCTTGGCAATAGTGGCCCAACATCGTTCGCTGAGGAAGACCCCGGTGCTACCCACACGCGCTTCATTTCCTGGCCACCTCTTCTCATTGAGGAAGGTCTCGGCTTTCTCTTTCTCGCTACCGATAATGATATTCTGAGCGTCTGCAAGGCCCAAGAACTCTCCAAAAGGTAAGAAAAGACTAAAATCGGCGTTCCGAAGCCGTTGGCTAATCTCGGCAATACCAAATGTCTGGATTTGTGTCCGAACACACTTGCTGTCGAATTGGTTGGCAATACGGCGGTCGTTTGGCTTTAGACAGAAGACGAAGTAAGGATTTGTGTTTGCGGAGGTGATTGATTTTGTGATATTATCAAGTGATGAGAGGAATTGACCCGACGCCCCTTGATCAGGTCCCGCAAGACGGGAACTTCCCTTCCGTCTTTCGGCCGATCCTTTTCGACCGCTCTGACTATCGTCGTCAAGATCTTCGCCAGATTGTGCAGTGCTATGCTGACGTGCGGCAAGTCTTGCTGGTCGCTCACCCTTTCTTCGTGCCATACTTGGCATTCGGAGAGGCTTGGAGCTGACTTGAGCTTGCATGATTGCGCTTCGTTCGTTCGGATGCATGACTGTGTGGAGAGCCTCTTGACCAAATAGCTCGCGGACGAAATCGCTTTTGGTGGATTGAATAAGGTTCATCAAATCGCCCGGAACAATCTCGCTATTCTCCTCAACCAAACCGTTGACAGGGTATTCAACCTCGCCGGCAAAATGTCTTACAGTGAATGAGGCGGAAGTGTTGGTGGTCATGAAGTTGCTTCCGGGCATTTTGGCTGTGGCGCTACCCACGACGATAGCAGGATTTTTCGACTCGAACCGCTTTCGCAAGCCTTCCAGGAGCTGCATATCTGTTCTACCTCGTCGAGTCTGGTCATTAAGGATACTCAGGAGCCCATTGCCATGCTTGAGCAAACCTCGGACAGCGTCTCCGTTGTCAAAGTAGCTGGTTGCCGGGACAGTAACGTCTTCGCTCTCCAGCAAATCAGCCTTGCGCTCAAAAAAGCTCTGCAGGCAGAAATTATAAAGGGATTCGGTAGCAGCATTGTTCAGTAGTTGATCGAGAGTTGATCCCGTTGAAGCAGATTGTGCAAACCCGGGGAAATCGATTATCGAGAATGTATTGGCAACAGACTCCTCCAGCGCACATGTCCTTTGGTTCGTTTGCTCAATAACATATGCCACTAGCAAAGAGTATAGAGTCCTTGCAAGCTCGTCTGCATTCTCGCGAGCGCCTTTTGGATCCAGCATCACCGTGACCCTCTCGCGATGAATGGTCTTTGTCTTGTACCCAAGACTCGTATCGAGATCTTGCGTGCTCAAGCCTAGAAAAGCTGCAACAATGGCCAGCACTTCCTTATTGTTCACAGTAGTCACAGTCTCGCCACCTTCATGAGAGTATCCGCCACTGTCATCGGCGGCGGGGAGGGTAGATTGACTGGTTGTGAACTCCAATTGCCCGATATGGAGGATACTGGCAAGAATTTGACATATCTCGGCGATATCGGTTCTTGGAAATTCAAGCTTTCGTAAAGCGGTCTTGAAATGCTGAAAGCCTTCGGCATCATTAATGCCTACCTTGAGTTGTGTAGGGTGGCCCAGATACCTCCATCTCTTGTGCCCAATCGTTCCAGATGTTCTGTTGCCTGCTGAAACACCACCCTCAGCCACAACACCTGAAGTATCCAGACCAAGATGAGATTTTTCGGCAGGGCTCGTTCCAGCTAAGAGGTAATACAAGACATGGAAACTCCGCTCTCCCGTAGGTACTGAGGCTATTCTGCTTCGCTCCAATCGATGGTCCAGCAACTTTCCTCCAATCAGGGTAGGATTCATCGTCGATGAAGCGTCATATTGTAGTTCGAAGAAGAGACCTGCTTTTGAAGCTGTCGGGGTCGTAAGAGATTTGGTCGTAGTGAGGGTATCGAAAACGAATGCAGCTAGCGAAAGCTTTGTCGACAGGGGCGTTGAAGAAAAGGAAAGGATCGAGGATAGTAGATGGGACCGTATAGTCGTTTTACCCGAGCCAGATTCGCCGAGAAAAACCACAGTCTGATTCTCTCCTCGCCCGCCTAATCTCGCCCATGCTCTTCCGGCCAAGTCTTCCACCTCGCCCATAGCACTCCCTGCCTTCCCGCCATCGGGACCTTTCGTGGATGAAGCATATGTATTTAACGAGATAAGTGCCTGCGATGACAATTTCGAGACAGGGAGCGAGACGTGGAATCGGCTGGCAAGGTGCGCGGTCAGATGTGTGTCTGATTGTAGATGAGCCGGAAGAGCAGGTAGCGAAGGCTGTGAATGCGAGGGGAGAGTCCCTGTCAACGAGTGATTTGCCATCTTCGCGGAACAATTCTCAGGGAGGCGATCGAAGCACAGAGGGCGAAACGAGCGGGAAGACCAAGGTCAATGACCTATGTTCTATCGAGACATCTGGCTACCGCAAAGCAGTGCTGATAGCTAATTGGTAAAAGCTGGACAATAAAGCCCCTTTGAGGATGGCAGGGTGGCCGCACTGTCAAGGCTGACGAAAGTCTGACCACGCGTAGAGGGTTCCGGTCTTTTGGTTTAGCGAGCGTTTGAGGGTTGAGAAATACAATAAAAGAAAGAAAATACAGAGAAATGGTGGAAGAATTAATGTGCCACAAGTCGTCAACTGCGCACTTCATAAACAGAAGAAGGATTTCGATGTGCAGGGTCGTGAGGGTCAACTAGGGCTCGGCCAACCTGCCGTAATCATAGGGGGGGCAACACGAAAGATCTGGGGGGTGTATTTTTGGCACATCGTCCCAACCTTTTGGAATCCTCAAGAAAATTCATTCACTACGGATGTAAATATCATCACTTAAGTAAACCGCACGCTGTCAGTTTGACAGTCCCCATTTTACTGGAACGATTTGTGGTTTTATCGTTTTACTCATGACGTTCTGCATGTTTACTCTGCATCCATCGTTGAAGGAAAACAACCGGGGAGCTCATAAATACGACTATTCTAGCGTAACCGCTTACTCGTATGCAGGTGAACGTAAACATTGGCTACTGAGAAAAGCACTCCTGGCTTGCACGATTAAATAGATAATATCCGTATATTTGCTCTTTGATTCCATAGAGTCAATTGACTTGATAGCAGAGCAGTTGAGGCAGCTGAAAAACCATCCATACCATCCATACCATCCATCACATTGAAGATTCCAATACGAGTCGCTAAAAATAGGCTCGGCGTTGAAGGCTGGTCGAAGGTCGTCCCTGTGGCGATCTACGGAAGGGCTACGTACTCGTAGCGTGTAAAGATTGTCGTCCTCCGTCTCTTGCGGTCGTCGTCGCCCCGAGAACCACCACACATCTTCCATCTTCCATCATACAGTCGTTTGATTGCTATTACCATATTTTTTTCTCCTGGCAGCGAGCGTCTAAGTAGCCATTCTCGCCACACTCGTTTGAAACTTACACGGCCTCACCATCGTTTGAGTTTCCTTGATTGAAAGCAAGCATCCTCGATCAGGAGTGAACCGAACTGCCATCCTTTCCACACCCCAAAATTCCGGCATTTCTTCGGACCTCTTGAACAAGTTCTCCGGCGGCGTGAAAGCGGAGGAAACCAAATATATGCTCAGGGGCTGAAGGTCTAATGGTCACCCAAGAGATTTGAGCCACATTCTACGACTATAGGCCATTATGGATCTATCCAACCGCCTATCTACCATGTCAGGCTCTTCCACTCCGACTGGAGTTCGCTCTGCAGGACAGCACTCTCAACAAGTATCGACGACCACCCTACTCAATGCCTTACACACCATCTACACTTCGGCCCAACCATACCGCCTTGATGCAAGTACGAGTTTGGTGGTAAACACATGGCTTACAGCTGCAAATGCCGGCATCGAAGGTCGTCCAGGAGGTACAGTCGATACTGAGTTGGCCAGACAAGCCTGGGAACATGCACGACGTCGAGCTGAGGATGGATGTGTGGTTCTAGGGTACATGTCATTCCCATTGCTTCTTATCTTATACTAACTGTCATTAGATCTTTGCATCCGTCAACGCCGTCGCTTCTATCCCCTTTTATCTCCGCCTTACCGATTTCGATCCCTTCTTCGCTCTACACAGCCCTTTCTGCACTACGGCCATTTACGAACTGTGTGACACCATTCAACCCGGCCACAGCCAAGCAATCCGCACTTGCTGCTAGATTTGATCTTACGCTTGCCGGGAATCTGTCGTCCGCCTCGTTGGCAATTTCAAACTCTGGCATCGATACACGCAGTGGCCTCCTGAACATCCCAGCAGAAGCCGGGTATCGAGCATTCGATGTCTTCTATTACCTTCTGACCTCTGCTTCTACACCTGCGGAAAGAGAGTTTCTTGGCTTAAAGCATCCATCGGCATATGCTCTCCTTAATAAGACCGGCACATACGACCCGCCTTCATACCTTCCAACTGCGGATGATACAGCGTCTGCAGAAGATTTCCGGGCTTCGCTGAAACAAATAGGAATCAAAGGTTCTGCGCATAGGAACCTCCTTTCAACACTTGCAGGTCTACTGAAACTTGGAGAAACCACCGGGTTTCTGGTAGATGAAGATGTGCTGGAAAACATTTGCGAGGATGTTGGTGGTCTTCTCGGTATTGATCCTGAGGTTCTTATACGAGGATGCGGCACCGATGAACGTGAGGTACTTATAACAGGAATATATGAGGCTTTGGTCGATTGGGTCTTGATGAAAGCGAACGAAGCAATAGCCGCAGAACTACAAAGTATCAAAGATGGAGATAGCTCAAGTGAGAGTGGAAGCGGCAGAGTCGGAGCAAGGACACCTAGGACGGACGAGGATAATGCCGACACCGTCCGTGTTACCGTGGTAGAAATACCAGGGCAAGACTTAGGCAAAGCGGTGGCTCTGCGAGGCGTTTTCGACGACAATCTAGGCATCAACGCCGAAATGAAAGAGGACGGCGTAGAGGTAGGCGTGGTAGGCTCGTCGGTGGTCAAGGAAATGAACAACGCTGTGTCCGATGTCGCAATGCACCTCGGTATTGCCGGGGGTCCATCTACCAGAGACCGAGAATATGAGCGAGAAAAGCAAGAAGAAGTCCTGGAGAAAGTCGGTGCAGAGGCCGAAGCTGGCGGTTTCTTGAAGAAGATTCTATACCCCATTGAGAATGAGGGCGTAAAAGGTAGCAAAAGTGCGCGGCTGGACCTTCCAGACGTTCTTGGCCGTAGCAGAGTCTGGTATCAGCTAGCTTTGCACCCCACCGATGAGTCACCCGGTGGTCTCGCATCTCTCGCATCAACGACATCGGCCTGGTCTGCAGGTACCGTTTCCAGGCAGCTTCGAGCCTGGAGACTCCCTGAATGGTCGAATCGCCGAAACAAGAATCTGGACTTCACCGCAGATTTTGATATTGACGAATTCTGTACTCGCTATCGACGACTTGGCTGCCATGACGGCAGAGACGGTGTTGAGAGCTGGATACTGGAAAGAGGCTGGAGCAATGGTGAAGTCGTCGTCGGCCACGAGCGTGTGTGGATTCGAGAAAGCGCGTGGTGGGAAGCAGAAAGCATGCTGGATCTCAAACCACTCGAAAGCTCCGGTTATGGGGACTCCAACTTTGGTATGCTTGGTGGTGGAGGCATGGAGACTGGCTACACAATAGCCACGCCCAACCCTAACGCTAGCGAATTCTTCCCTCCCATGAGTGACTACGGTAGCCGAGACAATAATTTACAACGACAACAAAGCTCGGCTACTATGACGAAAAGTGCAATGGGTGGCGCTCGCTCTATTGCCCCGACCGTTGCCCGTACATTAAACACAATGCCTGGTGATTACGGACTTGGCGCCAAGGGAGACGACACAAAGGGCAAGATCACATACTATGACGATGATGTTGGCCAGTTCACTAGTGAGATGGATCCAGAGCTCGGGGAGCCAAAGTCTGTCGAAGCCCAGAAGATAGGCGCGTCTCGTCGCATATGGATTGCTTGTGTCTGGGCTTTGACATTCTGGATTCCTTCATTTATGTTGCGGTATATCGGTCGTATGAAGAGGCCTGATGTTCGAATGGCCTGGAGAGAGAAGCTAGTGCTGTGTCTTATAATCTTCTTACTCAACGCAACCGTGGTCTTTTACATTGTCGAGTTTGGCAAACTTCTTTGCCCCAACTTCGACAAGGCCTGGAACGAAAAGGAAGTCGGTTATCATCAAGGCGAGAACGATTACTATGTCAGCATTCACGGCAAGGTTTACGACCTTACGAAGTTCTACAAAATCCCACACAGCGACACCAGTCCTCAGGTTACAGCAGCCATGATGATGCCTTTTGCCGGGCAGAATCTTGACGAATACTTTGTGCCGCCACTCTTCACTGCATGCCAATACCTGACTACGGATCAGTCCATCACGCTGCTAGCAAACACCACCGTACTTCATCCGGAAGGTTTACACACTTCCGGTCCTCTCCAGCCAAATATAAAATCAGCGTTGCATAACAACAACTGGTACAGTGACAGGTTTCTGCCAAAGATCAAGGAGTTTTACATTGGAGATCTCGTAACTGAAAAGGCTGCCGTCAACTCCCAGGGTCAAAATCAGGGCCGGAACTGGGTCATTCTTAATGGCAAGATATACGACCTGACCGATTACTTTCACACCCTGCAAGTCCAAAACAACTATCCCGCATACAAATTCTTTCCAGACGAGGTTTCATCACTGATTCAATCCAACCCGGGTAATGACATTTCGTCTCTGTGGAAGACAAATGACGCGAATTATTCCAAGAGCTTGAACTGTATGGAGAACAGATTTTATGCAGGAACTCTCGACTTCAGGAAATCTGCAAAGTGCCAGGTCAACAACTACATTCTACTTGCTTTCACCATCATCCTCTGCACTGTCATTCTCACAAAGTTCTTGGCCGCGCTCCAACTTGGCTCCAAAAGACGTCCAGCAGCGCAAGACAAGTTTGTAATCTGTCAAGTACCAGCTTACACAGAAGGTGAGGATCAGCTACGGAAAGCTCTGGACTCATTAACAGCCCTTCAATATGACAATAAGCGGAAACTAATATGCGTCATGTGCGATGGCATGATTGTTGGTGGTGGCAACGATAGGCCTACACCTAAGATTGTGCTCGACATCCTAGGGGTTGATCCGAAGATAGACCCACCAGCTCTACCGTTCAAGGCAGTCGGCCAGGGCAACGAACAGCTCAACTACGGTAAAGTCTACTCTGGGCTTTATGAGTTTGAAGGAAACGTGGTCCCTTATATTGTCGTGGTCAAAGTAGGCAAAGAATCCGAGCAGACCAAGTCAAAGCCTGGAAATCGCGGAAAGCGAGACTCTCAGATTCTACTACTCAGCTTCCTCAACCGCGTTCATCACCGATCGCCCATGTCACCGCTTGAGCTTGAGATGTTCCATCAGATCAATAATATCATTGGAGTGGACCCCGAGCTTTACGAATATCTTTTGATGGTGGACGCAGATACGAGCGTCAGAGAAGACTCGTTGAATCGTCTCGTTGCAAGTTGTGCCAATGATGCTAAGATTGCTGGTATATGTGGTGAAACAAGCTTGGAGAATGAAGATCAAAGCTGGTGGACTATGATCCAGGTTTACGAGTACTTCATCTCGCATCACCTAGCAAAGTCATTTGAGTCTCTGTTCGGTTCAGTCACTTGTTTGCCCGGATGGTAAGCTGATCCTAAACGTTCAAAGGTGATTTGTACTAACTGTGGCAGTTTCTGCATGTATCGGCTTCGAACAGCTGACAAAGGTCGACCTTTGGTTATCTCGGACAAGGTCATCAGCGAATACAACGACTGCGACGTAGACACACTACACAAGAAGAACCTTCTTTCGCTCGGAGAAGACAGATACCTCACCACCTTGATGACGAAGCATTTCCCATTCATGTCATACAAGTTTATACCAGACGCTTATGCTCAGACTGCAGCCCCGGAGACATGGAGTGTCCTGTTGTCGCAGAGACGACGATGGATCAACTCTACCATACACAACCTTGCCGAATTAGTCTGGCTAAAAGACCTATGTGGATTCTGTTGCTTCAGTATGCGTTTTGTGGTCTTTATCGACCTCTTCGGGACCATTATCCTTCCAGCAACTTGTGGCTACCTTGGCTACCTAATCTACCGCGTTGCAACCCACTCTGGCCAATTCCCACTCATTTCGATAATCATGTTAGCCGCAGTCTATGGCCTCCAAGCCCTTATCTTTATCATCAAACGCCAATGGCAGCACGTAGGCTGGATGATTATCTATATTCTCGCCTTTCCCATTTATTCCTTTGTTCTTCCCATCTACTCGTTTTGGAACCAGGACAACTTTTCGTGGGGAAACACGCGTATCGTTATAGGCGAAAAGGGAGAGAAGAAAATCATCGCTCTTGAGGATGAAGGCTTTAATCCCCGCAGCGTTCCCCTTCAGCGTTGGGATGACTACGCTGCTACCAATGGGCTGCCCGGACGAAGAGGCGGCAGCACTGAAAAAGTGTACCAGGATGCCTACGATGCAAGCTACGAAATGGACGATATACACTCGGTTTACTCATCTGTCAAACCTGCCTCTACTGTCCTTACGGGCTTTCACAATCAAGTTCCCGCCTACATGCCTCCCCACTCGCCCGCGCCATTCGCAACTAGGCAGTCCACCCAGTCAAACTTTGCGCCGTACAAAGATCAACCGCATTACCAACACCAGCGTCTTCAATCTGTATCAAATCTCAGCGATGCGTATCAAGAACACCCTTATAACAGGATGCCAAGTACGGATAATCTGATCGCGATGCAATCCCCACCACCCAGACAGAGCAGAAGTCCGCTAGGCTATCCTCAAGGGGGAAGTAGACCTGTCAGCGCCATTGATTTTAGAACGCCTCCTGGCCAGGGTCCAGACGATGCGGCGATTGCGGAGGCGACGAGGGTGTGTTTAGAGGAGGTGGATTTGGATGATGTGACCAAGAAACAAGGTTAGTGCACGCTGATCTCTCAAGGCCAAAAGAAGACGCTAACATAGGGTATTCAGTGCGCGCACTGGTCGAGCAGCGATTACAAACCGAGTTGACAGGGGATAAGAGGGTGTTCCTGGATCGCCAGATCGACGAGCAGTTGGCGAATATGTAGTCAAAGAGGGCGGTGTTTGTAAGAATGGGAACAGCAGCGGGTGTAATTATGATGACGAGAGCATTGGTGCGGTGTTTTCCTGTGTGATGGTTTGGATATCATTAGGGTGGGAATTAAGACGTATTTTCAAGGCCGCTTTCCACTTGTACTTTTTTGGTAGAAAGCTTGAGGCGGAAAAGTGTGAGGAGGCTGCTGTAGGTAGCTTTAGGCATACTGTAGGAAGACGAGGGAGTCCATCATACTCCTTAACCTCATCGTCTCATCCCCGCTTCTGAAATCCCACCCCCCTTCTCAACCCTCCCAACCACCCCAATCCTATCCACCATCCACCCCCCTCGAATCCACCGCCTGACCGACAAACCCCACGCTCTTAGGCGGTGCAGAAAGCCCAGAAAGAAAAAAAACAACCAATCTCAGTAGAGAATTGGGGCAGCAGGACTTGGATTTCTGCTTTCAAGATATGCAGCATGGTGGGAATGGGCTGTGGACTAGATAGAGTAGGGGGGCGTATGGAAACTGGTTGACCTTGGGTTTGGTATGCTCTGGATGTGGTGGGGATCGATGGCGCGTGTTGTTGTTGTTGTTGTTTGTTTGTTTGTTTGTTCGAAGAGTAGTCGTGTGTTATTCTTTTCTTTTGATGTGTGCGGATAGAGAAAGATAGAAAGGTTTGGCGGGGGGAAGGGGGGAGGGGGGGGAGATAGGGGATATAGAGGTGGATGAGTATGCTACATAGTAAGTTATGGGAATGGCACGATCGATCTCTTTGCGTTGACGCAAGGATGTTGTTGGCGTTGGGTTGTTGGCGTTTTGCTGAGCTTTGTTCGTTTCGTCACCTTCGTTGCTGTGTGTGTGTGTCTTTTCTTTTGCTTTTCTTCGTATTTCATTTCCTTTTCACCTTTCTTCTTTGAAGGCGTTGGTGGAGTTTGTTGATATCTGATTGGGTTGGGTTTAGGAGGAAGCAGGCGGTGGGGGGGATGCTGTGGGGTGGGGGAGGTGGGGAGATAATATAGAGGGGGGGGTAGTGGGTTGAAGGAAGGGGATGGGAGGGAGAGGTGGAAGAGCTGATGAGATGCCAGAGAGGACATTGACATGGTTACCTCAGTCCCATATCGACTTTGGTAGATTATAAACCCTCTTCAAGTATCCAATATACAACCTTCTATTTCCGAACTTTATCTGCGCTACTAAATCTGCATTTCCCCCTTTCTCTCCTCAATCCCCCTGATTCCCTCATCTTCTACTTCTCGACCATCAACCACCCCTTCAATCTGCTCAATGCATCTGTGACTCCCCTTCTCTTATCATTTCCTCTCAGCAAAGAAACAAGAAACAGAAGAATGACGACGGCGCGATTAACAGATCGTAAACTAGGTGTAACATCAAGGACACAAAATCTACCATTTCATTTCTCCAAAACGAAGCAAAAGCAGAAAGCGAAAGTCTAGAATCTGCAAACACAAGAACGACAAGAGAATTCGAAGAACAAACAAAAACCCATCTTCCTCCCATCTTCCTCCACCCAACCCTTCTTTTTCAAACGCAGAAAAGAAGAATGGAGAGCGAGAAGACGACCAACGAGAAGAAAAGAAAAAAAACTAAAAGCCCAGAACGGACGAGCGGGAAAAAAATCCGACTGACGCAACAAGGAAAAAGCGGGAGTGCGTCGGCAAAACTGCTTCATGGGTGTTCTTGATCGAGGGCTTCCCAATGAGCAGAGAGAGAGGTGTTATAAACATCCCCCAACACACCACCCAAAAAAAACCCCACACCCACCCCTCGTCCAATCCACCCCCCACACAAGAACCCCACCACTCCCTCCCTCCCTCCCCTTATTCCCTTTCCACAAAGAACAAAGAACAAAGAACCAGTGACTAGCAAAAATCCAGCGAGCGGAAGAAAGGCCGAGGTCTCGATGAATGGGATTTGATGGATGGATGCGGTTGGTTGTGCATTTTATCGGGAGGAGGGGGAGGGGGAGATTTGGTGTGGATGAGGGGAGGGAAGGAGGGGGGGATGTATAGAGTAAGGGAGGGGTCTGGGGATGGGGAGGGGGATGGGTGGGTGGGATGTATAGAGTGAGGGAGGGGTCTGGGGATGGGGATGGGGGGTGCGGTTTGCGTGGGCGTGGGGGTTTGAGAGGTGCTGTGCTGTAGATCTTGGTGCAGTGATATTAAAAAAGAAAGAAAGAAAGAAAGGAAGGAAGAATGAAAGTGTCACTTGTAAACAGATAAAGCGCAATCTCTCTCATCCATTGAGACTTGAGTAGAAATATGCTGCTTCCGTACGAAAGAACGATTTTTTGGAGGGTGGGGAAAGGGGGGTGATATGTTGGGTTGTGGGATGTGGGAGTGTGAATGGTTCGAGAAAGGGGGTTGCCAAGGCAAGGTAGTCGGGACGAATGCTGGAGGTGTTTGATATTGGGAGGATATGGGCACACCGTGGGTGGAGGAGGGTGCGTTGATCTTTGGGCGGAGGTAGTTTGGGTATCGTACCGACGGGTGGAGGTGTTGCTTGCGTCGCTATTAGGCAGCACCAAAAATGCAAGCTCTACAGAGATAGACGTTGCGCTGGCATTGTTCTATCTCCCTGCTCCTAAGCTACCCCACAGCATCCGTCCTTGCGCGTCTGATCCCTCTCTTCTTTTCTCAGCTGGCAGAGCACCTTGTTGACATGGCCTAAAACCCGCGCTACAGGATTCGCGTGGAGGAAGCGCGGCCACGCTCTGTCCGTTATCAACGCCCAGCGCAGAGGAAATGCTTGTATAACAAAAGCGCCTGGTACGAACGACTTTTCGACATAATCATGGTATTGACAAGTTCCCTTGCCCGCAAACCCGACCTTCCCATTCTCAGTAGCACACAAAAACTCCGTCGCAAAAGTTCGCCGGTCAAGATATAGCAGATAGATGAGGTTGCTCGATGATTTCCGATGGCAAGGGGCGGGTTAGTTGAGGTGGTTGAGGATACGTATGGGGTTATGTTATCCAAGTAATGGACTTCATGTACAGTTTGGTACATAGCGGTAGAGATTAATAAAGCCTGGTAGAAGCGTTGGCACATATGTACACAGAAGTCGTCGTTCTTATACAACATTCTTGGGACAGATTCACATAATGGGAAATGAAAGTGCTCACAATATCCCAGAGTCTGCAAGCGCATTGTGGAGAATCGTGTCTTTGACGGCGGCGAATACGAGTCGGATGTTGGAAGTATCCGTCGCTTGGGTGAGACTTGACGCGTTACATCAGTATCAGGTGAAATAGGGCATCCATGTGACAGAACATGCTCCAGATGAAAGGAGGACTTACTGAGGGTAGAGATTCAGGTGCGCTCGATTAACCTGATTAAACCGCCAGAGCAAATACTTTGCCGCCCTATTTACATCATTCCCTCCCGAGTAGTCTGGAAAGTAATTTCCTAAAGGTGATCGGCCGAGTTTCTGCTTGAAGAGATCGACTTTATTCAGGAATAGAATGATACTTGTCCTCATGAACCATCTTGAGTTTACGACGGAATCGAACAATACCAAGCTTTCCATCATTCGATTCTGCGAACATCGGTTACGATACCGTTACGAGAGGACGATGAATAACATACCTGATTACTCTCTTCGAGAAGGACCTGATCGTACTCGCTCAGGGCTACACAGAAAATGATAGAAGTGACATTTTCAAAGCAATGGATCCATTTCTTGCGTTCACTGCGTTGGCCACCAACATCGAACATGCTATGAAGCACCTGTGAGCAGGCCAAGCTATGTAACATAGGAGAGGGAAACATACTGTATGCTCAACTGGCCCATCTTGAACCGCGTTTCGTAAATACCGGTAGTCTTCGTTCGAGCTCGAAGAACGTCCGCCTCTATAGGGATATAGTCCGGCCCAGCTATTCGTAATACTTCGTCAAAGAAGCTATATTCCGTCAACTCCCTGAAGCTGCAAATGAGCACAGCGACTGACTATGGTGCAGAATCCATCAGGTAGAATTCGCTCTGATGATCCATTATATCCGCAATACTCGGATCCCTCCATATTGATACAACCGATTGGCCAACTCTTGGATCTAGTGGAGTATGTGGATCTGGGTCGACTTGGTATTGCAGAAGATAGTCGCTGTTCTCAGCATTCTGTGGGTCCATCGGCTCAATCTGAAATTGCCGCATTGCTGATATCAAGGCTTTGGAACAGTCTATGACGTTCTTGTATATTGTTAGGCGGTACAATGCCAATTCGTCCTTGGTGTACCCATTTTGATGTATAATCTTCATTTGTTTGACAATGGTCGACTTTCCACTCTCTCCGGAACCTGCAACTTATCAGGAAATCCGCAGCTTCCAATCCCGACTTGACATACCTAGTAGCAAGATCTTGCATTCCTTGCGTAACCTTCTCGAGTCTTCTTCCAGTTTTGCGTCTATCATGCGGCTTCTCTTCTTCATTTCCTCCTCCTCCCCGTCTTGGGAACTCTGGCAAGCCCCCATAGTGTATCAAGCGTGTATGTTGGCACTGACACGCCGTCTGTGTATATGAATCCGCCCTGCCCGGGGAGTCGCCCCTTGGCGGCCACCGAACGGCAGAAACCGCTACTTGGGTGGCAATCCCTGAGGCTTCCCAAACCAAATCCCGCCAGCGAAGGCGAGGAACGCTGAATTTCCGGTAGCAAGACCTCACAATTTCGTTTTAAGATCCCACGCTTCCAGAAGGGTAATTGTGACGACTGGCTTGATTTAAGAGCGGTCGCCCAGCAATGAGGTATTGTGGACCACGATCAAGGTGTAGTGCCAGCTTTCCAATCGCAAGGTATCGTTGTCGGACGGAAGTGTTCTTTGAGCTTTGGCTGGGTAGGCTCCGCCACAGAACCTCCGCGGGTTTTTTAGCTTGGCTTCCTTGGTCTCTTTACCAACACAGACCTAGTAGGTATCGGATTTCGTTGTATAGAGGGCCTGAAATAGCGGAACACGGCGTAATGAGTGATGGCCGAAGGATTAGAAAGGGTGGTGAATCCGCCAGTAAGCTCCGGGTTGGAATCGGTGCTTCACTCCTAGCGGTCCGTACCGAAGCTCTTGCAGATGGCTCAGTCAAGGCATGAGATCATGACATAGCTCACCCTCGAGAACCAAGTACTGTAGATGGTGATACTCTATAGGTGATTAGCCACACGACAATGTCGAGGATTGAACGAGATCAAATCAAATCCAATGTAGAGGATCGCTGCGTGCCCCGTGCTGGGGGGGGGGGGCGGGCAAGCCTCGTGGGAGAACGGACGTGGGTAAAGATATTCCGTAGTCGGGGGACCGGTAGCTGGCTTCAGCGCACGGGCATTTGCAAGGCGTTGCTAAGGCCAGCTGCAGCGAGTCCAATGTTATTATTGATTGATGCAGTTGATGCAGTGGATGCAGGGTAAGGTATGTAGTCGCAGAGCGGACAGTCGTGGGGAATCCACAGTAATAATGATAATACTGTGTAATATCTACCTACTTCTAGGTAAAGAGTATCCTCGAACCCTATGGGAATTTTGGAGTACTAGGTACTAGATTTACCGACTGAATTGGGGCGATCTGGGAGTACTGTAGACTACAAACACAACAGCCTATAGTAAGGTACGACTTCAATCACCCCGGAATTGGACTGATCGTTCCAACTCCACCGATCTAGAGGCTTTACGGAAGTAGAGCATCCCGTTACACCGCACGACCACAATGACAAATACTCCACCAATCAGAGTAACGGCATTCTCATTCTGCAATGACCCTAGGGCTTGCTCATCATGGATTAAACGAAAATCTGTTTTCATCGAAATCCTCTCTAACAGGGCTGTCTGAATTCGTCAGATCCCCCAGACCATATGTACAACCCTTGATTCCACGAGCCTCGTGCCAGGAACACCATGAATTAGCATATCGAGGTCGGAACTGTAGATGTGCATTTTCCCTTGCGCTTCCTTCATCAGTCCTTCTTTCGCTGGGACCCTTCCCTCTTCCCTCGTCATCAATGTATTGATTGCTCGACCTGTTCCATGACTACAGTTTAATTCCAATGCTGGACACTGTCATTTGCTTGGACCGTAAGTCGTTCTTCGTTGATAACGAGCTTTCCGTATTTGGCACGTTCTGGATTAGACAGATCTCTTTGCAACATATCATTCCCTCGCGGCGAGGCTATCTAAGACAGGATCTTTATTCGAGACAAATTTGGCTCCATGGAGACTCTCAGAGCTACGACTCTGGTCGAGGATCCTAAAAAACCAGATGGAGTGCCGGAAATGGAAACCACCGGAATGTCTCGATCGTTTTTTGACAAAGACATATTTTTATGTTTCTTATTTCAGACACACGTCCTTTCCTAGTGCTTGTGCGGGTCTCATTGGAGTCTTTGATGGTATCCATCTATGCTACTCTTCTTCGGTGACTCAGTCGTAGTCTAGTTCGGGGAACTTTTGCAAGTTCAGAGTCAAGCATGTCTGAGGACATCCGAGTCAAGTCTCATAGCAGGTAGGATTGGAGAGGATAATAGGGTCCTTGAAAGTCCTTGTACGCAAGGTATGCGAAGTCCACACCGTCTCCGAAATGTTCATTTGTCGTCAAATTGAGATCTATGAGCCAATTCGCAGAGAAGTGAACGGCTGCTCAATGAAATCGTGAGTCTTGGACCACCGTCTTGATACTCCAGAGTCGCAGAGCTTTTCCAATTGGACAGCTTACTCGTGATCTGTACCGTTGTTATGACCATGAGGAAGTCGTCAACATAAAAGATGGTCCAAAACATGTCTTTCAATGCTCCTTTCGAATCTTCTAGACGATGTGGTACCTTGCAACAGGGTGTCCTTGATGTATTCCAAGTAGACTGCTCGATCAATGGTCTAGCCATTCGCTTGCAACATAATTGAACGAATTGTTCCTGAGGAGTTTGAACATAATGCAGTTACTATGAGCCAGACTCACTCTTCGCAGATAGAGTTCCCAAGGGAAATCCTCCACGAACGTGTTTCCATCCACCATGGATCTCAGAAGTGCTCTGTTGTTCGGATTTGTTATACTGGCCATGATCGGTCGGTAGGTGGGGTACTTTGTACGGAGGTGGAAGGAGCGAAGTTCGCAACATGACGTAGGTATTCATGCGAACATTTAAGATCGTCAACCCTGTCTGTGATTGAGAAGAATGAAGTACTGCGGATGTACCCCGTATGTGAATGGAGTATTCACTTGACATGTCCAGCAGAGGACTCGGCAGCTGTTTACTCACAAATACGTAGAGAGTAGAATTGGACGGTTCCCAGGGCAATGGAGGCAATGGAAGGAACATGGAAGCATCCTTGGAGCCCTGAATCCCTGATTGCCGGGAGATCAACAAGGAACCTAAGTGTGATTTTGCAGATCAAACACGAGGATTTCTCCGTCGCAAAGTACTTTTACCCATCCGACCAACGTACACAGTACACAGTACATATATCTACAACCACAGACTTAACGTACCTGACGCTCCCAACACTTCCTCTCTATCTGCCGCCTGTGTCGTCGCGGCCGATCCAGTCAAGATGGCAGAGTTTGTGCGTGCCCAGATCTTCGGTACCACCTTTGAGATCACCAGCAGGTTTGTTGACTGGAGTTTGCGCGTCTGGTTCGTACTAAAACTACGCCAGGTACACGGACTTGCAGCCCGTTGGAATGGGGGCTTTTGGACTGGTCTGGTAGGATTACATCTCTGTCAAAGCTGCCGAGTCGACTGTTTACAATGTTTGTCCAGTTCGGCCAAAGACCAGTTGACCGGCCAGGCTGTGGCAGTCAAGAAGATCATGAAGCCTTTTAGCACCCCCGTCCTGTCAAAGCGGACATACAGAGAGCTGAAGCTTCTCAAGCACCTTCGTCACGAAAATGTAAGAGAATGTATGGTGTACAACAAGGCTATAGGCTAAGGTACCCAAGGTCATTAGCTTGAGCGATATCTTTATATCACCGCTCGAAGATATGTATGGAAAGTTTTCCGATCCACAGTGAGACCTGTAGCTGACTCGCGGTCTATAGTTATTTCGTGACCGAGCTCTTAGGCACCGACCTTCATCGCCTCCTGACGTCGAGACCGCTCGAAAAACAGTTTATCCAATACTTTCTATACCAAATCTTGGTACAGCGCCCAGAAGTGATTGTTCTACGTCATACAATCAACTGACGGAAGCAGCGAGGCTTGAAATACGTGCACTCCGCTGGAGTCGTCCACCGTGACCTGAAGCCAAGCAATATCCTCGTCAACGAAAATTGCGACCTGAAGATCTGCGATTTTGGGCTAGCTCGCATACAGGACCCCCAGATGACAGGATACGTGTCTACGAGGTACTACCGCGCGCCAGAAATCATGCTTACATGGCAAAAATACGACGTGGAAGTGGACATATGGAGTGCAGGATGCATTTTCGCAGAAATGCTGGAGGGTAAACCATTGTTCCCAGGCAAAGATCATGTCAATCAATTCTCTATCATTACGGAGCTGCTAGGCACTCCTCCAGACGATGTCATTCAAACCATCGGCAGCGAAAATGTAAGATTTTTGGGGACGCTTGAGTAAATGCTGTGGCTGATGACTACATCTAGACTCTACGATTCGTACAGTCCTTACCCAAACGAGAGAGACAACCCCTGAGCAACAAATTCAAGAACGCAGATCCTCTAGGTACGGTCACTTGACAGTAGAGACCGACTTGACTGACACCTCCTAGCAATCGACCTCTTGGAGAAGATGCTTGTATTTGATCCACGGATGCGAGTACGAGCGGGAGATGCGCTTGCGCATGAGTACCTTGCGCCATATCACGACCCAAGCGACGAACCGGTTGCGGAGGAGAAGTTTGACTGGTCTTTCAACGACGCAGATCTTCCAGTAGATACTTGGAAAATCATGATGTACGAGCAACTTTACGACCTGCCGTTAGAGCAAGATTAGCCCCGAAAGAGGTGCTGACTGGTAATGGGCAGGTATTCCGAGATTCTAGACTATCACAATGTCCAAAACCCGGAAGACGGGCAGGAGGTTGAGAACGGGCAGTAGGGCGTTTGCTGATTCTCTACGACTGTATCTCCCTTGGCTAAGTTTGGTTATGGAGTATTTCTTTCCACCAGCTAGCATTTCCGAAAGTACGTTAGGGCTCAGCAACAAATACCCTTTTCAGTCACTCACGAACGGTGTTTCATATCCGATGAGTTATGAGACTTGTCGCGCTTGGGGAAACATGAGTAACAAATAGAGTACCAGTAGTATTAGGTATCTACAATTCAGGCCTCAAGAAACACTCGGTGACAGCTTCATAAACCAAGCTGCCCACAGCACAAAGTACTTGGGACTTTATTGCATCTCAGCCAAAGGACGCTTGGACTCGATGCACGTCATCTGGGATCCCATAGGGCTGTGATCCTTGGCATGCATCTATTGGTGGGCCTAACCAACATGATTTGACATTGCTCTTGCCATTGACTGTCCACTGACAAAATCAACGTGTTAATTGCTCTGCTAACGTTTGGAATTTGCCCAAATGCTACAGCATGTCTTCATTCAGCAATTTTGCACCCGTCGTTTGCGTGGTGGGTTTTCACCACGCCAGGTGAGTAGCGTCCCCCATTGTAAAGCAGAGCAGAGCTGACCTGTTGATAGGGGGCCTGAAATAGAGGGCTGGTTCGGCGTCGAAGATGGTAGCGATCCTGCCCTTGAGAATGACTGGTCTTTCCTACCCTTCATGGCCCTGTCGGACGGCGCCCATACGTACATTATCTCCACTGCTGGGCTTTTCTCGGGCTAATTCGAAGCCAGATCCACGGAGGACTTTTCGTACTTTACCCTCCACCGGAAATCTACTTCCGCGAATGCCGCCACATCGCTATTTGGTATATCATGTACGAGGCAGATGGACGCAAGCCAGCTTCTGGATCGACCTGCTGAAGTCACAAGGAGTACGGTGCAAAAGGCGGTTGTAGCGATTGCGGATAGCCCACAGTTTTTCGGGCATCTCAGAGAGAAGCTTTCGATGGTGACAGAAGCCTGGTTTGCTCAGAGGTGGGGCATACAGTCAAAATATGAGACCAGCCAGGCTGATGGTAGTCCAGGGACTTTACGGACATGGATATCTTGAAGGTCGGTGAGTGTTTGTTGCAGTCTTTGACGGGCTCTAGCTGAGTGAGGACAGAAATTTCAAGAAAGCCTTGCGACAACCCTGCGCGATTCGGAGGATGATCGAGATCAATATCTGGGTAGGAATTCTAGCTCTTTTTCAGCACGTTTCCGCTTCTCATCTCTATAGGTCTCTCGTTACGAGAGTTTATCCATGAGTACAAACATCAGACCTTGGTCCTCTTCAAATGTTGTTTGCTGCAGCCAAAGGTAAGTAGTCCACAGTACAGGTTTCTTGGATTTCTATTTATTCTACCAGATGCTATTCTTTGGTTCTCGGTGTGAGAGATTATGCATGATGCAATTTTCGTTGATATCCTTGATACCCGGTCTATTACGAAGGTTAGAGGACTGTGCGGATCCAGAATTTGATAGCTACGAGAGGAACTTGGGCATGCCAACATCGCTAAAGACAAGTGAAAGAGGTTCCTGTACGTTGTCATGCCTTTATCATGAGCTGTGGCTAACCAGCTTAGTACTCTCATATATGGGCTTACCACTCCAACTGTAGGTAAATCTCTATCGAGTCGAGTCGAGACTTAGAGCTGATTTTTATGCTAGATTCGGCAAGGTATATTAGAACGATGTACATTTGACCTGAAAACTGCTGAACGCTTCCAGGGGAGCCTCTTCGGGCCTTATACACCTTTGCAGCAGCTAGATGTTTTGGCCGATTACGGGACGAAATCATACATTGTCGGATCGACAAATTCCCTCCTTTTGCAGCAGAAAGACCGCTACAGTGACATTCTCGTAAATGTGCGCACTAAACCAACTCCCATATATACAGTTATGTAAGCTGATTAGAATCTAGCTCGATGAAGCCACCATCAACATCACGTCCGCATCTCTCCGCTCCGCCCTCACCCTTTCTCCAGCCGACCGCCGCTGGATTGATTTCCTTACCCAAACCATCACCGACACCTGGGATGAATACAACCCCTCCCGCCCAAAAACCCTCGGCTACATGGGCTCCGAAGAATTTATCCGTCTCCAATTCGAAGAATACCTACTTGCCCTTCTTGCCGCTGTAAAATACCACATTTACCTTACTGACAACCCTTCAACCTCCCCACCACTCCCTTCCATCGAAGGTGACCCGTCCATAGATTTCAACCCAGACTGGATACACGCATGGCAGCAAACCTCTTCCTTCAAACTTTTCAACACCCACACCTCCGCCCATCTCTTCGACATCGTTGAACCCCGCCATCCAACAGCGGGCAATCTCAGCTTAGAAGACATCCAACGCCGCCTAGCCCTCCAAATCCAAACCCTCCACCTCGACGACCGCCTCGCCCAGAGCAAGGAAGTGCTGAACAAGCATCTCGCAACGGGCCACAAGAAAGTCTCAACCGCATTCACGAATCTCTGGGCAGATATCGAAGCTATGCGCGAAACCCAACGAAGACGCGCCGAAGGTGTTGCAACCACCGCAGGGAGCAACGGAGTCTCGCCGCCCATCTCAGAAGCAGGCAGCGACGTGTCCTCCACCCCGCGACACCGCACCGGACCAGATCTCTCCGCAGCACAAGCGTCTGTGACGGCGGCTGGTCACAAAGCAGGCGCGTACATCTCCTCGTGGGGTACCTGGGCGGCGGAGAGGAGACGGGGATGGGGGAAGTCTGCTGTGGGTGTGGGAACTAGTGGTGCTGGGACTCGAACTGGAGCAACAGTAGCGACGAGTCCGGTCAAAGCAAAGGAGAAGTTTTGGGATGCGGGAGAGGGAAAGAAGGAGGTGAGGCGGAAGAAGAGCGTTAGGGAGGAGAAGGGGGGGGATGGGATTGGGAGGTTGGATGCTTAGGTGTTTTGGGTTAGGTTAGGGTAGGCAGCTTGGGCATTTTTCGTTCTCGGCGGTTGGATTGTTGATTAACAGGCACACTGGCTGGCCGGCTGCCTTTGTGTATGTAGCTGTATAACCCCCGAACGAAACCAGCTCTTTCGGTTTAGGCAAAGGGTGGCTATACTCCACAACAAAGACTTGCATGGATTGAAGACAAATATTCCTATCCATGATCCATGCCTCTCAACCCCTCACCCTTCTCACTCTCCCTCCACCTACTCACCCCCAAATCCCCCCCATCCCTCATCCCTCATCCCTCATCCCTCATCCCTCATCCCCCCTCATCCCCCCTCATCCCCCCTCCTCACCCCCCACACCCCGACCAACTCACAACACCCCACCATCCCCTCCAAACCATAACCACAACCACAACCCTACCCACCATCCCCTCCAAACCATAAGCATAACCATACCCACACCCACCATCCCCTTACCCACCATACCCTTACCACCATCCCACACCTCCTCCACCTACCATACCCCACACCCACACCCACACCCACACCCACACGCACCCCCCTCCCCTCCTCGCTCTCCCTTTTCTTAGTGGGAAGAAGTGGCGCGTGCTGTGTTCGTGGTTATGGGTTGGGGTTGGGGTTGGGGCGTGAGCGTGGGTCGTGGGTCGTGGGTGTGGGGTGGGAGAGAGGGAGGTCAGGGATGGGAAGGGTGGGAGAGAGGGAGGTCAGGGATGGGAAGGGTGGGAGAGTGGGAGATCAGGGATGGGGAGGGTGGGAGAGTGAGAGGTGAAGGGTTAGGTTAGGTTAGGTTAAATAGACAAATACACAAATACACAAATACACAAATAAACAGAAGTAGCAGCAAAGAACAGCAACGACAGCAAAGAACAGCGAAAGACATGAATCAGCAGAAAGTGTCGATGAAGAAAAAAACGGAAGAAAGATTGGATATGGGATCTTGGATATCGGATCTTGGGTTAGGTTGGGGGTGGGGTTGAGGTCTGGGTTAAGGTTAAGGTCCGGGTTGAGGTTGAGGTTGGAGTTGAGGTCTGGGTTGAGGTCTGGGTTGAGATCCGGGTTGGGGTTGGGGTTGGGGTTGGGGTTGGGGTTGTCTGGTTGGGGTTGTCTGGTTGTGTGAAGAATGGGAGGGAGGGAGGGAAAGAGGGAGGGATGAAGGGAGGGGGAGAGAGAGGGAGGGAGAGAGAGGGAGAGAGGGAGATGGAGAGAGAGAGAGAGAGAGAACAAATCATGGAAACCGAGAGAACCTATTACTCGTCTATCTACTTTCGTCATCATCTATTTCCGTCGCTACGAAAAGGAAATTCTGCTTTTCCATGCCCGTCCGTCGTACTAACCCATCTAGCAAACCCATTTTATCTCCCCTTCACATCACCCTATTTCCTTGCCGCTCTCTCCCCGCCACCAAATCTCGTATTCCCTCACGCCTTCCCTGGCACCAGTGGCTCCACGTTCCAAATCATATCCGCATACTCCTGGATACACCTATCACTACTAAAGAAGCCCATCCTCGACACACTCGTGATACACTTGCTAATCCACTCCTCTTGGTTCTTGTACGCCTCATCCACCAGCTCCTGCGTCTTGCAATAACTGCTGAAATCATCACTCACGAGGTAGTAATCGCCATGATCGATGATGGAGTTGCAGAGAGCGGCGAAACGGTTGGAATCGCCAAAGGTGTTGGATTTGATGGCGTCAAACACTTTGGCAAGAAAAGGGTCGAGGTTGAAGGAGCCGTAGTTGTGGGCGTGGCGGAGGTCTTCGACGTCTTCGGCGAGGTTGCCAAAAAGGAAGATGTTGGATTCGCCGATTTCGCGAGTGATTTCGATCTTTTCAAGTCAGTCAGTGTTGTGAGGTAGAACGAGGGATGTGAGGGAGACTTACGTTAGCACCATCGCATGTCCCAATAATCAAACCACCGTTAAGAACGAACTTCATATTACTAGTTCCACTGGCTTCAGTCCCTGCAGTCGAGATATGCTCGCTAATATCAGAAGCAGGAGTGATGATTTCAGCCTTGCTGACATTGTAATCCTTGATGTAGATGACCTTGAGCAAATCACCAATATCTGGGTCGTGATTGACGACCTCGCCGACACTGCAGACTAGATGGATGATGGTCTTGGCCATCCAATAGCCCGGGGCAGCCTTGCCACCAAATATAGAGACTCGAGGTGCGAGTTTCTTGCGCTCCTCTGGACTCATGGCCTTGATTGTAAAGTATCGATGGATGACACCAAGAATGTTGAGTTGCTGTCGTTTGTACTCATGTATACGCTTGACTTGGATGTCGAAGAGCGCATGCGGGTTGACACTTACACCGGTAGACTCTTTGATGTGCTCGGCCAAACGGACCTTGTTGGCAAACTTGATCTCCTGCCACTCTTTCTTAAAGTCCTTGTCGTCAACGTAGTTCTCGAGCTTGTTCAAGAGAGTTAAATCAGTGAGGAACTCATGGCTTCCAAGTTTGGAAGCAATAAGGTCGGAGAGGCGAGGGTTAGCCTGATGTAACCATCTTCGAGGAGTGATACCGTTCGTCACGTTGGTGAATTTGTCAGGACCATAGATTCTGACAAAGTCTTTGAAAATCGTAGTCTTGATAAGATCCGAATGGAGCTCAGCGACACCATTGACTTTGTGACTACCAATGATGGCCAGATATGCCATCCGCACCATCTTCGGCTGGGATTCTTCAATAACCGAGACTCTGGCAAGCATTTCGCGCTCCTTGGGGAACTTCCGCTCCACCATGTGGAGAAACTGCATGTTGATTTCGTAGATAATCTGGAGATGTCGAGGAAGGAGATTCTGCATCAACGGGACCGACCATTTCTCCAACGCCTCTGGCAGTACCGTGTGATTGGTATATCCAAAAGTCTTGGTGACGATATTCCAGGCGTCATCCCAGTCAAGACCTTCGGAATCAACGAGAATACGTTGCAACTCTACTATTGCCAGAGTAGGATGGGTGTCATTGAGTTGGATAGCTACATGATCTGGGAAAGCTGACCAGGCTTTCTTCGATTTCTTGAATCGGCGGACGATATCGAAAAGCGACGCGGCACACCAAAAGTATTGTTGTTTCAGCCGTAGCTCCTTACCACGATCGAGGTTGTCATTGGGGTAAAGGACCGCAGAAATGGTTTCCGCACGCTGTTGATCTGCAACAGAGCTCTCATATTCGCCGGCATTGAATTTCTGAAAGTCAAATTCTCCAGCGGAGGCCTTACTAGACCAAAGACGTAGGTTGTTCGTGGTGGGAGTTTGGTAGCCGGGAATGGGAACGTCGTAGGCAACGGCGTCGACAATCTCTCCGCCTTCCCAAACCACAGTGAGTTTGCCATCCTCGTCCCTGGCGAATCAGCATATATACTCTAAACGCGCTTTCCTCCGACTTACTGATATTTCCGGACGTAGCCATAGAATTGAATGTCCACGGTAATGTCATGTCGAGGGAACTCCCAAGGATTGAAGTCGAGCCAGTAGTCTGGTATCTCAACCTGATACCCGTCTACAAGCTCTTGCTTGAAGATACCGTATCTGTAACGTAGTCCGTATCCCCACGCGGGGTAGTTCAGTGTTGCCATGCTGTCAAGGAAACATGCAGCAAGCCGTCCGAGACCACCATTTCCAAGAGCGGCATCGTGCTCCTGCGATATGACGTCCTCGATCCGGAATCCTAGATCAGCGAGTCCAGCTAGTTGAAGTATTAGCACCTTGAGACTCGAAAGGAAGTGTTTTCTATACCTTTGGCGACGTCTCTTAGCCCAACATTGAGCATTGCATTGTCCATTGCCCTTCCCATTAAGAACTCTAGAGACAGATCTGCAAACAGTCAGCCAAAGCTCTTCAACAGCTCGGGTTCTCAGCATACAGTATACGCGCTTCTGGTCAGAAAATGTCTGTCGCTGCTGTGTTTTGTTCCATTCTATGACGAGTCTGTCACGGAACGCCAGAGCAGCACCGGAATAGGCAGCTCTAGACGATTATTAGAAAATAACGATGTGATCAGCAGAAGAGCTTCTCACAGCTCATCGCAGTTGAATAGAGATCGAGCGAGAGTGGTCTCAATATGGCGAACGGTCTCATCCTGTAGATCCAGTTAAATCCGCATTTTCTGGGGAACGGACGTTCAATATACCTCAAATTGTTCTTTGGTTGTGAAACCTTGGGCGGACTTCACAGGTGATAAGCAAGCCTTCAGACGCATCGGTCCGTGAGCAACTTACGTGTTTCTTCCATCTAAATCATATTAGCAGCGAAAGACGGGGTTCAGTCGATCAAGACTTACGCCTCTCTTTGTGGCTCTGGAATGCTAGCTTCAACGCTCTTGATCTCAGAAGCACCGAAGCCAGTAACGGTACGCTTATGCTTGGGTCTAGTGAAATCGGGGCCAACAGGGCCTTTCAATTCAGATATGGGGGCGCTCGTCGAGGGCTTTCGCTCTCGAGTCTTGGTAGCCATTGTTACGAGTGGTAGATACTCGAGGAGAAGTCGGTAGATTGGGCTCAAGATGGAAATGTTAAGGAGTGTAGGAGCTATTGGGAAGAAATGAATAGGAATAAAAGAAGAATAAATTGTTGAGCAGGCCAAACGTTAGCGGGGCGGCGCTGGCGGATGAATCCCGTAGGAACAATAAATCATTAAATGCAGGGTTTGATAGCTTACCCTTATCCTTATCGGATGGTGGGGGACTGATCCTGGTGTCGTCCCGCACTAGGCTTCTCAGGGTCTAGGGTAAGGTACCTTAGTGAAGCATTTCTTGTAGCGCTGGTACACATCCTACGTCCTATCGTACCTCTTCATACAACAGTAGTTCTTGCTGTTGGCCTGACAGGACTTTCATCATCTGCCTACGGCATATTCGGACGCTCCTGATCTGTTTGGAAGTACATCGAAGTTATGTGCAGATGGATTAGGTGCTTTTGTGATTGCCCATGCTGCATGGCCGCTTGCATACCCCGTCTTCGTTCTTTGTCCTGATTGATCAGTTTCTGTCCGCTTTCGACTCTACTTTCTGCTGCTTCGTTCTTCTTCGTGTTTCTCGAGTCCATGCAATCACCCGATTGGTCATTCCTTACATGCCTGGCGAGGCTTACGAAATACAGAGCCTCAATGGCTATCCCATCGATGGACTACTTACTCTTCAGTTTTGCTGATGTTTCCCTGTTGCGTTCCCTGCTGCCTCTTCTCTAAACGAAGCTTGTGAAATGTCTGAAATCCAGCGACTGGACGCACATACGGCCACACTGGACCAGTCCGTGTGGCGACCGTTGAGCCAGAAGAAGTTCCTACAGAACGTCGTTGACCTTCATCGAGCGTCCAACAAAATCCCCAGCCACCCAAAGGTTCATACCAGGATTGAGTGGTCTGCCGCAAGAATCCGAAATGATAGTAGGTTAGATACGGAACCGAATTCGGATGTTACCCACCGTAGTGCTAGCAAAACAAGTCCAACTCTTTCGCCAATGACTATCAGATCATGGCAATGACCTATGGAACGAGCAATCTCCGCGACATCTCCTTTCCGAGTCTCAGTTGGAAAGCTGTTCGTAGAAATTGGATTTGATGGACCTAGTCAAGGTCTAGTCACAGTCACCAACATCGCCAAAAGCACGACGGAAGCGGTGCAGAATCTCATTGACGTAAAATCTATGGACCCAAACGAGCTGTTGGACGTGTTTAAGGTAGATGGAGATAATTCACTGACTGTGAATCTCAACTACGGCCGGCCCCATTCAATGCAGATCAAGTTTCAGTGGCCCTGAGAAATCATGTACCTTTTTTCTTTACCGTTTACCTCAAGCCATCAACAGGTGTACTGCTACGGTTTGCGCCGCTTATGGATGCAAATGTAATGTGGCGAAGAATCAGCTCTATATTTCATTCTCTATCTATAATTGAGAAGCTACCGATTGGCCACTGGCGTGTACCGCCGTTGGGATGATAAAGAACTGTGGGAAGATGTCTCGAAGTTCCTCTAAATTACGGATTTGATAATGCGCAGCTTTGGCTGCAGGCTCTGGGTCCTCAGGCTCGAGTTTGTGAGCAGTTTTCCAACCACGAGCATAAGCATAACGACAGTTAAGGTAAGAATCGTCTATTGAAGCAAGTCAGCAACGACACTATACGGAAGAGTACTCTGTGACTGTTCCGGCAAAGCCTCACCAACAAAGTAGCACTCTTCTCTTGAAGGCGCCTTGGCCTCATTCTCTGCCTTGTCATACATCTCTTTGTAAGGTTTGCACACAAGCGGTGTTCTATTATAGTCGCAGTATGTAATGCCCTCGAAGATATCATTCACCCCTAACAGTTTTACTACCCTCTTGCCATGGGTTATGTGCGCGTTCGTAAATAGCCACAGCTTGACTTTGGTCCTGTCGATATCCTCAAGCAGTTTGCGAAGCTGAGGGTCCGGTGTAATAATATCATCCAGTGGGAGGGCATCGTCTACCTTTTCGTTGTACTCCAAAGGGTCGACTTTATGATGCTTGACAAGGCCGGAAATAGCTAGGCCATAGTCTTTATAGTATCTTAGATGGAGTTGATTAGCATCCTCAGGCGAGAGAGACAGATGGTTGACGAAGTATTCGTCTACAACACTTGTCAGATCCATGAACCCCAAAAGGATTTCAGGGACATACTGATCAGATCGTGCATCAGGTCGTGAACCCTTTTACCTAAGAACGGGTTAAGTTGTTACCTTGAAGTCAATTCACTTCTTTACATACTGCGAGGATAGAGCTGGCACAGAGATCAGTGACAAACAGATTACCAGGCGAACGTATCCACTCACGCAGTTGTCAATGTCAAAGAAGAATACCGGCCTGGGTTTGATTGAAATCATGTCTTCCATGATGGTCTGGAGATATATAAATTAAAAAAGCTACGGCCAGCCGAATAGCATTCTATCCCCTCTCAGCGCCAGACCAGAGCGGAGGTTGTCCCAACAAGAGTTGTAGATGTTTTGCCGCCATGACTCCAACGATGCTGCCCTGAAGTCGAGCGATGTAAACACGGCGTCATCCAGTACGTGTGGAAGACACTACGCTCAATGTAGATTAGCGGTCAATCTTGTTATGCCACACTCCGTGGCTCCTTTTCCAACTCATCGCGCGTTCATTAATACTGGATGTGCATCAACACCGCAGCCTCAGTAGTATCTCTGGATTTCAAGAGACTACCTGCTCAAGTAACCCACGGTCATCTATTCCAACAGTGTTGTCTCGTGTGAGCTTTGGCATGGCTGCTACGAGAGCTGTTGCTCCTCGGAGCAACGGCCTCAGGCCGACTGACAAGGTCTCAAAAGAGGTCAACGAATATGAGAAGATCCTTAGACTACGAGATGAGATCTTTGCGAATACTCATCCACGACTAAAACTCTCAGTACAGCCTCCTAACCAAGACAGACAACGTCCTGTTGAATCGTCACCCTCCCTTCAAGCGTTCTCCAAAGGGGCTCCCAAGCCACCCGAAGCAAACGGGCCTACCGCAAATATCATCATGGATTCACATGCTCCGGCGTCTCAGCCGAGCAGCTCTTCACAGAAGCCGCCAAATAGCCATAGAATCACTACGTCAAGCTCTGGATCTTCTGGAATTGACCCTATATTCTTGACAAAATCCGAGGTTCTTGTGAAGGCGGAATTGCAGCAGAAGAGACAACGCATCGAGCGTGCTCTAGAAGAACAGAACAATCAGAAAAAGGCCATGTCAAGGCAGAGGACCTTTGACCAAGATGCCATCCCCGAATTTGATGTTACAGATGTGCTAAGGAAGGCACATGAGCTTGTAAAGCCTTCTAAAGCATCTGAGCTCAGTGGCGCTAATGGAAGTGCTTCCAGCGATTCATTCGACGAGAACACGTTCTACTCTAGTGAGGTGAATGAATCCACAACGCAGGAAGCAGACCGATCAGATAAATCTCCGAAATGGCGTTCCAGCAAACCTTGTAATCATTTTCTTGAAGGGGATTGTCCATATGGGGAGGCATGTGCTTTTTCTCATGATCCTGCTTTTAAGCGTAGGGAGGAAGCAGATGGGGCTCAGGCAATGGATCTCGACTCTGTCGATGCTGACGAACAGGCAAATACACAAACACTTGAAAAAGTACAACAGGCACCGACTGGCAAAGCTACTGCTCCCGTTCCACCATCAAAATTGGGCCGGATTGCTGAGCTCGAAGAGCAGCTCCGCCTCCTCAAATCCCAGCAAGCTAGCGGAGCAGAGCTAACATCGAAAAACCATGCGAAAGTGCCCTCCGATGAGGAGCCGATGTATTCGCCTCCCGACGCTCGAGTTCCGAGTTTCAATGAGCGACACGCACTGGCAAATAGGGTCGTCGACGTTGAAGAAGATCATCCACGAGAGCCTGTACGGCGACGTCCTACTTTCAGACAACACATTCCAGCACGTGAGTATGATAGGCGTGATAAGATCCCTCCCTCACCTTTTCATGATGATATGCGGGTAATTAGAAACCACATAACGTCCCCAGTTGCACCTCAGCCTGCGCGCGTTTCGCCACTCGCGGTAGCCAAAGTCCCACCCCTTTCTCAAGGACGCCGCAACACTGGCGTGAATGAAGATCCCTTCCAAGGATCCGGCGTGGAACTACTTAGCGCAAGGCCAAGCCCGAATATTTCTCTGCAGCCGTTGAGCTCAAGAAAGCGGAGAAGAGAGGTCGATAACAATGAAAGGGCCCGCAATGTTGCCCCCAGAAGAGATGTAGCTTCACCTGTGATTCGTATCAAGGATGAGCCATTGTCGCCTCCCCCTTTCACAGTAGCCCGGGAGGTGTGGCAACCTCCACGTAGGCAAGAAGTACAACGACCAATATATATCGATAACGACTCACCTCAACATCAAGACCGAGGGCGCGTAATTCAACATCATAGACCGCTTGACCGCCAAACAGAAGTCTACCTGCCCGAGGAAAGGAGGCCGGTGACTCCTGTCGTACGACGTATCGTTTCTCGAGCGGGCCATCATTTCGATACCTTTGAAGAACCGGATCTTCGTCGGGTGGTGAGTGCTAGACAAGTAAGGGTTCCACTATCCCCTGTTGAGCAGTATGCTGTTCCTCATCCAGCTTCTGCTCGAGCTGCTTCTCAGGTGTACCTACCACGACCCGGGCCGGCAAGAGATTACAGAGCATCCGTTCAGCCGCAGCCAGACCCCTACCTTGGCCGTGATCGTTCTCTTTCTCCAATACCACATCAAGCGCGTGCAACACCTTTAGCAAATGAGTTTGTTCCAATGGCGCCTCCGGCACGACGTATTGTCCGAGATGAGTATGGACATCGGTATATTGAAGCTTCATTGCGTCCTGATCGACACGCATCTATTGCACCTGTTCGTCGTTCAAGTGAATTTGCCCCTCGGTATGGGGAGTTAGCTCCACGTAGTGCAAGTGTTCGTGACCCTCAGCTCGTGGAGGTACATGACGAAAGGCAGCATATCCCTAGGGCACCATCACCGACCTCGCCTCACTACATTGAGTATACACCAGTTCCAAGAGGTAGGCCGATGATCGATCGCGAGAGTAACGTCGGCTATGGTGAATATGCCTACGGTGCCCCTAATGAAGGCGTCCGAATTATCGAGTATCCGGATTCTCGTCCAGTTGGCCCCTACGGAGAAGTCATCAGACCCAGGGAGGTTGTGACAAGAATGCAGAGTGTTCGGCCAGTAAGCAGCCGATACGAAGATTCTCGTGAGCAGATTACAAGGGTTCAAAGCGTACGGCCTGAAGAAGATCGTATTGTTCGTTTAGGAGGTAGGCGAGAACTGATTCCGCAAGCCAGTCGCCAAGTCAGTGTACGGGCTGAGGATTTATACGCAAGGCCTTTGAACTACGCAGTGGAGGAGAGACCTCAATATCAGTATGCGGATGAGTTGAGGGAACGACGCTTTGTCGAGGATGAGTTGCCGAATGATAATGATCTCTACGAGGCACCTGGAAGCGCAGGAAGACGGCCACTGCCACGGCTTTGAAACATTGATTGCAGATTCGGAGAATATCTCGGGATTCTGACTTTCCATCTACGGGAGACAAGGCCACAAGGTTGAGAGCTGTTGTTACTATCCAGGTTTCGGCGGCTCATTGCAGGATAGGTTCTTCGAGGATCTTCGCGTATAATAACATAATTAATAGTTAAAATGATGCAGTAAACACCCTCTATCTACAACAGCCACCTCTGAAAGGAGATGTATGATCAAATCACGTATCAGCCGTAAGGTCCAAAGACTTAGAGTAGTCGTTTCCATCAATCTACAATCACGTACTGTGTACATTGCCATCCTGTTGCAAATGCCTTGCTCACGGGCTGACGGGAAACAATCCGTCTTAGCCCAGTAGCCATGAAGCCTACTATTTAGAGGGCACCACGGGCATCCAATTGGAGGTGCTCAACACCATTAGAAACCACTGACACTTAAGTTAGGTAGTATTCATTGACGTAGGTAAGGTACTTACAAAAGGTACCTTAGGTACTGTCCTGTTGTGCGGAGTCACCCCCCCGCGTTCGCGCTCGTTGGGGTTCTGATTTTTCGGTTATCACTTCAGATTGTCAAGTCGAGGATTACAGCTTGACCTTGATTCGTTCTTCGCGCTAAGCTATCTTACATACACACCTACTTACACCCTCTCTCTCTCCCTCTCTCTCTACTCGAGCACAGCCGCAACGAATGATTCCTCCCTTTCACTCTTCACTCTTCTGTTGGCTTTGTGGAGGGAGTTTGATAGCTGTTGAAAATGCAGAGGTTCGGTAACTTTGCCGGACAGGCACGACATGGCTTCGAGAAGATTACGCCTGCCGGCCTGATGTCGAGACCGAACATGGACCTCTCGATGCCACAAGCCATCAAGCGCCCCGTAGCTTCATCTCCAATGTCTCCACTGACCCCTGCCGATACCATGGTTAACCTGTCCTTCAATGTACCGTTTGCTTCGAATCTAATCGGGCCTGACGTGGAGGAAATCCTCCACGCAAGCCCGGAAGCTGCTCGAAGATGGACCTTTCCGGAAGGAACAGAAGAAGATGCACCAACGCACCAGCTTCCGATACACGCCAACAACGTCGAGCAACTAAGGAGGCTATGTAGGGTACTCAGTGAAGGCAGTGGAGGTCGCGTGGAAGCTACAGTGACCTCGTCCGAACCAAAGCCGATACCGGCATTGCAACGAAGACCACTCAAAGGTCTTGTCACCAATGTCTGCGTATCTGGAGATGCAGACACCGTGCACAAGATGAGAGCCAGGATATTGAATGATACCCCGATTGCATTGGTAATCATTACAACGGAGCTTCAAGCGTTAGGTGGCCGCTGACAACGAAACAGAGATGTGCTATGGTTGACATCGATACGAATCTCGTGATCGACCAAGACCAAAAGGGCGTTAGAGCCCAAGTCCTCGAACATATCGACATCCTAGCCAAGTTCACCGGTACAGACATCTTCCTGCTCAACCCGAAGCCTTCAGACCCGGAGGGCCCGAGTTCAAGCTACGGCAACGGCACCGACCAAGGCTTTGATCAACGACTTCGTATTGCAATCTACGGCGATCCGGAGAGTTGTGAACACGCCAAGACGAGGGTTCTCATCATGATTGATCAAGTTGTAAGTTTGTTGTCGCGATGATCTGACTAATACAATCTGCTGACTGGGTCTGCAGCTCAGACGTACCGTCGATATCATGAAACTCGAACTCTCCCTACATACCATCATCTGTGGCCGGACTCGCAAGAACATCCGGGTCATCGAAGCTGCCACGAACACTGCCATCTACTTTCCACCACCCTTTCCTCGTGTCTGTGGCTACACTCCACCTGGAGCGCATCGAAGGGGCGACGACGAGGTTTACATCACCGGGGATAATCAAGAGTCAATTAATCAGGCAAAGAAGAAGCTGCATGAGCTAGTTCTGAACACCAAATGCTACGTCAAGGACGTGATGGTGTCGGCGCACAAGATTGACAGCATACTACTGGATCGTCTGGACAAAGTCCGCAAAGTTATGGAGACAAACGGGTCTTACGTATTATTTCCCCAACTTGGCAGCCAGCGCGGCTTGATCAGAGTTCAAGGCACAGAGATCTTGCATGTGGAACGGACGGTGCGCGAGATTATGGCCTTGGTAGGTTCTACGATCAACGATGTTGAGAGAATAATTTATTAACACCTTCATAGGCTGGTCAATTCTACGGCGCATCGTGGTGGCTTCTCTTGCCAGACTCAAACGGCACCGCCATGCGGGCTCCATCGCCCGCAGATATCCGTACCATGCTATCAGACATTTGCACTAATTCTGGTGCTGACGTTGGCTTCGACAAGCTTACATTTTCTATCAACGGGTCCGACGACGCTGTTAAGACTGCTATGATGGTCATACACCAGATACCATTTGTGAAGCGCGCACAATACCAGATCCGTGTCAAAATCGAGCTCGCCAACGAGCACAAGGAATTTGTGAGCGGAAAGAAGAACGGGAAGATTAACAAGATCATGGGGCAGAGTATGTACAAGCTAAATTCACTATTGAACCTACACTAACGCTTTTCCAGGCAACGTTCAGATCATATTTGATGGCTTCAACGAATATAACTTCTACATCGATGTGTGCGGTGCTCAATACGAAGCTACTAAGAATGGCCTCGATCTTGTGGAGCAAGAGATGCCTGCTTCCATATCTTTTCATGTTCCAGACCAATACCACAAACGCATCATTGGTATCGGCGGCCAGCACATTCAACGCATAATGAAAAAGTACTCGGTCTTTGTCAAATTTTCCAATGCCATGGATCGTGGAGGCATTGGTAAAGAAGACGATGATATCAAGGTTGACAATGTCATATGTCGCACACCTGCGCGGAACGCTCAGAGTCTAGACATGGTGAAGCAAGAGATTATGGACATGGTTGAGAAAGTGGTACGTGAACCTGAAGAACTGGAGGAGGATTCTCCCAGTACACTTCACGAGTCATCCACACCAATCTAACTTGTCCATCGTGTCGTGAAGGACGCAGAGTTTGTCTCTGAGACCGTCGTCATCAATCGCTTGTACCATAGAGAACTCATTGCTCGAATGAGCGAAATCGAAGAGCTCGAGAAGAAATGGAATTGCAAGATCGATTTTCCAAGCACCGAGATGGCAAGTGACGTAGTCACTATATCTGGCCCAGAATATCAAGTTCCTCAAGCTGTCTATGAATTTCTGGTTCGTTCTTTCCTTTTCGTAATCATATAAATTTGCGTATTGACGCCCTTACAGGGAATGGTCCCAGAGAGTCATGAACTCGTTCTACCAGCTACTCCTCAGCTGAGCGAGTTTTTCAAGTCGAGTCAGTTCGGAACGGATGTCCGCCAAAAGCTCAAGAACCAGTACGAGGTCGACTTACTTGTGCAGAACGATCCAGTGCAGAAAGATCCGGAGATTGCCGATGAATATGCAAACAACGAAGAACGCCTTTTGCTAGCCTACACTCGCAACAACGCTGGTGGTCTGAAGGATGCTATTGACTTCTTGGTTTCTCGTCTTGTTCCTCATGGCTTGGAGGCCTCCACCGTCAAAGGTGCCATTCCTAGGCCCAAATCCGATTCCTTTGAGGAATCTCTACCATTCTTCGATTCGAAGCTGCTACAGCACGCGCCTGCACCGCTTGGGACAGATTCGCCTACGAGGTCTACCTTTGGCGATGATGCTAGTGACCGTGGCTCACTCTTCGACAAGCTCCGTAAACCCGGCAGCATCTCTTCCATTTCATCTTTCCTCGACCGTCGCAAAAACCAGTCTGGATCTCCTGGCTCCTTCTTCAAGCACGCCTCATCGAACGCATCCCGAGCCTCCCTCGTCTCCATGGAATCCCGCGAAAGCGGCTACCGCAATCCCTGGAACGATAGCGGTGTCAACCTACCCGAAGATGAAGGCCACAATGGCTGGCCGACGCGGTTTGAGAATAAATTTCCCTTTGGCGCAGTGACTGGGGATACTACTCCGAAGCATGATACCCGGGCGTCGTTTGATAGCGGGCGTCCCAGTACTTCTCATTCTACCAATGGATACCCGGTGCCAATTGGACCACCACCTCGTTAAAGACCTTTTCCTTCCTCGGTCATAGGAATGAATACCCAATACTTTTTTCCCCTTCCGAATGTTTGCTATGCTTATTTGTTATCTGATTACGCGTATGATATGGCTGCCCGAAGAAAATACCCCTTGAAGCAAGCAAACTAGCGAGGCGCTACGATGTTTCTTGTGTCTCTCGAAATACCAATTTGATTTAGCTATGGGTGCTTTTAGATTATTAGTTCTCCCCATTTTCCATTAGTAACATCATTTTTTCCATTTTATGGAGCAAAAAGCGTGTTGGTTTGATGTTGCACTAGATACCACAGATAGATAGGATGGAATAAGATTTCTCTTTACCTGTTCTCTCAACTGCATCTTGAAGTTGTCCGGGGTGGGCTAGGTACCACTCCGAGATTGCACATCCCTCACTCTGCGCTTTCAAACGATCCTCTTACTCTTTGCATCCTTGGCTGCGTTCCCTGACGGCGTTTGTCCGCATCGCTTATAGCTGATATGACTGATCTGCTGTCCGGGCCCGGCTAGGAGCTTTCAATATGGACGCATATTTCTAAGCATTGATGGCGTAGTTCTCCAACCGTCTCTATTCCGTCTCATCTGTCCCGATTACGTCCCCCCACCACCATCTATTTCCCTCATCTACTCCACCCTCTGCACCTCAAACCTCAACCGCCTTATCCCCTGCCCACCCCCAATGCCTCTCACCCATCCCCTCCGCCACATCCAACTCCGCCCACGTCTTCCACCTTGTCCCCGTCTCCGCCCCCACAACCTTCCACATGCGCTTGAAACTCTCCGCATCATGTTGCCATATCCGACCCCTCTCCCGCTCCACCGCCTTGGCCTCCAGAGCCCCGACCTGCCGCCCAAATACCGCGCTTCTCATTTGTGGTCGCAGTATTTGCACGATGCGCTTGTATACGGTGACTTGCTGGTCCCAGGGGAAGAGATGCAGGAAGGAGCCCGCGTAGACATAGTCAATTTTCCCTTCAATTTCGCCCGGCGCGCCATCGGGCTGGAAGACGTCCGCGGCGAACATTGTCGCTTTTAACGTGTCCCGATCGAGGAAGAGGTCGTATCCCAAGTCCAGAAACTCGGCATGCAAATCAACACGCATACAGTTGCGCCGACGGCACCCCATCATGCACCAGCTTCCACACATCCTGCGCAAAAGCAACCCCCCAGATCCAGCAGCGTGCGCGCTCTTTCAGCGCCGCCAGAATCCGCGGGTATGATGCATGCTGCGATATGGACAGTTTAAGGAAGCGGAACTGGCCTATGCAGGGGTAGGGGTGGATTTGCCAGGCGCGGTCGCGGATGGCGGGAATGTGGGTAGGGATTTGGGACGGGGGGATGTGGCTGTAGGATTCGAGGAGGGTGCGGATGGGGGGGTGAGGGAGGGTGGGTTGGTAGTAGGGGGTGGATTTGTTGGAGGGGGAGATGGAGTGGGAGGCTATTGCAGGAGGAGGGATGGGGAAGGAGGGTTATGGGTTGATGGATGTTGGGGGAGAGGGGAGGTGGTCCGCTATGTTACTGTGTAGAGCATCTTGAACTGGCTGTGCTCGGACATATCGGCCTTTGGACAAGTCATAGAATGGTTCGTACTGTCTTGGTGTACGTACACATAGGATAGAAGCTGTCACAACGTGTCGTGAGTGTTGTGAGTGTCGTGAGGTGTAAGATGAGATGGCGGAAAGCTCTCCATAGAACTACTGTATGCCGTGTGTAAGCGAGACATGGAACGACACTACTCCCACGACCGCGACACTACAAGCAGAGACACGATGCGCCGGCGACACTTCACATACACGCTCCAAGACGCGTTGTATCTGAAGTACTGCATCGTCACATCTCTATATAAATTTCCGCCTTGAGCCTTTCATTGACTGTAAACCGCATAAAATCACATCAGGATGTATGTATCTAGCCCACCCTATCAATGATCCCCCTCGCATGCATGATCGGGAGTTGGATTTGTATACGTTCCACAATGCCGAGTCCTTGTGCTAATCATCTGGTGTGACAGGTACACAGCATCGTTTGCATTTTTCGAAGCACTGTGGAGCGCTGGTGTCACGCACGTCTTTGTAAATCTAGGGTCGGATCACCCGAGTATTATCGAGGCGATTGTCAAAGGCCAAAATGAAAAGAAAGGTCGATTCCCAAAGGTTATTACCTGCCCCAACGAGGTATGCTCCGCCAGAATTATTCCAATATTGCTTCAACAGCAAGACTGATACCATGGCTTTTACTTTCATAGATGGTCGCCTTGTCAATGGCAGATGGTTACGCTCGTCTTACCGCCAGACCCCAATGCGTAATCGTCCATGTTGATGTCGGTACCCAAGGTCTTGGAGCGGCCGTCCACAACGCAAGCTGTGGTCGCGCTCCCGTCCTCATCTTCGCCGGCCTCTCGCCCTTTACGCAGGAGGGAGAAATGCGCGGCTCTCGCACCGAATACATCCACTGGATCCAAGATGTGCCGGACCAAAAGCAGATCGTTGCGCAGTATTGTCGGTACACTGGAGAGGTAAAAACGGGGAAGAACGTCAAGCAGATGGTGAACCGCGCTTTGCAATTTGCGACAAGTGATCCAAAGGGTCCTGTCTATCTTTGCGGAGCTAGAGAGCCGATGGAGGAAGAGCTGGAGCCGTATCAGCTGATCCAGGAGCATTGGGGAGGGATGGGACCTGCTGCTTTGACCGAGGACGCGGTGAAGATGGTTGCGGAAGCGCTTGTGGAGGCCAAGGAGCCACTACTCATAACGGGCTACTGTGGGAGGAATCACGCTGCAGTGGGGGAGTTGGTGAAGCTGACGGAGACGGTCAAGGGGTTGAGGGTACTGGATACCGGAGGCAGCGATATGTGTTTCCCAGCCGACCATAGGGCAAGCTTGGGACTCAGATATGGCGTCGACGAGAGCATACGAACGGCAGATGTAATTCTAGTCGCGGACTGTGATGTGCCATGGATACCAACGCTGTGCAAGCCAAAAGAGGGAACGCGGGTATTCCACATCGATTGTGATCCGTTAAAGCAGCAGATGCCGGTGTTTTACATTCCTGCGGAAGCAAGATGGAAAGTCGACAGCTGCACCGCATTCCGGCAATTACATCACTACATCAGCAGCGACAAAACTCTTTCGCAGAAACTCGAATCTTACGGTGATCGATGGGAGAAGCTCAAAGAAAATCACGGGAAGCGGTTGAGCGTGATCCGAGAGTTGGCAGAACCGGGGGATAAAGGCAGCTATAATGTTTCGTACCTTACGGCCGCCGTACGTAAAGCCGTGCCCGCAGATACGATTTTTGCTATCGAAGCCGTCACGAACACTGGCTTCGTCGCCGACCAGATACAAGCTAGTATCCCAGGCACATGGATCAACTGCGGAGGAGGCGGGCTTGGCTGGAGTGGTACGTATCTTTTTCCAATTCACCAAAGAATGCTCAATCTAATCCTACTTGTAGGCGGCGGCGCGCTGGGCATCAAACTCGCCGCCGGCCCCTCGCGTTTCATCTGCCAGATCGTCGGCGACGGCACCTTCCTCTTCTCCGTCCCTGGCTCCGTCTACTGGATCTCCCAGCGTTACAACCTCCCCGTGCTAACCATCGTGCTCAACAACACAGGATGGCATGCGCCCAAGCGCTCCCTGCTGCTCGTGCACCCCGACGGCGCCGGCTCGAAAGCCAGCAACGAAGAGCTGAATATATCGTTTGCGCCGAGCCCGCATTATGCGGATATTGCCAAGGCGGCAGCGGGGGGGAGGTTGTGGGCGGGGAGGGCAGAGACGGTTAAAGAGTTGGAGGAGATGTTGGCGAAGGCGGTGGAGAGTGTGACGAGTGGGGTGGGGGCGGTCTTAGATGCGTGTTTGGATGTTATGCCCGATGGGGCGATGGGTGGAGGGAAGGCGGTGTTGGTTGGGTAGGGGGGAAGCTGGGGTTTGGGGTGGGAAGTAGAGGGAGTAGGGTGGAACACGGGATGGAATGGGATAGACCAAACAACTAAAGATTCAACTAGCACGACCATAAGCATAGGTATCGCCGCAGCAGCAGCAGCATCAGCTCTATAGCATTCGCCACATCCATCACAAAAATACAAGCTGCCTTGTTCACTCTCAATCCCCTCCTTTCCTCGCTCGAAATATGTCAGGTCGTTTAAAGAAAGAGAGGAAGAAACGCAGATCGGATCAAAATCGTTAAATGACGGTGGAGGATGAAAAATGAAAAGAAGATAGAGTTGTATATGTTTAAGAATTGAGAAAAAATGAAAAAACGAAAAAACGAAAAAACGAAAAAAGACGATGTAACAAGGACGACAGTCTCACTTATCCCTCAACACTCCCCTTCACTTCTCACACCCCAACAGCCCTCCTAAACCATCCCCATCCCCACCCTCATCCTTATCCCCACCCTCATCCTCATCCACATCCTCATCCTCATCCACATCCTCATCCCCATCCCCATCCTCAAAACCCCCCAAAATCCTTCTCATCCCCCTTTCCACCTCTACCCTCTACCCTCTACCCTCCACCCTCCATCGTCCCATCTCATCTCATTCACTCTATTCCTCTATTTTCAAACCTCCCAGGCATGTCATGTCATGGGTGTTGGGTTTTTCTTGGATGGTTGGATGGTTGGGAGGTGGGGGATGGGGAATGGGGAATGGGGGATGGGGGATGAGGTTAGGGAATGAGGATGCTGGGTGGGGTGGGGTGGGGTGGGGGGTTTAGGGTTATGTCGTGGGGAGGAGCTGAGGGAGAGGGGTGGTTGGGTGGTTGGGTGGTTGGGTGGTTGGTTGGATGGATGGATGGATGGATGATCAGGGACGTGAAGCTGAGCTAGGGAGTTGGACGGGTCGGTTGCCACTTGCCAGAGTAGACGGCTGGACCCATACGGCTTGAGAATGATACGAAAATCTATACGTACCATCCACAGCAATTCTCAAGAAGACGCAACGCCCTCAGTCGTAGAAAAGATCAGACCTCGTCCTTACCCCCCGTTCACCCCCTCCCCAACCCAAATTCTCTTGTACTGTAGCTTTTAGGAAATCCCACACACACACACACTGCTACGAAGAGAATGGATTTAGTAGATTTGGGGTTTTTGGGGCATGAGTGTGTAGTAGTGAGTGGCGTTCAAGACGAGAGTTGAGTTGGACAATTTATATACCTTCTCAAGGGGTGGGTCGATGGAGTGAGTGGGCGATGATAGTACGGCGTCATCCCCCAACCGACAGCTCGAGTTTTCCTTTCCATGGCATTTCGCTACTTTTGACACTCATCCCATCATCAGCCCATGAAGCAAACTGCCCGCCAAACCCGGCTCGCGACTACTTCCTCCCCTCTGCGTCCAAGGCAACGCTCAACCGTCCCAGTTCCAGGAAATGACAAGCCTAGGTATTTCCGTAGTTATCGCATAACCATCTCTCTGGTGCAAATAACCCATCCTCCATCGTTGAAACGATTTTCCATAGATCAATGTCTCCATAGGCTTAAAACCCCATTCGTCTCGCAACCAAGATATTTATTTAACACATGAGTGCTTGCATCCGATGGCTGAAACGGCCCAGATACTGTTTCCATGGATATCAGTCATGTCTTTTACCGAATATAATTGTTCGGGTTGGTTTTGAAGGGCACGTGGTCAACGTGAACGAATTGGGAAAGAGTTGGATAATGACGGTGAGCTGATTGATCGATATGGCCGTCATTGATGATGATGATGATGATGATGATGATCCACTTATTCAACCAACAAAAGCCCGGATATGTAAATAGTCTAGCAGACGAGTGGCATTTTTGGTTGTTAGAGGCTGGTATCCATGGAAAAGGGTATTCCTTCAGGGGTCGTTTTGGAAGCCTAATATGTAGCACGGCTCCAAGTCTTGGCATCAGCATCGCCACCACTTCGGCAGAATCGGCCCAACATGCAGCCATTGTGGAGAACAAGAAGGGCAAAAAGAGCAATCTCAGGCCAGGAGAGTTGTTGACCGCAGATGCGTGATCCATGGTATTATATGTAAAATAACAATGTTACAAATTTGTAAGTCTGAAGCCCCGCCAGGGTCTCACACTGAGATCCAAGGCACCCTAGATATATACATCGAAACGAAGAGAATAAACATGAGAAATGGTAGTTGGATAAAAGTGAGCTTTTCAAGTAAATCGACAAACCCGTCCTCCCATGTCTAACCCCGTAACACACGAAAGGAGCACAGCACCTACCGGAACATATCAAAGAACATTACCCTGCGGCAGAGCGACGACCAGCGCAGTCAGGGGTATGGTAATCAACAGTGACCAGGCGTGGCTTTGCATAACGATCCGATCCTGCAGCAGCCGGATCGTCTCGTCCTGCACCCAAACCTGCCGTGCGAAAATCTTCCCCATGAGCGACTTCTGCTTGTACTTTTCGACCCAAATCTCGTGCCCGTAGCTATTCGACGTGCCAAAGGTATCGAGGGAGATGCCACGCTTTGATCGATGCGACATGCTGTATACGTCGTCGGTGGACAGCGTCGCCTCATCGTCAGCGAGACTCGTCACCGAAGCGCCGTCGCCAAATTGCTCCCAAGGCCGGAGTGCTCGGTTGTGGGTGGTGTGGATGATGACGCACAGACCTTTGTACGCTGCAACGGCAATGTCGAAGCCGACGAAGAAGAGCGGGAATACAAACAGGCGCCACCACCTGGATTTGTGCGACATGATGAGGAATATTGCGAGGACAATGGCTAAGACAACGTGGGCAACGCCGGAATTGACGACAAAAAGCACACGAGGTTTGTTTCCGTTACAGATGGACCAGCGGATAAAATTCGGGTGCGACTGACCCCGGAGGGTGGCTTCGACCACATCTTTCACGAGGGAGAACGCCGAGGGGTGGGTGGTGTGTTGTAGTGCGTGGAGAACCGTTGCACGGTTTCTATGGGATAGATTGAGTTCGCGAGGGGAGTTGGGAGCAAGGTAGTGAGATATCACACGGTTGATTTCCGATCGGAACGGTTGAACGGTGACTGGGACGGTCAGTATTAAACGGTCCACGATGAAACGAAGCAGAACATACATGACTGCCACTTCAGTCCCATCTGGTGATTGGCATCTTCGACCGAGTCCGCCACGCTTTGGTTCGAATTGGGACCGGACATGAAGGATTGTTTGTCAAACTGTGGAGACACTGTTTGCTCAACGTTGTCGAAATTGACGTTGTACTGCGACACATTTGGCTGCTTCTTGTCCGACGTTCGAGGAGGGGCTTCTGTTGCATTGCCCAGCGGATGAGGCGCTTCGACTTGATACCATGGCGTTGACAATACCTGCTCCGATCTCGGTGCTGCATAGAACCTTCTGGTGTAATCCTGGAGCCATAGCCAGAACTGGAGGTTCTCCGCATCGTGCGAAACATAAACTAGGTAGTCCATGAAATCTTGTAGAGCACATGGCTGCAACGGTCAGACACAGTTCTCTGAAAAGACGCTCGACGTTTTCTTCGGGTCTTACCGGCAATGCTCGGTTCTGAATGACATTCTCAAACGACAACTCCGGTGGAATGGCTCTTTTGTGCTTCTGCGTTCTTTCAACATAGACTTGACATTGACTCAAGCTCATAGGCCCAGGAACCTTGGCGATATAGTCAGGACGGCGATAGAAGAGGATCGACATGTCGGAGGGATTTGGAATCTTCAAGGCCTGAGGGCACAGTATAATTCCTCACTCCAAGAACAAGGGAAGTCAAGAGAATAAGATTACGGATAGAGAACTGTGGGGGAGATTTGATGTAAGACATCCGAAAGGCCGGGGTACGGATGCGCGCCACAGATTGTAAGCATTTTTGCAGCAAGGATGTCGAAAGGGGGGAATCTAGCGGAAGTCCAGGAAGTTCAGGTACCGTGAAAGCGACAATATGCCCTAAGGTGATTCGCCCATGGAACCTACCGGACAGGCCTAGTTCTAAGGGCCCGTGGACTACGGTGGTACGAGTACATAGTAAAGAAGAAAGATAACCACAACACGATTGTACCAGCGCTGTTAGGAATCGAACCTAATATAATATAACTCTCCAAGACTCCAACGACTATAGTGTACATTCGTGCCAGGGGTGCTCTAGGGCGTCACGGTTCATGTGTAAAAGGGGCCTGTTTCTGTAGCAAAGTCTCTGACGCATCACAGAACATTGTCTTTACATGCTGCCGACAGCGATTTGAGTGTCTCAGTTCTCTGTTGTATGAGCCCATTCCAGCACCATAAACCCCCGATTGGAATCAAGCAACGAGGATAAGTGTATCCGAGCGGGATGGAGGCACCGACCATTAAGGTACCTTACCATTATTACCGCAGTAGTACGGAGTAGTACACAGTAGATCCGAGACTAGGGCGTGGAAGTGATCTTGGCCCCGCGTCCACGGCAACGTGAAAGGGTGGTATCCTCGTGATTGGATAAAGTAGTCTGATCCTGGGAGGAAAACATACCACGTAAGCATAGTTCTACCTTAGATTCGTCGGATAGTACTTCCGTATTTTTCAATGTATTGTATTTATTATCTGGAGACATGGTACGGCAATCTCGCAAACTCCCTCGTCGAGTTACATTTGGGTTTTTCAATTGCCGGAGGAGGGGTTGGATCATCGGCCCGTATGGATGTCTGTCTTTTCTTCTTGTCGATGTATAAATTCGTAATGATGCAGGTTCCAAGCCCGGCAACAAAGCCAGGTACCGTGTAAGGTACCTAACCTTAATTACCCGTACCTTACGTGCTCATGCTTATACCACTTGCACGCGCAGTTGCTGACTCAACTTCAGCCCAACCAATCAAACACCCACAGAACATATCCAAGCCATACGCGGTCAGCAATGGAGCGGAGTGAAAATCGGCATACACAAAGTAGGCGTGGTAGGGACTCAGAAGTGCCCAAGAGAGGTGAACTCCGAGGGGCACCTCCAGAGTGCCGACTGTGGCCCCGTGGCAGGCATACGTATCTACGGTCTACCTAATTGTATCTGCCTTGGTCTTGCGCAGCGCTTGCAACATCGACGATCTATGATACATACATAAGGACATTGATAGAAAACATCGCCGATCTTTAATCAATTTGACGGTAAGCACTTAATTTCAAGAACGATCGTCAACAGGTCAAGGGCAGGAGGACCTCGAAGATAAGATACCGAAGGAGCAGCCGTCAGGTACTCGGGTTCTCAGGGGGTTTATGCCGCTTGTTGTACACCTTCGTTTTCAGTATTGTGTCTCAGAATGAACCACGATTAAAGTGTTGTACTCAGTTTACACCGCACGATTCGCAATAGCCAAGGTACCAACAACACTGGCGCACACGTGGGCCGTTACTGGTTCTACCCTCATAGTCCAGATGCCCTGCATCAATGCGGCGCAATCACAACCACGCATGGAAAGCCTGTGCCTGTCAGCCTATGAGCTTCCAATCGGAATTACGGAGTATATATCCAATAGGCTTGGCGGCTCAACGTCTGTTAAAAAGGTAATTCGGTATATAATCCGTATTGGGCAGAAAGCACATCCGGCATTGCTGTTGGCAATCAAGTCTTGGCACAACAGAATTAAGGAAAGATGAGTTTGTAGATACTCCGCGTCATACTGTAGTGAGCGGCAGCTCCACACTGACTATCACATGTGATAGTGATCGCAAGGAAACCGTTATTGGTGCTACGTCGTAAGTATTTGACAGCCTTCGATATTTCGGAAACAACAATCGGTAGCCAGGCCAAATAGAACTAAGACTGAGTGGCATTTCGGGTATCCAAACTTCAGAAGCCGAAATCGACCGATTTCATATGTTCCTCTTCCCAACCCTTCTTATCGCACTTGCTTTGAAAAAATCGAACCTGCGTTGATGAAGTTACTCTTTCAGGAAATCTACTCGAGATTGTTTACGGTTTCCTTGACATTGTGTACCGCCTGGTGGCTTAACAAGTCGTGCAAGACGCTGATGCAAGCATGTATGGGGTGTGGAATAAATGCCATGGACGGTGCATGTATAGCAGCGAAAATGCGGGATCGTGTGCTTGGGCAGCAGAAGCAGGCATGAAGTTTCCATACATTTTAGACTTGTAAGAAAGCTCTTTTGCGATGGGTCGCCTTCACTTACTTCCAACACCACACAACGGCATGAGATGGAAATTGACATAGAAGTTCCCAAGGCGAACCTATAGAATACCGACTACGCCCGTGGTAGGCAGATCTGCTAGGCTGCTTAGCCTCAAATTGCGAAGCACTTGCAACACCTACGATCTATGATGCAAAAGGATACTGATGGAAAACACCGCCAATCTTTAATCAACTAGACGGCAACGCTCGTACTTTGAAGAAAGATGGTCAAAAATTCAAGATCACAATAGGATGGGAAGACCTCGAAGATACCGAAAGTTATTGCTGTACACCTTCGTTTTCAGTATGTTGTCTCAGAATGAACCACGATTATCTGCACATCTTTGGATCGAGATTCCGTTATTCGTAGTTTATGCCACACTACTCGCAATAATGGATCAAGGTACCAACAACAGCGACGCACACGTGGGCCGCTACTGGCTTTGGCCTCATAAGTTCAGACACCCTGCATCGATTCAGCACACTCACACAGTGAAAGCCTGTCAGCCTATGCGCTTCCAATCGAAAATATATATCCAACGGGCTTGGTGGCTCAACGCCTGTTAACAGGTGCACATTGGGCATTCACCATTACTGAATTGGCGCCGAGAAACTTGCAAGTTGCAACCAAGTAGGTGTGGTAGGTACTCTAACCAAACGCTTTAAACAACGCAATGTTGGTGATCTGTGATGAGCAACACTTTAAGCTCGCAAAATTATTACCTACACGGAGGACATCGAGAAAAAGTGTCCGTTTCCAGGAGAGACATGTGCAAGAGAAAGAGATCCTGCACTTACATTAGACACTGGCCTAATTGACGCAAACCTCATTGATGTAAATTCCGAAAAAAGATATCGCTTTCGCCGGACAACGACTTATGCTCCCCCCGATGGAGAATTCATAAATATCACAAAAGCCGAACCTTGGACCGAATCTTGGGTGAAGAACAAGACTGACGCAGGATTCACTTATGATCTTTATGGTAGGCGGAAGCGCATATTGAACAAGAAAGGTACATTCAGGGACTTTTCGTCCAGCTCAATAGGACTCAATCAGTTCATCTCTACCTCATCATTCCGTGAACTATGAAGACAATTTTAGTACCCACCTCAGGTTAGCATGCAATCCGGCTGAAGCGATGCCAAAGTTAACCGATTCGGGACTCTTCCTCAAAAGATCTGATCAACTCCAGCTCCGTCAGTATTTTCCTATTCGGTTTTCAGGGAATGATACACGACAAATATAGAGAGGACCCAGTATTTTCTGCAATGTCGAAAGCCACAGGGGGCGGTGATCACAGGAACGCATATGTCAACAATGAACTACTACCTGGCATCCTGGGCTGCATCGACAATACACATATCTGTGATCCAGAGCTAGGTATGTATTGGAACTACCCTGCCAAACCAATGGTTATCCATGATGTCAACAATTTCATGGCAGTGTATTGGCCGAACATAGACGGGCCCTCAAGGAGCATAGATGAAACGGATCCGAATGGTGTTTATGTAAGTGAACCTTTTTGTGGTTTTCCGTCCGTCTACAACCGTACAAGTGGAGAAACCACGTTCACGGGAATCTGGGACAGAGCTATAAACTCTTCAGCAACAGAACCAGAGCTTTCCCTTGCTCTGCTTGTCCATGTCCTCTGGGGATCTACCTTATGCTTCATGTGGCAAGAGTGAAGCAACATCTTTATGCGGAAACTCCATCATATATAGAGACCTTCCGCCAGATCAGTGGAAAGCCGAAGTCCGTCAACTGTTAGAAACCTCTCTGGCTCAGATACAATACGCTGTTCTGGAAACTGTACGAGGCCGCAGTGAGTCCTGGAATCTGGATTATGAAAGTATTCCCCAGGATTCCGAGGTCTTTGCAAAATGGGCAAGTTCCAGAGTGTCGGTTGGCGCAACGTAAGCGTCTGGGGACTTTTCGGGCTCCTACAGTATCCTTTGCCGCCGGCGTCTCGCTCGCAAGCGTCAAAACGGAAGAGCAAAAGCTGTGGCTTGTAGTTGGACTTCGGCTTGTTGGAAAGACACTGCGATGGACCATCGAGAAAGCGAGCAATTTGCCTTGGACGTACGTTTAGACGCGAGTTGCCGACCTTGCGTTTCTAGTTCGATCTCACGTTCGAAGATCCGTGGCTCGGTTCAGATTCAGACAAGAGGCTGCGTGACCCAATTGGCCTTCCTCTAGGGTACTTTAGGCCTCAGCTTGCTAAGGAATATCAATTCTGCGTAGCCCGCAATCGATAACCAGGTCAACCATAAGACTAAGTGACATTTTGGGAATTGGAAGGTCAAGATCGACCGACTCTACATGTTCCTTTCCCCAATTCTTCTTATCGCAGGTGCATTGAGGTTGGACCCCGAGTTAGAGACATTACTCATTCATAAACCTATGGCAGCGGTTGTTCATTTCGGACATGCTCATGTAAATCGTCTATTGCCTATCGACTCTGTGCGCCTCTGGGTAGGTCAACAAAGCCGTGCAAGACGCTGGCGCAGGCATCTATCTAGTCTTGACAAGGCTTGAATACCCGCTTCGGCATTCATCTACGATGTACATAACAAGCCAACGGCATTGTGAAATGCGAAGACAGTACTCTATGCATGCCTGGCCCGCATAAAACATCAACGAAGCACCCCCTATTTTTGAAAACGCGCGAAAAACCCCCCTTTCAGCCATCGCCATCACCGAAGAGCAAAATCGGCCTTGACTTCGATGCTCACGGGAGCCTGGTCGAGCTGTGTAGATCGAGCTCGCATGCTGGTGTCGGTATAAAAAAACCATGCACCTACATACATCGACTTCAGTCGGGGACGGGTCGGCTTAAGCGGTTCTCACCGAGGGGACGGTGCTGGGGGGGTGCCAGGCGAGGTGTTGGACGGAGTTGTAAAGGGCGTAGGAGAGGATTCTATATAGGAGTGGTGGAAATGACACTGTCGGTTGGGAAAAAGGATTGACATTCGTGGTACATCTTGTACAATCAGAAGATTCGCTGTACGCGTGCTTGGATATCTACACTATATCGTACAGTACGACAATTTGGATAGTCTACCTCGCGGTGACGAAGATCCGACTCCCTAAATGTCGACATGACCATACTATTTCCTCTCCCCTCGTTGCTTCTTAAAACAGGCAAACTCGCTTCTCGTTCCCTCTCTCAGCTTCTTCAAGATGGCCCTCATCTCCGGCAACTCGTTCTGTAACCTACTACTGGCATCTTTGTCCGCCCCTCGGTCAAGCTCCAAATATATCTGGCTTTGGGTTTTACTCGCTTGGTCGGTCGTATATTGAGTCATGGTCTGGGCCACGAATTCGACGTCCAGGGTCGCTTGCATAAGAGCTGCTAGCGAGTACCTTGAGCGTAATTTGAAAGCTTCTAGAAAACCAACCGACATTTGTTCGAGCAAATGGGAGAGGATCTGGGTGGTCAACGGGGCCGCAGTCGTGGAGACTTCGGTATGGACGTAAACCAATAATAGAAGGGCTTCATATACGTACGGCCGGACCTCTGTCGGCCGATTGGTGCTCGGAATCCAATTTGGAGATGAGATACCAGCGCGGACGATCGACGAAAGCTGCCCGACAGTTGGCTGGGTGTACGATTGGAACAGCCGCGATTCGATCTGGCTAAGAACATCACGGATAGTCTTTGTCTCTTCGGTGAGCTTGACAGAGAAGCTCGTCTCGAATTGAGCGATGAGTTGGGGTACCACGTCTGTCTGGAGGGCCTTGAGATTACTCAACGTAAGCAACATACGTACATTCTGTAATAAGGTGAGTTCTTAGTCTTGACCAGGGTGGCATTACCTTGACTCACTCTATTGCCATCATCCATTGAGGGATCATCTTTCAATGACAGTCTCGATATTGACGCACGAACCATGCCTTTTCCAGCTTCCCAACTGTGGTCATTGGGCTTGGCAGACTTTTCGGCATTCTCAACCATACCCGATAAAGCCTTGTACAAAGATGCGACGAACTGACTTCTGACCATGTGTAAAAGCTTCTCGGGCGGAGGAGAGAGAATTCCAACTGAGCCCGATCTAGGGGCAGCCGCTGCCGGAATATACAATATCTTCTGCATGCCTCCTAGAATGGCTTCCTCAAAGGCAGTTAAATAGGAAGGCATTCTTGTCACATCACGCTTATCAGTGGGGCGTGTCCAATCTTCCAAAACCTTACACATTTCTGCGTCTCTATTCCAAGCAGCACATACCGCTCGTGTAGCCCTCTCACGTGCCCCAGCAACCAGTACTTTCATTTTCTCCGTCATCGCAGCGCCGGAAGCCAAAGGTCGCATTCCAGCGACCTCACTCGCCGCTGCGCCTAATAGGTTAAGAAGCTTCTCAAGGTAATATACGCCACTCAACGAATTTGCGTATGGCGGCCAGAATGCAAACTCTTCCCAAGCCTCGCCACGCCTTGGCGATGGCGGGGGAGGATTGTTTACATCAAACTTAAATCGAGTATCTTGGTGGGTAAACGGTGAGCGCAGTGTTGGGGTACTCGGCGTTAAGGGTGGTAGGGGAGAGTATAACATGGAGATGTCCTCAATTGGCGGATCTGCGAAAAAGGCAAAGACATCTTCCCGCAACATATCTATAAGCTCAACAGCTCCATCCTGTAAGTCTCTTACTCCGTCAGTGGATAGACGATGGTGCTTGCGGCTGCAGCCATCTATTCCTATGGGTAAAGTCTTCTGAACCTTTCCATCTATGAAAGTCTGAGCCTTGTCCCAGAATTCTGTCACTTCTCCGAGTAATCCCCCTTTTAGAGAAAGAAGGTTATTGACAGAATTGTAAATCAATTCCCAGAGCTCTAGGACTGGAACAGTGTCTAATTTCCTTGACGTTTCATCATGAACTTGACTTGCAGCACTTTTGAGATGCACAGCGGCGACCTGCGGCGTCGGCTGCTCTGCATTTGCGAGTCGCCTTCTCAAAACCTCGATCTCAACTCGAGATCGTTCAAAAGTGGTACTGATCTTGTTCTTCAGATAGTCATATCTGCTCAGAAGCCATACCCATATAGGGTTGTCCTCAACTCCTAGCTCCAAAAGTAAACTTATTAATGCCATGTATTCTTCGTTTTGACTGCGATCAGCTAAAGCTGTTGGGGATGCTTGCGCATTCGTCAACTTTCGCCAGACCTCGCGCTTGAAATTACTGATCTCGTCTTCTACTCCCAGCCAGATACGTCCTGTAATGACGATCTGGTGGACATAAGGCTCCGCAAGTGGTATTTGAGCAAAAGTAGCGTTCTCGGCCATTATCCGAGCTTCATCTGCAAATTTCTGTGCACGAGAATACTCTTCCACTAGCTTCTCGTAGTCCTTGCGTCTGATGCAGTCAGATACCGCCGCAGCTGCTTCGAATATAGCGTGACTTCTCTCTATCGAATTCATAACCAACTTTAGATCTCCCTCGCGCTCTCGGCCTCCCAAAGCCGGACCCCAGATTTCTTCTGCCTTGACCGCGACTTCGATCAAAGGCGCTTTGATACCTTGTACCCCATATTCGCTCTCTTTGAGCAGAGCGTTCTTTTTCTTGTCGCTTGGCAAGGGCTTGTGAATACCTCTAGAGGGTATTACGGGCGCCTGGCCGCTTGTGTTCCTGAAGTGGGTACTACTCCTGCTTGTAACCCGGGAGTGAGTTTTCTCCGGCTGTATCTCAGCTCCTTGGCTCCGCATTTCTGCATATACATTGTCAATTGTGGTCTTTGCACGGACGAAGCGCTCGAAGTTGCTCTCAACGAGGACTTTCAATGACGCGGATTTCTGATCAATCGAGCGAGAAAGATACTCGAGGCCCCGTAGCAGATCTTGGGTGGAAGCATCCGCATGGACCTGGGATAGGTATAAAGTTGGTGAAAAAGTGGTGGAGGACAGGAGAAAGCGATTCCGAAGACGCTGGTCATCTTCCACGGGTATTCCCTTGTGTTTCAGCACTCGTACGACACTGTCTGTACCTCCTAATGGATCGGGTTCATCCTTTTGAACCAAGTTCTCTACCCCATCCCCAGTCTTCTCAGATCCAGGTACCAAGGTGCGGCGATCACTGCCACTGCGTTCTAGAGCAGAGTATCTTGATCTTGATCGCCGTATAAGTGATTTTGCCACGCCTTTAGAGGGCAGATCGTCGTCCGAACCATCGCTCTCGTCTTTCTCAGTCGGCCATTCCGTAGGGAATGGAATGGTAATATTGTAATGGTTGAGGACATCCGCCATGCTGTAGGTATTCCGAAAGGATAACTAACACGCTATGTTTCAAAGATATTCAACCTTACACCGAGTGAACTTGCCTCATCTTCGCGACATGTCCTTCTCTCACCTGCATGTGGAGAGCTACGAAGGTAAGGTAAAGTCTTGCAGTCGCTGTGAGCTTCGAGGTTTACAGGGGTCTCACTTAAGGTTGTGCTTGAGCACAAATTCTTTATGCACAACAACGCAATCTCTTGGCATGGTTTCCGGGGATTAGAATTGCTTTCTTCATGGTAACTACAACGTTCCAGCAGTCACAACTTTCCTTCTTTCCACCGAATGAGTCCTGGAGTGCTTTTAGGCATTGATGCGAGGGACTGGTTGCCAACATGTTAGCACGTCGTTCTTTTAGTGCTTTGACAGAGCCTTGTTTACGGAGAGTTTCCGCGCTGCAAAGATGGGTTCCATTGACGCAGGTATGCTCACCTAAACAGTGGAGGGTTGATACTTGGGGCGAAATTGACAGTGGCGTCAGCAACAGACACAATCGAGATTCTTCTCTGTACCGTACGGTGAAAAAGTTGCCAAGTTCAAAGGACAAAAAGGCCCAAATGTAAGGAATAGTTTGAACAAAGACCCTAACGGCTCGGATCGTAATGGGAGTTAATTAGAGAGATGGTCAATGTGCTGATGGACTTCCAATTCCAGGGCAAATACATGGTCACGCTCATAGAGGGTGATGGCATTGGCCCTGAAATATCACAATCCGTCAAAGACATCTTTACAGCAGCGAAGGTCCGTACAATTCAAGCATACTGAATTAGCTCTAAGTAACGCCGCCCAGGCTCCAATCGAATGGGAACCTGTCGACGTTACGCCAATCCTCAAAGACGGCAAGACCGCAATACCTGACAAAGCCGTTGATAGCGTCAAAAAAAACTTTGTGGCTCTAAAAGGACCCCTGGCCGTATGGCCAGTACTCGCATATACAAGTTTTCCCGTCGCTGATTATCTCGTAGACCCCCATCGGCAAAGGCCATGTCTCGCTGAACCTAACCCTCCGCCGCACCTTCAACCTCTTCGCCAACGTTCGCCCCTGCAAATCCATTGCCGGCTACAAAACCCCCTACGACAACGTTGACACTGTCCTCATCCGCGAAAACACCGAGGGCGAATATTCCGGCATTGAGCACGTCGTTGTCGACGGCGTCGTGCAAAGCATCAAACTCATTACCCGCGCAGCCTCCGAGCGCGTATTGAGGTTTGCGTTTCAATACGCTGAGGATGTGGGAAGGAAAAAGGTAAGGGCGGTGCACAAGGCGACAATCATGAAGATGAGCGATGGATTATTCCTGAATATTGCGAGGGAAATTAGCAAAAACTATCCCAAAGTCGAATTTGATGCTGAACTTCTTGATAACACCTGCCTAAAAATTGTCACGGACCCGATCCCTTACAATGACAAGGTACTCGTCATGCCTAATCTCTACGGCGATATTCTCTCCGACATGTGCGCAGGATTAATTGGGGGCCTTGGTCTTACGCCTTCGGGCAACATTGGAGACGAGTGCTCAATCTTCGAGGCGGTGCATGGGTCTGCGCCAGATATTGCGGGCAAGGGACTGGCGAATCCGACGGCGTTGCTTCTGAGTAGTATCATGATGTTGCAGCATATGGGGTTGAACGAGCACGCCAATAAAATCCAAAAGGCGATTTTTGATACTCTAGCAGAGGGCAAGGTCAGTGCATTTGGTTTTCTGTGTTTATGAGCGGTGGGATTTGCTGACGCTTGAATACAGTACTTGACGGGCGACTTGGGAGGCAAAGCGAAGACGCATGAGTATGCCGGGGCGATTATTTCGCGGTTGTAGATAGAGATGGATATGTTGGGAGGAAATTGTCTATACCTTTGCTTAACCCTCTGCTTGTAGCACCAACATGTAGTCTTAGTCTTCGAACCTATGGAAACGTTGATTGACTTTGATATGGAGGTGCGATTTACGATGAGAGAAGCTGATCTTATGAGGCAATCAAGTAGGATGAGCACTATCTGACTAGAGCAGCTTTCAGTTGATGTAGCTATGGTTTTCCGGTCGAGCAGCAGGTCAGGAATGGTATGATCTTAGGGTCGACAACCCACTCACATCACGGACTCATAAAACATGGCAGATGTCCATGTAGCAATTCTCACATACATAATCATCAATATCTAAACGGCTGTACATAAAGCTATTATACTTCTTCAGGTGCTTCCAAGAAGGGATGATCATACCTTCGGCGACGCTGAGGGACAAGGACCGTCAAACATCTCTAAGCCATCCCTGTGCTGAACCCTGAGAGTGAGTATCTAGGATCAGCAAAAAGATTTCTCTAGGAAAGATGCCGGGAATGCTCTCTTTTTGGTAGATCTGATTATGGAAAGGATAGTTGGAGTGCAATGTTATGCGTCTCCGCATATTAGCACGTATGCATGAGCAATACCATTGTTAGGGAGTAGATCTCGTCAGTAAGGGTAGTCTGCATGTAAGAGACACACCACGGCTCCGAAATGATCCCGGCAATAATTGCCGTGAATATGAACCTCGAAAGCAGTGAAATCTCGCAGCGAGCATATGGAAAGATAAGGCAGGGTGACGTTGGGTGTACGGTCCATGCAACAAAAGCGATGCGGCTCGTATCCTTTGCGAAAGACCCCATGACCATTGAGACAATCGACGTTTGAGAAAGCGAGATGGATGAGCCGCGTTAGTATTGCCCTCGAAGATCTGATGGGAAGCAGATCGAACAATGATCTAACGTATGTCACCAACGATCAACGGATTTCTTTGATTTTGGATTGAGGAGGTGAGTATCGAAAGGTGAGATAAGACCCATCTCGGGAAACTTCCGGAACAGACCGAAATCTTTTTTTCATCAAAGTAGTCGGCGCAGAATAACAAGACACCCTATGCAAACATTCACACATCTATGTACTCGGGTGTCAAACAGAAATAGAAACAACTCCAGTTCTATGCAAATGTCGTCTGGGTATCAAGAGATGCAGGTAGCAAAGTACATCCAATATCCGAGCAAAGAATACATCGAGAACAAGCACCCAAGACTTTGCAACTAATCAAACGTACGGCTTTGCCTGTCATAGGTCTTTTAAATCCTCTTCATCACTTGTACTATCATCATCAGGCATTTCGTCGAGTAGCTTGTCGATATCAGCACCATTGGCAGGCCTTCTCAGGTCTAGGTGATCGGACATAGGTCTGTTGGGCCGGAGCGGCTTTTTACTTGTACCACTGTAGCCTGTGGTGCTCACCAATCCAGGATTTCTGTCCACAACCGACAAGTGGCTTCGCAGCGACGTTACAGGTATTTTAGCTGGCAGATGATAGCCAGAATTTCCAGGACTTGACATGAAGAGTAGAGTTTCTACAGCATCCTGTTCCATGGCGGCATTCTGACTCGGCGTCCTTGGTTTTGTGGCGTGTCTCTGGGGAGGCGTTGCTGGCGTGGCCGACAGCGTCGATCCTGTGGAAGAAAAGCTATGCTGGTTGCTACTCTGGAGTGTTGGTGGTTGAGTCTGTGGCGCATCTGAGCGCCGGACATGGCGAGGCTGTATGTCAGCTGGCGGTGCCAGCGATGGCCCGTCGGCCGAGTTCTGCGTGTGCAAATATCGTGAGGCATTACTTGTAGAATGCTCGCGCCAGAACGATTCATATGTGCGACCTGATTGCCCAAGCTGTGGGGAAGTTATATCATTAGTTTGAGAGTAAGGGTAGTCGAGCATCGAAGTCCGGCTTTGCGTTTGCGGCGAAGCGTGCACAGTCTCCGGAGTTGCAGTTGTTCGCTCGGAAGACTTGGTGAACCCAGCTCGATCGAATTGCGCACTCATCAGGGTAGTCCTTGGAGAGTCGAACGGCACCCGTACATCCGAGACAGGTGAAATAGGGGAGGGTTCCTGTGAAGTCATGCTTTCAAGCTTATCAATGCTGTGAGTCTGCCAGCCGTTCTGAACTTTAATCAAAGCATAGGAAAGACGGGCCTTAAGATGGTTCGACAGCTGTTCGCGTACAAAGATGAGCCTCTACTATCATAAGGTCGAAACGGTAGAACCTACCTCACCGATTTGGCTGCTTTGAGATGTAGCACTGTCGTTCTTCGTGTGCCCACGAGACCGACTGATATCCACTGGGCTTATTGGGACATCTGGGTCTGCGGCTTTAACTTGCCCATCTGCCGTCCGTTTTTGCGCATGAGTGTGTTCGCCGTTTAGACCACGCGTATAGAGGCTCCGCGGCCTTACATTTGGCGCATGATGTGAAACTAGCCTGCGTTGCCCATGCGCATCATCATCGTCGGCGCTCAAGATTTCTCTGAGTCTATCTGCAGCGCGCTCTTGGCTAGATGGATCTGACAATGATGTAGAGGGGGTGATTTGCCGCGTCGAGTAGCCAGCGGCAGAGCTTTGGGGTTTGTCGCTGGACATGGGCCGCTGTGGTGACGCCTGACTCGCTACGGAATCTTCGAAAGAAGAGACTTGGGAATTGGAGACTGAACTTGGATCCGACCGTTGCGCTGTAGCATCTCGTTCCTGCCCTAGTAGAACGTCAGATAATCAACAGCATAGGAATTTTGTAACATGCTCGCGCATCACTTACCGTTCGTAGGATTAGAAACAGAGAAGGTCATCATAGGCAGTGAGTGGTGGTAACCAGCTTCACTTTCCCCCACAGTGCCGGCGCGGGGTTTGAAGACGCGCTTCGAATGTCCGCGTACTCTAATTCGAACAATGAACAACTTACAGGTAACTGCAGGCTCTCTGAAGGCCTCCAATGGAAGGATGTCACTGTGGGCTCACAAGTTGCACCGGATACGTACAGACACAAAGATCTCCCTTGAGATGCTTTATATTCACGAGTAATCGCACGTCGACGGAGCATTCGTCACTGGTTGTGATTAAGAGATACGCTTTCACGTGATTGAAAGCACTGACGCGATGTAATGAAACTGACACTGGTAAATTACATTGGCGTTCAAGCTCCTTAGGCTCGTAATTTGACGAGGACTTGCATTACTCGTAGAGAAAGACCAGATGTGAGGTGGATGAACACCAAGCTGATACTATTGTACATATATCGGGAAAACGATAGAAGTTAATAAATAGAAGAAAGTTAACGCCGCGCTGTGCCAGTGGTACGAGCACGTTTTGGGTATCAAGGTTAATCGTCTTCCTTCACGTTCCACACATGCCGGTCATCTAGACCCGCATACTGGGTATTGCTTCGGTCTCGGTCGGGGCGTTCGCTCCATTGCTCAGCCTCTTCAGACGGTCCATCACCGCCTTGCTCATCTTCGTCATCGCCCACCGCGGAATCCGAGGAATTTGATGCAGGTTCCTTGGCTGGTTGAAATCCGCCTCGAATCATCTCCCCTTCGTCTTCATCATCATACGTCCTGACAAAGTGTTTGGCTTCGTCTTCGTTCCAGACAGCCCCACCTTCTTTCCGGGCTCGAACACGCTCTATCTGCTCAGCTTCAGTGTCTTCGACCACCAAGTCAACCAGTTGGCTCCTGCCTGATTTGACTGATTTCGACGATGACGAGTCTTCACGGATCAGCTCGTTTTCTACTGGTGCGCGAAATGACCTCGAATTGGAAGTTTCAGCGCTGCTGCTGCCCTTTCGATGTTTGCCTTTGCTGATGCCCTTCTGCATGCTGCTCGCTCGTCGAGCCTTTTTTGCTTTCGTAGGTTCTAATAAGTTTTGGTTGGTTGAAGTGGTAATGATATCTGGGTCAGAACTAAGCCACCTCTCAGAAGATGGGACGTGAGCCGTGATAACAGGGTACTACGTTATGTTAGCAGTTGACAGTGCACGTACGCGGGTACCCAGCGTACATTCCAGTCCCCAAACTCCAAGACCCTCGCACTTATAAAAAGCCTCTCATCTTCGGCGTCCAGACTCCCCTCGTCGACCTCATCAGATCCTTGCTCATCATGTAGCCCTCTTCCTCCTTGCGAAGAACTCATGGTCGTAGCACGACTTGGTCTGGAGCTGGCACCAAGTAGAGGCGTACGACTATTGATTTCCCCAGGCTTCGGTATCCAGTACTTACCTTTTCCACCTCTCTCGTACCTCATCCCTTCCCGCATACGAGCAACTCGAGAGTCCGACTCTTCGTGTGCTAGAACATTATCCCCAGAGTCGAATATTCTATACTCGTACTGATTACCACCAAAAGTTTCCTTTGTATCTTCTATCAAATCGCGAACCCCAAATGCATCCCGCACGGCATATTTGACAGGCATTCGGGCTGCCGAGATTGTTACGTCGGCGTAGTCATGCCAAGAGAAAGCGTACCAGTGCGAAACAGCGAATAGGGGCATTTCGCAACAAATGAGAGCGTCTTGTATAGCGGCTGCAAGATTATCCTGCGTGTAGCCCTGAACACTTGGGATAGCTCCTAGCCATTGCAGGATCGATAGGAAGAAACCTTGCCAATACGAAGCAAAAATAATTAATTTGATGCAGAGAAATTTCGGCACGGGTCGAAACGGTTGCAAATCTTGGGACATGCACACCCAGAACATTGCCAGAGAGTATAGGCTGATCGTAACACTGAGATTGTACACTATACCGATCCATAAATAACCAGAGCTCGGTCCTAGATAGCCTTCCTGGTATGTGTCGGTGGACTTCAGAATGATTGTCGCTAAACCGAGTATTGGTTTCAGCCATGCATATTGCAGGATGCCACGCTTGATAGCAAGGAACGTGTGTGGGTCAGATATGTCGACTTTGGCTAGACAATGGTTGAGGGGCCAAGGATGATGAACGGGTTGTCGACCATGCATCATTATTATGAGCGAACGTTCGCCGCCAAGAAAATTTATGAGAAGTTGGAAGAATGTGTATATGGTGAAGGCCTAGGGCTTTGCTCAGCTACGATTCGTCGGGACTAGACTTCGAATGGGTTGCTTGCCTCATAGATATCACGTATTGGGTCGAGATAAAAAGCTGCGGTCAACGACATGATACTCGCCCATGAGGATGCCGAGTATATAGGGACCCTGTAAGCGTATGAGCTAATTATCCAGATCTAATAGTGGTTGAGCGTACATGAGCAAGATTCGAATGACATATCGTTGTAAGAGCGGTTTCCGGTAGTTTTTCCTGTAGCCAAAAGTCATTCTCTTAGCTATTCAAGGAGTGTTACAAAGGCATACGTCTGAAGCCATATGGACCTATTACGTTATCAGCTAAGGTGCCCTTACTCAAGACAAATGGGGAGCTTGTTCATCCGACTTACAAGAACGATATGAGAGATGCTACCAGAGAGGCCACTCCACAAACGATAACTGTCGCCTTGGTGAGATTAGATCCTGTACCCCCACCTGCTGCACCATCACGCATCTCGAGGACTTCCGCCGAGGAACAGCAGCAAGAACGTGCTGAGTATGAGTCCTACAATTTTTCGAATGTTGTATACTGGCTGGGGTGAATAATGCTGGATCAACCATTCGTTCTATCCTTTGCTAGAAACAGGTGTAAATCTGATTAATGAGGTGGACTGGGACAGCATGAGGGGGAACAGTCTCATTGCAGGACCACATAGGTGATGACAGCCTAACGAAGCTAGAGGATTTAATACGGTATGATAATACATACAGAATCAATGCTTCAAGATTCGACATTAATTTGCTCCATGAAAGGCCTCGCTTGCTGTAGAGGGAAATGCAAGGATCTTAGGTTCAGAGGAGGCTCGGGAGGCATGTTGCTAGAGAGAAGGCAGCTCTTTCCTAAACAAACGCAGCAAAGATGTCCCCGTTAAGCCTTCAGCGAAGCTCAAGCGGAGATGGCGGCACCAAACCCGGAGCGGGACTTTAACTGGTAGGTGACTTTGATCTGTAATAGCTTTGATTTAACGATTGGAACAGGTTGTACCTCTTGTTACTTCTCATCTCTGGTGCGCTGTAAGTTTACAGCCCATGGACTGGAAGTCATGATAACACTACTTTCGCTAGAAACAACTAACTCAAATCTATCTCCAGAACCATCTTCTTCCTATTCTACTTCAACCGAATCTTTGCCAGATTAATCTCCTACGGCATTCGAACGTATGTCTGGCACAAGTACCGCGCGTACGTTGAGATTCAAGCTCTCCAATTATCGCTTTTAGCAGGCCGTATATTCTTCAGGGGTTTGCACTACCATGGCCAGAATGAGACCATTTTAATCAATGATGGTTACATTACCTGGAGATATTGGCTTCGGCGGGTAAAGGAAGTAGATTGCGCTCGACCAGGGCCTTCTAGTGAAGGACCAGATTCCAGCAAAGAGCATGGAGGAAGAGGTGGAGCAGGCGAAGGTCAACGAGGAGGTGCGAAGGGTTCAGATGACTTACCATGCCGAGTCGTCTTAAAGAGCCGTGGCCTCCAGTGGTTCCTCTATAACCGAAGTCCAGCATACGACGCTATCTTGAAGAACATGTTAGGTGGTGATATGAATGATCAGACATCAGAGGATGAACATTACAAGCAGAAAGCTAGATTGAACAAGACAAACCAAGTTCCGGTCGACTCTCGCCGTTCTCCATCGTCAAGTATCGATAACGAAAATGAGATATATGAGAAGCTGAACGGCGATATCGATCGCAAGGTACCGTATCCAGTCAATACAGGAGGTTCTAGCCATATACCTGCAAGTACGCTTCCAAGTATCCTAACCATCTTACCGATAAAGGTGGAATGCATAAAAGGTGCAATCGTAATGGGTAACCAAAATACGCGATCTATTCTCACCACCCGGTTTCAGACGGTAGTAGGGTATGTGAACGCCCGTAGCTCGCGCACTGTGGATCAATACAAACAGTGCATTGATTTGGACTTCGTCCATCCGGTAATCCAACTAAAGCCGAATCGAGACTTCAAAGAGGCTCAACTTGTCGCTGGTGCCCAAGTTAAATCCGACAACGCTCGAGGTCTCGCATCTCAGACACCATGGCGTATGCTTACGGCCTGGCGACAGCGAATTCATAAGACCTGGAGTTCCCTCCGCGAGCTTACTCTGTACGGTAGAAGCTCCGTCGAATCCTTGTCGCAGGACCGTTCCAAGACAAGTCCCAAGACCCCAATCGATACTGCGGGAATGCCCGGACAGCACCGATGGCTTGGGCTGACACGTTATCTTGACGATGACGATGATATGGTCGAGCAGGAACGCTGGAAAGCCATCGAGTACGGTGCAGTCTCCACGGTCATCGACTCGCCAAAGGTTGCAGTGAGCGTCTATTGGGACGTTCCTGGCCTAGTCCCTAACCCCGGCGATAAACATTACAGTACCTTACCCAAGTTCACTTCAGATATCAACGGTGATGTTCCCCCAGATTGGGGTGTTGAGCTCCGGGTTGGAGGAGGTACCATTAGCTACGGTCCGTGGACCGATAGACAACGCGCAGATCTCCAGAATGTCTTCTTCCCTACGCTGTACAGGGACACAATACCTGCGGTAAGGCTCAAACCGGGACAGTCTAGAGTAAGCACTGTGTTCAAATTTGTGCTCGAGGTTGAGGAAGAAACTTCTCTCCAGATACCTACTCGAGAAGAATCAAAGGACTGGAAATGGAAAGACCAAGCAATCAACGGGAATGAGCCAGCGACTAAGAAAAGGGGCAAGATGGGCTATGTCAAAAAGAGAAAGGGCCAAAAAGCCGTTCCAACTCCAGACACTCGTCCCTTCGGTTGGCTAGATGTCAAATTACTTCCAGATTCCACAGTGAGCTTCATGATGGATCTAGTCGCCAGCAGCAGCGGCTATAAAAGCCGAGTAGACATTGATCTGAAAGGGCTAGAAATGTCATCTAGCGTCAATCATGGCCTGCTTTGGCGATCGAAGTCGCAAGTTATATCGTGCGATCTTTGTTACCCCTTGGGGTGGAATACTCTTCGACAATGGCAGTTTGAAGTTCAAGGTGATGCTTTGGAGCTGTTCCTTCTCCGTGACCATATCTTTTTGATTACAGACCTTATCAACGATTGGGCTTCAGGGCCACCCAGCGATTTCCATACGTTCGTTCCTTTCGACTATGCTATCCGTCTTCGGTTTTCTAACTTTAGACTTTACATCAATGCTAACGACTCCAACATTATTGACAATCCGTCAGATGTCAACGATAATACGTTCGTCGTCGTTTGGGGCGAGACATTGAATGCTGAACTTGATATACCTCTAAACAAATTCCGTCCAATTCGCAACAGAATAACATTTGATATCAACGCTAGTAACGGTGGCTTTGAGTTACGCACACCACTATGGAATACGCAGCATGCTTTCTTGGATAACGCCAACGTTGCCGCCCTAAAACATCTCATCATAGACGGCTCTTATAACTATTTCACTTCTACATCACCAATGTTGACAGATATCGTACTTCTGAACGTCCACGGTATATCCCCAGAGATCCATCTTTACGGCTTTCTCATTCGATACCTCATGAAGATCAAAGATAACTACTTTGGCGAGGATCTACATTTTCGAACTTTGGAAGAGTACCAACGTCAAGTTGCCCAGAAAGAACTGTATCCAGAATCTGTCATTATCATTCCGCCTTCTAAGCTCAGTAACGATCTAGATGTTATCTTGAGTATCACTGCCGAAAACACTGGTGTCCTTCTGCCTGCACATCTTTACTCTGCTGCCGAGAGTCTGCGGCTTGACATATCCTCTATTAGTGGAGACCTCCGCTTCACGAACTACTACATGGATCTCGCGGTGTCTTTCAGCCCTGTCGCAGTCTCGCGTACAGTTGCTATAGAGCACTTGTCATCTGGATCCACAGCAGACTCGTCTACTCAAGTCTTCGTTGATGGTCTCGAAATCTACGGTCATCGGTTGTTTGGGCTGCCGCCCCTGGAGCCGACTTATGTTTGCAATTGGGACTTCAACGTCGGGTCTATAACTGGAGAATGTTCGACGGGCTTTCTTCGTTCCCTCATGTTGGCATTGCGATGCTTCACTTTCTCTTTCGGAGATGGTGAAAATGCTTTACCACCATTACATCCTCCAGTAGTCCACGACGTGACCTTTTTGCGTGCCAGATTGCGTCCTGTTTCTGTCTGGATACCTATTCATGAGAAGGCTCTACTATTCAGCACTTCTGAAATCAAGTTTGACTACAACGATTGGGCCGATCCCCCGTTCTCAGAACGCTTCTATGTATCTGTTCCGGATATGAGATTTATAATAATGGAAATCGTCGCACACTCAGGCGATCGAAGCAGAAAGCACCCTCCCGCCACCACGCATGCTTACTTTGAGACTACTCTTCTACTGAGGATGGTCAAGCAGAAGTTAGAGTCAAGCAAAGATTGTATCTTGCAACAAAGTCACGTTAGCATACACGATGCAAGGACGCATCGAACAAATTGGCTCATTCATGACGCAGACCATGTGAGTTCGATGCGCCATTCAAGTCGACCAACGAAGGTTCGACCTCCTGCAATGCCTTTTCCTACAATGCCTGAACCTGTATCGGACGGCAATAACGCCATTGTCGACCGTACGTCTTTGTCGTCCAGTTCTATCCAGACTATCTCTAGTCGGAGAAGTAGCTTCCTGGTGAAAGTTTCAAAAAGACAAATGAACGTAAGGCGTCGTGCCGGTAAAGGCTCACCAGATCATATTACACAATCTAGATTCAGCAACAAGCTCCCGCAATCTACCATTCCAAATTCGCGAGTTCCCGAGACAAGTCAATCCCAAAATCTTCCTCCTTGCGAACCGGCTTGTCAAAGCTCTTACGGCAACCAGCTTGGGGAATTCGCCAACGAACGTATTATTGCCGCAAAACTTGGTTTCGCATTCTCTAGTCCCTATAAAAGACCTTACTTTTCTCTTCACGGGACAACACCACATATGAGTGACGTGCCAATACTGCCAGACGACTTACCATCCGACAATGTTATAATTGATGCGAGTGAGAGCATCGATTCGCGGTTATCGGCTCAAGATGTCGAACAATCTAGTTTCCTCTTGCACTTTAGCCGGGGTCTCCGGGCTTTTTTTACACCTGAAGCATTAAATGAAGTGCCGGTACTGTTGGGACAGCTACAACCTCTGGATACTGTGGGCCTTCTAGACACACTACAGATCGAAGCCATAGCGGGCGTATTGAAATCCGTCAAGAAGCGAAGCAACGGACGAAAGGTCACTGAGGTCAGAGCCTTTATGCCTTATCTTCACGCAAGGTTCTTAAACAACTCGATTTCCGGGTCAAGCGATCTCATGCGGCGCGAACAACTTGACTTGACTATAGAAAAATTTACTGCCACCGCAAGATCGAACGTAAACTTTCCAATACAAACCGAAAATACAACAGATCAACAGTTATGTCATATAATTCTAGACCGGCTTAGCTGTTCCGCAAAGGACCTTGCAGGAGATCCGTCTCAGGATCAAGCTATGATACAACTGACTATTGATGACTTAGTACTTTGGATATCAAGCGGTATCCGTGCATCTGCTGATCTGCGATTCAGCGATCTGGATATAAGCAGCGCAGGCAGGACGGTAGATCACATATCGTCTCTAGTTCGCCAAGCCGCTCTACTGTCGAGAGAAACTCTTCGCAAGCTCCCGAACATAACAAGAGAACACGCTCTCCGGATCAGAACGCTTGTCCTCTCCCTTACCACAGATTGGGACAGTATTCCAGATCCACCTTTCCTAACAAGAGCTTCATATGTCCTGCGCAGTGCTACCAGTCATTTGAGGACCAGCGACTCATGGAAGATGCTGTCTCGTCTTCGCTATGTCTATCAGTCCCTATCAAGCCGTTCACAAGCGCAGATGTTTGAGGAATTTGCACAGGCACGGAAACCCTTCCCAGAAGATGCCAAAAACCGCGTCATTACCAGCTTTGAGCATTGGCGCGTTTTGGATGTAGCTCACGTCAAACAGAGTCAACTGATCCGTAACGTGTTTGGCGATTCGAAAAATCCTGCGCATGGATATATTTTGGCACGTATGCCATTAGAAATATCAATTAGAGGTGGAGGGATACAACTCCTTTTGCACCCCGGACCGAATCAAAATCAAATTGCCATAGACAGACTTGTCGTCAGCGTTGCAATGAATAAACAAAGGAACTCCATCAGTGATGGTTCTCATCAAGACGACTCCAAGGCTCTTAATTCCATGATTGAAATGCGCTGTGCCCAAAGTGTAGTATCATTGAACTGGGATATATGCAAGCTTTTGGAAGATGTCGTACGATACCTCCAGGCTTCAAAGAAATCAACCCCGGCACAATCGAACGATGATCCTTTGGTCAAGACTTCGAACGAAACTCACAGCGTACACTGGACAGCTTTGTCCGAGACGGCCATGGTGAGTCTCAACAGCATCAATTTGAAGGCCACTACAGTTTGTGAAGGCCTGACCGCTTCTCTCCTTGTTTCGGATATACAAGATCGCCCGGAAGGGTCAACAGCGAGCCTCCTGGTCAACGCTCGCACTACAACCTCAGAGGTCCAGAGCCATTCTAGAATTCTCACCCAGTTTAAGCTACATATACCAAGCATTTTTGGCTCTAACAATATCCAATTGGGAGACGAAAGTGGAGCCCGGAAACTGGCAACTTCTTGCAGCGAGCTCTCATTCACGATACTAGAGCATCCACTCGAACTGCTTGAGGTCGCCGATCTTCTCTTAAAAGATGAAGTAGCGTACGTCAAGACATTCGCCCAGACTCTACAACCTACTAGTAACCGAAGAACTTCTCCAACGTTCCCTTCACAGCCTGTCGATTTGGGGGAATTCCATGTTGCACTTCTCCTAGATTCCTACATAGTCAGCTTCGCGGTGCTGCCGTCTCTGACGTACAAGCTGGCCGGGCAGGGAGTCCGCAGCTCGATACAGTCCGGGGTATATCAGGAGTCAAAGATAGTTGTTGACTTTGATGTCAAGGATCACGCGCACACATTCACAAGTCAAGCCAATGATGCCTCCGACGAAATTTCTACAATGCACATGCCACCATCAAATGGCCGTCTTACCCTCGACCTTAGGTCAACTCAGAAATATGTAATCTTTCACTCTATGGTTGAAGGCATTGTTTTGGACGCCTCTGCAGTGCATGCTCTACTCGTGATAATGAACCGCCCAGAATTCAGCAGCCTCGCCGCTAGCATACATCGTGAATTCGACTTAGTAAGGGACCACTACGAGGAGCTTGTTCCCTTTCAACCTCAGGTGCAAGCAGAACACCAAGCACAAATACTGTACAGCGCATATGTGACATGGGCAGGTTTGACGGTAAGTGCAAGCACATCGAATGCCAACGCCAGCCCTGGAGGTACCCAGCTGCGATTCGACCTGGGGTGCTTTCAGTTGAAGGCCACAAACAGAGATTCTGACCACAGACAAGCTTCAAGGTACCCAGAATTGGAGCTGAAAGTCAAGGGAATGGAAATGAATTTGACACGGCCTGACATTTTTGAGCTACGTTCGTGCGGCGATATTGGCATTGAAGCTATATTCAAATGCACGTCAGAGGTGGACGCAACTGGAAACCTCATTCAGGCTTATCATGTACGGAGCACTAATTTCGAGATCAATCTCTACGCCGAAACAGTATCCGCTGCTCTAGAAATCCTCACCCATTTGCAGAACAGGCTCAAATCGATCGATCTGTCCAATGAGGTGAAGAGCCTGCGAAAACACAGGCGTGCAACATTGCGGAGTGAGGCTATAGTGCCCGATAATCTCAGTACCGAAAACGATGCAGTCTCAAGTTTCTTGTCCAGCGCTGTGTATTCCCTTGAGATGGCCGCTGTCCGAGTATGTTGGAAAATTGGCAACTCCACACCAACATCGCCAGGTCGTGAAGCTGAAGACCTTGTATTGTCATTTACAAAGATTGACCTTGCCACAAAGAGAGATAACGCCGCCCGCCTCCTCATGCAAGATTTCCAGCTTCAAATGGTACCCATTTCCGGTGCGAGAAGCACTCGGTCGCTGAACTCGGCGCTGTTGCCGGAGGTAGTCTTCAAAGTTGCCTACCTCTCAACCACGAAAGATCGCCGGTTAGCTTTTCAGGCTGCTGGGAAGTCACTAGATATACGTCTTACGCCGCAATTCATCTTGCCGGCGACAGCTTTACGCCGATCAATTGCAGTCGCTGTTACCGACCTTAGAGCAGCCAAACATACGACTCAGACCGCTACTTCGATACGGACCGGAAACCAAACGCAAAACCTGTTCATTCACAAGAAGCTTGCATCGCTGTTGATAGATGCAGACTTTGCAGGCGCGGTAGTCTATATCCAAGGTCAGAACGTCTCGGATTCTGGTCCGCAGGCGTTGAACGCTCTTCAAGGTGGGAAGCCACCGCAGCGCGGCCGTTACGGTCAATTTACTTCCCAGGACGCAGGCAGCAGCACTACTCTGCGAGCACCTGGTATTGCGCTAAAGGTCGAGTACAAAGATGCAAGCGTGGACAAGCCATCCCTGAATGCCGAATTCAAGGTTGATGCGTCTTCAAATATCCTTTATCCCTCCGTGGTACCTCTCATCATGGAGGTTTCATCAAGTGTGAAGGAGATTGTAGGTGAATCTGACAACCAGGAGCAACCACTGGAGCCAAAGCTGTCAACCCCAAAGTTTCTTAGCGAAGGGACGTTACGTACCGCCAATCCCAGCGCTATACTCGGAAACTGTACACTCAATCTTGGACTTCGTATATGCAGGCAGGAATTTAGTTTGAGCTGCCAGCCGGTTGCAAGAGTTGCTGCAACAGCTCATTTCGACGATATCTATATTACTGTCAACACAGTGCAGTCGGCGGACTATGGGCAGTTCTTCACTCTCTCGGCTGCTTTCACTCGTCTACAGGCTTCTGTGCAACACGTATACTCAAGAGAGTCTACTGCTAGCTTTGATGTCGACTCTATTGTATTGTCTTTGATGAACAGCAAGCACGTTAGTGCAGCGAATGGGATATCTGCAATTCTGAAGGTCAGTCCTATGAAAGCACTCGTAAACGCAAAACAGATGCAAGATTTTCTTCTCTTTCGGGAAATTTGGATTCCCCCCGAAATCCGACACTCGCCTGATGCATCTGCGCCGACGCCATCTACAGAGCCTCAAGCCTTCATAGTTGAACGATACCAACAGGTTGCCGCAGCGGGAGCTTTTCCGTGGAATGCCACAGTCTCAATAGCAGAGCTTGACGTCCAGTTAGACTTAGGCCAATCATTGGGCAAATCCGTATTTATCATATCCAACTTTTGGATCTCCTCGAAGAAGACTTCCGATTGGGAACAAAATCTTTGCCTGGGTTTCGAAAAAGTCGGAGTGGACAGCAAGGGCAGGATGAGCGGATTCGTTGCATTACAAAATTTTAGAGTGCGCACTTCGATCCAATGGCCCATAACGCAGCAGGCCCAGAAGCACACACCGTTAATTCAAGCGTCTCTAGGGTTTGATCACTTACGTATAAAAGCTGCCTTTGACTTTCAAGCCTTCTTGGTCGCAGACATAACTTCGCTGAGTTTTCTTATGTATAACGTCAGAGATACTCGTCAAGCCCGTGGTGACCGCCTGGTCGGCGTGGTTGATGGTGACAAAGTGCAAATTTTCTGCATCACTACCAGCGTGTCCCAGGGTCTTGCACTTTATCAAGCAGTTCAGCGTTTGATTCAAGAGAAACAAGCAGCATATGAGACATCTTTGAAAGACATCGAAAAGTATCTGCGCCGAAAATCTTCTATCAGACCTTTGACGATGCAAGCAGCAGCAAAGCGAGAAGCAGAAGAGAGCCAAAAGACAGCTCGAGCGCCGCTGCAGCTACAAACAAATGTGGTAGTAACGCTTAAGGCTGTGAATATTGGAACATTTCCAAGTACATTTTTCGATAACCAGATATTTAAACTCGAGGCACTCGACGCATCAGCTCGTTTTGCTGTCAAACTGGACCATGGACGGATACACAGTGATTTGGGCATGACCCTGGGCCAACTTCGCATCGCACTATCAGGCATCACTAGGTCGACTGCCCCCAAAACACTAAGAGAGGTCTCCGTAGACGATGTGGTATCCTATGCCACAGGTTCTCGAGGCGGCACTATACTGAAAGTGCCTAAATTGGTGGCTACAATGCAGACATGGCAGAGTCCAGAATCTACGCACATTGACTACATCTTTAAAAGCTCGTTCCAGGGCAAAGTTGATGTCGGTTGGAACTATTCACGGATCGGATTCCTTCGAGGCATGTGGGCCAGCCATAACCGTGCGCTTGCACAGCGTCTAGGGAAGCCGATACCCCAATCTGCTCTACAAATCACCGGTGGACCTCAACCTAAAGGGGAAGGGGAAGGGGAAGGGGAAGATGATGGGCAGAAACATGGAGAAGGTGGACAAGAGAAAATAACTGCCGTTGTTCACGTACCGCAGTCAAAGTATCAGTACAAAGCCCTTCAGCCAGCCATCATTGAGACGCCGCAGTTAAGGGATATGGGTGAAGCCACACCACCACTAGAGTGGATAGGACTCCACAGGGACAGACTGCCGAACCTGACTCATCAAATTGTTATTGTCACGCTATTGGAAGTGGCAAAGGAGGTGGAGGATGCTTATTCGAAAATCTTAGGTTCGTCGTAAGGCTCAAGCTTCAGTCAAAGCTCTATGCTAGTATTAGGAATTGGCGTTCCATGAGGCTGGACATATAGTATATACTCTAGAATAACAGTCGTCTTAGACATCCATTCCAAGCATCGAATTCCATAGATGATTATTGGTCATGAAAAGCTAGACATGCTCTATCAGACTTTGGGTATCTCTGCTGACAAAAGTGACTCACAGACGTACCTTAAGTAGGTTATTCTTTGTGTGGTGAAGATGAGTACCAGTGAGTCTGTGAGTCTGTGAGTCTGTGAGTCTGTGAGTCTTGTTAGCGCAGAGTGGATGTTAAGCGATGCGGGGCACATTTAGTGTGCGAAAGGGATCACAAATCGGGATTCCGCACAATCACCCCA